>Ga0105097_10001109_pt1 | contig 12706 bp, 11 predicted proteins | sample PPLLak12cMay2015_FD_87035 | JGI IMG/M metagenome (GOLD analysis project Ga0105097, IMG submission 87035) | Freshwater sediment microbial communities from Prairie Pothole Lake near Jamestown, North Dakota, USA - PPLs Lake P7 Core (1) Depth... | ecosystem: Environmental > Aquatic > Freshwater >... | reverse complement strand
TTGGTTTCCCGTTCCAGACCGTGTGTCGAAACAGGAGCAGAACCGATAGTCAGCGGGGCAATAGCGGCAATATGATGACTACGAAAGAGTGCATTGGCATCATCCAGTGTCAAATCCCTGGGAGTTTCACCAAACAGCGGTGGATGACCGCCGGTGGTTTCGGTGCGCCCCGGCAATACAATAACCAGATGCGTCCCCAGCGCTTCAAACTCATTGACAATATAATTACGGGAGCTTTCTCCTAGGGCTGTCAACACGGTGACTGAAGCGACACCTATGCTCATTGCCAGAATAATCAGCGCTGCACGTAAGCGCTGAGCCCTGATTGCACCGTATGCCTGCGTTAACGTGTCTCTAAAAAACATAATCTTATTCCTGACTCAGTTGCTATTCATTTCGGTTTTGAAAAGCCCTTCATCCTTAAACCACAGTTGGGGTATATAAAGTTTAGGTTCATGCTCCGACAGACTCATCACGAACGGCTTAATCTTAAACGCCCCGGTAAACGGGTAGCCGTATTAAAGTTTGCCTTTAAAGGCTTTATCGAGAATGGCGGGCATTAAGGCATTGAGTTGTTGCTGGGTTTCGGCTTGGTGTTTTTTTATGGCGTTTGTTTTTTGTAACAAGCTATCAAACCACTGTTGTTTTTCTATTGTTGGAACGGGGACTTTCAAAGCCTCTAATTTAGTTAATCCCAATGTTCTATTTCGACCAGCTCCACCAGGTGAAGCATCGCTAATTTGTTCAAGTCCTTTCTGTGTTAAAAAATGAAATGCCAGAAAAGAGGATAAAGCTACATTTCCTTTAGGGACACAGGTAATAAAACGATGTGAACCGAAACGGTCTTTATCTTCCGGTTTTGCTACTGCTATCGCCCCTTCCCACGCAAAAACATTACTGAAAATTAAATCGTTAGGTTTTATTTCAAAAATTCGTTTAGTTCCCATTTCCACGCCTTTGATAGCCGCTTTATGAAAAGTGCCATTGCCAAAAGAACGCACACCTAATTCCGGGTAATATTTTTCATTGTCTATTTCCGCTACTGCGCGGCGTGCTAAAGGCGCAACTTTAGCCATAGCTTGATAGTCGGCGTTTTCAATGAATTTATGATAAACGCCAAGAAGCATTTTTTGGTTATCGTCTACAATTTCCTGCCTAAGCCTTTTTACCTCGTCAATTTTAGCGGCAAAGGCTTCAATCCGTGCCACAATACGGCGTTGTGCAGTTAAAGGGGGCAGGGGGATTTTCATTTCAAAAAAGAATTTTTCTTTAAATCTATTTCTTGTTTGAGGTGTGCTGCCCGTGCATTTTTCTTCAACTTTCCGTAGTGTTGGGATCAATCGAAACCAAAATAGTAAAAATTGCTTATCAATAACTGTTTCATCTACAAAGAAAGTAGGGAACTCGTTAGAAACATAGCAATCGTTAAACTCTTCTTTTACTATGTCGAATGCCCCGTTCCAGGCAAATAAGCTACTATAAATAAAATCCCCTGTTTTAACTTTTGATAATTCTTTTGCTGATGACTCAGAACCAGTTTTTGTTTCTCGTAAAAAAACACCATTTCCATTGATTCTAATTCCTAACAAATTATATGTTTCGATAGGATTTACTTTTTCTGTTCGAGAAACTAACTTTAAAACCTCACCCAACGCCACCGTTTGCCAATGCTTATTCACTTTAATAAAGCTCCAGCAAATTCGTAAAAGGTTGATGATTTTTCCAGCGATACGTATGAAAATCCCGACTGTCTGTAGAAATAATCCGTCCATGCCCTAAATGTTCAGCTAATAAAACCAACGAACCGTCAGCTAAATCCATCGGTAAGTCCTTATATTGAATCATTAACTGCTCTAATCTGGGCAAGTGGCTTTCTGCCAAACTAAACAGAGAGAAATCACCTTGTTTTTGCAACTTGCGCAGCAACGCCAGCAAATCCAAAGCTAATTGACTGTTATTACGGCTGGTTAGCAAATGAAAAGTTTCTGTTAATACGGGAAAAGTAGTAATTAATGGCTCGTTACATTGTTTTAAAAAAGCGCAACACGCTGGATAATAAGCGTCTCTTCGGTCAAAAAGACCGAACCAAAAACCGCTGTCAGCAATAATCATGGTGCAGTGCCATGTTTAATTGAAAAATTTAACTTTTCTTTATAGGTTGTTGCCAGTTGCTCATCGGTTTCAATACAGCCAATTAAGCCCGCCTCTTCAAAAGCCTGATAAATCGAATGAGTTTGTTGAACTGGCTCGGCAGGTCTTGCGCGGTTTTTGAGGAAATCAATAAAATCAATCACCTCAATGGCTTTGTCCTCTGGCAAATCAAGGCTCTTTTGATAAATAGTTTCTGCTAAATTCATGGTCTTAGTCCTCGTTCAATGTGAATTATCAAACTCTAAACTCTGCTTGATTTCCGCCATTAATTCTAAAATTCGTTGCTCTTTTTCAATTACACCGGCCACTAACTGTTCAGGCGGCAAATGTTCAAAGTCCTGTGCGGTGCTGGGATTTTTCTGATCAAGATTATAAACCGCCCAGTAAAGTGCATCACCTTTGCGCTGCTCGTCTTTAGCGATGGCTCTTTGTTCGGATTCCTGTTGTTTTAGGTCGCTAATTTTCAGTAGTGTTGCTTTGGCTTCTCCGGTGGCTTTATCAAGGTTTTTTAAATTGTCGACCTCTTGGTTGATGGCCGTAACAGTACTGTCTGCGTTAAGTTGCGCCTTCCGCGCTTTATCCCAATGCGGCTGTGCTTGTTGCTTGGCGGCGGCTAAAACTTGTTTAAAATCGTATCGCCATGCCTGATCGTTTTCAATGCGGTTATCCCACCAATTTTGACAATCGGCAAAGTCTGAATATTGTAATGCTTTGGTTTTGGTGTAACTTTTGCGGCCTTCCGGCAAGGGTAACTCATAATACCAGATGCTATCCGTCGGTTTTGAGGTATCAAAAAATAATAAATTGGTTGGAATCGAGGTATAGGGCGCAAATACGCCATTGGGCAGGCGAATAATGGTGTGTAAATGACACTCTTTTAAAAGTTGTTCTTTAATTCGAGCGCATACGCCATCACCAAATAATATCCCATTCGGCACAACAATCGCCGCACGACCTGCTACCTCGCTGTTTTTTCTTAGTTTGCGCATAATCAGCTGCAAAAATAACAACGCGGTTTCAGCGGTTGGATTGGTTGGAAAATTCTTTAAAATTGACTTTTCTTCTTCACCACCAAACGGCGGATTAGTCAGGATAATATCCACTTGGTCGGCACTGGTAATATCGGCTAACGGGTTTTTCAGCGCGTTTTCATAACTGATTTTGGGCGATTCCATTCCATGCAACAACAAGTTCATTTGCACCAGTAAATAAGGCAGAGGTTTAACTTCTGTTCCATGTATGGTGTTGCGCTGGACAAACTGGCGCTGTTCAACCTTGCCTTGCTGGGCTTGCGTGTAAAGATGCTTAAAAGCTTCCACTAAAAAACCGCCTGTGCCGCAAGCAGGGTCTTCGATAGTCTCGCCAATTTGCGGGTTGATTCGCTCCACCATAAACCTCACTACGGCACGCGGAGTATAAAATTCTCCTGCCGAGCCTGCACTGTCGCGCATCTGTTGTAACAGGTTCTCGTATAAATCGCCCATGATGTGGACTTCTTCAGAGCTATCAAAATGAATGCCATTCAATAGATTAATGACATCCCGCAACAAATAACCACTGACCATCCTGTTAAAAGTATCTTTAAATACATTGGCAATAATAAAACGCCGGTCATAGTCATTTCGTGCTTGCTTGCCTAAATCCCGCAACGCCATGATTAACCCCTCGCCGCGTTCGCCTGTCGGCAATACTGTTTCATCATTTTGAATAAAGGCGATCAATTCATCCCCTGTTAAACCTTTTTTGTCACTATCTATTGCCCAGTCCCGCCAACGATAAGGCGCGGGGATGATCGGGTGATATTCCAAACCTTCGGCAAGCTTATCCTGCTCTTCGTTTTTCTCCATATCGTCGAGAAATTTTAAAAACATCAGCCAAGTCAGTTGTGGCAATCTGTCCACATCACTGCTTAAGCCTCTGTCTTTGCGCATGAAGTCGCGGCAGGATTTAATTAAACTGTTTAAGCGTTGGGCGGTGGTTTCGACTTTTTTTTTACTTTTTGGGGTTGGGTTTTGTGTCATTATTGATAAAGTGAAGTTTTAATGTCTTGAATTGCCTGATTTAATTGCTGGGGATTATCAAAGCGTTGATAAATCTCTCTGCTATTACCAAGATCGGTGAAGTTAGCTGATTGTAATAACTCTTTGGGAGGTTTGTTTAATTCTTCCATCCCTTTTTGCTGATATTCTGCTAATAATTTTTCAATAACTATCCTTGCCGCTATGCCATATTTGTCTAATAATTCAGGTTGTTTTTGCTTCAATAGCTTAACACGCTCACTACGCGTTAAGGGCTTTTGATTCCAGGCCAGATGACATAAATAATCGAATAAATCGCTATCGGGAGCGGTTTTCTGCTGCTGTTCGATAATTTCATTCAGATTAATTCCTTGTTCCAGTAATTGCTGCTGAAAATCTCTATCCAGCCAGTGATGCTTTAAGTCATCACTTTTAGGATAAAGTTGCCGTATGGAAGCACCGAAATCGGTATAACGCGTCATTTCCAGCTTTGTCCCATCTTCGTCCAGATTTGATTCTAACTCCTTTTCAATTTGAACTTCTTCACCTTCAACGTGATAAGGTTGGTACTCTTCAGAAATACCGCCACCCTTTTTCTTACCACCCTTTTTTCCTTTACGTTTTTTCTTGCGACCAGCTAAGTCTTCCTCGTCTTCCTCGTCGGGTTCGCCATTAAATTCAGGGTCTTTAAATTGTGCGCTTGCCCATCCCGTATAATCCAGCACCGTAAAAAACAGTTTGTTTTTGCTTTCTTCCAAGCGCGTACCGCGTCCCATGACTTGCTTAAAGGTTGTCATATTCCCCACTGAACGCATAATCACTACGTTTTTGACAGTAGGTGCATCAACGCCTGTCGTCAGCATTTCCGAAGTGGTGACAATAACAGGTGTTCTGCTTTCTATATCCCGAAATTGTTCTAACAAGCCTTTTCCTGTAGTACCTTCGTCAGAAGTAATCCGGCAGACATAGTTATCGCCATAGACTTCAACAAGGTCTTTATTTAATTCGTGCAACTCACGGCGCATACGATCGGCATGAGGCTGATTGACACAAAATACAATGGTTTTATCCAATGGGTTGGAATGACGTAAATAATTACTTAAATGCTTGGCTATCGCTTTGGTACGTTTTTCATGAATTAGAATTTTATCAAAATCTGGGGTTTCAAATTTTTGCTGCGGTAATTGCCGCCCGTTTTTATCGATTTCGCCCGGTTTAGGTTGATATTCCTCAGTATCAGTAATAATACGTTTTAAACGATAAGGAGCAAGATAACCGTCTTGTATCGCCTCTTTTAATGAATATTGATATAAAGCCTTACCAAAATAATCATAGGTATTTTTGCTTTCTTCACTGGCGGGGGTTGCTGTCATGCCTAACTGAGTTGCGGCGAAAAAATGTTCCAGGATATTTCGCCAATTAGAATCATCACGCGCTGAGCCGCGATGACATTCATCAACAACGACTAAATCAAAAAAATCTTTGGGATATTGTTTAAACAAACCATCGCGGCGCTTATCTTCGGCAATCGCTTGATAAATTGCAAAGTACATCTCTCGACTATGAATGACTTCACCGCTTTCTATTCGCTGCCTTGCATCACCGAAAGCCGCAAAATCCTTGTTGTACGGTTGGCTGACTAAAATATCCCGGTCGGCTAAAAATAATATTTTCGGTTTACGGTGACTATTGTCCTTATTCCAGCGAGAGTGAAACAGTTTCCAGCAAATCTGAAAAGCCGTGGTGGTTTTTCCTGTGCCTGTTGCCATACACAACAATAAACGCGTTTGCCCCTCACTGATTGCTGTCACTGCACGATTAATGGCTAATTGCTGATAATACCGCAGCTTACGTTTAGGCTCTTGGTAAGTTGGTTCTAATAAGGCTTTAGAAAGCGGTTTATGTCGATCCCAACGCTCTTTTAACTGGTCAGGCGTTGGATAACTTGAAATAACAGTCTCGGTATGGGTTAAAAAATCGTATTCAATGATTTTTTGTCCATTGCTTGCATAAGCAAAAGGAATATCCAGTTTTTGTGCATAATCTTTAGCTTGTTGCAAACCTGTTTCAGCAGGTGTACCCCAGCGTTTCGCCTCTACGACTGCAATCGGTACATCAGCACAAATCTCCAATATATAATCAGCATATCTAATAGTGCTTTTGTCACGTTTGCCTTTCCCGTGAGTAATGCGAACTCTACCTTCTGAAATATAAAACTGTTCACGAATTCTTTCTATCTTCCAACTCTTACGAATTTCAGGATAAATATGGCGACTACGAGTTTCATCTTCAGTTTCACTATTACTTCCTTCCATTTACCATCCTTAGATACCTTTATAAAATTATTGTCGAATAATACGGGATTGCGCAGCTATTGTCAGAAGATACCAAAAGGCAAATCAGCATCAAGGTAACTCTGTGAATCTGTGCCAATTGTGTCAGGTGGTGTTTTTGACTAAATACCTTATGAGTATTGATTTCCAAACTTCATTTTGTAAATCCAGCGAAAAAATTCACTCATTGCGCTATTTGTCCGTCAACAATGCGAATTTGTCGTTGTGCCCGGTCACCTAAAGCCTGATCGTGGGTTATAATCATCAGTGTTACACCCTGTTGATTAAGGTTTTCCAATAACTCGATAATTTCCATACCGGATTTGCGGTCAAGATTGCCGGTAGGCTCATCCGCCAGTAATATTTCCGGCCGCATGATCATGGCTCGGGCGATGGCAACCCGTTGAAGTTGTCCACCGGAAAGCTGATCCGGCCTGTGTCTGGCTCGATCTTGGAGATTTACGGACGCTAATGCCTGCGCTATGCGTTGTTTACGTTCTTTAACAGCTATACCAGCCAGAATCATCGGCATTTCAATGTTTTCAGCGGCTGAAAAGCGAGGGATTAAATGAAAAAACTGAAACACAAAGCCGATATTTTCGCGGCGGACTTTGGCGAGTTCATCATCACTCCGCTGGGTAACATCCTGGCTATTCAAAAGATAACGGCCTGATGACGGTTTATCAAGCAGGGCGATCACATTCAGTAAAGTCGATTTGCCTGAACCTGATGGCCCCATGACGGAAATATATTCACCTTTGTTAATAGCGAGGGAAATGTTATTTAACGCATGAACGGTTTGTTCACCCACTTGAAAATAGCGGTGTATGTTTTCCAGCTGAATCATTTTTGTTCACGGGCATAAGCGCCCGCAACCACGCCATCCCGGCCTACTGACAAAACCACTCTATCGCCGACATTCAGGCCGGATAAAACTTCCACGGTGTTCCAGTTGGCCAGACCCGGTTTGAAGATACGCTCTTCCAATAAACCATCAGCCTGCATCAGCAACACCCGGTTATTTTCCAGCACCGCCTCGGCAGGCACTTTGAGTGCATGTTGCTTGCTTGCCAACAAGACTTCAATATCAGCGCTAAAGCCCGGCAGTAAATCCTTAATATCATTCGGATCAGTTAATTTAACTTCTACCTCAACGGTCCGTGCTTGCTTCTCTTTTTCCAGCACGTAAGGTGCGATACGGGTGACAGTTCCAGAGCAGCGTTTTTCGGCAAAGGCATCCAACGACACACAAGCGCTCATACCGGTTTTTATTTGCGGCGCATCCACTTCATCAATCGGTGCAGACACATATAAACAGCTGACATCCAGCAAATCAATGGCCGGCAAGGTTGCAATACCGGGAGGCGAGGGTGTTACATACTCGCCCAGTTCAACATTGATTTCTGCAACTCTTCCATCAAAAGGCGCTAAAACAAGTGTGCGTTCAACAGCAGCCTGAGCAGCATCAAGATTTGCCTCACTAACGGCAATGGCCTCGCGGGATGCATTGCAAGATGCCCGCTGGGCTCTTGCATCGGTTGCTTTTGTATCAAGAGCTTCTACAGAAACAATATCATATTTTTGCTGGAGAGATGTGCGCCGGGCTTCGCGTTCTGCTACGGCCGCAAGCTGGCAAACCTGCTCGGCAGTCGCCTGATTTGCCTTAATCTGAAATTCTTGTAATTTTACCTGCGCTTTCAGATCCTTGTTCCATACTTCCATCAACAATTGATTTTGCTTGACGCTATCGCCTTCCCTGACATGAAGTTTCGCAACTTGCCCACCCGCCGCAGGCGCCAGAAAAGCACGTCTGCAGGCTTTAACAGTTCCTACGCGAGTATTGGAAACGGTTGCTCTTACCTCCCCTTTTTCAATGCGAACTGTTTCTACATCAACAAGCTTGGGCCGTTTACTAAAGAAAAAAATCGCAGTAATCGTTATAGAAGATATGATGATAACTATTAGTTTTTTACTGCCCATTGAAATCATATATTGTGATTACTGAGTAAAATTTATCTCTGTTATAGAGGTAAATATTGGTATATTCTTAACCGGGAATCACCTTGATTAAGGTGGATTCTACACTATACCGTGGGGTTTTTATTATGCATGCTATTATTTTATTATCCATGCTATTTCCGGCGAATATGGCTATGTCGATGAAGACACGCATTTACTAAATCCAGTAAAAATAACGTGTAGGTGGGTTTTGATTATTGAGTTTTTCCCAAGGCGGATTTTTAAATATTCGCATCATTGCCCGGATTTTTTGAGCTGTTATGCTGAATATTAAAGCGAGTAGATTTCGATTGCACCTGTTAGCTGATTGCTTGTATCTAATAAAGACGACGTATGGGGAATAGACAGATGAATAAAAGAATCCTCTTATTTTTTATCTATAACACCACAAAAATCCAGCTTAATGGCTACTTTAAGCCCCTTAAATTCTTTATGTGCAACCAGAAAAATAACTATATCAGCTTCTTTTACCGCATCCTGGTAATTTACAAGGTTTAAACCATCATAAGATTTTATATTTGGCTCAACCGCCAACACGTCCATACCTTCATTTACAAGGCGTTTAGTGATGTGTAATGCAGGCGATTCTCTTAAGTCATCAATATCCGGCTTAAATGCAAGCCCCATACACGCGATTTTCACCTTTCTGCTTTTTTCCTTTTCAAATTCCAATGCAGTATTTTTTATTTTTTCAATTACCCACTCGGTTTTATAGCTATTAACTTCTCTCGCAGTACGAATTAATTTAGCATCTTTTCCGCCTTTGTGGACTATAAACCAGGGATCAACAGCGATGCAATGTCCGCCAACCCCTGCTCCGGGTTGAAGTATATTTACACGCGGATGTCGATTCGCTAAACGAATTAGTTCCCATACATTTATATCAAATTTATCACACAGGATAGAAAGTTCATTAGCAAAGGCAATGTTGGTGTCTCTATAACTGTTTTCAGTTAATTTTGCCATTTCTGCTGTTTTTGCATCGGTCTCAAGTACTTCTCCCTGAACAAAGTCTCGATAAAAATCGGCTGTAATTTTGGTTGCTGCTTTTGTCGTTCCGCCAACAATCCGGTCATTTTCTACCAGTTCTTTCATAATTTTTCCAGGTAGTACACGCTCCGGACAGTGCGCTATATGTATCTCGGAAAGATCTATGCCATTGTCCCCGAGTAACTTTGCGACCATATCAGTGGTACCAACTGGAGATGTGGATTCCAGGATAACGATATTACCAGGTCTTATATAAGACACTATGGATAGCGTAGCGGCACATACATAATCAACGTTTGGCACAAAATCTTCGTGAAATGGTGTCGGTACGGCAATTATAAAAACATCTGCTTCTGAAGGTTTAATATCTGCTTTGAGTTTTCCCGAATTGACGGCTGATTTAACAAAGGTATCCAGCTCCGGTTCGACAATGTGAATTTCGCCGCGATTGATTATGTCAACCGCTCGCTGATCAAGATCAACTCCATGAATTTGATACGCTCTATTAGCTAATAAAGCGGCTGTCGGCAAGCCGATATAACCCAAGCCTATTACACAAACCTTTTTAATTTTATTCACGCTAATTTCTTCATAAAGTTTATAATTACAATATGTTGTACATTGGTACCCACTAGCTTAACGGTACCGGCATCTGCTGCCTCAGGTCGTTTTTTCATTTTTAATTCAAATACCATTCGATTGTTTTGACAATCCCGGTTTCAAAACTCTCATCGGCTTTCCATCCTAATTCTGACTCTATCTTGGTGGCATCAATTGCATAACGTCGGTCATGCCCGGCACGATCTTCGACATAGCTGATCTGATCTTTATAGCTACCCTCTGCTTTTGGGCGCAGTTTATCAAGAATTTCACAGACTTTATCGGCTATGTAATTATTGTTGCGTTCATTGCGTCCGCCGATATTGTAGACATCTCCAACTTTTCCGGTATGGTAAACCAGATCGATTCCCTTGCAGTGATCCAACACATAAAGCCAGTCACGTATATTTTTGCCATCCCCATAAATTGGGATGTTTTCTCCATTTACCGCTTTGCGGATGATAGTTGGAATCAGCTTTTCATTATGCTGTTTTGGACCGTAGTTGTTGGAACAGTTGGTGATAACTGTATTCATGCCGTAGGTATGATAATAACTACGGACAATCATATCACTCCCGGCTTTACTGGCGGAGTATGGTGAGTTAGGGGCGTAAGGGGTTGCCTCGGTAAAAAACCCTGTCTCACCTAATGTGCCGTATACTTCATCGGTAGAGATATGGTGAAAACGGCACGCCTCATATCCGGACTTGAATATAAACGGTTTTTCCATCCAATATTTATAAGCCACATCAATCAGGGTAAACGTTCCGTTAACATTGGTCTGAACAAAAACACCCGGATTTTTGATGGAGTTGTCTACATGACTTTCAGCTGCAAAATGGATAACACCGCGTATATCATGCTTGTTAAACAGGTTCTCCAGTAATTCACGGTCACAGATGTCTCCGTGGACAAAGCTATAGCGTTGATTTCTGTCTATCTCTTTGAGATTGGCAAGATTGCCGGCGTAGGTAAGCAAATCCAGATTAACGATCTGATACTCCAGATGCTTTTCTAAAAAGAAAGGCACAAAATTACTGCCGATAAATCCGGCACATCCGGTGACTAGAATTGATTTCATAGCTTAGTTCCTTTTAATACGTCGAGACATTGTTGCAGACTGTCTTTCCAGTATGGAATGGTAATATCGAAGGTTTTTTTGATTTTTGCTTTGTTCAGTAAGCTGTAATGCGGGCGTTTTGCTGGCGTTGGATAATCTTTTGTTTCTATGGGTTTTACAGTGCAATGAATGTCCGAGAGTTCAAAAATTGCTTTGGCAAAGTCATACCAACTGCAAACGCCTTCATTGCTGAAATGATAGATTTCCGTTGCTGGTAAAGTGCTGAGATGGGGGTGTTGAATAATCGACAGGATGGCCTGTGCCAAATCCCTAGCCGATGTCGGTGTACCAACCTGATCGTAAATAACGTCCAGCTCATCACGTTCTTTACCCAGGCGCAACATGGTCTTGACAAAGTTATTGCCAAAACTTGAATAAACCCAGGAGGTTCGAATAATGATGGAGTTTGCAGGGTTAATCTGAAGCATTGCCAGTTCGCCGTCCAGTTTGGTCTGCCCGTATACGCCTTGTGGATCAGTCGGATCTGTCTCTAAATAAGGTTTGAAGTTTTTGCCATCGAAAACATAGTCTGTTGATATATGAATCAATGAGCTATTTTTTTCTTTCGCAATACGCGCCAGTGTCTCTACGGCGGTCGTGTTGATGTCTCCCGCTAAAACTTGTTCTGATTCAGCTTTATCGACTGAGGTATAGGCAGCACAGTTAATAATGACATCAAATGTTTTATCAAGGAACCAGGTTTGTATGGCTTCTGAATTGTTTAAATCCAGCTCACTTCTACCGATAAAAATAAATATGTAATCGGCATACAACACACTCAGTTCATGGAATTCATTGCCAAGCTGTCCATTTGCCCCTGTGACCAGTATGGATTTAGGCATAGAGGTCTATCCCGTAATCAAAAAGTTCAGCTTGATCAAGTGTAGGCTGCCGAGTATCTTTTTGAGAAAGTTGAAGTTGCTCTTTGTCTACGATCCAGTCAATAGCTAATAACGCATCATTGAAAGCCAGCCCCCTGTCATTTTCCGGCGAGTAATAATTATCCACTTTATAAGCAAAAATGGTGTCATCTTCGAGTACCACAAAACCATGCGCGAACCCTCGTGGAACAAACATCTGACGCTTGTTCTGTTCTGACAGTTCTACAGCAACGTGTTTTCCAAAAGTAGGACTCCCCTTCCTGATATCCACGGCAACATCGAGTACCCTTCCTTTGATAACGCGAACCAGTTTTGTTTGTGAGACAGGCGCAAGCTGATAGTGCAGCCCTCTCAGCACGCCATAACTGGACTTCGATTCATTATCCTGAATAAAGCCTACTTTAAAGCCTAAAAAATCTTCCAATTTATCCTGGCGATAAGTTTCTACAAAGTAACCGCGTTCATCACCCAACACTTTTGGTTCGATGATAATAACTTCGGGAATATCAGTTTTTATAAAAATCATAGTGCAGCAGTTCCTTCGCCTGCGCGGCGCAGCAGATACTGGCCGTATTGATTTTTTAACAGAGGCTG
>Ga0105097_10001108_pt1 | contig 12707 bp, 12 predicted proteins | sample PPLLak12cMay2015_FD_87035 | JGI IMG/M metagenome (GOLD analysis project Ga0105097, IMG submission 87035) | Freshwater sediment microbial communities from Prairie Pothole Lake near Jamestown, North Dakota, USA - PPLs Lake P7 Core (1) Depth... | ecosystem: Environmental > Aquatic > Freshwater >... | reverse complement strand
GCACCTCAGGAGATGGATGACTAAGTCAGACATGGTTCCAGCAGGTGCCGGAGCAGTGCAGGTGGCGTCACGGCAAGTGAATTTCGGTGTCGGCGCGTTTTTTGACATGGATAACACGGTGTTGCGCGGTAGTTCGGGCCGGCTCTATCTGCGATATCTGCGGCAGAAAGGGCTGCTCTCATGGCCGCGCTGGCTAGCGATCACCTGGCAAGTGGGTTTGTACATACTCGGGGTGACATCCTTTCCGCAACTTATGGCTAGGCTGATGACTGAGGTGGCAGGAGCGGACGAAGCGGAGGCGTGGCGGATCAGCGCCGCTTGGTTTGAGGAGATGCTGCGCGACTATATCGCTCCAGCAGCGCGCGAACGTATCAACTGGCACCGCCAACAGGGTCACCGTGTGGCGATCGTCTCGGCTTCCACACCCTATGCTGTTTCACCGGTGGCACACGATCTCGGTCTGGGGGACGACTACCTGGCCACGCGCCTCGAAGTTGTCTCCGGCCGGTTCACCGGCGGCTTGATTGAGCCACCTTGTTACGGCGCTGGGAAGGTGACACTGGTCCGTGCGTACTGCGCTCGAAATGAGCTCGCCTTAGCCGAGAGCTATTTTTATAGCGACAGCCACCACGATCTGCCGCTGCTGGAGGCGGTGGGACATCCGGTCGCCGTCAACCCAAGTCGCAAGCTGGACACCATCGCACTGAAGCGCCGGTGGATCAGCGAACGATTCTATTGAGTTTGACTGAAAAATAGATCAGATGTTCTAATTCCAGTAGGGTAGGGGAATTGAAGCGTTGTTCTCTCAGTGAGTCATCGCAGTTTATGATCGGGTAACACGACGGCTGAGTCGCGCGGGACCGGCCAAGAGGGTCCGGCAGTGAGCCAGCTTGGAGAGCGAGGATGAGTCCTGAGCTGGAGCGGCGGTCAGAGCACTTGGGCTACCCCGTTATGTAATGTTGTGGACGTGATCGCATGTTCACACTATAGATGTTATGTCGATATTGAGACATAAATCGCCCCTTACTCTACATAACGTGCAGTATTGCTGAGGCTGGGGGAGTGGTTGGCCTTAGTCTTGTTGTTCGGCACATTCTGCACGCCACAAACATGATAAAGAACATGATGAAGCTTGGTGCGGATAATTACGGTAAGGCGCTGCCCTTTGTGGCACAATAGTAGCTGAGGTGTGCTTAGGACGTTGTATGGCGCTCACTCCCCTACCCCGGGCAGAATGAATCGGCGCCGGTAGGGGGATCCGAGGATCATTTATGCGTGGATGGCGTTGGTTGGTCATGGGCTTGGTGTTTGCCCTGCTGTTGGCCGGTGTTTTTGCCTCGGGCTACTGGCTGGGCAATCATCGTGTGGCGGATGCGCAAACTGATGCCGGCTTCGATGTGCTATGGAGCGTGCGCGCCATTCTGGATCGCAGCTTCATAGGCGAAATCCCCTCTGCGCAGCAACAGGCTTACGGCGCAACACACGGCCTGGTTGCGGCCTATGGCGATCCCTATACAGTGTTCGTGGAGCCGGCGCCGCGCGAGATGGAACGCGATGAACTGGCCGGGCATTTTGGGGGTATCGGCGCTTACATGGCCCGCAACGAAGTCGGTGCCCTGGTGCTGACTGTGATACCGGACCGGCCGGCGGCCAAAGCTGGCGTTCAAGACGGCGATGTTCTGCTGGAGGTGGACGGCAGACCGATCACCGGGGAGATGAAGGTAGATGAGGTCGTTGCCTTGGTGCGGGGCGACCTTGGCTCGAAAGTGACCCTCAAACTGCAACGCCCTGGGCAGGCTGACCCGCTCACCATTGCTGTCACACGCGAGCGCATTGAGACGCCCAGCGTCGAATGGCGGGTCCTGGATCAGGACAAACACATCGGCTATGCCCGGATCAGACTCTTTGGCCAGCGCACCAGTCAGGAGCTGGAAGCCGCCCTAACCGACCTGGCGAGCCAGGGTGTGGATAAGCTGGTCCTCGATTTGCGCGGGAATGGGGGAGGTTTAGTTGATGCGGCGGTCGACATCGACAGCCAGTTTATCAAAGATGGCCAGGTGCTCCGGGAAGTGAAGCGCGCGGGGCAAGAACGTTTCTACCCGACCAAGGGTGTGAAGGGGCCGGCTCAGGATTGGGAGCTCGCCCTCCTGGTCGATGCCGGCACGGCCAGCGCTTCCGAGATTGTCGCCGGTTCGCTGCGTGACCAGAAACGCGCCGTGTTAATCGGGGAGAAGACTTATGGAAAAGGTTCAGTTCAGGAGGTTCATGAGCTTCCGGATGGTTCTTCCCTGCATGTCACTGTCGCCCGTTGGCTCACCCCGAACCGGACACAAATCGACAAGACTGGCCTTGAGCCGGACGTCATCGTCAATATCTCACAGGACGACCGCGACGCAGGGCGTGATCCCCAACTGGCGCGAGCCCAATCATGGCTGGGCGGCGAGCGTTCCGTTGAGTGAAAAGTGTTATGATTATGTCAACAGGTGAGAAGTGAAGCAGAATAGTTCGGCGACCCTATTGAAGGTTTTCATGGTAGTGGTCACGGCGATGATCATCGCCCTGGCGGCATTTGGTGTAGGTGTGGGCGTGGGCGTGACAATTCCCAAGGCAGCCCCCTTGCCTGCACCGGCGGCTGAGATGGAACGAGCGCCGACTGTCAGCCCGGACGAAGCGGTCGTCACCCCGTCAGCTCCCCGCCCTACTCTAGGGCTGACGCCGGCGCCCGCGACATCGACAACAGTCCCACCGGCCAAGAACTCGAGCAAGAGTGAAAAACCCGAGTTGGACACCAAGCTTTTCGACGAAGCGTTGAAACTGCTGAACTCGCAGTTCTATGGTGAGATACCGCAGGGCAAGGACCTCACCTACGAGGCGCTTCGCGGCTTCGTCAATCAGCTTGGCGACCCCCACACCGCGTTTCTTGACCCGGAGCAGGCCGCTCAGTTCAATTCGGATCTCGAGGGTCAGTTTGAAGGGATCGGTGCGCGCGTGGACAAGGCGGAAAAGGGCGGCGTCGAGATCAAGTATCTCTTTGCCGAGCAGCCGGCCGAGAAGGCTGGCGTCCGAATCGGCGACGTGATCGTAGCGGTCGACGGCAAGGATGTCACCCAGCTTGACCTGAACGAGGCCATTGCCTTGATTCGCGGCCCGCGTGACACCCAAGTCGTGCTGAAGATTCAGCGCGGCGACGAGGCGCCGTTTGACATGACCGTCACCCGGGCACGAATCGAAATTCCCGTGGTAGAAGCCAAAACTCTGGCTGGGGGTCAAGTAGAGTATGTTGCCCTGAGCGAGTTCAGCAGCGTTGCCTCAGGCCGCCTGGAAGAAGCGTTGAAGACGGCACTCGCGAAAAAACCGACCGGCCTGATTCTTGATCTGCGCGGCAATCCCGGTGGCTTGCTTGACGCATCGGTTCGGATCGGCAGCTACTTCGTGCCCGAAGGGAACATTCTGATCGAGCGCTTCCAGGATGGACGCGAGCAGCTTTACCCCCGCAAGGGGAGCTATCTGCTGGGCGACACCAAGCTTGTAGTGCTGGTGGATGGCGGCAGCGCCAGCGCATCGGAGATTGTAGCCGGCGCTATCCAGGATGCCGGCACCGGCAAGTTGATCGGTGAAAAGAGCTACGGCAAGGGGTCGGTTCAGTTGCCGAACGCCCTCAGTGACGGCTCACAACTTCGCGTCACCATCGCACGCTGGTTCACTCCGAAGGATCGGGCCATCCACGGCGTCGGCCTGGAGCCGGACATCGTGGTGCCGCTGACAGATGACGACCGTCAGGCGAAGCGTGACCCACAGCTTGACCGGGCAGTCGAATTCCTGACCACAGGCAAGTAAACACGCGCACAATGGGCCGCACAAGGGCGAGGAAGAATTGGCACAGCGCACTGAGGGCGATGTCAAGCCGGTTGCCAGCAACCGGAAGGCGTTGCATGATTACTTCATCGAAGACACGTTCGAAGCCGGCATCGCGCTGACGGGCACGGAGATCAAGTCCGTGCGAGCGGCGCGCGTCAACCTGCGCGACGGGTTCGTGCAGATCAGGAATGGCGAAGCCTGGTTGCTCAATGTTCACATCTCCCCGTATGACTTCGGCAACCGGGAAAATCATGAGCCGCGGCGGGAGCGGCGTCTGCTGCTGCATCGCCAGGAGATCCGCAAGCTGCGCGGCAAAGTCGCTGAACGGGGCTGGACGATCGTGCCTTTACGGATGTACCTGAAGGACGGCCTCGCTAAGGTCGAGATCGCCCTGGTGCGCGGCAAGCGGCTCTACGACAAGAAAGACGCCGTTGCCGAGCGGGACATGGACCGCGATCTGCAGCGTGCCGTGAAGGGCGGCGACTACGAATGATAACCCGGCGGGCCTACGGCCGTTCGCGGGTGACGCGTCGTGTTTGCATATCCGGCGGGTCTATGTTAGGATCATGTGCAAGGGGATGACTGGTTTCGACGGGGCAAATAGGTCGTGAGCTGCAGGCCGAGGCGCTCTCACCTCGCAAATCCAGAGCAAAAACACAAATGCCAACAACGGCAAAAACGCGTTCACCTTCCCCTTTGCTCGCACCAACGCCATGGCGTTGGCCGCGTAACAACGGAGAACAAGTGAGCACGCTGGTCGCGTAACAGCGGCCACGGTGCCTGTCTCGGGGCCAGGCGGCGGGATGGTGCATCGTCATAGACCGTAAGGTGCGGCTCGTAGACGCCGATAGACGAGCCTAAGACTCTCGGCTAGCTGGACTAGTGGACGGTGGTTACTGCCGGACCGTACAGCGAAATCCTAATCAGTGACTAAGCTTGTAGACGCTTGCGGTCGTTTGTTTCGGAACCGGGTTCGACTCCCGGCATCTCCACTGCGCAGGAAGGGCCGCCCTGGGGGCGGCCTTTTTTGTCTCATGGGTGTGCATCTGTCTCCTGGCATGCCTTCCTATCCACTTCACCAAGCGAGAATGCTGTGACCCTGGCCAACATACCCCACGATACTGCCATCCAAGAGCCGGATTTTCGCAAGGAATTAGGCGCCGCCATGCGCCTGGCGCGCGACGCCGGCGCGATTATCAGAGCGTTTTACGAGGTTCCTCCCACTGTCCGTTGGAAGGATCCCACCGAGCCGGTCACCGAAGCGGACCGCGCGGCGAACGTCTTCCTCGTCAAGCAGATAGCTCAGCTTTTCCCCGAGGACGGCGTCCTGGCGGAGGAATCGAAAGATGATCTGTCTCGGTTGCGCCGACGGCGCGTATGGATTGTTGACCCGCTGGATGGCACCGCCGAGTTTATTGCCCACAACGGCGAATTCGTGGTGATGATCGGCTTCGTCCTGGATGGCGAGCCGGTAGTTGGTGTGGTGTATCAGCCCATCAATGACGTGCTCTACGGCGCAGCGCGTGGGATGGGTGCCTTTGTTGAGGAGTTCGGGGAGCGCACGGTGCTTCGAGTCTCAGCGGAAGGCGATCTGCGCAAGTTCCGCCTGGTCGTCAGCCGTTCGCATCGCCCAGCGCTCCTGGATGCAATTATCGCGACCATGCGCTTACAGCGTGAGCGCTCCGTCGGCAGTGTCGGTTTGAAAGTCGGTCTGATTGCCCGCCGACAGGCTGAGTTTTATGTCCACCCAAACCCCGGCACCAAGGAGTGGGATACCTGTGCACCGGAGGTGATTTTGCGGGAGGCGGGCGGTCTCATGACGGACTGTTGGGGCCGTCCGCTGCGCTACAACCAGCCCGATATCATTCGCCGATTCGGCGTTCTGGCGAGCAACCGCGTACGCCACCCTCAGATCAGCCAGATCGTCGCCCAGGTCTTGGATGAGGCCGGTGTGGATCCGGAGTTTGGCTTTTGAACGCGCCACTTCATATGCTCTTGCCCGGCTGGCTGAAGCCACCGCCCTTGAGCGGTCGCCTGGCGGCTGACGCGCCAGACCGCCAGGATCTCGCACGCGAGCCGCGCCGCCCCATCTTCCTCAGGGAAGTCATGGAGTGGGATTTGCGCTGGCAGCGCATGCTTTTTCAGATTTTGGTCCCGGTCGAGTTGCTCGTTCAGTACCGGATCGATCCCGTCGACCTGACCGACCCGGAGGGGCGACCGGTGGCCTTCAGTCGGCCGGGCGCCGATCGAAGCAGCTACCGGTTGGAACTCTACCCGACAGGCGACGCATCAGAGCCGATGGCCGAGTTGGAGCTGGCTGACACACAATTCAACCAGATCGAGGTGGTCTGGGTGGCTATGCAGAATCCAACAGCACCTCGTTTCGATACGGATATCATCTCAGACAGCGAGGCAAACACTGGGAGGGGCCGACGAAACCTGGTCGCCGAGGAGGCGGCCATGCTGGCTGGCTTGGCGCCTGGTCAGGTCAGGCGCGGGCTTGGGGCGCTCCGCTGGCTGGCGGAGCGCATCGAGACCGTGATGCTTTGCCTGAATCAGCGGGAGCTGGTGGTACAGCCGCTTTTCTACCATACGGCTGTGCTGTTTGAGCAGCTTGGGTTCAGCTACATCCATGGCTTGGCGCGCATGGCGACCATTGCCCAAGGCTTTGGCGCGGACGGCGATTTGCGCGCCAGGCTTGATGCCTCTACTCCATTCCGGCGTCCCGAGCTTGCCTTGACGGTCCGGGGTCGCTCGTGGGCGGTTCACGATGGCATTCTTCCGGAGCCGTGGGACAGAGTCCGCATGGTCAAACGCATTGGGATGCATGCGGGGGTCAATACGTGCCCCGGCATCCCCTGGTAAGATCGGCTTATGGAAAGGATGAATCCTATGGAACAAACGCGCATCGGTGTTATCGGCGGCAGTGGCGTCTACGACATGGATCAGCTCAGCGATGTCAGCGAAATCTGGCTGGACACCCCGTTCGGGGCTCCCTCAGACGCTTACGTTGCCGGCACAGTCGAGGGCCAACGGGTAGCCTTTCTACCCCGCCACGGTCGCGGCCATCGTATCAGCCCGACGCGCCTGAACAGCCGGGCGAATATTTTCGGGTTCAGAATGCTCGGCGTCGAGTACCTTATCTCCGTCAGCGCCTGCGGGAGTCTGCAAGCACAGTACCAGCCCGGTGATATTGTCATACCGGACCAATTGTTCGATCGCACCCGGCTGCGTTGCTCAAGCTTCTTCGATGATCCGAATGCGGAGACCGATGGTATAGTGGTTCACGTATCTGTGGCCGAGCCTTTTTGTAAGTACCTCAATGATATCTGCTCTGGCGCGGTTGCCGCCGCGGGCCGCTCCGTGCATCGAGGGGGCACCTTTGTCGTGATCGAGGGACCTCGTTTCAGCACGAAAGCCGAGAGCCAGGCCTTCAAACAGCTCGGCTTTGCGATCATCGGCATGACCGCTATCCCCGAGGCGTTTCTGGCACGTGAGGCTGGTATGAGTTATGCCACCATGGCGCACGTGACCGATTACGACGTCTGGCATGAGACTGAGGCGCCCGTCACGGTGGACACAGTGATACGCCAGCTCCTGGCCAACGCAGAAGTCGCCAAGGAATCCGTAGTGAACGCTGTGCGTCTGCTAAGAAATGCGCCCCCCTCCCCGCATGCCAGTGCGCTACAAGATGCGATTATCACCAATCGAGCACTTATTCCGCCTGATGTGATAAGCCGTCTCGACCCTCTCATCGGTAGATTTTTGGCTTGAGTTTTCCCCACCCGTGTGAGCGATCATGAACAAAAATACCTGGGGACAGTCACCGTCCCCAGGTATTTTTGAAGCAGTTGCGAACCTTGAAGTCTTCGCGTAGTCTATTCCGCGCCTATTTGAGCTTTGCCGGGAAGGATCGCGGGAATGTAATGGCTACACGAATGATTTGGCTGGGGCGGCACCCGCGAGGAGCGCTCCCGGCTAGACGCCTACTGCGTCAACAGACCGTCGACCTGGGCCTTGAGCACTTCGTACGGCACCGCTCCCTCGATCTTCTGGCCGTTGATAAAGAATGTCGGCGTGGCGTTCACCCCCCGCGCTCTTCCCTCCGCCCCCACCTTGTCGAGAAGCGCGTACCGCTCCTTCTTGTCGACACAGCGATTGAAGGTGGTCGCGTCCAAGCCGAGTTCCGCTGCATACCCTTTCAGAGCCCCGGCGCTGAAAGCCTGTGCACTGCTACCCTGCCGGGCGAAGAGGGCATCGTGATAGTCCCAGAACTTGCCTTGGTCGGCCGCGCAAGCTGCCGCGTTGGCAGGATCAGCCGTACGATTCCAGTCCAGGACGAAGGGCTTGAATTCAAAACGAACCTGTCCCGTCTTTTCGTACTCAGCGCGCAACTGCTGACCTTGACCAAGGGCAAAGTCGCGACAGTGGGAACACCCGAAGTCCGAGAATCCCAAGATTGTCACTTTCGGCGCGGCCGGCCCCCATGCCATACCCTCACCCACCCTGTCGGTCGCCTCGATGGGCTGCTTTGTCCCCTGAATCGCAAACAGAGCCAGACCCACGGATATAATCACCACAGCAACTATCACACCTAGCAGCAACCAGCGCGAACCTGCGGGCTTGCCGGCGGATGAGCCACTCTTCGAACCTGTGCCCGACTTAGGCATTTGCGTACGTTTCGCCATGAGTATTCTCTCCAAGAGCGGTGTTTTCTGTGCCGCGATAGGGACTAACCTGCCCCCGGGCCAGACTTGCCACGGCAGTATACCACAAGCAAATCGAACGTCAATTGACAAACCCTCACCTTTGCCGTATTATGGCGCAGGTTTGATGATAGCCTCGGACCGGTGGGGGCCAGGTTCCGGGCAGGGGCAACAGGACATGTCCGGCAACACCGTCGCACTTCGCCCACGCACGTTAGCCACTCCCGCTCATCGCTTTGTCTACGGGGTGACGCTGATTGTGCTCGCCCTGTCCTTGGCGACGGCTCCGCTACGGCTCGCCAGTGCCGGGTTGGCCGCGATTGCGCTCGGGATCCTGGTCTTCATCAGACCGGCCGTGGGGCTGGCTGCGGTGGCCTTGGCCATACCACTCGGCACCTTTGTACAGCTTCCTGGTCCGGGCATCAACGGCGTGGATGTCCTGGTGGCGCTAACCATCACGGGGTGGCTGGCGCGCGGGATCGCCGATCGTCGCATCCTGTTCCATCGCCCGCCGCTGACCAGATCTCTGTTGCTCTTCGTCTGGTGCGCAGCGCTGAGCCTGACGCAGGCGGCTTCATGGCGTGAAGGGCTGCCCGAGTGGTTCAAGTGGGCTGAGTTTGCCGCCCTGTATCTTGTCGCGACCCAAGTTCTGGATCGTCGCAGCGCGACCTGGACGCTCGCCGCCCTGTTCGCTGCTGGCGCGCTGCAAGCCGCCCTGGGAGCCTACCAATTCGTGTACCAAGCGGGGCCGGAAGCCTTCATCGTGCAAGGGCGTTTCCTGCGCGCCTATGGCGCATTCGGCCAGCCCAACCCCTATGCGGGATACCTCGGCTATCTCTTCCCTGTCGCCGCCAGCCTCGCGCTGAACGCGTTGGGACGCTGGCGTCGAGGTCGCGAGCCGATCCACCTCGCGCTGGCGGCAGCATGTGGAGCGTTGGCTGGCGCACTGCTCTTGGGCATCATCATGAGCTGGTCGCGCGGCGCCTGGCTGGGCGTGGCAGCGGGGAGCTTCGTGGTGATTGCGCTGCGAGGCCGGCGCAGCGCAACACTTGCTACTGGCGCCTTAATCGTGCTCACACTGCTTATCGTCGCGTTCGGCACCGGCTGGATGCCCGGCATCATTGCCGGCAGAGTCAGCGACTTGGGTGCATACTTCGCAGGGCCAGACCCGGCGCGCACGGAGATCACTGACGCCAATTTTGCCGTCCTCGAACGCCTGGCGCACTGGCAAGCTGGCCAACAGATGTTTGCCGACCATCCCTGGCTCGGCGTTGGGGTCGGTAATTATGCTGTAAATTATGTAAAGTATGCACTGCCCCACTGGTACCTGCCGCTCGGGCATGCCCATAATGTGTACATCAACTTCCTCGCGGAGGTTGGTGTCATTGGCTTCGCCGCATTTATGTTCTTCTGGTTGGGGCTTGCCTGGCTGGCTGGCCGCGCCGCTACCAATGCTGACGGATACATATCAGCGCTGGGCATCGGCATCCTTGGCGCGTGGAGCTATCTCAGCGTACACAGCATGTTCGACAATCTGTTTGTGCAGCACATGCAACTTCAGCTCGCTCTGTTACTGGCGATCCTGGTCGCGCTCGTCGGTCATGCCGGCACGTTCGCCGACGCAGGACCTGCAAAGACTCGTCCCGCCGCGTAAAGGCCAGACTCCGCTCACCGAGGTCACTTTGGCTGAAAACACGATGGAATATCGCCCGCCCACCTTGTTGGCCTGGCTTCTAGGTCTGCCGCTGATCAACCGCCTGGGATTCGCACAACGCCCCAAGGAGTTCGTGCGTTTTCTCAAGTTCGCCACGGTCGGTATGATCGGGATGGTGGTGGATTTGACCGTCCTGAACGTGATGCATAAGGTGTTCGGGCTGCCCTTGCTGGTCGCAAACAGCATCTCGTTCACGACTGCGGTCATCAGCAACTTCACCTGGAACCGGGTGTGGACCTTTCCGGAAAGCCGCGTACGTCCGATCGGCCCCCAATTGGGCAAGTTCACGTTGGTCAATGTGATCGGTCTCGCCATCAATAACCTGGTCCTGTGGCTCGCGTTTCAGGTAACTCAACAAATCGTGCCTGACCCGTGGGACTATAACCTGGCAAAGGTGTTAGCCATTGGTGTCGTTCTGTTCTGGAACTACTTCGTGAACCGCGCCTGGACCTATAAGGGGATCGAGTGAAACGCCGCACGCAAGGGGTTTTGTAGCCATTGCTCTTATCGCGGTTCCGTCATCTGTTCGCTCTAAGACACCCTGCGCGTGGCTCTTTCCGGAGGTTCCCTTGCGTATTGCCATAGACTATACGCCGGCCCTGCGCCAGACTGCCGGCATCGGGCGCTACACACGAGGCTTGGTGGACGCGCTGGCCGAGTTGGACCGGGATAACGCGTATACCCTCTTCTGCGCGGGCCAGCCGCCCGATCGCTCCGCCTGGCCCGCCAACTTCACCATCCAGACTACGAAGGTGCCGGCACGCTGGTTGACCGCGGGCTGGCACAAGCTCAGGCTGCCGCTGCCGGCAGAGCAATTGACCGGGGCCTGCGATATCTTCCACTCCCCCGACTTCACCCTGCCTCCCCTCCGCAAGGCGCGGGGCGTGGTCACCGTCCATGATCTGTCTTTCCTGCGGGTGCCCCAGTGCGCCGATCCGGGCTTGCGCGCATTTCTTGAGCGCGCGGTGCCGCAAAGCCTGGCGCGAGCCGCTCGCGTGTTGGCTGATTCTGAAAACACCAAGAAAGACCTGATCGAACTGCTGGATGTCGCGCCGGAGAAGATTTCCGTGGTGCCGGCGGGCGTTGAGCCCCGCTTTCAGCCTGTACGCGATGCTGCGAAACTGGCTGATGTCAGAACGCGCTATAAACTGCCGGAATGGTTTATCTTGATGGTGGGCACAATCGAACCGCGCAAGAACTTATCGCGCCTGATCGCGGCCTACGCCCAGCTACGCCGTCAGACCGGTCTACCGCACGCACTGGTAATCGCAGGCAAAGAAGGATGGTTGTTCCAGGGCATCTATGAGCAGGTGACGCGCGAATGTCTGACCGAGTGCGTGCTGTTCCCGGGTTTTGTGGCCGATGCCGACCTGCCTGCGCTTTACACCCTGGCCGATGTCCTCGCCTTCCCCTCGCTATATGAAGGCTTCGGGCTGCCCCCGCTGGAGGCGATGGCCTGCGGAACCCCCGTGGTCACGAGTGACAACTCCAGCCTGCCGGAAGCGGTTGGCTTGGCGGCATTGCAGGTGAACGCCGAGGATACGGATGGGCTAACCGAAGCGCTGGCCCGCGTGTTGGGCGACGCCGAACTGCGTGGGCGCCTCCGCAGACTGGGACGGGCCCAGGCGGCACGTTTCACCTGGCCCGAAGCGGCGCGCCGGCTGCTCGACGCCTACCGCATAACCGCCCATTGAGGAGATCGCATATGCCTTCGCGCCGGCACGCCCACTCAACGAGCGACCGAATCTGGCTGCCGCTCATCGCTGGCGGCCTGGTCGGACTCGCCGGCTACTTCGGGCCCTGGGTCGCCCATCGGGCCAGTGGTCTGATCGTGACAGGCCTCGACCTCGGAGAATATGTCAAGTTCATCCCGCAGGTGATCTCCGGACAGATCGCGATGCGGCGCGAGGGCTTCTACCTGCCCTTGTTTGCAGCCAGCCTGATGGCCAGCCTGCTCGCCAGCCGGCGCGCGCTGCCGCGGTGGTTGCGCATCCTGCTCGGTCTCGCGGCGATCCCGCTGGCGCTGGCGATGCTGCCCCCGGCCTGGAGTCCGGCCGTGTTGAGGTTGCCGGAATTCCACCTGCAGACTGCCGCCATGCTCTTCTGCCTGCTGATGGCGCCGGCCGTCATCGTGACCCGCTACCTGCCTGATCGCCCTGTCCTGCTGATGATAGCCGCGTTGGCCATCCCCGCGGCCGTACTACCGGCTTGGGGATTCCTCCAGGTCAGGCCAGCCGTGGCGGAGCTGTATCGTCAGCCGCTACGGCCGGGCTGGGGCTTCTGGGCTGAGCTGCTCGGCTTCTTATTCGTTGCCTTCTGGGCCATCGCTGCGACGCTCACCCGCTCCGCGCCACGCCGCGATTGATGTCATCGGCGCTTGTCGCAGTGATACGGCTGAGATCGATCTGCCAGTTGTGCACCAAGAGTGG
>Ga0105097_10001107_pt1 | contig 12719 bp, 7 predicted proteins | sample PPLLak12cMay2015_FD_87035 | JGI IMG/M metagenome (GOLD analysis project Ga0105097, IMG submission 87035) | Freshwater sediment microbial communities from Prairie Pothole Lake near Jamestown, North Dakota, USA - PPLs Lake P7 Core (1) Depth... | ecosystem: Environmental > Aquatic > Freshwater >... | reverse complement strand
CTTAGCCAGCCTCTGGCCGATCTGACCGGCTATCTGATATGCTGTCGTGTTGTTCGCTACTTCCAATATACTGCCGTCAGGCAGCGTTACTTTCGCCATAATTTTCTGTCCGTGACCTGCCTTTCAAATTAGATTCTGCCAACGCCTTAAAATTTAACCTAATACAACATAATTGTCAACATATCAATGAATTTATCGGTTAAATCCTCTGTACCGGAATCCCTAACCCCCTTCTAAGGCTTAAATTACGGCTCTTTTTAATTCAATTATTGACATAATCAGCCTGAATCGGTATAATAAATTAAATAATGAGAAGGATGTTGACGTAAAAGAACATCAGCAGGATGGGGTGCTTTCTGCAAGGCTCTAAAACCATAAAAAATGAACTTTGCATAAAGCTCCGGTAATATGTTATAATGATGTGTTTAATAACATAATTTGTTATTTGTCAGGCTGAATCGAAGGCAACTATCCGCTCTTATATATAGAAAGAGGTTCTTAGCTTCGCTCAGGATGACAAAAATGAAAAAACTATTAACTTAGGAGCATTACTGAACTTATGACAAAAGGCCAACCAATCGATACGCATATCCGGCTAAACCATGAGCCTGAATTAGACAAATATTTCAAGGCAGCCATTAAAACAAGGGCAAGTGATTTACACCTTAAAGTCGGACAGCCCCCCAAACTGCGCGTTTATGGCGAACTTAAAAACACAACCGGCGAAATTATGACACCTGAGAGATTAGAAATCCTCGTCTTCGAAATTCTCAGTCCTGCTCAAAAAGAGTTCTTTCTCGAACACGGCACAATCGACTTCGCCTATGAAGTCGGAGGAAACGACCGTTTCCGAATCAATATCTTCCGCCAAAGAGGCGTGATAAGTATGGCTGCAAGAAGAGTCAACTCATTAGTTCCTCCCTTCGAAGACCTGCACCTGCCTGGGACAGTGCTGCAGAAGATTTCCGATGATGCACAGGGCTTGATACTTGTTGTCGGTCCCACCGGCTGCGGAAAAAGCACAACAATCGCCGCTATGATAGACTATATCAGCCGCACCCAGCACTGTCATATCATCACAATCGAAGACCCCATCGAATACACCTTCAAGGACAGCAAGGCAATTATCTCACAGCGTGAAATCGGAATCGACGTCTCGGATTATAACGAAGCTTTAAGATATATGATGCGTGAGGACCCCGATGTCGTTCTCATCGGTGAAATGCGAGACTCTGAAACTGTTACTGCGGGAATGCGTGCTGCAGAAACAGGACACCTCGTTTTTGGAACACTGCACTCTGCAAACTCATCCCAGGCAATCCAGCGTATGCTTGACCTGTTCCCCCAGTCTGAAAGAGACCTCGTAAGACAGCTTTTAGGCCTTACTCTCAAGGCCATCGTCAGCCAGCTTCTGTTGCCAAGCATTAAGAAAGGCGTTGACAGGGTCCCTGCTATTGAAATCCTGATTGCAAATCCCACTGTCAGAAAGCTGATTTCTGAAGGACGGGAAAACGACCTGCCCACGGTTATCAGGTCCTGCGAAAATGAGGGGATGCAGGACTTCACTAAAAGCCTCAGCGACCTTGTTCTTAACGGCAGCATTGATCCAAAGGTGGCCTACTCTTATGCACCCAATCCCGAAGAATTGAAAATGACCCTCAAGGGAATCAGGACTTCTACAAGCGGAATTCTATGATATAAATTTCAACACTCTAACGGAGCGATTATGCCTGAATTTCAATTAGCCTTTGCTGCCATCGAGTACGGCGGATATATATCAATAATCAAACTTATTGTCTTCCTTGTCCTATTTTTCCCCCTGCTGCCACTCATTAGCTGGGTATATAATGATGCTGAATCGCTCGAGGAAAGAAGTGCTTTTTGGGCCGGTATCGCTTTCGGGACTGCAGCAGTTACATTAATAATCTGGCTGGTTGTCCCCATATTCATCATCGGGGCGGTTCTCTATGCCGTTTCAGTTGCAGCTGCAAGCCTCGCTTATGTAAAAATCCGTAACTCGCAAGTCATCGAGTCCGACAAGGTCCTTACGGCAGAGCACATCATGGGACTCTTTTCGGGAGGCAGAGAGAAAAAGGCAAAAGGACAGAAAAATATGGTCTTCATTACCGCTAATAAAAACGATGTGCCTGTTCCGGAGCCTAAAACTCCCGAATCTTTCGGTTATAAAATGGCCATTGATATTTTCACTGATGCACTCTGGAGAAGAGCTGACAATATTCTCTTGCTCCCGGCGCAGCAGGCCTACAACGTCGTATATAACATCGATGGTGTGCCGTCGAAGCAGCAGCCCATCGCGAAAGACCAGATGGAATTTTTCATTCGTTTCGCAAAACAGCTCGGCGACCTCGATATTAATGAAAAACGAAAGCCCCAAAAAAGCTTTTTCAAGACACGTATCGAAAAAGATGACTATGAATGGGAAATTATTACAGCCGGCTCCACCGCAGGTGAACAAGTGCAGATTAACCGCAGGGCCTCGAAGGATGTCAAAAAAATTGACGACTTAAATATGACAAGCGAACAGCTCCAGCAGATTCTCAGCCTGCGAAATCTCAAACAGGGCGTCTTTATCGTCAGCGGCCCGAAAAAAAGCGGCGTTACTACTACTTTTTATGCTCTGCTTCGAATCCACGACGCCTTCCTGAATAATATTTCAACTCTCGAAACAGACCCTTCCGCGGTTCTGCCTAATATCACCCAGGAAGTTTTCACCCTTTCCGATACAGGCACCACCACATACAACCAAAAACTCGAAACGATGATAAGAATGGGCCCGGACATCGCCGGCGTGACAAATTGTTTGGATGGTGAAACCGCACAGCTTCTTTGCAAGGCCGCTAGAGACAATAAGCTCATCTACCTGGCTATGGAAACCGACAGTGCCTTGAACGCACTTGCAAACTGGATAAAATTAGTAGGCGATCAGGACCTCGCCATCGAAGTGCTGGCCGGAATCAGCAACCAGCGGCTCGTAAGAGTATTATGCGAAGAGTGTAAACAGGCGTATGTCCCTGATAAGGAGCTGCTCAGAAAATTTAACCTGCCCGCAGACAAGGTTAAGGCATTTTACCGTCCCGGAAAAGTCGTATATGACAAGCACGGCAAGCCCCAGACCTGTGAAAACTGCCAGGGCACAGGTTTTGTCGGAAGGACCGCTGTCTTCGAAAGCATCGTGCTGAATGATGAGCTGAAAAAATCCGTTAAGGAGCTTAAAAGCCTTGCGGAAATCAGCAGGCAGTTCAGAAATGCCAGGATGCTCTTCTTGCAGGAACAAACCCTGAAAAAAGTAATAGCAGGCACGACAGCAATTAATGAAATGGTAAGAGTTTTTTCGAAACCAAAAACAGCAAATGAAAAGAAAACGTCTTAATAATTCGCCCCGCAGGCGGATAACTATAAAATCAGGACTTTCTGTTATAGACCTGAAATGTAAAATTTCGGAGAAGTAAAAATGGCAACTGCACTGGTCATACTGGCAATTCTCGGCTGTGCCGCTTATCACTATTTCAGAGGCGGGATTATAAAATCATTCGCAATGATAATCATAACTATAAGCTCATCGATAATAGCCTTCGGTTTCTTCGAGGCACTCGCAAGCCTTTTTATCAGCCGCGCCGGCGTGAAGGCGCCCGCTCTTGCACAATGGTCATTTGCACTTTCGTTCATTCTGATTTATACGCTTTCGTTCTCCCTCCAGCAGGCACTCATTGCTCAATTTACCAAAAAACCGGCTGAACTCGGCGACCTGGCAGAAAAAATTTTAAGGCCCGTCCTCGGGGCAATCTTCGGCTTTCTGCTTTCAGGGGTCATTTTGACCGCCCTGGCGATGGCGCCGCTGCCTACAAAATATTCTTATGAGCGATTCGACAAGAACAATATAACTCCCGCAAGGCCAAAAAAATCCCTTTTTAACAGCGACGGATTTATTGTCAACATTTTCAGCGTTTTAAGCAGAGGCGCTTTCAACAGCGAAAAGAATTTCGCTTCCATCCATCCGAATTTTCTGGACCAGGTTTTCATCAACAAACTCGCCGTTTCGGAGAAAATACCGATCGTCTCGATTGAGAATGAAATATCACTGCCTCTGGAAAGCCCTGTGTGGTTTGCCTCGAAAGACCTCAAAGATGAAAAGGGAAATCCGATTGCGGCTTCAGGAGATAATGATTTAATCGCGATACGGCTGGGCTTCAAAAAACCGGCTGATATGAGGAGCTCGAATATATTTTTGGCCGGCCAGATAAGACTCGTATGCAAGCCTGAAAACGAAGCAAAGGAATTTTCGTCAAGTGCGAAAAATATTTATCCAGTCGCCTTTATTAAGACAGCAAGCCTGGCACAAAAACTGAAATTAAAAGATCAGTTTGAAATTAAATGGGACGAATTTACTGATAAGCTTCCCGACGGAAGCGGCAAATGGATTGATTTTCTTTTCGAACTGCCTAAAAAATACACCCCGATGGCAGTGGAATTCAGGCAGAACAGTTTCGTGAAAGCCCCCCCGCCCTCCGGCGCGGAAAAAGCCCTGCCGTCAGTGATATTTATTCCGCCTTCTCAGTGTGCAACAGAATCTGCTGATGTTGCCGAAATGAGCTCATCGGCAATTTACGGCATCGCTTTGACTACAGGTGCAAAATTTCTCGACAGCCTCGCCCTCGAGGCCGAAAAGGAAGATCAGTGGAAAAATGTGCAGTCTCCGGAAAGCATCGAGCCTCCGAAATGGTCGGAAAATAAATTCGATTACGCTCGTGCAGAGCTTATAATCGACCCAAATAATAAACAGCTTCTCGACGATATCTGGAGAGGGGCAGGAAGACTTAACGGCATCGCGGAAATGCTCAGGCCCCGAACAGGCTACAAGCTGCTTTCATTAAAATGCACCATCTCCGCCAGCGGCTCGGAAATCAGAGGCCAGGACCTTCCTTCGCTCGTTGACATAAACGGTCGTCAGCATAAGGCTGTGGGAGTAATCGCATCCGGTAAAAAAGATGATAACACCATTTATGAGATTGACTATTGCGCACTCTCTGAGGAAGAAAAAAGCGGCGGCCTTGAAATAGATGAAAAAGGCGTAGTCACAAAACCTTTCCCAGACACAATTTGGATATCGCAAAAAGTCAGCGCCGTCTCTGAATTTTACGTGCTGTATATGATTAAGCCGGCACCTGATATGATACTCAATGCTGTAAAGCCTGCTGATTCGGCCACCGGCGCAGACTTCAAAGGTTACCAGGGTTTTCTTGTTAAATAATCTAAATCCTCTAAATCCTGATTTCCCACAAAAAAATGGACTTTTTAACATTATTTTGATAGCATAAAGGTTTCAAATACTATTAAAAGTGGTTTCGGCTGTTTGGCTTTTTCGAATCCAAAGGGCGAAAAACAATGCACTTCCCAAAGCCCTTTTTGTCCCAAAATTTCAGTTTTTCAAATAATCGGCAGTTAAATTTATCAAAAAAACCCTTTGACTATTGCAATCCGAATTATATTATGATATAATTATGGGACTGGAACACCTGGCAGAGTAGCCAGGTGTGTGGAAACGCGGTCAATATCTCAATAATGAAAAGGAGGACATGCTATGTTCAAAAAAATTTCTTACCTCACCAGTTTTGTTTTATTTATGGCTTTGGTCGGCAGCGCCTCTGCAAGTTTGGTAAATTACTATGATTTTGAAGATGGCGCCGGTTACACCGTCACTGATGTGGTCGGCGGACAGAATGGTATTATCACCGACCCGTGTGGCCCGGAATGGACAAGCGGAGCTCCGCTCGGGCCGACTCCGCAATGGGGTTACAGAACAAATAATATCTCAGGCGGCACTCCAGGAAGTTTAACAGCGATTGATTACATAACCTGCCCCAACTCCGTGGCTGCAAGTGACGCAGTGACAGTAGCTATGTGGATAATGGTACCAGACGTGAACTTACCTGAAGGCAATCCGAAGACCTGGTATATGCGGCCCGTATGGAAACAGGACGACACCGGAACCAAAGGTCTTTCCTGGGGAATACGGCCAAATACCCCAAATGGCAATTTCCGTGTTTACGTCGGTTCTATGGCTACTAATGTGAGTGTGACTGCGAATAATGTGATTAAATATGGAACGTGGCAACATCTTGCTACCACGTTTGATGCCGGCACCGGCGCGTTGAATCTGTATGTTGATGGACAATGGGTAGCCTCACTGGGAGGCGTTACTAATACAATGAACACTACAAGTGTTGAATTCCGTTTGGGCGGTCCGGTATCTCCGCCAGGCGGAATTGCCAATCAGCCTTTCAACGGATTTTATGACGAGGTTCGTATCTTTAATCATGCCCTTTCCGACAGTGAGATTTTAGCCTTATACCAGTTAAGATGTGGTCCGCCTGTGGTCGGAGATTTGACAGGTGACTGCAAAGTAAACAATGACGACCTCAAGGTTATAGTCGAAGAATGGCTTACAGTCGGAATTAAAGCTGATATATATCCGGACGGCAGTGTCAATTTCAGGGACTTGGCCGTGCTTGCCAATCATTGGATGGAAGGGGTTTAACGCTTATATTCGCATCAAACCCTTGTAACTAAAATAATATAGACATTGTTGTTGTCTTGTTGACGCTGATCAAGGGATTTATTTTGAATTGCACGAACCATGTGTGCAGGGCACAGTTAGTGCAGTTTGATTTTCTTTGTTATCCAAGACCTTCAGGGAGCTTCTATTCTTATTCTCCTTGAAAATGTTTATTTGGCGGCAGCAGGCTCTTCAATGTCAGTTTCCATCAGGTTGTTGAGGTAATCGGTCAGCTCCCGCTCTGAGAAATTCGCAAGAAATTCCGGCTGCGCGCTTTTATTTATCTGGCAGATATAATCTATCAATTCCCTTTTGCTCATATTAGTCCCTTTTAAAAAACCTTTTCAGCTATTCGACATATCGACAGCCTCAACATCTTTTCTTTAGACCCGCCTTTTCCGCACCAAATCCCGCTGCTGCAACGCTGCCATCCATCATTACCAAATCAAATAATATCATAAGCTCCTCCTCTAACCGCCCCTCAAATGTCCAATAAAATCGACTCTGACAGGACTTAAAAAAAACAAAAAACGTTTTTTTGAAAATTTACCATTTTTTTTGTAAACGACTTTTTCTCCGGATTCCTCTATAATTATAGATATGAGAACCGGTTACATATCAAGCTGTGCACAGCTTAAAAGTGTTTAGGAAAGAAATGTGGCTGAAAAATTCGAAACAATTGTAAACAACTATGGAAAGCAGGTTCTAAATACAGCGATAAAAATACTGGGAGACAGCCAAAAGGCCCTCGATGTTCATCAGGAGGTATTTCTGGCAATCTGGCAGCGATGGCAAAGTTTCAACGGCCAAACCAAATGGAGCAGTTACCTGTACCGGACAACCGTCCGAAAGGCAATCGAGCTGGCTAAAAAAACCAGAAAAGAAATACCTGTGGAAAATCTTCCTGAAAAAGACTCGGCTGATTTACCGGAAAACAAATTAAAAGAAACAGAGCTTCGGGAACTGATAACAAAAGGGCTGTTAAAAATCCCCGAAAGACAGGCTGATGTTTTTGTTCTGGCAAAAATTGAGGGACTCAAAACCGAAGAAATAGCCCAAATCCTTCAATGCTCGCCGCAGACCGTCCGTGTACATCTGCATCGGGCAGTAAAACAGCTGGCTGAAGAACTGAAAGGTTATCTTAAATAGAAAGGGGCATCTGAAATGTATTCTCATTACCGAATAAACCAGTTGCTGGCTGCCTTTGCCCTCGGCGAATTGGATGAACCACAAAGAGAGGATGTCGAAAAACACCTTGAAGAATGTGTGCAGTGCAGAAACGAGCTTAAACATATACAAAAGCTGCTGGAAGCTGTAAACGAGATTAAAAATATTTACGCCGACGATAAACTTTCCGAATTTGCAAAAGCCGATGTCCTGGAAGTTATCGCAACAATAAAACAGGAACCTGCTCTTCCAAAAAGAATTCAAAAAATTTCTTTATGGAGAGCGATTATGAGAAATTCGATTACAAAAATAGCCGCTGCGGCGGTGATAATTATTGCTATTTTTATTGCGGTAAGCTATCTGACAAGCCAGCCGCAGGAAGAGCAAAAAAATATCGTAAAAAAGCAGCCCGGCAGCAAACCGGAACAAAAAATAGTAAAAGATGCGAACAGTGAAAAGCTCGAAGCTGAACTGAAGCTTGCAAGGGAGCTTTTCGAAGCTAAAAACGTTAAAGGATTGATTGCACTTCTGGATTCTGATTTTGAACAGACAAGACTGGCTGCTGCCAATTATCTTGCTCAAATCGGAGACAATGAAGCGATGAAGAAACTCGAATCTCTTGCACAAAACTACGCAAATTCCACCCAAAGGCAAATCTTCGCCAATGCGGCTAAAGAAATTCGAGCTCAAATCGAAGAAAAACAAATAACCCCCGTGAAAAATGATGTTAATCAGACGGCGATAGGAAAAACCGAACCTGAAGACAAGGATAATCTTCAGGAAGGTGTTATTGGAATAAAAGTCCTCGATAAACAAGGCGGAGAACCGCTTGCCGGTGCGGCCCTGAAAATTCGGATGAGGGGTGTCTCTTCTGAAATCGAGGAAACGACCAATAAATTCGGCAGGCTTGAGCTGGAATACGGCCGGACTGCTCCTGACTATTTAGAGATAATAATTTCAAAAGATGGTTTTACACCAAAAAGATTATATTTCAGACCGAAGGAAACGGGGACGGAAATTCCCAAAAATTATCTTGTCAAAATGGAAAAGGGAATAAAAATTTCCGGCATAGTGCAGACAATCGACAGGCAGAATGTTCCCGACGCCAATGTAAAAGTAAATATTTATCAGCAAAATGAAGATATCGAACAATATTATGTTTCGAACGTTTTATGCAAAACTGACAGTGAGGGCAAATGGAGCTATGATGCTTTTCCGCCAAACTGCAGTGAAATAAATCTGAGAGTCGAACACCCGCAATACCTTGACACGGAAAAATACGGGAAAAATGTCCAAATCGAACCTTTGACAAAAGGCGATTTTGTTCTGTATGTTCGCAAACCTCTGACAATCTCAGGCTGGGTGGTGGATAAAAGCGGCAAACCTGTAGCCGGTGCAAAATTATTCGAAGGCACCCACAGATATAGCGAAAGTCCGCAAACACAAACAGACAAACAGGGACATTTCATATTTGACAAAATGTATCCCGGTGAAACGATTATAACTGCAGAAGCTAAATCGTTTGCCCCGGATATGAAGTCCGTAAATTTAAAGGAAAATATGGATGACCTCCAGTTCGTTCTGGAGTCCGGTAACACCATTTTCGTTCAAGTCACTGATCCGAACGGCAAACCTCTTGATGGTGTAAATATCACTGCAAGGGAATGGCGAAAATTTAATGATTGGCAGCAAAACGAAAATATATCTCTGTCGGGAAAAACTGATTCACAGGGAAATCTCGTCATCAATGATGCACCATCCGATGAGGTCATTTTCTCAATATATAAAGCAGGTTATGCAAGATATGATAAATTCCCAATGTCACCTCAGGAAAGTGAATATCAAATTACGCTCCTGCCGCAAGGTAAAATCACCGGCCGCGTCCTTGATGCACAGACAGGACAACCAATTAATCACTTTTATGTAACACAGGGCATTCAATGGAAAGGGCAAAATGAACCTACCTGGCAGTCACAAAGCGGGAAACTTGTAAATTCCTCTGTTTATGAAATGTCTATAGGCTACCAGGATTGTCCGATAGCTGTCAAAATCGAGGCCGATGGTTACAACAGCACTGAGACACCCGTTTTCAACAATGAAGGAAAAGAGGAAATTTATGATATATACCTTCAAAAAGGCCAAACCCTGACAGGCCTTGCCTTTCTTGCTGACGGCAAACCTGCTGAGGGCGCCGAAGTCATCGTTGCTACAAAAGAACAAGGTGTATCTATTCATTCCATTCCTTATGGTCGTAAGTATAATAATATTTATGCAATGACGGATTCTCTCGGCAAATTTACTCTCCCCACAATAGATGCAACATACAAACTGGTAATTCTTCATCAGCAGGGAATTAATTTCGTTACACAGCAGCAGTTCGAGGAAAATAGCCAAATTGTCCTCGAACCGTGGGGAACAATTGAAGGCAACGTCTGCACCTCCGATTCTTCGAAGTCAAACCTGCAAATCCGTCTCGACAGCTCTTATATAAACGTAGGTGATGAGCCGCCAATAAGCTTATCGTTTAATACTTACCCTGCATCGGATGGAAAATTTTACTTCGACAAAGTAAAAGCGGGAACCGTGCAAATTTCCAAAGGGATAAAGTTAGAGGATGGCAAAACTACAAAATATGTTAACGAACAAATCTGTGAAGTAAAAGCCGGCCAGATTACGAATGTGGAATTCCCGTGCGGTAGTAGAAAAGTTACCGGCAAAATTATATTATCTTCTTTTGACAGCCAGTTGGATTTTCAAAATCAATCCATCTCTCTTCGCTCGGATATTGATTTATCACAGATAGATTTTCTTCCTTCAATAGATTTTCCCGTTGATTATCTTTGCTGGAACAAGGAGCAAAGGCAGCAGTTCCAAAAACAGATTATGGAAAGCGAAGAATTCAAATCTTACCTCGAAAAAAGTCGAGAATTTCAAAAAATGATGCTAAAGTCATATGATTCAGCAAACATCAACAAAGACGGCAGCTTCACATTCCCCGATGTCCTGCCCGGCTCATACGTCCTAACCGCAGAATTCTGGAACAAGGAAACAAAAAAACTTTTGGCCGTCCTCGATTCCCGGGTCAATCTGCCTGAATCCAAAGACCCGTCAGAATACAACATCCCTCTTGATTTAGGCGCACTACAGCCGACGCCCAGTAAGACCGCCGAAACCGGAAACACTGCACCGGATTTCGAACTCGATAGTCTGGGCGGCGGAAAAATTAATCTCAGCTCGCTGAAAGGAAAATTCGTTCTTCTTGATTTCGGCGGCCCATTCAATAATGAGGAATATGCACAAAACGTTTTGCCAAATCTTCAAAAAGCTTATGAAACCTTCGAAAAAAACGGAAATTTCGTGATTATTACCATTTCACCTGCATATTACGGTAAACAGTACAACCTTACAAAACAGATTGAATTTTTCCGTGACAAAAATGCCTTAAAATGGCAATTTGCCCTTACAAAAGTGCAAAACGAATTTAGTCGGCTGCAAGTTCACATTGACTACAACTATTCATACGGAACCAAGTTTGTCCTGATCGGGCCGGATGGAAAAATCGTCGAACAGGATTTCACGCCGGAAAAGCTTATGGAAACTATAGAGAAATATCTCAAACCAGAATAAATGAAGCACAGTCGAACAGCGTTTTTCAGGGCCGGATTTTGCTTTACCCGGCCTTTTTTCTTGCTTTCCGCACCTTATTGTCCTGTAAGTGCTTAAAAAACCCGATTTTAAGAAATTCCCTAAAAAGCCCTTGTCCTTTCGGCATAATTATTGTATTATTCAAGTTTTCTTAAAATTATGAATTAGCAGTAAGAATTATGTTTGGAGGCTTAGAATTGGCTAAAGTTGAAGAAATTCGAAACGTAGTTTTGTTAGGTCACGGCGGCTCAGGAAAAACCTCACTTGCAGAGGCCATCTTGCACAAAACCGGCACAACAAACAGGCTCGGCAGCGTCGATGACAAAACCAGCATCTGCGATTATTATGACGAAGAAAAAGAGCACCAGCACTCGATACAATCCGCCGTCGTCTTCGTAAATCACAAGGGTGCAATGATTAACCTCATCGACACCCCCGGCTCGCCCGAATTCATCGGCCCTTCCATCAAGGCCATCCCCGCAGCAGATACCGCAATCATCGTCATCAACGCAGCAAGCGGCATCGAGACCGTCACGCGAAAAATGTTCGAGCTTACCACAAAGGCTTCAATGCCCAGAATAATCGTCATCAACAAAATCGATGCCGAAAACGCGCACCCCTCCGAACTGCTTAAAAACATACAGGAGGAATTCGGAAGCGCCTGCCGCTGCGCTAATCTCCCATCAGCCGACAACCATTCCGTTATCGACTGCATAAAGAACAGCTCCGGCAGCTCACCCGTTGGCGAAGTCAGCCAGGCGCACACCGAGCTTATCGAAAGCGTAATCGAAGCCGACGACAAGCTTATGGAAAGCTACCTCGGCGGCGAGCAAATCAGCCAGGAAAAAATTTCCTCCGTTTTCGTCGAAGCCCTCAAGGCCGGGACCGTGGTGCCTATCGTTTTCACAAACGCCCGCAAGGAAATCGGCATATCCGAGCTTATCGATATTATCACTGATTACACTCCTTCCCCTGCGCAGGCAAAACCTGTCGAGCTGAAGACTGCTGATAAAACGACAACTCTCAAGGCCGACCCATCCGGACCGCTCGCAGGGCTTGTCTTCAGGACAGGCTTCGATACCAAGTCCAATATGAAATTCTCGAACATCCGAATTTTCAGCGGCACGATTAAATCCGATACCAACATCCTGCGTAACGATGAGAAAAAAAGTTTCCGCGCAGGACACATCTTCAAATCACAGGGCCCCGAAAATAAAGAATACGAACAGGGCTCTGCCGGCGACATCATCACCCTTGCGAAAATCGAAGACCTCAAAATCGGCGATATCATTCACGACCAGTCCGTTTCTGGAAAAATCGATGTCCCGCCCGT
>Ga0105097_10001105_pt1 | contig 12722 bp, 15 predicted proteins | sample PPLLak12cMay2015_FD_87035 | JGI IMG/M metagenome (GOLD analysis project Ga0105097, IMG submission 87035) | Freshwater sediment microbial communities from Prairie Pothole Lake near Jamestown, North Dakota, USA - PPLs Lake P7 Core (1) Depth... | ecosystem: Environmental > Aquatic > Freshwater >... | reverse complement strand
GCCCTTTTGTTATGGCAAAATTCATGAAATCAAGAAGCGCATCAACACCAGAGGCGTTGCTTTTTATGATGAGGTTATCGTTTTGCAGAATGTCTGTTGAATACTTGATGTCGCATTGCATGAAAGACTCGTCACCGAATTTCACAACTTCCACACGTCCTGATGCTGATTTATTGACGGTGGCAAGTGCAGCTCCAGTCCAGTGCTCAATGGGTATGTAATCCTGCAAGCGGAACTGTGGCTCGTATATAGAACCAGCAGCTGTGCCTGTGTATGTGTTTGCTCCTGTTTTATCAGCACCCGTGAATCCAAGCAGCGTGAAAGGAGAAGATGAAACCTGTGAGCCTGAGGTCGTGAGAAGAGAAAACGTGCCTGTGGCTGAAATCGTGATCGCCCGAGTTGCGCGGTTCACGGATGCTGTATATGTGAGTGCCCCTGCTGAATCCATCGCAGTTTCTATGACAGCAAGGATGTCAGTGAGAGTAAATGTTCCAACCTCAAGCTCTGCTGTGAGTTCAGGCCCACCCTCTGAAAAGTTGATTATGCTATTATCGGCTGTGATTTCAAAGCCGTAGTAAAAACATGAAAAGGTATTGAGTGCCATCAGGCAAGTGCTCCTCTAGCTATCACAGCGCCGTCCGAGCCGAACGCTTCGTTTATGGCCTCTGCAACCGCGATTCCAAGTGTTCTCTTGTCCCCTAGGACGTTTCCGTTGATGTTCACCGCTACTTGAGTGCCTGGTTCAATGGGTGTGGTTTCGGCAAGGGAAGTTGCGCTATCTCCAACAGGGGATTGGAATCCACCACCCGCAACACCGCCTCCAGCAGATGTTTGTGCTCCGCCTCCTGCGCCTCCTCCACCACCTAGGGCAGAAAGAGCGCCACCCAAGATAATTGCAGCCGTACCAGCAGCGACAGCAGCGGTTCCTTGAAGACCAAATAAGAATGGAACAGTTGAAAGTCCAAGCCCAATTGCAACAAGTGTTGTTCCAAACTGAATAAGTAACTGTCCAAGAGATGCGAGAATAGATTTTCCAAATGCCGCAAAAGCGTTCTCACCTTTTGCAAGAGCACCACCAAAAGCCGCAAAAGCATTTGAGAAACCTCCAACAAAAGATTGATTTAGCTGAGTAGCAAGGTCAATTGCAGTGAGCTTAATTTTAGATGCTGTTCTTTTAAATGCTTCTTCTAAATTTTTAAAACTTATTCCTAGCTCAGGGTTTGTCAGAGGATCGATAGCTTCTGCAATTTTTGGTGCTTGGTTGTTTTTAAAATCATCAATAATAGGAGTAGCGTTATCAATGGCAACTTTAAGATCATCAATAACATTTCCAATGGTATTTTGTGTTGTTGGTGTGTATAGCTCCTTATTAATTTCAGCAAGCTTTTCATTAAATTTATCAAATGAATCTGAAAACTTTGCTCCGCCAGTTACGCTTGCCAAACCATTAGCTATTAGCTCAGTCGAAACAATAAATACCTTTGACCACGCCAATAAGGTTCTTCCACTGGTTGCAATTGTGCCAATAACTGTATTGTTTAAAACTGATGCAAGATCTAAAAGTTTTTTAATCAAAAAACCTATTGGGTCTTTATCTCCAACCAACCTATCAACTTCACCAACAAAAACTCTAATTTGCCTTGATATTTCTTTAAATAACGCAACAAGAACTGGAGATTGTGTAAATAATCTTCCTATGCCTTCTCTAAATTTACCAAAACTGTTTTCAAGCTGAATCATGGCACCTTGAAAAGTATTTACTTTTGCTTCGGCAGAACCACCAAAACGACTTATGACAGCATCAAGAGCGGCACCTGTTTTTAAAGCCTCAGCAGATAAACCACGAAGCGCAGGAACTTGTTGAGCAAGACGGCCTGCTTGTCCTGATAATGTTTTTCCAAGTCCTTCAACAGCTGATTCTAAATTGATACCTGTTGCTGCGGATAACTCAATTGCAGCTTGAGTGAGCTTTTGTGCTTCCTCATTTGAACGAGCAAAGTTTCTAGATAAAGCCGTGAGATTCATCACTGTTGGAGCAGATAAAGTCGTTGTTCTTTCTATCTGATCGGCAAAAGCTTGAATTCCAAGCGATGCTTCCTTTGAAAATGTTCCAGCCGATGCAAGCGATTGATTGAGCTTTTGAACGGCGTTTTGTTCTTCTACTGCATCTCTGATTGATGACCTGAGTAAAGCGAAACCCGCAACCGCAGTTCCAATGACCGCAGTCACCGCAACAAATGATTTCTTGAGACTGGTCCCTAAACCAGACCCAAGATTGTCATTCAGCTTGTCGCCTGTTTCCTTGCCCTGTTTCTCTATGCCCTTGAGGGCTTTTTCAACTCCGTCAAGCCTTGCGACAATGTCAAACTCAATGGTGTTATCTGCCATGTTATTTTATCACTCCCGCTCCACTTAATTGGGCAAGCTCAAACGTTGTAAGTGGTCTTCTTTTCCGTTCTTCATTCTTGGGATAAGCCATCTTTGTGATCTTCCTGTGAAACTTTTGAGCATCCTGTTTTTTCATATAAGGATACGCCGATACGTTCATGGCAAGAAGCATTTCTTGAGCCTCAAGAATTGTTATCGCCTCCCAGTAATCATTGAAATGATCTATGGGAAGCTGACTAACATTGCCAAGGCCTCCCCCGTAAAACCGTGCGACCTTGGCAACTTTTAGTCTGTGTTCACTCAGCCTTTTTTTTTCGCAAGCAGAGCCTCAACGGCAATCGCAAGTTGTTCAGCGTTCAGCTGCTTTGCAATTTCCTGAGGTAATCCGCAAGCTGCGAAAAGTTCAAACGTGAGCTGAGCTTCTTTTTTAGCGTCACCTTTTGCTTCATCGTTTTTTTCCATGAATTCTGTGATCAGTCCCACAGAGGGTTTTTTTACCTTGTAATCCGTACCACCGATACGAAAGTCAATCGTTTCGCCGAGTGTAAATTCAATTGCCATTTAATTATGCTCCTGTAGCTGAAAAGTCGCCATTTAAGTGATCGCCGTAGACGTAAAGTCTAAAAGGATCAGCTTTTGCGCAATCTGGGTAGATCTTAAAAGTAACTTCCATTGTTGCGTTATTTTCGCCTGAGAAAGTGATTGATCCTGGCATTGGATAAGCTTTCCATGCAGCCCAATCCTCAGATCTGTCGTTTGCTGCTTTTGTAACAGGATGCAAAACAAGCTTTGCAGCTTGAGCAGTGACTTGTGTGAAGTCCTTGCTATTTCCGATACCAAGAACAGTGTCTGAACCAGAGGCTCCTGATGCTTGACCAACAAACCCAGCAGGACCAAACATTTGTTTGATTCTTGTTGGTGAAACTTCTTTTAAAGTCAAAGAAATTTCAGCTGATTTTCCAGTTCTGATTGATGTGAGGACATTTGTTCCCTCAGAATGAGCTGTGATGTCCACAACTTGTTCTTCTTGAGTAAGTTCAAAGTCCCCTTCAGTTAATCCAATTGAAGATCCATTCCAAGTAACTGCTATTGGAATGACTTTTACGTCTTCTGCGCAACTCATGATGTATTTTCTCCCTCTATATGCAAATGATTATAAGGCAGGAAAAGGTTATTTCCAATATCACTGCGTTATCGTTTGATCCTGAAAGTGGAAGAATCTGAGAGCTGTTAAAAAAGATGTTCTTTATCTGAACACCAATTCTGTTCTCGCTCTCTAAAACTTCCTCTAAAATCTGTTCGTATTTCAAAACCGCTGCGTCAATTGCGTCAGTGGGGTTTCGAAACCCTTTGAAAAACACACGCACCACCACGTCTTGAGTGATGTCGTTTGAAGACATGTCATAAGCATCAAGCCGAGCGCCCGAGGGCATTTCGATGTGATAACTTTTGTCAAGAAGCGTTGAAGGAATGTTTTCAAAATTAAATCCGTCTTTCCATTCACGAAGCGACAGGCTGTTGAGCCTCGCTCTAAAATAGGGACGAATCTGTGTGAGTCCTGTGCTCATCTACGCGCCACAAAGCAAGACCTAGCGTCAATGCCCTCGCCCTCGATAACTACGCCGTCTCCATCAATGTCCAAACGAAGCAGTGCAATCGATCTCCACTTTTGCTCCATCTCGAAGTACCGCTTTGCCTTTTCGTGGAACACGTCCTCTGTGGAGTTCGATATTCCCTCGAATATAAGCCGAAGGGTTGTAAACGTTGACCATTGTTTTACTTCCTCAACGTCTATGATCGCAGCGTCTGTGTATGCGTTTCCGTAAACATCAACAAAGCCCTCACGACGAAGGTATTCCAATATAAGCTTCTTTGCCCGTCTGTGAATATTGAGGAACGAGTTTCGCCCATCCTCAGTCCATTTTAGAATGTCAGGCTCATGAAGTTTTAAATCAGAATCGGTTGAAAACAAGTAATCACTTGATTCAGTGACAACGCTAATAGACTCGCTGATCGATGCCGAAGCACTTGCTGTTTCTGTGGTGACACGACAACGAATTGTCTTTGATCCACTTGTGTTCCAAGCATAATCAAGAAACTTATCGGTGGTGACATTCACATATGAGCCGTTGCCTGGATCAATCTCAAGGCTTATGATGTCGCCTTCATCCACTGTGACAAAGCTCTTTGTGCCGTCAAGGCGAGTTCTGTCCCCAACTTGAACCGTGGGCTCAACTGAAAGAAATGGAAAAATTGCCATCGTCTTTATTACTGAGCAGCTGGGTTGTTGTTTAAGGACGCAACCGAAGTGGCAGGAGTTGCAAAATCAGACGCATCCAAAATTGCGATTCCAGTACTAGGGTTGAAATGGCGAGTGCCTGGGTTGATGATAAGCATAAGTTCCCCCTGTAAAAAAAGGCGGTCATAGGTACGTTAACCTATGCCGCCCCTTTCCTTTAAACTCTAATTACGGAGTGTGGTGCAAGTACTCAACGAGTACTTTGACTTTACCAGCAGTTAAAGCACCGCCAGCAACAGTCATCACAACAGCTCGCTCGTTTGCAGTGTCAGCAACGAAGTTAGTTGCGTACTCGAAAAGCGCGTTTTCAGAGTAGGTAGCAACTGCAGCGTTGGCAGCATACAAAGCGTCAGAGCCAGCGTGTCCAAACTTAGCAGAAGCTCCTGAACCAACAAGAGCATCAACAACGCGAGTAACCACGTTAGTGACGATGCAATCATCGGGAAGTGAAGCTTTGTTAGCTTTTGCAGAAAGAACTTTGACGCCAGTTGCGCCGCCGTCTACTGCGAAATCGTATTCATATTCTTGGACCATGAGTCCAGCGTTTCTGAAAAATTCAGCCATGATTATCTCCTTAAGAAATGGTTACAACACGCTTGTTGTCGAGTTGTTTGAACCCAACGAGAGTGTCAACGTTGATACGAGCAGCACGCTTGCCTTGCAATCCGAGGTCATATTCCTTGATTGAGAGGCCTTGTTGTGCAGCCATTGTGAAGTAAGACGCATGGAAGAAGTACGCTACAGCTCCAACTTCAGTGGTCATGTGTGGCATGAAACCGAGGAGTGGCTGAGTGAGTTCGCCAGTGGTCAAAGGATTGCCAGCAACGATGAAATCAGAAGATGTGAATCCAGTGATGTTGAACACATCGTTAGCTTGAGCAGAACCTAGAACAACGTGACGGTTGCTCATTGGAACGTCTTGAGCGTCGAGGAGTTCTTTTGCTTCCAAGATATCAGCAAGGCCGAGGATTGAACCAGAATCGTAAGCGATTTGGTGATCAGGGGCAGAAGCTGAAGGAATAGTGTCAGCAATGATGATCTTTTGGATCTTTTTGTTGATAGCGTAAACAGCGAGTTCACGAAGTTTGTCAACAGCTGGCAAAGACTGAAGCATCGCCTTGTTGGTGATGATGAAGTCTTTGACAATGCGCTTGTTGATGACAAGTGATTGCTGAGTGACAGTAACAGAATCAGCATCGTTTGCTGCGTCTTCTGCTAATTCAGTTGCGTCTGAAAACTCAGGGAAAGAGCTGATTTTAACAGTATCCCCTAGGTTTTGGATTTCGCCTTCCCAGTCGCGGCTGATAACAGAGTTGAATGGAAGTTCAGCGAGTAGAACGTCGTAGTATCTTCGGCTCCACACTTCAGGCACGATGACTGAGAGTGCGCCAGATGTACCCATGATTTGGTCTGACATAGTAATGATTCCCCTTTAAATTGTTGTTATTTTCTTTGTTGTTTGTGAAATCTTGCTTGAGCTGCCTTGTACTTGGAATAATCACCAGTCTTGGAAGCTTCGAGGGATAATTTAATCAAATCACTCTCATTGACATCCTTCTCCGATGTTACATCAGGAAGGTTTGTGTTTACTTTAACAGGGTTTGATCCGAACCAATGAGGTTTGATCTGTTTTAAGTTATGAACAAAGTCTTCAGCGCCTTGCACTTTGACTCTGCCATCTTCCCCTTTATCGACCACAACTCCATCGAAGTTGAGCATTGGAAGGTCGCTCATTGCTTCAGGTCTGATTCCCGCTTTGAGAGCTGCTCTTTCAATTGCTGAGAATTTCTTTTCGTTAACGAACGAACTTTCAATTCTGTCAGCTCTTTCAAGTGCCTCTAAGCGTTCTTGTTCCCTTCGCTCAGCGAGCGTTTTCCAATCTTCTTTTTCCCTCAGCGACTGTTCTTCAATCGCTCGAAGTTTCTCTTTGTATTTGAACATGTCGTTTTTGTACTGTTCAGCTACAGAGAGAGGAACCATCTTTTCAGCTGGTTTTACTTCTTCTTCGGGGGCTTGCGGTATCGTTGTTTCTTCATTTGTTGTTTGTTCCACGTTGTAATCCTTTCGGGCACTGCCCTAACGGGTTGTGAGCACAGCCCACACTTACTTATTGATTATATCAGAGATCAGCCGCGCGTAAAGGGTGCGGATGGATCGCTGAATTGACACGATGAATTTATCCCCATCGTCTACTGGCAAAAACTTTCTTTGAGGTACTCCGTTCAGACCTCTGATGTGGGTGGTGGCTTTTGCGCGTTCATCGCTATCAAAGATTCCGATCTTCACACCAGACTTGAGCACTCGATATGTGATTGCATCGAGCATGTCGCCACTGAGAAACAAGTTCACGGGCTTGGAGTTCTTCTTATCGCCTGGGTATTTTGTCTTGTCCTTGTATGCGGTGAATCGGCGCTCTCCTAGAACCGGGCTTGTCCCGATAGCAATAAACTGTTTCATGAGTTTTATCACCTCGTTTGCGATGATTCCCTGAACGCGATCCGATGATAGTTTCGAGCCAATGGACTTGAACTGCGGCGCTGTGACCTTCACCTTCACAGCCATTTTATGAGCCCTGCCTTAGTGATGAAGTCGAACCACTTAGGGGTTCTGAGCACTGTGTTTCTAGCCTCAGCCCTTGATTCGACTTTGAGTTGATCCATGAGGATATCGTAAAAAGTAGAGCTAGAAGAAGCCTCCTGAAACTCGTCAGGGCGTATGTCCGAATCCTGCGCGACATAGTCGTTTACGATTCCTCTGATTTCTTTTTCAATAGAAGATTTAAAAGTTTCACCCTCTGCTGGGAGGAAACGTCTCTCTGGGAGACTTGACTTACCAGAGAGGTTGTTATGTCCATCCGCTTTGGGCGCCTCACTACCGAAGACGCCGATTTCGATGCCTTCTTCTTTTTCGACATACTCTAGTGATGATAACATATCCCCGTTGAGTTCCAGGTTAGGAACCCCAGGAGCACCCTCGGCTTGTTTCTCAATGCGGTAAGCTTTACTGAGCGCGCGAAAACGAGAGCCGTCTAGTGGGGACTTTGATTCCCCCACGTTTAAAAGTATTTGCTCGATCAGAAACTCGCCAACATCATTCTTGATCTTCGTCTTGGTCTCCTGGCTCGTCCCCTTCGGAATCTCCAGGTCTAGAAGGCTCGTCGTCCGATTCTGAGTTGCGAACGTCTTCTTTACTTTCATTTATGATACCTCCGGTGAAGGTTTGTGCGCGTTCCAGTTTGTCTGCCAGGATTTCTTGAAGCTTAGCCTCAGCCTGCTCGTCTGTGTAATCAGGATACTCCATTTTAATCATGTCGAGGTTTGTGATAAGCCCGAGCTCTTTTTTGAGCTTCAGGTTTCCGAGCCGCTCTTGTTCAGTTTCAATGGATTTTGGCTCACCGAACTTTAGTTGAAGCGCAAGCTCTGCGGGAAGGTCTAGCTGCGCAAGAGCTGGAACAAGCTCTCCAGATTGTTTGAGAACACGATGCCAGCTGGCTACAATCTCCCAAAACTCAGGCTCTTTATCAAGGAATATGCGCTGTTGATCCTTCACGTCTTCCATTGATTCTGCCTTATCTATGAGCATTGCAATCCCAGATGGGAAAGCCGCGCTTCCAGCAAGCGAGGCAGACACTCCGGAAGTAGATAAGTTGTTTGTTGTGAGCATGAGAGCCACATACATTTCAATGAGCTTTTGCACTTGCTCAATTGGAGGAGATGCTGATTCAAAACTGAACTCAGGCGTGGGGTCATTGTCTTTTTCGTATTCAAGAAGGATCGCCTTGTTCGGGCCCACCTGAAGCGACTTTGGAAGGTTCTTGCCCTTCATGACAATCTGCCCGTACCCCTGAGTGATCGCGATGTGAACAATGTGCGTGATGATGGAGTTCACAAGCACCGCTCCATCAGTGAGATCGTTTCCACCGATTGCCCAAAACGCGTTGTCCTGATCTTCTGCGTAGTTCACAAACGGCAAGCGCTGAATCGGGTTAACGATGTCCTGGGAGATAATCTCTCCCTTGGAATTGCATGTGAAATGATACTTGTTTGACCAGAACACAAAGTTTCCACCTTGGTTCTTCCCATCTGATGGAGTGTCTGCAATCATTTGATCTATTTGATCGCCCTGGTAGCGAGGCACCGATTCACCAAACGGGCGTCCAGCACGAGCAGGGTTAGCACTGTACTCAGGACCGTCATAAGGCTTGTAGTCTGAGAGAATGAACGCCATTGGTTCTTCTCTATTCTCATGATGTTCAACAGCGTCGTAGAAATGAGGCAGAAGAACCTTTGGAGTGATTTCTTTTTTGTCCTCGAACTTAGGATCAAGCGAGGTGGTGGGAATGATGTATTGCACGCAGTTCTTTGTGAGCTTCAGGAACCTGTTTGTTTTCTTGAACAGGCTATCGACCTCAAGTGCCTTTTCAAGCTCGTTTATGGTTTCCTGGAGCTGCTCATTTTCAACAACCCTGTCGATGCCATAGCTATACACGCGTGCAAGCTTGTCGATGATCTTTCTGACAAAAGCGATGTTCGATAACGCGTATTGCATCTCAGTGAGTGTTTCAGTTGAGAACTGCAAGGAAAGTTTCTTTAACACATACAAGAACGTCTGATCCTTGTAGCAAAGATAACGCTTGAAGCTTTCATCTTTCCTACGACGATTCTCAGGACTGTTTATTTCCTCAATAATCTTGGCTCTGATTTCAATATCAAGAAGTTGTTCTTCGTTTTGTAGTCTCATTATTGTGCTACCTCTGTTACAATCACGTTTATGTTTGTCACCGTGACGTTTGTTGCTGCCGACGTATTTCTTACGTGTACTTCAAAATAGTCGTCTTTTGCCATAGCCACCAAAGCCTGAACAACGACGTTTTCCTGTCTTCCTGAGCTGTTTGCAGTGGTTTGTATGATACTCTCAGGTTTGACCTCATTAAGTCGAGATGTGAACACACCAAAATCAATTTGATTGTTATTACCTGAGCTAAAATTAAGCACGACTTTAACAAGATAAATAGATAGTTTTGAAACAAGACAAGTGATTCTGTCCGATCCATTTATGAATCCGTTATTCAAAATTCCTTCTGTTGGAGTACCAACAATGGGATAAAAAACGTTTTGCTGAGCAATGACAGTGGCAGTTTCGTTTCCTTGAAAATAAAACTGACCAATAGCAGGTGAAGGAACATCAAACGATTCAACGGTTCTTGATGCGTGTGGGTAATTTCTTATTGTCATTTTTTTATAGCCTCAGAAATGATCTTCAAAGCTTCCTCTACTTGAATGTGTGATTGCTTCGGCATTGGTGCAAGAGCTGCTGCCGCTGCTAAAAGTTGTAGTGCTTGTTCTGGTGTCATCATCAACTCCTTAGTTTTGTGGCGGCGTGAGACTTGCATTGCTCACTATTCTAATTGCTTCACGCAGCAATACTGGATATTCAGGTGATCCTAAACAGGCTGATTTTAAAATTGTCAGGGCTTGTTCTTTAGTCATAAAAGCTCCTTAGTGTAAATCTACCCAAGATCCAGCGGCATAGCCTTGGAACTTATCTGTAGTCGTGTTGTATATCTGCATTCCGTTTATGGCTGTGAGCGCGTTTCTTTCAGTGGTTGTCATTCGCGAGAGAACCAAACCCTTAGTTGTGGATTTGATTTCTAGTGCTACGCTTGAGTTTGTGACTGTGTCGTCACTAACAGCCGTACCACCAATGAGAAGATTACCTTGAAAATAGTTATTGATGTTTGGAGAAACATAAATACCCCACGATGTGGTACCAGGATCACCAAACGGAAGATCCATTTTGTAGCCGACAAGCCTTGTCACAGATGTCACACCGTTAGGAATTGCTACCGATCGACATAGATCAAGATTAGCAATCGTGCCGCCTGTTCCACCAGCATCAAGACTAAGAGCAAAAGTAGCACCTGCTACTTGGTCCACGGTTGAGCCTGATCCCATCGTTACAACGGCAGGCAAGGCTAGGGCTGAAATACCAACTAAAGCACTGGTCACTACAGCGTTGTCTCCGATTTGCAGTAGCATGGCAGTGTTTACGCCGATTGTGTCAGCAAGAGCTATGGTCGCATTCGCTGCTACAGTTGGGTTTGTGATCAGTCCATGAATCGTGCTTGGAACACCGCCGCCGTTTATCACAGCGTTTGATGAGAACGCGTTTAATTGACCTATAGAAAGAGCACCTGTGAACGTGAGCGCGCCATTGATGGATACGTCTCCAATAACGTCCATTGCTCTGACGTTTGTTCCAGTCACTTGAGACATGTCAACAATAATGCCAGTGGCGAACTCTACATCATTAATATCAGGCCTGATGTAAATCCCATTGAACCCACCAGTGTCGAACGTGTCTATTGTAGGGGCTAGATTAAAACCAGTGAACCCAGCGTTACCTAGAAAATTTCCGATTGTTGGATTGCAAGAGTAACCTGTGAATCCATTGCCATCGGCTATTCCGCCAATAATCGGTCCACAGACAAAGCTTTGATATGAGTTAAAGGTTGTTCCAGGAAAGTTATTAAAATCATAAAAGCCTGTGACAAATGTGCTTGATCCAACAGTAACAGTACTGTGACCTTGCATTTGAAAGCCGTAGCCTTGAAGTGAGCCATTTATGTTCACATTCGCGTTGAAGTTACCAAATCCAAACGAATAGGAAACTCCCTTTACGTTAGTGGCTAAACCCGAACCCACATCAAAATAATTGCTTGTGAAAACAATCTCACCCAAATCGGCTTCACTTACAGTGTGGTTTAAATTTCTGTTATCAAACACCGCAGCTCTATTTGTTGAACCAAAAGCAAACCCTGAATCATCAGGATCAATTGTTATGTTGTAGTTTTCTATTGTAATGGATTCATCAGGAGAGGCTTGTTGTGGCTTAACAGATAAGTTTTTATTATGAATATTGAAGTTTCCAGTTAAATCATCTGCTTCGTAATCTAGTCCGATGTCTAAGCCAAATTCTGAATTTACGCTCCAGCCTGGAATTCCTGCAATAACACCAAGAGATTGTCTGTAAAATAGCTGTCCATCGGAGTCGCCCACAAGCTCATCTTGTTTTGCATCAAGCTCAGCCTGCAAGTCAGTTTGGTTTGCAAGAGTTCCTCCGATGTCGCCCCAATCTGAAACACCTCCGCCACCTGTAGCCCAGACAAAATCATAATCATCATTGGAGGCTTTTTTGAGCAATTGGTTTGTTGTTCCACCAGTGGGAACTCCAATGCCGATGTCTCCTTGAGGACCTTGTAATCCTTGAGGACCTTGAGGGCCTTCTGCTCCAGCGGGGCCAGCTTCACCAGCGGGGCCTTGTGGTCCCAGTGCTACTAGCTCAATGATTGATGGGGCTGGGTCTGCGGTGATTTCAATCGTGTTTGTTGTCTCATTGATTACGATTGTGCTCATCGAGTGACCTCGGCTGAGATTTCGGCTCTGCCTTGTAAGATCCTTTCAACCACGCCGTTTGAGAACACGAGTTCCACGTCGTAAAAGTATGGTGATGGGGTGACAGGATCAATTGTTGCTGAGACGGTTGCAGACATTTCCCAGGATATGACGCCTGATGCAGCTGGTGATTCAACTGTGAGCGTGAAGTTGTAAGCAGTGTTGTCGCGTGGGTTTCTTCGAACTTGGCCTCGAACTTCATCAACGCCTGTAAGATCGCGTGGATCGCCATCGGAGTCTTTTAGGTTGATTGTTTTTTGAAACGTTGAGCCTTGCTCAATAAGAATATCATAGATTGCTGCTGGCATTTTATCTTACCCTCATGATCTTAGTAGTTGGTTTTTTCCCCGAGAACTCAAATAGTATATCACACATGTAGTCGAAGCCATCGGAGGCGTGCGTCAATTTTGGATTCTTCTTGGACTTTTCCAGCGTGATTGGGTCCTGCTCGACGCCCTCGAAGTCTTTCTTGAGCGTTGGCATTTTGTCGGGGTTAAATAAGACAATACCCTTGTCGAGAAGGTTGTTGACGTTTAATTGACGTTGCCTGAAGCGCGGCTGAGAAGATCGAGCGCGCACTT
>Ga0105097_10001102_pt1 | contig 12732 bp, 12 predicted proteins | sample PPLLak12cMay2015_FD_87035 | JGI IMG/M metagenome (GOLD analysis project Ga0105097, IMG submission 87035) | Freshwater sediment microbial communities from Prairie Pothole Lake near Jamestown, North Dakota, USA - PPLs Lake P7 Core (1) Depth... | ecosystem: Environmental > Aquatic > Freshwater >... | reverse complement strand
CGACGATGAATTTACCGTGGCATTTGTGATGCCCTCCGCCTACACACTGGAAACCCTTCCCGTGCCGCGAGATGGGAGGATCCGGTTTGTTTCTGTTCCCACCCACAGGATGGCATCGATCCGGTTTTCCGGTTTCTTCAACCAGGGAAATATCGAAAACAACAAAAAGCGACTCCGGAATTGGATGGTTGAAAATGACCTGGAGGGCGAAGGGGACTTCATTATTGCGGGATATAACCCGCCGTGGATTCCCGGGTTCCTGGCTCGTAATGAGGTGATGATCAAAATCAAGGAATAATTCCATCAAACCAAAATCCGCCTAAAAAAAGAGAAGTTAAAAAAACAAGTGAAATAAAAAACTTACCGCTAACTTCAATATTTTGTGATTCTCTCCTGATACGAATTGGGTTTATGATGGCTTAACTTATCCGATCAGGAATGGAATTTTCTCACTTCACCGCAACCCGGAGGAGGTTGGAATGCAGATCAAATTCGTCAGTGTGTTTGTAAAAGATCAGGAAGCCGCACTCCAGTTTTATACACAAGTTCTTGGTTTCACGAAGATGGCGGATATCCCGATAGGGGAAGACCGTTGGTTGACCGTTGTTTCGCCGGATGGGATTGAGGGTGTGGAACTGGTGCTTGAGCCTTTACGTTTCCAGCCTGCGGCCGTATACCAAAAAGCTCTGTACGATGCCGGGATCCCGGCGACCGCTTTGATCAGCAGGGATATCCAGAAGGATTACATGGATTTGAAAGTCAGGGGGGTGATCTTCCGTGGCGAGCCGCAAAGTGCAGGGATCATCAAGACCGTCTTATTCGAAGATACCTGCGGGAATTTGATCAACCTGGTCCAGCCTGAAGCAATGGAAAAATAAGCCGGTAAAAACCGGGTCATATCACCTTGCGAATAATCTAAAGTATTCCTAATCCATTTCGATTGAATTTCCCGTTTCCGCGTGCTATTCTGAGTAATATCATCCGAATACGCAAAATTGTCTCAGGATTAGGAGGATGCAAATGAACATTCAAGGGAAAGTTTTTGTGGTGACCGGTGGCGGGAGCGGGGTTGGACGTGAATTAGTACTTTTGTTGGTGAAGATGGGTGCCAGGGTGGCAGCCGTGGATATCAGTGAAAAGGGATCGCAGGAAACAGTTGACCTGGCTGGGGGGTTGAAATCTGCGATCACCACTCATGTGTTTAATATAACCGACCAAGCAGCTGTGGCAGCCCTGCCAGAAAAAGTGATCGCAGCACATGGGACGGTTGACGGTTTGATCAACTGCGCCGGGATCATACAGAAGTTCGTGCGGGTAAATGATCTCTCTTTTGACGAAATTAACCGGGTGATGAACGTGAATTTCTATGGCATGGTCTATATGACTAAAGCCTTCCTGCCACTTCTCCTCGAACGACCGGAGGCGAGCCTGGTTAATGTTTCTAGCATGGGTGGCTACCTTCCCGTTCCGGGGCAGACGATCTATGGCGCGTCGAAGGCTGCCGCGAAGCTTTTTTCTGAAGGTTTATACTCCGAGTTGATGGATACCCGGGTACATGTCACAGTTGTGTTTCCAGGATCGATGAGCACCAACATTGCAACAAATTCGGGAGTGACTATACCAGGGGGAGCAACCATCGATACAAGCAAAATCAAACTCACAGCTCCCACGGTTGCAGCGGAAACGATATTGAAAGGGATCGAAAAGAATTCTTACCACGTGTTCATCGGCCGGGATAGCATAATGATGGATTTCTTGGTCCGCCTGATGCCAAAACGCGCCACAAAGATCATTTATAACCAGATGAAATCGATCATGCCTTCCTGATTAAAACTGGAAGAGACGAAAACTAGGTTGAAATGTTTCGGTGGGAAGTTGACTATACAGGCAGATAGGCTTTACTCGAATAGCTGAATTATCAAAGATGGCTGATTTCTAGCTTCAAGTAGGATTTTAACGAATGATCACACTTGGTGGTTTTATCCTGCTCGGGTTCGCGATGATGTTCTTTCTAGTTTATTTGATCTACCGGAAGGAAATCCGACCACCCAGGAAATGAGTCTGCAATTAAAAAAATTCCTTTTGAATTTGCCCCACGATGAATTAATGTAAAATGAATATTGATAATAAACTTCACCCGAGGTTGTACCATGGCTACTTCAACACTCATAGAAGCATGTAAAAAATCACTTGAATCCTATGGCGGTAAATGGTCGGAAAAGAAAGGCTTGTGGGATTTCACGGTGGTCATAGCCGAACGCAAATCCTTCCTCTCGAAAAAGAAGCTAACCTATGGATTGAAAATGCGGGTGGAAGAGGGAACGATTACGGTCAAATTCTCGGAAATGCTTTCGGAGGCTGGGTCCGGGTTTTCTTCCGGTGGTGATTTGGATGGAGGATTCGGGGTCAAGACCGAAAGCTACAACACCTTCGGCGGTGCCCGGTCGGGAACCATTCAGGAGCAGTCAACGCAATTTGGAAAAGAATATTCCTACTCCTTCGATTACGCGGAGATTCGGAGCAAGGTGCAATCTATTGCCGAACAGGCTGGCTACAAATTTGAATATCAGGTAATGCCGGTGAAGTGATACGATAACCAGAAACCGGCCATTCCGGGCATTCAAAAAGGCAGGTTCTTCGGGATAAGAAATGAATCATTACAAAAAATGGGCTAGCAGGGAATATCCCTTGTGGATGCGGATCCTGTTTTCGGCGCTAGTGGGGGGAACCATCTTTGTTTTCCTGATACCCTATTTATTGATCGTGGTTTTCCCCATATTGGACGAAAAATTCGGTTTTCCACCGCTTCAGCTTGAGCCGTGGAATGTGATCCTCGGAGCCCTCATGGCAATCGCTGGGTTTTATTTTGCTTTCAGAACGGTTTATTCCCAGTTCTCGAGGGCAAGCGGGACGCCACTGCCGGTGATGGCTACCCAGAAGCTGCTTGTGGATGGGGTTTATCAATACTGCCGCAACCCGATGGTCTTCGGAACCCTCCTTTCTTACCTGGGGATCGCGATCGTTGCCGGTTCGATTTTTTCGATCCTTGCGGTGCTCATCTTTGGGGGACTTCTGCTGACTTATGTAAAAAAGGTTGAGGAGCGGGAGCTGGAAGCCAGGTTCGGGCAGGAGTATATTGATTACAAGAAACAGACGCCGTTTCTCTTCCCTAGAATCAACCGCATTTTTCGTAACTATTAGGTTGGGTATCCAAGTTGGTGTAGAAGTCAATAAATCGGACTCCATTTGATTTTTTGGTGGGTGAAAGAACCATTAGCATCACTTATGGGATAATATAAAAAAATCATTCGGAGGAAGCATCATGAAATACCGAGAATTAGGACGAACCGGCTGGAAAGTTTCAGCTTTAAGTTTTGGCGCCTGGGCGATCGGCAGCGCCTGGGGTCAGGTGGACGATAAAGAATCCCTGGGAGCACTGCATAAATCCATCGAGATGGGGGTGAATTTCTTTGACACTGCGGATGTCTATGGAGATGGTTTGAGCGAGCGCCTGGTGGCGAAGCTCCGCAAGGAAAGCCGCGAGAAGATCTACATTGCCACCAAGGCCGGCCGCCGGCTGGACCCACACACCGCTGAAGGGTATAACCGAGCCAACCTGACCGCTTTTGTGGAACGATCCCTGAAAAACCTGAACATGGATTGCATTGATCTCCTCCAGCTTCACTGCCCGCCACCCTCAACCTATTACCAACCCGAGCTCTACGGAATTCTGGACGACCTTGTCGCCCAGGGTAAGCTGCGTTTTTACGGGGTGAGTGTGGAAAAGGTGGAAGAAGCGCTGAAAGCGATCGAATACCCCAATGTGCAGAGCATCCAGATCATCTTCAACATTTACCGCCAGCGGCCGGCTGAGCTGTTCTTTGAGCAGGCGAAAAAACGGAAGGTGGGCATCCTGGCGCGTGTCCCGCTGGCATCTGGCATGCTCACCGGGAAGATGAGCCCTGATACTGCCTTTTCCAAGGATGATCACCGCCTTTTCAACCGTCATGGTGAGTCATTCGATGTTGGTGAAACTTTCTCGGGAGTGGATTATGAAACCGGGTTGAAGGCTGTGGAAGAACTAAAAGCGCTCTGCGCGGTGGGCATGACCCTGACCCAATTCGCCCTGCGCTGGATATTGATGTTCGATGCGGTGACCTGCGCCATCCCGGGTGCCAAACGCCCCTCCCAGGCGGAGGAGAACTTCTCGGCGGCAGATCTGCCCGCGCTTTCAGAAGGAACCATGCAAGCTGTTCGTGCAATATACGACCAGAATATTAAGGCGCTGGTGCACCAGCGCTGGTAACCCTGCTTTGAAGAAAGCTTTTGAATATCTAACCGAACGCGGGCGGGCGCGGAGGCTGCGTACGCTGGCTCTCAATGCGCTGGGTAATTACGACCTGGATTGCCGGCGACTGAAACTGGTAACCAACCATCTCAATGGAATCTTCAAGGTGGAAACCCCCGGAGAACCGTGGATAATACGGGTCAGCACGCCGGAAGGAGGCCACACACGCAGTCATATAGAAGCGGAAACAGCGTGGCTTTCAGCCCTCACGCGTGAAACCCACATCTCCGTCCCGCGACCGCTGCCAGCCCGCGACGGTAATTTTTTGACATCCGCCAGCGCATCAGGGGTGCCCGAGGAGAGGTTTTGCTGCGTCTTCAGTTGGGTCCCGGGCGTGGATCTGGCTTCCAGGTTGACCTATGAAAACATCCGATCCCAAGGTCGGCTGATGGCTCAGCTCCACGAGCATACCAAAACGTTCCAATTTTCGGATAAAAGGGATATCCTGGTTTTTGATAAAGTATTCTACTTTCCGGAACCAGTGGTGATATTTGAAGATAGCACGGCAGAAATGATGACCCCCAGGCAGCGCAGGAAATTCCAGGCCTGGATTGAGCGTGCTGAAAACGCCATTCGTTCACTGGTTAGCAGCGGCGAGCCGGCAAGGATTCTTCACGGAGATCTTCATCAATGGAACATTCGGGTTTCGAGGGGGATCCTATCACCCATCGACTTTGAAGATTTGATAATAGGCTGGCCGGTACAGGATATCGCCATCAGCCTCTATTATTATCAAGACGAAAAGGATTACCCCGCCAAACGGGATGCTTTCCGGGAAGGTTATTGTTCTGTTTCTCCCTGGCCGGAACGCCAGGTGGGCGAAATTGATACATTTCTTGCTGCGAGGGGGCTGAGCCTGCTCAACTTTGTTCTGCAAAACTGGAAAATGCTGGATATGGATCCGAAAAATTTTTCCAACCGCATTGAAATGCGGATAGACCAACTTGGCGAATCCTGACGTGCGTCAGCACGGTCTCCAATTCATTCCCCGCAATATAGATCGATCAAACCCTTGAAATTGAAGGTATGCTTGTGCTATATTCGATAAATAGTATCTAATTTCGAATAATATTAGGAGCTGAATTGCAAAAAATAACCACCTTTCTTTGGTACGATAACCAGGCAGAAGAAGCTGCGAAACTATATACCTCGTTATTCAAGAACTCCAAGATCCTTTCGGTCAGCAGCTATCAGGAAGGCACCCCTGGAGAGCCGGGTTCGGTGATGACGGTGAACTTCGAGCTCGACGGGCAGGAATTCGTAGCCCTGAACGGCGGCCCGGTATTTAAATTTACCGAAGCGATGTCGCTGCTGGTACACTGCGATTCGCAGGAGGAAGTGGATCGGCTTTGGGAAAAACTCACCGAAAATGGGGGCGAGGAAAGCCAATGCGGCTGGCTGAAAGACCGCTTTGGCGTTTCGTGGCAGATCGTACCGGATGAGTTCCTGACATTGATGAACAGCGGCGACCCCGAGCGATCGCAGCGGGTAATGCAAGCGATGCTCCAGATGAAAAAGCTTGATCTGCCGATCCTGAGGAAGGCGTACGAAGGGGGTTCATAGTATTATTAGGCGCATCTCAATCCCATCACACCCAGCGAGGACGTAATGACCAAACCTAAATTCCTTTGGTGGAAATTGTTCGCAGTCTGGATCAGTTTCCTGCTGTTGCATTTTTCCTACGAGACTTTTCCTGGACCCTTCTTCCGGCTTTTCGGGGAGGCCAATGAAACCACCTTTTTTCACATGAAGATGCTCTTCTTTGCCTATCTGATCATCAGTCTGATTGAACTGGCAGTCCGCGGAAAAAAGCTCGCCTCACCCCAGACCTTCTTTTACAGCCGCTCCTTGATCGCGGTGGCTTTCCCCTGGCTGACGATCACCATGTGGTTCACCGCTGAGGCGGTGGGATTGAAATTGCCCATAATTCCCTGGGAACTGATCTACGCGAATATTCTCACCGTGCTGGGTATCTACCTGGCGCTGCGCATGGAGGAAGTTTTTGAAGGGGTAATACTCCGCCCGGCGCTGAAGGGGATGATCCTGCTGGTGCTGATCACTGCCCTGATATCCTATACTGCTTTTTCTTTTACCCCCCCGGTGCATTTCTTTACTTCACCACCTTACTAGTTCCTTGCCTCTCGGAAAATGTGATGAGATCCCTATTCTTCTATTTCTCAACGATTTATTAACCGCTTTCAGAAAATGAAGGCGGTTTTTTCTTTCAAATATATAATGGAACAAACTCCCGAAAGATTTTCTTGGATATGGAAAAGTCAATTTCATGAAACTAGACACCATCTATCTGATCCACCATACCCACACCGATATTGGGTACACGAACGACCACCCCATTAATCGGTGATATCGAGCGGGATCATCCATTTGGAGAAAGCCAGCCGCTGCGATATCTTTGGCGGAGTTTTGGAAAACATGCCAATTTCAGGCGGTACGGTGGAGGTTGAGATTCAATCCCGGCGGATCATAACCTTGCAATTGAATAAATCCCCCTAAATGCGCTCCTGAATTGGTAATGGGAAATCCGGAACCGCTTCGGGGTAAAATTAAAAAAAAGAGTATGCCCATGATCCCATCCTTCTTATTGGCAAAGCTTTATGTAAAAGGATCACTTAAGAACCTTGAAAGTGGTTATCCGTTCAGCCTGAAGAATATCATCGATTCCACCTGGCTGACCGGTATCGGTCCCATCCTCGCCAGAAGCTCCACCTACGAAGGCGATGTGATCTCCAAGCTCGTGGGCGAGCAAACCTACAAGGGCAGCGAATTATCCACGGGGAATAAGGTTCCTATCCGCATGGGGGTTCCCATTACCGTTCGCGTGGCAGGAGAGAAACTAACCGAAGGACCGCAAAAAATCGACGTCACCGCTACGACCAGCGATATCGGGCGGATCAAATTCGAGATCAGCGACACAGTTTCATGATCCTTCCGCGCTACCTTTCCTGGTTGAAAAAATTGCTCCCCCTTCTCCTGGCTTGCGTCCTTCTGGCTGCCTGTGCACCCGCGCAGACCGGGCAGTTGATTTCCGACGACGTTTATTACGCCGGAGATCAAAGTGAGGTACGAACCGCGCTATCCCTTGCGGGGATCACCCCAATAGATACATTATCGCAGGCCGAGGTGATCGTATTAAATGGCGAGATCCCGGATGTTGATTCCATCCGGCAGCGGGTGGAAAATGGCACGGGATTGGTCCTGATTCTCGGTGAAAAGACCCGGGCAGCCGATCTGCGATCCCTTCTCGGGCAGGAAATCATGCTCACACAGCTTGATGAACCACTTAGCCTGGTGGATGCCGAAGCACAACCGGTGGAGCAGCCAACCTTTTTTGAGCGGGTGGAGAGAATTTTTCAAAAAGAAGCTGCTCCTGTGGAGGTTGCACCGCCTGCCCGCGATCAGCTTAATGAGCAAATCGTCTGGAACGGCGCTCCGCAGATCCGTGAGCGTTATCGCGTGGATGGATTGGCAGAACCGGTAAAGATGCTGGTAACAGGGTATGAAACCAAGGAAGGCGTCCTTTGGGAGATCCCGGCTGGAACCCTTTCACCATCCTCGGGCAGCATCTACCTTCTCTCCGCATGGCTAACCCCGGAAACTAATCCGCAGATCCAGGATTGGGGGTATTTCGACTACCTCATTTATTCTCTGGTGGAACGCGCAACCGGGCGAACCCCGCTTCCATTTGCGGATTTCCCTGCCTCACCTGTTCCCCACCAGCAAGACCGCACGGGGCTGCTGATCTTCCTGGGGGTGGAGCTGGTTTTTTTCTTCGGCGCGTTCATCATCGTTCGCCGCTGGAGCCTGCGGCACCCAGAGGCGCTGGATTCGATCGTAGCCGATAAGAGCAAGTTTATTAATAATGAAGCCGCCACCGATTGGGAAAAGGTGGGTTTCCACCGCCCCCTTTCGGGTTTACTGGTGGGAATGGGCATAGGGATCGTCCTGTTCATCCCCCTGATCATCTACCAGAACCTGATCCTGCCCCAGTTCATTTTGCCATCAGCGCAAGCGCTGGGTATGTGGGGACGGGTGACGCAGTTCTTCGGGCTCACCTGGGCGCTCTTCGATTTGGGCACCTCCGTGGCGGCGATGAAATATCTCAGCCAGTACCGCGTCACAGATCCCGGGCGGGGGATGAAATACGTACAGGTCTACCTTTGGTGGCAAGCGCTTTCAGGCTCCGTGCAGGTGGCTATTGTGGTGGTGGCCACCAGCCTGGGGATCGTGCGTACACCCTATGCTCTGTTCGCGTGGTCGATCATCATGCATACCTTGATCCAGATCCCGGGCTTCTATGGTGTTTTTCGCACAACCTTGAACGGTCTGCAGCGCAATGACTATGCCCGCTACCTGGATGCCGCCTGGGCGATCGTTTGGCCGGTTGCCACCCAGCTTGCACTGGTGCCAGTCTTCTATGCCTGGGGCAAGGCACATCCCGAACTGGGTGCTTCGATGGGGGGTGTACTGGGGCTGGGAGCGGCCGCCTACGCTGTGGAACTATGCAACTTCCTGCTCGGTATGTGGCTCTACCGGCGAATCGGTTACAAGGTGAGTATCCTTTTCATGGCGCACTTCGATTGGAAGATCATCAAAGAGACCTTCCGGTTCGGCTTTTTTGAAATGCTGGGCGGTATGACCGTTGCAGCCGGGTCGGCGCTGGAGATCTGGATCACCCAGAGCGGGCTGGTGAACTATTCCGAAACCTGGGGCAACTGGATCCTGGCCGGAAATTTCCTGCTTGCGTTCACTGTATCGACTAACCTCTTTGATGGGATCATGCCTGCCATTTCGGAGGCCTTATCATCGGGGTATAAGAAGCTCAGCCAGTATTACAGCGTGCAATCCTACAAATGGGGTGCGATAACCAGTTCGGTGTTGGGGGCGGTGCTGCTGGTGGTTGCTCCCAGATTCATCATTGGTTCCTCGGGGACGGAATTTCAACGCGCCGCCATTCTTGCTGTGCCGCTCACCATCTTCGGGGCGATCCAGTTCTTTGGCTGGCTTGGTGATGCCATCTTCCTGGGTTCCAACCGCCCTGTGCTGCGGGCGATGATGATCCTCATTGAACAAGCGATCCGCATCATCCTGCTTGTAGCACTGCTAAACCGCTTCCAGATCGAAGCGTTGGTAATTGCCTATTTCACTGGCATTTTGATCCGTGGTGTGGTGGCTTATTTTGTGGCGGATCGTTACTGTTTCCCGCAGAAGATCTATTTCTGGCAGACCCTGGCCGCGCCGTTACTTTCGGGGGCAGCCCAGTATCTTTTCCTGACTCTCATCGCAAAGGTCGTCTGGCAGGGGGATGATATCTCCAGCATCGTGTTGTTCTTCATCGGGCTGCTACCCGCTATGCCAGTCTTCTTCTTCTTTTACGCGCTGGCAGGCGGCTGGGATGACGCCGGGTTGGAGGAGATCGCCGAGGCCAGCCAGATGAGCGGTTTCCTGCGCCCGGTGGTGAAAGTTGTCTTCACTTACCCGAGCCGGTGGGGTGCAAAACTCAGTCCGTTGCACAACCGCTTCCCGATCAAAATGCGTCCGCTGGCTATGGAAGAAGCCAGACTGCTGACCGAGGAGCGGGTGAAACTGGTCCAAAGTTAATCCGCAAGGAAATAACCTCTGAAGATTTGAAGTGTTATTTCACCGCTTTGGAAAAAAATAAAAATAGGACACATAAAATGCCCGACCTCCAATTACGACAACTATACGGGGAAGAATTCATCGATATTTTTTACGATCTGGCGTCCTATTCATTTCACCCCTCTCTGCCCTTGACGAACAAAGAGGAGTGGAAGAAATGGGTCAGCACCCGGTTGGATTCCACCTGCCTGGCGCTTTTTGAAGGCAGTCGTCCTGTCGTTTGCATCCAATCAACCCCCATGGCGCAAAACGTACGGGGAGAGATCTTTTTGATGTCCGCGTTCTGGGGATTGACAGCTGCGCCGGATATCCGCCGAAAGGGGTACGCACGCCGGGTATTCACGGCATTACTTGAAGCCGGGCAGAAGGATGGGCATGCATTTTCAAGTCTTTACCCATTTCGTGAATCTTTTTATGAACGCCTTGGTTACTGCACCTTCCCCTCCCCAAAACTCGCCAGGCTTTCGACAGATTGTCTTGCGCCAATATTAAAATATCAACCTGGCGGTGAAATCCAACTGGTGCAGATCGATCAGGGCTTGGAGGATTACCGGGGTTTTATGAAAAGGCGCCTTGGCAGGATACACGGAATGGCTTTTTATGATAAACACGAAGCCATTTCTGAAAATCTACGCAACCAATGGCTGGCAGAGGCCTGGTTCAATGGTCGCCTGCAAGGGATCATGTTATACGAAATCCAGGGAACCGATGACGACCAGGGAAAATTCCAGTTCAGCGTCAGCCGGTTGGATTATGAAACGAGCGAGGCAAAATACCAGCTTTTGCAGTGGATCGCGCTGCATATCGACCAGGCCGACCGGGCATTGATCCTCCTGCCACCAGATGAACGACCGGAAACCTGGCTTTCGGATACGAAGGTAAAGATCGAGTTGTATAACCCCCCCATGGGAAGGATCTTGGATATCAGCCGGATCAATGGCTTGAATGTGGGATCGGGAAGGTTCAGCGCGGTAATTAATGATCCAACCTGCCCCTGGAATGAGGGAGGGTGGCGGTTTGATTCGATTGACGGAAAGCTTCGGGTCGAAAGGGATGTGAATGCGAGCGACAATTTGAGTATCCAGGGCTTGACTGCCCTGGTGTTAGGCAGCCATGATCCCCGCGACTTTGCCTGCCGTGGCTGGGGTGAGCTTTCTCCCGCCTCCATGGAACAGGCAACCCGCATGTTTCCTCCATCAGCCCCATTTCTGGATGAAATGTTCTAGCGGACAGATTCATCTCCAGAAAAATTGAATAGATAATTGGATAACGCTGGTGGCGTACGTTGTGGGAAATTGATCAAACCGAAAACACGGAGGCAATAGAATGGCCAATAAAACATCCAAGATCGTGGAAGTTACCGCCTGGCTGGAGAGGGTGCGTTACTTATCCGAGGAAATTGGTCCTCGCGGTCCCACGGGGCCAGGGGAGCGAAAAGGCGCTGAGTATGCCCAATCGGAATTCACCAAATTCGGGTTGAACCCGGTGTGGGAGACATTTAAAAGCGCGCGTTCGATCTTCCAGCCGCACCTGATCGGCAGCCTTGGGATGCTGCTCGCGTTCATTATTTTTCCCCTGGGCGGAGCAGTCACTGCTTTCATCGCCGCACTGCTCAGCATTCTGGTGCTGGCGACGGAATTGATGGAGCTGGGTTTTCAGAACAACCTCTATCGTCTGATCTTGCCCAAGGGCGAGAGCCAAAACGTGCACGCGGTGATCCCGCCCAGTGGGGAGCACACCGGCGACCTGGTGATCGTGGGCCATCTGGATAGTCAGCGCACACCGTTCATCTTTCGCAGCCCCAAGCATGTCAAGTTCTATGATAACTTCGTCACCCTTGTTTTTATCACCTTCATTCTCCAGGTCCTGGTTTATTCCCTGGCAGTCTTCTTCCATTTTTCCTGGGCGTGGTATGCAACAATTCCAACCGCAATCTGCGCTGTGATCCTGGCTGCCATCTGCATTGAAGCGGATACCACACCCTTTACGGCCGGAGCCAACGACAATGCCACCGCAGCTGGCATGGTGCTGACCCTAGCGGAGCAGTTCGCAAAGAATCCGCTGGAGCACACCCGTGTGTGGGCTGTTTGCACCGGCTGCGAGGAAGTGCAGCACTACGGCATGATCGATTTCTACCGCCGCTATCTGGGTGACCTTAAGAATCCGAAAGCGCTTGTTTTCGAGATGCTCGGCTGTGCAGGGCCTGCCTGGCTGACCAGTGAGGGTATCATCGTGCCCTTCAAAGCGGATCCAGGGTTGGTCGGGATCGTGGAGGGTCTGGCGAAGGAGCACCCGGAGTGGGGCGCCTACCCGGCAAAGATCAGCGGCGGGAACAGTGAGATGGCGGATGCCATCCGCAACAAGATCCCGGCAATCGCGCTTTTCGGTATGACCCGCGAGGGGGTTGCGCCTTATTGGCACCAAAGGGCTGATACTTTTGAAAAGATGGATGTGGATGTGCTGGAAAGAACCTGGGAATTCACCAACGCGCTGATCCACAGGATAGACATCCCCTAATAACGGGAAATTTGAACCGGGGAGGGATAACTCCAAACCATGAAAGCAGACGTGGATGAAAAAATGAGTGGTAGCCAAGGTGCCTTCCTTGGGGAACACACCAAAAGGGGATACGGATTGGAGCGGTTGATCTTTTTCAGCGATGGGGTCTTTGCCATCGCCATCACCCTGCTGGCATTGGATCTCCGTCTGCCAGAAGGCGCAGGAAT
>Ga0105097_10001101_pt1 | contig 12733 bp, 22 predicted proteins | sample PPLLak12cMay2015_FD_87035 | JGI IMG/M metagenome (GOLD analysis project Ga0105097, IMG submission 87035) | Freshwater sediment microbial communities from Prairie Pothole Lake near Jamestown, North Dakota, USA - PPLs Lake P7 Core (1) Depth... | ecosystem: Environmental > Aquatic > Freshwater >... | reverse complement strand
TTGGTATGTGTATGGAATACCAAAAAAAACTAACTGTTTTATTAAATTATTAGATTTAATAATAGAAATTGATAATAAAAATAAAATTTTAGAAAAACAAATTAATGAATTTTTAAATGGAAAAAATTAAAGTATTATCTTTGTTTGACGGAATATTACTTGACTTTTAATTTTACAAATATACCATTAAATAAATATAAATTTTTCATACAAAAAATGCCTCATATTTATATTATAAAAAATAAGAAAAATAATAAATGCTATATAGGGCAAACAAAATATAGCTTAAATTATAGATTTAAAAAACATAAAGAAAAATCAAAAAGATATAAAACAGCCTTGTATAGAGCTTTTGATAAATATGGGTTAGATAATTTCTATATAGAAAGTTTGTTACAGGGTGAATTTTCTCAAAATGAGTTAAATAAATTAGAGGTAGCTTTTATAAAAAAATACAAAACTTTATCACCATCTGGTTATAATTTAGAGATAGGCGGCAACAATTCTCCGATGTCAGAAGAAACAAAATTAAAGTTAAGAAAAATACACAAAGGAAGAAAGATATTTTGGGCAAATAAGGTTAGTAAAGGAGTTAAAAAGTTATGGGAAGATAAAGAGTATAGGGAAAAACAAATTAAACAAAGATGCCAAAAAAGGGGGAAATATAGGGAGGGGATAATAAAACCTTTTAGGTTAGATTTACCTATCGAGGATATGAGGATATTGTATGATCAAGGATGGAGTATTAACCAAATAGCTAAAAAATATAAAGTAAGTTTTGAAGCAATTAAAAAAAGATTATACAGAGGACAGATAATAAGAAAAAATGGGTATAAAGATTTTCCAATGGAAGATATTAAAAAAGACATCCAATCAGGATGTACTAAAAAAAGTATAATGCAAAAATATAAAATTAGTCACCCAACCTTAAATAAAAGATTAAATGAAAAATAAATCATTTCGTGTACTTTCCTTATTCGACGGAATTTCTGGTGCTAGACAAGCATTAAAAGAACTTAATATTGATTGCGAGTATTATGGTAGCGAAATTGATAGATATGCAATTCAAGTAGCTAAAAATAATCACCCTGACATTATTCATATTGGCGATGTTAATAATATAAAATTTAAAGATTTTGTAGGTGTTGATTTATTAATTGGCGGTTTTCCTTGTCAAGATTTATCAATTGCTAAAAGAGATGGAAAAGGATTGGAAGGGGCGAGAAGCGGTTTATTCTCAAAATGTTTAGAAGCATTAGAAATTTGCAAACCAAAATATTTTCTTTTTGAAAATGTAAATTCAATGAAAAAAGAGTGGAGAGATAAAATTAGTAAATTGTTAGGTGTTGAGCCAATTATGATTAATTCTGCTTTGTTGACAGCTCAAATGAGAAAAAGATTATATTGGACAAATATTCCAAATATTCAACAACCAGAAGACAAAGGAATTGTTTTAAAAGACATTATCGAAAGTGGAGATACTGAAAGACTTAAATCTTATTGCATAACTGCAACTTATTCAAGAGCCTGTCCAGAAGATTATTTTAATCATGGACAAAGGCAATTAATTTTTAAAAAACCAGTTAGAGTTGGTCATTTTAATAAAGGTGGACAAGGAGATAGAATTTACTCAGTAGATGGTAAGAGTGTTTGTCTGTCTGCAAATGGAGGTGGGCGTGGAGCAAAAACAGGCTTATATGAAATAAAAGATTTAGTTAGAAAACTTACTCCTAGCGAATGTGCTAGACTGCAAGGATTTCCAGATAATTATTGTAATACAATAAGTAATTCACAAGCTTATAAATGCTACGGCAATAGTTTTACGGTACCTGTTATCAAGCATATTCTTAAACACATTTTTAACAATTAATTGCAATGACAAAAGATATAACATTTCATTACACAAATCCAGAAATGGTAAAATATTTATTAGAAATAGCTAAAATTGATAATAATGCCTCAATATTAGATACAGGTAGCGGTAAAAACAAAATCTGGTACAATCTATTATCTAATAAAGAAAAATATGAGTGCGAAATTGAAGATGGCGTTGATTTTATCAAAGATTGGAATAAAAAAGTTGATTGGTGTATTGGAAATCCACCTTTTCATATAGGTTGGCAATTTATTGAAAAATCTTTAGAAATTGCAAATTTTGGAATTGCCTTTCTTGGTAATCTTAATTTTTTTAATTCATTGACACCAAGAAGAATTAAACTAATGCAACAAAAAGGATTTTATCTGAAGAAAATTGAAGTAGTATCAGATAAAAGATGGTTTGGAAGATATTATTTTTTAATTTTTACCAAAGAAGAAAATAATTTTTTAAATGCCAATATTAAAACTTTTTAATATTATTTTTCTCTTTCTCTTTTAATTGCATTCCATTTAGAATTAGCCCAAGTTCTTCCAGCATTTCCACCCCAAAGAAGCCAAGCAATGTAATGATTTGATGGGTCTCCATTTGGAAGTTTATTCTTACCTTCATTAACTCCATGTCTTGCAAAAAAAGAAACCATTCTAGCGACTGTTGATGGAGATAAATTTTTTCTATTAGAAATATCTCTAGCCCTTGCAACTCCAACCATTGTTCCACCTCTGTCAAATTTTTCTCGATATTCTAAACCTCTTTTAGCATTATTAGCCATTGTTTGAGTTGGTTTTAAATTAATATCAGATAAAGCCTTTTCTTCATTTTCTTGATTTTCAAGTAAATCAATTTCGTAATCCTCCACATCATCAAGGATTAATTCTTTTTGTTGAGATAATGGAGAACCGATTGCATCTCCTGTATTTGTATCTTCACCAATTGGAGCTTGGTTGCCATCAATATAGACCGCATTAAGACCATCAATTTGATTTAAACCAACTTTTTTCCTTAATTCATTTTTGGTTAAAATATTAGATTTCGATAATGTAGCTACTAATTCAGCATTTCTAAATGAAATTGCGGGTATTTCACTCTCACTATAAAATATTTTACTATATTTTAATTTAGGGAAATAATTTTTAAATATAAATTTTTCAATAAAATCATAATAAGTTTCTACGACAGGTAAAACAGCTTCATCATAAAAATTTGCGTTAGATTCTTTCATGTTTGAATTGCTGGTAAATTCACCCTCAACCTTAGGAAGTGGTATATCAAATCTATTATAAATTGCAACTCTTAATCTTCTTAATCCTTGATTAAACTCTAAATCTCTTGCGACATAAGGATTTTGTAAATCAAAAACTTTTAAAGGTAAGTTAGTAAATAAATTTTTACCAGAATTTTCAGATCCGCTATATTTTTCTTCTATTTCTTTTCTATATCTATCTATATCTTCTTTATTAAATGAAGCTGGAAGTTTTTCTAAGTCAACAGAAATCATTTTTTTGGCAGAAAGTGAATTTGCTAATGATCTCTTATTATGTTTATTACCTTCTTGGTATAAAATTAATTCATCTTGTATAGCGTGTAATTTACTTAAACCATAGCCAGTTACCAATCCTGATGTATTTACTTCATCAATCATCTCTCTAAAATTAATTAAATCATAGTCATACTTTCCATCGTTATAAGAATAATATGTATCAATTTCTCTATTCCTACTATCAATTGTTTTTTTATATTTAATTTCAATGCCATTTTTTGTAATACTATAAGATTTTATATCATCATTTATACATTCTACTAATACTAGGGCTGGATTTATATTTCTATATTCATAAATCTCAAATGAATTACCTTTTTTTATATATTTTATCTCAATAAAATTATTGCCAGTAGCATTAAAATGAATAAGAGCCTCTTTTCTATATAATATTCCAGTTTGAAGTTTATTTGGTCTTTCTATCCAGATTTTAATATTTTTATCATCATTATTGACAAAATTGCCGTCAACCATGGTATAAGGATTAATTATAGATCCAGATTTTGCTATTTTATCAATAGCATCAGCTAGAGGCGCAATTTCCCTATATTGTTGATAATAACCAGCTGGAGATGAATGTCTTTCAAAGGTTATGTTTCCAAATTTATCAACAATTGCTTCAATAAAGAAATTTTTTAAATTACTTGGACGGAAAAAATTAAACATACTTAATGTTTGGGTTGATATATTAAAAATCAAAAATATAATAAAAAAAAAATTTTACAAGTAAAAAATGAAAATATCAAAAATTTTGTTAAAAAAATTATTATCTGAGTTTTCTAATAAGATGGATTTTGCATTAAAATCTAATGGTTTTGCAGATTGGGTTAAGCTTAGAAGGCTACCAGATATAAATATAGAGGATAATATTTTTTTAAATAACGATATTTTAGAGATATATAATCAAAGTGGAGGATTTAGGTTGAGAATACCTAATGATAAAGAAACTTTATTTAATTATTCAGTCGAATTTTACAATAAAAATAAATATAAACTTCAACGGCGAAAAATAAACTTAAGAAGAGCGACCAGAAAAAAACCACCAAAATAAATTAATACGGCAATTACCTCTTCTATGCTTAATGTTATAGCATTTGCCAGAAATACACCAAATTCTTGTTTTTCGATTATACAAATAAAAATAGCGTTCATAATATTAAGAAAAATAGCTAAATATAAGTAAGAAAGGAATATAGAAAAAAAATTATCTTTTACATATTGACTAAATGATTTCATAAAATTTTATATTTAAGTGAAGTTTCTTTTGCTATTGAATAGCTTAAATTTTGCCAATAATTATTACTTTTAAATCCAATAAAATTAGGATAAAAGTTAAATAATCCAGTAGTTTCAACAAGTTTAGTTATTATTTGGTTAATTGGTGATTTTGAGCATTCATGTCCTTTAAAAATATTAATCAAAAAACCAGATGTGGTATAAAACATTACATCTTTTGATCTCAAATTTAATTCAATTAAGTGCTTTAAAGCATGTATAGATCCTAAAACTTCTATTTTGCTATTAGTGGCATTTTTATATCTTTTGCAACTATGTATTACTGGAAAATCATTTCCTAATACGATCACATAACTATAAGCACCTACTTTTTGATTAATTATTCTATGAGTTGCAAAATAAACCTTTATCATTTATTTATGGATTAATAATTTCTAGATCTTTAGTTATTAAGTCATCAAGAATATCTTGAGCTTTTTTAATAATTGATTGCAAATCTCTTTTATCCATCAATAATAAACATTGTTCAACTACCATTTTAATTTCAGTGGGTTTATAAACCCTTTCACTTTCTGCACTATTAAGGAAAGACTTATTATTAGTAGCATATTTTTCAGGATTTTTTTCTTTTACCAGCGATCCAAGCATATTTCCAGCAACACTAACTCCAAAAGCATCTAAATGTTCTTTAACATTACCATCAATAAAGTTTTTTATTAATGTTTCTTTTTCGTCAATATTGTAAATGGAAGAAGTTTTTTTAGCATTTTCAAAATCTAGCCTAAAAGATCTGTCGGACTCTATTATTTCTTTCATTTGAGAAATATTTGGCATTCCATTGATACGAGATATCATATCTAGGGTTAATGACTGACTTGTATATTTTATAATGTTGTTTTTTGTTTCGTCTCTAATTTCGTATAGTTTTTCAAGCTCATCATCTTCTTTTAAAGATAGATTGCCATAGATTTGTTTATATCTATCTAATATATATTCTTTAGCTGCCAAAGTAGCTAGTTCTTTTTTATATCTTGAAGTGTAGTTTACTTCAACCACCATGCCATTAATAGCAGGAATATCCCTACCTCTGGTATAATGAGTTTCTTTATTTAATACTTTTTCAATAGTCATAATAAATTTGATTTTTTTAAATATGATAATTATAATTAATATTAAAAGTCAACATTAAAATATTATTAACAAACTATGAACATATGAATAAACAAGATTTAATTAAACAGTTAAAAAACTCATCACCTAAGCCTTTTATAAAATATACAAAGCCAAAAAGAGAAAAAGCAAAAAAAAGGCAATTAATGATCAATTTAAATGAAGAAAACTTCAGTTTAAAGCATTATTTACCAAAAAAATAGGGAAAAAATACAAAAAACCCAAAAATGTCAAACCTGAAAAGCCAACAGAGACAAAGGTTTCCAAAGGTGTAAATTAGATAGATCTACTGGCACTTAGCCTCATTGCTAAGCATACCCTCCCAAACCTACACTATCAAGGTCAAAAAAATGTCTTGACTTTTAATTTAAAAATAATTTACTTGACAAATAATTTCAGTACTACTCTCATTGCTGCAAAGAATGCCTTAGGTCTGTAGCCTGTAAGACCCGGAGCCCACAGGGCATAAAGCCTTATGTGAGTAGGATCTAGAAAAATTTTGAAACAGCTTGCCTGTAAAAAATTTTAGTATGAGATTTTTAAGCTAAATTCCCAAAATCCCCAAAAAATTCCTAAGCTACTTTTTTTTAAAAAAATTTCCAAGGATTTTATTATAAAAAGTGAGATTTTTTTTCTATATAAAAAATACCCCCCTAATAGTGTCTATTTGTTTTTTATTTTGATGGAATGACCCATTGAGCATGTAAAATGTTGTCTAGTGATTAAATTTGGTAGGTTTACATTGATTTTATGTGATTTTGATAGTTTAAATTGCTTAAGATGGGGTGGGGTAGATATTGGGTGGGGTTATTTACTTCAAACAGGGTAGGGGTCTTTCTATTTTCCATCATTACCCCCCCCTGCACAAAGACCAACCAAGCAAGCAAAAATTGAAGCATTAAAAACTTTCAACAAATTTAAAAAACTTGCAACACTTTGAAAGCCTAAAACTTTTTTACCAAAAAAAATAAAACAAAAAATTTTTTTTACAAAACAAAACTTTGTAAACACTTCAAGACTTAAGCAACCTTAACACTTCTTAACAACTTTATTATTTTCTATTAACACTTAATAATTTTAACTAACAATTAACTAATTAACATAAGTTATTAACTTACATTAATATTTAATAACATTACTTAACTTTACAATCTCAACAAGATTTATTAACTCTTAATAACTTTTAGTTATATCAACAAGAGTTAATAACTTTAGTTATAAACTATTAACTTTTACCAACTTTCTAATCAATCCTGTTTTGCTACACTTTTAAAAAACTTATAAAAATATAATGATTTTTATTGACAAGCTTTTTTATTGACAAAGTTATTAGAAGTTAATAACTTTTAACAACTTCTAATTTATTAGTTTACTTGATTTTTTTAGATAATCTTTTTTTATCTCAAAACTTTTTTTTAAAATAATCTTTTTTTTTATTCTTTTTTGTTTCTTTTTAGATTAAAATCCCCTTCACTCCTACAACCTGTAGGCTTGAAGCTATTGTTTTATTTTGATAATTAATTAATATGTTTATAAAAATAATGCTTGCACTATAATTTTATCTATTTTATAATTATTTTATAAGTTTAAGAAATAACTTATAAAAATATTAACAAATAAATTAATTAAATTATGTCAATCTTATTTTTCAAAGTGGAAACAAAACAAGAATTATTAAAAGCAAATTCTTTAGAATATATTAGAAGTTTTGGAAATTACAAAATTACAAAAACAGTTAAATTTTTAAACTTTGTAATTTTTCAAAAAGTAACTTACTCAATTTAATTTAAATTTTATGTTAACATTTTTTTCAATAATAATTTCAATTTATTTAATCAAAACTCTTTAAAACTATGCAAAATAACAAACTTCCCAAATTTACAACTTTCTTAAATTTATCTAGAAACAACTTAATTTCTAGAATAATTTTTTATTTTAACAATTAAATCAAAAATATATGAAACAAGAAATTTTAAAACAACAAATAAAAAATTATTTTCAATATATGTTTGAAAAAAATCAATTTTCAAACCAAACCGATCAAGAATTTAAAAATCAAGTAAAAAATTATTCAAGTAATAGCTTTTTAGATATTAATGAAGTTTTAGAAAATATCAAATTTAAAGATTTAAATATAAATGAATTTTCAATAAGTGATATAGAAAAAGCTTATTTTGATGCAATTGATGAACTTTTTATGCGCATTAAAGACTATCAAATTTTAAAACTACATATTACAAGATCAGCAGCTGGAGTTGTAAGACTAAAAACAATCTCAGAAGCTACGGTGTCAAAGGCTGGAGGTTACGGCTATGATAAAGTTGGAGAATGTTTTAAAACATTATTTGAAAAATTGGGTTTTAATGTTTCAAATATTTGTTACACAAAATTTAATTTATTTGATATTTCAATCGAGCAAGCTAACCAATTTTTAAAAGAAAATAACATAAACTATAAAATCTTTTATCGTAGTGAAATTAATAACAATATTTCTTTTATTGAATTAACAAAACTTTAAAAAAAACTTAAATTATAAATATATGAAACAAGAAAAACTTAAAAAATGCGCTCAATTTTGTTTAAAAGAAATAAAAATTTTAACTTCAAAAGAAAATATTGAAAAAGATTTAGAAAAATATTTAAAAGCATATGTTGAAGATCATGAAGATAATTTTTTTAAGAATAATTACATTTTTATTGAAGATCAAGTTTTTACTTTAAAACAAGCAATAATTGATAGTATTGATAATAATTTTATTTCTTTAAATGATTTAAAAGAAGCTAAAAAAATATTAGATCAAATTAAAAAAATTTCAGATAATTATTATTATAATTATATTGCAATTAACAAAGCACAATAATAACAATTTAAAAATAAATTATGAATACTTTAGAAAAAAATCTATTAAACGCAGTCAAATTTATAAATTTAAAAAAGCTTAGCAACGCCGGGTTTATTGTAGAAAAAAACCAAGCCGTTTTTTACTCCGGAAAAATTATTTTAATGTTAGTTTTGAAAATCGGCTTAATTTACCAAAAACCGAATTTTTTAACTTTTTAGAAGCGATTTTTAAAAGCAATGTTGAATTGACAAAATACAACAATGAAACAAGCGTTAAAATTGAAAGCGATATTTTAAAAATCGAAAATAAATTTAAACAAGATTCAAGCGATAATTTTAAAGAGTTAAGTTTTGAATATGAAATAAACAATCAACAAAATTTTGATTTTAAAATATATACTACTTTTAAATTTTTTCTTAAATTCATAAAATCGAAAAAACAAGATTTTAATTTTTTTGGAAAAAAACACGGTCAAGACAGTTTATTTTTAGCAAAAAATAATAACTTTGAAATTTTAACAATTTGTTAAATTACTTTTATTAATCTTAAATAAAAACTTTATGGACTCAACACAATTTTTTAAAAATAAAATTAAAAATATCAAGCAAGGGCAAGATATTATTGAAACCATCACAAAATGGCAAAATAAAACTTATAAATACAAAAATTTAAATTTTCAATTTCAAGTAATGCTTGAATTAAATCAAAAAGAAATTTTAAAGCACTATGAAGCTAAAATTGATAATTTAAAAGTTTATCGATTAAAAACTTGTGAAGTTGGCAATCCTTGGTTTTGCTTAACTTTGATTTTACAAAATAATTCAATCCATCAAATAATTTATTAAACTTAATTAAACAATTTATGATAAAAATATTTAAAAACATAAAAGGCGAATGCGACGCCAACGCGATTTTAGAGTCAAAGGGCTTTGAAAGGCAAACCATCCAAAGCGACTTGGAAAGCACTTTAATTTGGAAATATTTAAGAAGCAAGCACAAAGGGGCGTGGGTTTTAAATGCTTATCATAAAAAAGGCAATCAATACGCTTTCTTTCAAAATTGGCTTGAAAATAACACAAAAATAAAAGTTATAATTTTAAACATAAAATTTAAATAAAAATAATATTAACAATTAAAAAAAAATATATGAACAAAAATTTAAAACAATTTATAAAAAATCATAATAGAATTTTACAATTACAAGAAATTTTTCAAGAAAATGGAAGGCTTGAGGTTGCAAAAAGATTTACAAATTTAGAAAATTTTGATTTTACTACTCACAAAGAAAGCGTTCAAATTGCATTAAATGATATCAATTATTGCAATATTGATCAAGCAATTATTAATTTAGAAATAATAAATCCGCAAACAATAAAATTAATCAAAGAAAATATAAATGAAAGTGATAGCTTTGAGCACTCAAGCAGTTACATTTTTGAAGGTTTTGGTGAATCAGTTGAGGATTTTTACAAAAGGTTTTACTCTAAAAACAAAAAAAATATCGAACAATATTTTGAATTTGATAATTGGGGATATAATAGTTCATGCGTTAAATCAAAATTATTTGAACTTGATGATAAATTTAACTACCAAGATTTTGCTTGGAAAAAATTGGAATATCTAACTAAAATCAATAATTATCAAGATTTAATTAAAAATGTAAGAATTTATAAAAGTTTTGATAGTGATATTATTAGCGGCCAAAGAGCATTTTTAATTGATAGTTTAAATTTAATAAAAGATTTTGTCTATAATTTGCGATCAATGCTAAAAGCCGTTGAATTTCATAATGAAGCAGTTGAAACGGTCGCGCAAGATCAACTTGAAAATGATATTGAGGAATTTATCGAAAATCACAATTTACTTAAAGATGGTGATATTGAAAAATTAAAATTTGATTTTATTGCTAAAATTGAGGGTGAGGAAATAACAACAAACAAAGGAGCTAAAGCCCCGCTTGATGATTGTAAAAAAGCCCTAGAAGTGTTTAAAAGCGGGGGAAGCTTGGAAGGTTTAAAGTTAGGGGTTTACACAATCAATAAAATTTTTAACATTAAAGAAAATGTCTTTTTTCGTGCTGGTTGCCACTTAATAAAAATCGACAACCATTTAATCAATCAATTGGCTTAATTTATGAACAAACTAGAAAAAAAATACAAGAAAAAACTGCAATATTTTAATATTTCAAGCAATGATAAAATAACGGGCGTAAAAACGCAACAGGTCAAAGCACTTGAAGTTATTGAAGTCGCCGGGAATCAATGTTTTTTTTATAAAAATACATTTAAAAAACAAAATTATTTTGCTTTAGTTCATTTAAAGTTTGGATTAGAAATTATTCCATCATTTGAAAGGTCTTTTAAAAAAGCTAAAAAAGAGATAATGAATCAAGTAAAAGATAATATCGAATCAATCGAACAAGCTTTTATTAATAGAGCAAAAGATTTTGAAATTATAAATTAATCAAAAGGAGTCAAAATTAAAGAAAAATTTAAAAAAATACTAATTTCATTAAGCAATAAATTTATTAAATTATTGCCCAAAAATGAAGATAAAACTATTATTAAAATATTTAAAAATTTATACATCATTTTTATTTTAACATTATTATTTTTTTTATTTAAAAAAATAATAATGTCTATAATATATTTTATGATCTATATGATTTTTTATTCTAATCAAAAATAACAACTAAAATTTAAAAAAATGGCAAGAAAAAACAAATTAACTTCTAATCAAGTTGATCAAATTAAAACACTTTTAATTGATCACAAAATAAAAGAGGTAGCATTAAAATTTAATGTTTCTAACTCTTTAATTTCTCAAATTTCTAAAAAATTTAATCTTAGAAAATCACCGAAAAAAGCGGGGATTTTATTTGATAAAGACGAGTTTTTAGAGGATATAAAGCAAGAAAGGTTAAAACCTATCCAAATTAAAAATAAATATAATATATCTGATTTTCTGATCAATTATTATAGAAAAAAATTTGGCTTAATTTCTAAAAAAAACAAAATTATAAAATTAGAAACAAAAAAACAAAAATTAATTAATGAAATTAATTTAAAAATTAAAAAAATTCAATAACAACTTAAATAAAAAAAATATATGACAAAAGAATTAACAAAAGAAAAATTTCTTGAATTAGCTATAGAACTTTTTCTTGAAAATGACAATTTCATTTCAACAGATTCAATTTTTTCAAAAAGAAATGAAAGATTAAAAATCTTAACTGAATTATGCGACTGCAACTCAAGCGAACTATGCGATGAGATTCTAAGTATAAAAAAGATTGATCGAGCAAAATTAGATCAAATTGATGAACAATTGCATTTTGAAATGCAAATAAAAGTCAATGAATATATTGAAGACAAAATATTTAATTTTGCTAAACATGCAAAAATTTTAAAATTCAAATTGAATTTTGATTTACATGATGAAATTGATAAATTTAAAAAAAGTATTTTTCAAAGATTAAATTAACCAAAAAAAATTCAACAACAACAATTTAAATAAAAATATATGACAAAAACAATTTTAGATTTTAATGAATCAACTTCAAGTTATACAATTCTAGATCAGAATAATTATATTTACGAAAAAAACTTATTTAGAATTTTTATAAACAATTCAGGAATTGAACAATATGATAATAAAGAATTAAAACAAGTTGCTTTAGTTTATGTTGATCACTCTGATAACGACGAAATAACTGAAGATGATGTTGTTATAATGAGTTATAAAGAATATGATGATTTTATAAATGAAATTGAAAAAAATAATTTTGAACATGATACTTACAATAAATTACTCGATGCATTCAAAATTTTTGATAAATAAATTAATTTAACACATCACAAAAAATAATAAATATTAACAAAAAATAAAAAACATGAACAACATTAACAAAATCATAACTTCAAACGATCAAAATAAAATTGATAAACTTGAAAAAAAAGCAACTCAACTTTTACAAGCAAAAAAACGGGGACGAAAAACTTTAGAAATTAACGCCGATGAATTTAAAGAGTATGCTAAAACTCTCACAATTCCTGAACTTTGTTTGAA
>Ga0105097_10001098_pt1 | contig 12751 bp, 14 predicted proteins | sample PPLLak12cMay2015_FD_87035 | JGI IMG/M metagenome (GOLD analysis project Ga0105097, IMG submission 87035) | Freshwater sediment microbial communities from Prairie Pothole Lake near Jamestown, North Dakota, USA - PPLs Lake P7 Core (1) Depth... | ecosystem: Environmental > Aquatic > Freshwater >... | reverse complement strand
GCGCGCCGAAAGCCTCGCGGCGCGCCGCGTAGGACCGCGCGAGCGCGAGGCCGCGACGCATGGCGGCGACCGCGCACACGCTGTTCCACATGCGCGTCACGCCGAGCATCGGCTCGATGGCGCGGGTGCCATTCACCGGCTCGCCCACGAGCTCGGCGCGGGTGCCCTCGAGCATCAGCTCGGCGGTCGGCACCTTGCGGGTGCCGAGCTTGTCCTTGAGGCGGTCGACGCGCAGCCCGTTGAGGCGCCCCTGCGGGTCGCGCAGCTCGAGGTAGAACATCGCGAGCCCCTTGCCGCCCGCGGCATTGCCCACCGGGCGCGCGAGGGTGAGCGCCATCTGCGCGGTGACCGCGGAGGTGAACCACTTGCGGCCGTACAATCGCCAGGTCGCGCCATCCTGCACGGCGCGGGTCTCGGAGCGGCCGACGTCCGATCCGCCGGTGGTCTCGGTCATCCACTGCCCGCTGGTCCAGAAGGTCGCCGGATCGCGCGAGGTCAGGTGCGGCAGCGCGCGCGTGATCAGCGCCTGGTTGCCCGACTCGACAAGCGTGCGCGCCGCACCGTCGGTCATCGCGAGCGGGCAGGTGTACACGTCCGAGGAGGGATGGAAGAGGTACACCTTCGCGAACTGCTCGATGCGGGCGTGGCGCCCGTGGGCGCGTTCGTAGGCCGTCGCCACGAGGCCGTGGCGCAGCGTGAGCCGCTCCGCCTCGCGCCACAGCGGCGTCACCTCGACCGCATCGACGCGGTTGCCCCAGGCATCCCATTGCACGAGGCGCGGCTCGTTGAGCCGGTCGGCGAGTTGCAGCCGGTAGAGATCCCCGCCGGAGACGGCGCCGAGCTCGTCGAGCTCGGGCTCGAGGTCGCGCAGCACGTCGGCCGGCAACGCGCGCCTGAGCCAGCCGCCGAGCAGCGGGTCGTCGCGGTACTGGTTGCCGAGCTCCGGGGCGCTCTGGGTGAACAGCGACTGCTGCCAGCTCCTGTCGTTCATCGGACCTACCCCGGGGCGTTGACGAGTGCGGGCAGGTCGCCCGCGAGGCCGAGCGCCCGCTGCGCCAGTGCGCGGCGGAGCAGCGGCTGGTTCGCGACGACGGCGAGGCCGAGCCTGCGCGACGTGGCGGCGACGACGCTCTTCTGGCGGAAGAGTCCGTTCAGCGTGTCGGTCGCACCGAGCATCAGCGCGTTCTCGCTGCGGCGCCAGCGCTCGTAGCGTCGCAGCGTGCGCAGGCCAAAGGGGTCCGCGCCGGCCGCGACGGCGTCGGCCAGCACCTCGACGAGCGACGCGCAGTCGAGGAAGCCGAGGTTCACGCCCTGTCCGGCGAGCGGGTGGATGGTGTGGGCCGCGTCGCCCGCGAGCGCTAGGCGCGGACGCACGTACTCGCGGGCGTGCCACAGCGCGAGCGGCAGTCCGGCGCGACCGCTGTCGAGCTCGAGTCGCCCGAGCACCAGGCCGCTCGCCTCCGTGACGGCGCCTGCGAACGCGGCGGGCTCGAGGGCCAGCAGGTCCGCAGCCTCGCCGCTGCCCGTCGTCCACACCAGCGACACGCGCCCGGCCTCGAGCGGCAGCAGCGCGAGCGGTCCTTCGGGCAGGAAGCGCTGCCACGCGGTCCGCTGGTGCGGTCGTTCGGTGCGCAGGTGCGCCACCACCGCGGACTGCCCGTACTTCCAGCCCGCGCGCGTGATGCCGCACAGCTCGCGCGTCCGCGAACCGGCGCCGTCCGCACCCACCAGCAGCGCGCAGCCGAGGCGACGACCGTCGGAGAGCGTGAGGCGCACGCCGTCCTCCTCGAACTCGAGGCCCTCGAGCCCGGCACGGAGCTGGATCACCGAGCGCAGGTGGCGCGACTCGTGGAGCGCCCACTGCACGCGCAGGTTCTCTACGATGCAGCCGAGGTCGGGCTCGCCGGTCTCGGCCGCCGAGAAGCTCAGCGCATCACGGGCGTCCGGCCGACTCGCGGCATCCCACACCACCATCCCTTCGTAGGGGAAGGCGTGGCCCTCGATGCCCGCCCACGCACCGGCGTGCGCGAGGATGCGCTGCGAGGCGCGAGACAGCGCGGAGACGCGCAGGTCAAGGTCGCCCTCCCTGGGTGGACGGGGCGCATTCGGCTCCACGATCGCGACACGCCACTCCGCGAGGCGCGCATCGGCGGCCAGCAACGCGGCGAGGCAGGCGCCGACCATGCCGCCGCCCACGATGACCACGTCGAAGTCGTGCCGGCGCCCAGCCACGCTCAGCGCTCCCCTGCCAATGGCACGCCGCGCGCCAGGCGCGGGATGCGTCCAGATGCGCCGACGCTGAGGCGCGCCATCGCGCTCTTGGCCGGCGGCAGTGCGTCGAAGGCCAGCAGTCCCAGGGTCCGCAGCGCGCGCAGCGCGCCGAGGGGAGAAGCAAACAGGCGCACCAGGCCGTCGGTGAAGGCGACGATGCGCCGCTGGTCCTGGTCGCGCCAGGCCGCGTAGTTCGCGAGCGGACCGGCTGCACCCACGTCGGTCGCGCCCGCTGCGATCGAGTCGGCCAGGACTTCGGCGAGGCTCGCCGCGTCGCGCAGGCCGAGGTTGAAGCCCTGCCCCGCAATCGGGTGCAGCGCCTGCGCGGCGTTGCCGACCACCGCCAGCCGCTCGCCGACGTGGCGCTCGGCGCGCCACAGGCCGAGCTCGTATGACTGCCGCTGGCCGACGCTGACGAGCCGGCCGAGCCGGAACCCGAACGCCGACTGCAGCTCGGCGAGGAATTCCGCGTCGGGTAGCCCGAGCAGTCGCGTTGCGCTTTCGGGATGCCGCGTCCAGACGAGGCCGCAGCGCCCGTCGCTGAGCGGCAGCACGGCGATCGGTCCCTCGGCGGTGAAGCGCTCATACGCGACGTGGTCGTGGAAACGCTGGGTCACCAGCGTGGCGGTGATCGCAGTCTGGCCGTAGTCCCAGTGCACGGCCCCGATGCCGGCCTGCTCGCGCACCAGCGAGCGGGCGCCGTCCGCCGCGACCACGAGGCGCGCGGCGAGGTTGCGCTCGACGCCGTCGATCTCGACGCGCAGGAGCCGCTCGGTACCCGACGGCTCGCTGCCGAGCACGCGCGCCGGCGCGACGAGCTCGACGTTCGTGCAGTCGCGCAGCCCTGCCTGCAGGCCGGCGCCGATGACGCGGTTGGGCAGGACGTAGCCGAGCGACTCAAGGCCCTGTTCCGCCGCGTCGATGCGCGCGGTACCGAAGCGGCCCTGGTCCGAGACGTGGATGCGCCGGATCGGCGTCGCCTCGCGCTCCATGTGCCGCCACACGCCGAGGCTCCTGAACACCCGCACGCTGCCGTTGGCGAGCGCGGTGGTCCGCTCGTCGAAGCTCGGGTGGACGGTGGCGTCGGGCGCGGTCGCCTCGACGAGCGCGGTCCTGAGCCCGAGCGGCGCGAGGGCGAGCGCGAGCGAGGCGCCGACCAGCCCGCCACCGGCGATGGCGAGGTCGTAGACCGTCCCTTCAGCGGACGCGCTCATGCGGTGTCGCTCATGCGCCCATCGCGCGCTCGACCTCGGCCGGCGTGCGCGGCAGCCCGTCGGTGAGCACCTCGAAGCCGTCGGCGGTCACGGCGACGTCGTCCTCGATGCGCACGCCGATGTTCCACCAGCGGCGTGGTACCCCCGGCGTGCCGGCCGGGATGTAGATGCCCGGCTCGATGGTGAGGCACATGCCGGGCTCGAGCACGCGCCACTCGTCGCCGACCTTGTAGTCGCCGACGTCGTGCACGTCCATGCCGAGCCAGTGCCCGGTGCGGTGCATGTAGAACTTCTTGTACGCCTCTTCCTTGATCAGGGAGGGCACGCGACCCTTCAGCAGGCCGAGGCGCACGAGCCCCTGGGTGATCGCCCGCACCGCGGCGTCGTGCGGGTCGTTCCAGTGGTTGCCGGGCTTCACCTGCGCGAAAGCGGCCTCCTGCGCCTCGAGCACCACCTCGTAGACGGCGCGCTGCTCGGGCGTGAAACGGCCGTTGACCGGGAAGGTCCGCGTGATGTCCGAGGCGTAGAACTCGTACTCGCAGCCCGCGTCGATCAGCAGCAGGTCGCCGTCGCGCAGTTCCGCGTCGTTGGCGTGGTAGTGCAGCGTGCAGGCGTTGGCCCCGCCCGCGACGATAGGGTGGTAGGAGATGTCGGCGCGGTGACGGTGGAACTCGTAGAGCAGCTCCGCCATCACCTCGTACTCGTGGACGCCGGGGCGGGTCGCCTTCATCGCGCGCAGGTGGGCCCCCACGGCGATGCCCGCCGAGCGGCGCATGACGGCGAGCTCGCCGCGGCTCTTGTAGAGCCGCATGTCGTGCAGCAGGTGGTCGAGGGCCACGAACTCCTGCGGGGTGTGGACGCCCATCTTGGCCTTGCCGCGCAGCGTGTTCACCCAGCCGATCACGTGCTGGTCGAACTCGGCATTGAAGCCCATCGAGTAATAGACGCGGCTGCACTGCTCCATCAGCCCGGGCAGGATGTCGTCGATGTCGCCGATGGGGAAGGCGTCGTCCGCGCCGTACTCGGCCGTAGCACCGTCGGGGCCGGCGCGCTTGCCGTCCCAGGTCTCGCGCGTCGGGTCGCGGTCACGGACGAACAGGATGTACTCGGCCTGGGCGCGGCCCGGCACCAGCACCGCCACCGCCTCCGGCTCGTCGAAGCCCGTGAGGTAGTGGAAGTCGCTGTCGGGCCGGAAGTGGTAGTGCACGTCGCTGTTGCGCTGCTTCTCGGTCGCGGTCGGCAGGATGGCGATGCCGCCCTTCCCGATCATGCGCATCAGCTGCCGGCGGCGGCGGGCGAACTCGTCCTTGCGGAGGGTCATGGTGGACTCAGTGGGAGGAATCGGAAGCGGCCTGGCTCGCGCGCAGGGCGTCGAGCTCGTCGTAGACGAGCTGCACGCCGGCACGCAGGTACTCCACGAGCTCGGCGTAGGCATCCTCCTCCACCTCGGCCTCGCTCGCGCCGGGATCGCCGGCCTGCGAGATCTGCGCGAGGTCGGCAAGCACCTCGGTCACCGTGGCGGGCAATGCGGCGCGTGAGGCGGTGCCGGCGGCACCGAAGCCGTAGAGGAAGCCCTGGCACCACGCGGCGAGGGCCTCGACGCGTCGCTCGAGCGGGACGTCGTCCGCCGGCAGCATCGGCTCGAACTCCATGTCTGGACGGGCGAGCGCGCCGGCGCTCGCGACGAACAGCGTCTCGAGCGGGTCGTCGCCCGTGGGCTCGCCACCGGCCTCGGGCAGGATCTCCTCGAGCCATTCGGCGCGGGAGTGGTCGGGCCGCAGGCACAGGGCGCCGCACAGGCAACCGTGCGCCTCGGACGGGTGGACGGCGGATGCACCGGCGAGGAGCGCCTGCGCGACGTCGTCGTAATCCACCGGGGAATGCATCGCACATATCGTAGCATCGCGCGTCGCCGCCGAGCCGCTTCAATTGATTCCCCGCAGGCCCCAATCTATAGTGCCCCGCATGAGTGAAGCCAGCGCACGGACGGCCGTAGATGCGGAATTGAAGCGCCTCGAGCGGCGCATCGACGACCTCATTGCGACGATCGGCCAGCTCAAGGAAGAGAACCGCGCGCTGCGCCAGCGACAGGACAGCCTGATGACCGAGCGCGCCAGCCTGCTGCAGAAGAACGAGCAGGTGCGGGCCCGCGTCGAAGCGATGATCGGACGCCTCAAGGCGATGGAGCACGGCTCGTGAGCGAAGATCGCATTGCGCGGGTCAGCGTCCGGCTGCTCGACCGCGAGTACCAGGTGGCCTGCCCGGCCGACCAGCGCTCCGACCTGCTCGACTCGGCGGAGTACCTCGACGCCAGGATGCGCGAGGTGCGCGACTCCGGGAAGGTCGTCGGGCTGGACCGGATCGCGGTGATCTCCGCACTGAACATCGCGAACGAGCTGATCAATCTGCGACGCAACGGATCGGCCGTGGATTCCGACGTCGGTACGAAGCTGCGGGCGCTCCGGGAGCGCGTGGAGTCGGCCCTCGAGAAGGGCCAGCAGCTCGAGTTGTGATCAAGGGGGCGACGGCCGGCGCCGTCGCCCCGACGATTTGGCGCCGCCTGCAGTGTTCGACACGGTCCGGGTTACCTCTCGACCTTAAGTCCAACACCCAGGGGATCTGGTCAGTCGGCACCTTTGTGCAAGTCCGCCTCGAGCGGGAAGCCTTCAGGTGCTGCGGCCTTTCCCCGCCTATTGCTCCACGTCGAGAGCAATGGTTCGTGACGGCACAGGCGGGCGGCGCCATCCCCCTTACTTCTCCCGCCCTCTGGCATCCGCATGGCACAGTCCACCGACGAAGTCCGTGCCGCGCGACGCCGACTTCGACGGCTGCGCCTCGAACTCGATGACGACGAGCGGGCGTCGGCCGAGCGGGCCATCCTCCACTTCCTCGAGCGACTGGGCGTGATCCGGCGCGGCGCGCGCGTGGCGCTCTACCTCCCGATGCCGGGCGAGGTGGACGTGCGGCCCTGCCTCGAGCGGGCCTGGCGGCGGAGTGCGACGGTGTTCGTGCCCCGCATCTCGAGCCGGCGCCGCGGCCGCATGTCGTTCGTGCGCTGGACGCCCGGCGCCGCGCAGCGCCGCAACTCCTTCGGCATCCTCGAGCCAGCGGGCACGATCCGCCCGACGCCCGTCCTGCAGCTCGACGTCGTCGTGGTACCGGTGGTGGGCTTCGACCGTCGGGGCAACCGGCTCGGCATGGGCGCGGGGTTCTACGATCGCGCGCTGCGGCGACGGCTCGATCCGGCGCGGCGCTGGCGTCGACCGCGGCTGGTCGGCGTCGCCTTCGCCTGTCAGGAACTCGCGGCGATCCCGACCTCGAGCTGGGACGTGCCGCTCGACCTGATCGTCACCGAACGCGGCCTCGTCGTGCCCGAGCGTCGCCCGAACCCGGAGGACCCCGCTTGAACTACTGGCTCTTCAAATCCGAACCCGACACCTTCAGCGTGGACGACCTTGCACGGGCGCGCCGATCCACTTCTCCCTGGGACGGCGTGCGCAACTACCAGGCGCGCAACATGATGCGCGACCAGATGAAGGTGGACGACCTCGGCTTGTTCTATCACTCGAGTTGCGAGGTGCCTGGCATCCACGGCATCGTCCGCGTGGTGCGCGAAGGCTACCCCGAGCGCGCCGCGCTCGACCCGAAGAGCCGCTACTTCGACGACGCGAGCGACCCCGCGAACCCGCGCTGGTACTGCGTCGACGTCCGCCTCGAGCGGAAGATCGAGCCGCCGATCACGCTCGATACCCTGCGCAAACATGCGCACGGAGCGCTCGCGGAGATGATCATCCTGCGTCGTGGCAACCGCTTGTCGGTGACGCCGGTGACCGTCGAAGAGTGGCGCTTCATCCTCTCGCTCGCATGAGCGAACGCCGGTAATTCCAGAGCGAGCGCCTCATCGCACGCGCTCGTCGACGGCGATGCATCGAGCAAGCGCGAAAGACGCGCTTCAGAATTTTGTGACACTCCTCTTGCATTCACTATTTGATTTCTGTAAATACTGCGCCCGGACTAACCCGACATGGAGATTGAAATGGCTGCGAAGAAGAAGGTTGCTAAGAAGGCTCCTGCCAAGAAGGCGAAGAAGGCTCCGGCCAAGAAGAAGGCCGCTGCCAAGAAGAAGTAGGCATCGAGCCGAACCTTGAAGACTGTGCCCGCGAAAGCGGGCACAGTCGTATCCGGGGGAAGGAAATCGTGACGAGCCAGGATTCCATGAAGCAGCAGGCCGCGGTCGCCGCGCTCGCGCTGCTCCCGGCGGGCGGACTCATCGGCGTAGGCACCGGCTCGACGGTCAACCACTTCATCGACGGGCTCGCGGCGATGCGCGAGCGCATCGCGGGCGCGGTGTCGAGCTCGGAGGCGAGCACCCGGCGGCTGCTGGGACACGGTATTCCGGTGCTGGACCTCAACGAGACCGGCGAGCTCGAGGTGTACGTGGATGGCGCCGACGAGGCGACCCGCCGGCTTCACCTCGTCAAGGGCGGCGGCGGCGCGCTCACCCGCGAGAAGATCGTCGCCGCGGCCTCGCGCCGCTTCGTCTGCATCGTCGACGAGCAGAAGCTGGTCGAGCGACTCGGCCGTTTCCCGCTGCCGGTCGAGGTGATCCCGATGGCCCGCGTCCACGTCGCCCGCCAGCTCGCGCGGCTCGGCGGCGAGCCGGTGTGGCGGGAGGGCTTCGTCACCGACAACGGCAATCACATCCTCGACGTGCGCAAGCTCGAGATCCCCGATCCCGTCGCGCTCGAGGGCGAGATCAACCAGCTCGCCGGCGTCGTGACCGTGGGCCTGTTCGCGCGACGTCCCGCCGACGTGCTGCTGGTAGGAACCGCTGCCGGTGTCGTAACGTTGGCGCGTGACGCCTGACCCCGACCTGATCCGCGAGCTGCGCGCCCTCCTCGGAGACGAGTCCGTCTTGCTGTCGGCGGAAGCGTGCGCGCCCTTCGAGTGCGACGCGCTCACCGCCCACCGCCGCCGGCCGGAGGTCGTCGTGCTGCCCCGCTCGGCGGAGCACGTCATGGAAGTGCTGCGCGCCTGCCGTCGCCATCGAACACCCGTCGTCGCGCGCGGCGCCGGCACCGGGCTGTCGGGCGGCGCACTGCCGGTCGAGGGCGGCGTGCTGCTGGTCCTGTCGCGGCTCGACCGCATCCTCGAGGTGGATCCGGCCAGGCGCCTCGCGCGCGTCCAGCCCGGCGTCACCAATCTCGAGATCTCGAATGCAGCCGCCCCGCACGGCCTCTACTACGCGCCCGATCCGTCCTCGCAGGTCGCCTGCACCATCGGCGGCAACGTCGCGGAGAACTCGGGCGGGGTGCACTGCCTCAAGCATGGACTGACCGTGCACAACCTGCTCGAGCTGCGCGTGGCCACCATCGAAGGCGAGTGGATCACCCTCGGTGCGTCCACCGGCGAGGCGCCGGGCTTGCCGCTCATCGCCCTCCTCACGGGTTCGGAGGGCATGCTCGGGGTCGTGGTCGAGGTCACGGTGAGACTGAAGCCGGTGCCGGAGCGGGTCGAACTGCTGATGGCGGCCTTCGACGACGTGCGCCGCTGCGCCGACGCCGTCGGCAAGGTCATCGCCTCGGGCATCGTGCCCGCAGGGCTCGAGATGATGGACGCGCCGGCCATCCGCGCCGCCGAGGCGTTCGCACGTTGCGGCTACCCGCTGGACGCCGAGGCGCTGTTGCTCTGCGAACTCGACGGCCTCGCGCACGACGTCGAGTCCGAGCTGCGCGCAGCCGAGGCGCTGCTGCGCGCCTGCGGCGCGGTGAGCCTCAGGGTCGCCACCGACGCGGCCGAGCGCCAGCGCATGTGGTCGGGACGCAAGTCGGCGTTCCCGGCCATCGGCCGGCTCGCGCCCGACTACTTCTGCATGGACGGCACGATCCCGCGCCGCAACCTCGCCGACGTCCTCGAGGGCATCGCCGCACTGTCGCGTGCGGCGGGCCTGCCCGTGGCGAACGTGTTCCATGCCGGTGACGGCAACCTGCACCCGCTCATCCTGTTCGATGCAGGACGGCCCGGCGAGGTCGAGCGTGCCGAGCAGCTCGGCGCCGAGATCCTCGAGCTGTGCGTTGCGGCGGGCGGTACGGTGACCGGCGAGCACGGCGTCGGCGTCGAAAAGCTCGGGCCGATGTGCTCGCAGTTCGGCGCCGACGAGCTCGAGGCCTTCCACGCGCTGAAGCGCGCATTCGACCCCGAGAACCTGCTGAACCCCGGCAAGGCCATCCCGACGCTGGCGCGCTGCGCCGACTACGGCGCGATGCGGGTCCACGGCGGAAAGCTGCCTTTCGCGCACCTGCCGCGTTTCTGAAGGACGCGATGGACCGCGACTGCACCACCGAGCTCGCTGCGCAGGCGCGCGATGCGTCGGCGCGCGGCGCACCGCTGCGGATCGTGGGCGGCGACACCAAGGACTTCCTCGGCCGGCCGGTCGAAGGCGCTCCTCTCGTGGTCGCTTCGCATCGCGGCGTGCTGCGGCACGATCCGGCCGAGCTCGTGATCACCGCACGCGCTGGCACGCCGCTCGCCGAGATCGAGGCCTGCCTCGCGGCGCATGGGCAACGCCTCGCCTTCGAGCCGCCGCACTTCGGGCCCGGAGCCACGCTCGGCGGCATCGTGGCCTGCGGGCTCGCCGGCCCGGCGCGCGCATGGTCGGGGCCGCTGCGCGACTACGTGCTCGGCGCTCGCGTGCTCGCCGGCGACGGCCGCGTGCTGCGCTTCGGCGGCGAGGTCATGAAGAACGTCGCGGGCTACGACGTGTCGCGCCTGCTCGCGGGGTCCTTCGGCGTGCTGGGCGTGCTGCTCGACGTGTCGCTGAAGGTCCTGCCGGCCCCGCCCGGCGTTCGCACCCTTGCGCTCGATCTGGACGAGGCTCGGGCGCTCGAGCACCTCGCCGAGCTCGGTCGCGGCGCGTTGCCGCTGTCCGCAGGCAGCTGGGTCGACGGCCGCGTGTACCTGCGCTTCGACGGTTCCGAGGCCACGCTCGATGCGATCGAGCGGCGCGTCGGGGGCGAGGTGGTCGCGGGCTCGAACGCGTTCTGGACGAGCCTGCGCGAGCAGACGCATCCGTTCTTCTCGGGCGAGCAGGCGCTGTGGCGCTGCACGGTGCCGCCGCAGGCCCCGCCGCTGCCGCTCGGCGAGGCGACGCTGATCGAGTGGAACGGCCTGCAACGCTGGTACCGCGGCGAGCCGGACGCGCCGGTGTTCGAGACCGCGGCCGCGGCGGGCGGGCACGCCACGCTGTTCCGTCACGCGCCGGCGGGTGCCGAGGTGTTCGCGCCGCTGGCCGCACCGCTGATGCGGCTGCACCGCGAGCTCAAGCGCGTGTTCGATCCGGCGGGCGTCCTCAATCCCGGCCGCATGTACGCGGAGCTGTAACCGCATGTACGCGCAACCCTCCGGCGGACTCGAGGGCACGCCACGCGGCGAGGAAGCGCAGGCGCTGCTGCGCAACTGCGTGCACTGCGGCTTCTGCCTGCCGGCCTGCCCCACCTACCGCATCACCGGCAACGAACTCGACAGCCCGCGCGGACGCATCTATCTCATCAAGCAGGTGGTCGAGGGTGCGGAGCCGACCGCGACCACGCGACATCACCTCGATCGCTGCCTGACCTGCCGCGCCTGCGAGACTGCGTGCCCGTCCGGCGTCGAGTACGGCCGGCTGATCGATCTCGGCCGCGCGCTCGTCGAGGAGCGTGCGCCGCGCCCGCCGCTCGAACGCGCGATGCGGCGAGGGCTCACGAGCTTGCTGTCCCGCCCGGCGCTGTTCGGCCTGCTGGTCCGGCTCGGCCAGGCGGTACGGGGCTGGCTGCCCGCGGCGCTTCGCACGCGCATACCTGCGCGCGAACTCTCGCCAGTCTCTGCGCCTTCGGCACCGCTCGCTGCACGACGCGTGGTGCTGCTCGAGGGCTGCGTGCAGCCGGGCCTCAGGCCTGCGATCAACCTCGCTGCGGCACGGGTGCTCGAGCGCATCGGCATCGGCGTGGAGCGTGTGAAAGGCGAGCAATGCTGCGGCGCCCTGGGCCACCACCTCGGCCACGCCACGCCGGCGCACGAGCAGATGCGCCGCAACGTTGCGGCCTGCTCTGCGGCGCTCGATGCGGGGGCCGAGGCGATCGTGAGCACCGCGAGCGCCTGCGGCCTGATGGTCAAGGACTACGGACGGCTGCTGGCGCACGACCCCGAGTACGCGGCACGGGCGCGGCGCGTGAGCGAGGCGACGCGCGACCTCGCCGAGTTGATCCCGCCCGCAGACCTCGAGCGCGCCTCGACCGCACGCGGACGCGGGCCGCGCGTGGCGTGGCAGGCGCCCTGCACGCTGCAGCACGGACAGCGCATCGGCGGTCGAGTCGAGGCGCTGCTCGCCGCCGCCGGCTGCGTGCTGACCTCCACGCGCGAGGCGAGGCTGTGCTGCGGATCGGCGGGCACCTACTCGCTGCTGCAGCCGGAGCTGTCCGGCGAGCTGCGCCGCCGCAAGCTTGCGGCGCTGCTCGACGACACGCCGCAGGTGATCGCGACCGCGAACATCGGCTGCCTCGAGCACCTGCGCGGCGCGAGCCCCGTGCCCGTCCATCACTGGATCGAGATCGTCGCGGAGCAGCTCGATCCAGCGCGCCTCGGATAGCCGGGCCCGGACTTAGGGCGTCGGGCCCATGAGCATCGTGATTCGCCAGGCGACCATGTCAGACGCCGAGCCGATCTGGGCGATCCGGTACGCGGTCCGCGAGAACACCCTGACGCCCGGGCGTCTCAACGACGAGGATCTGAGGCGCGAGATCGAGGACACCGGTCGTGGGTGGGTCCTCGAGGAGGACGGCTCAATCCAGGGCTTCGCCATCGGCAACGCCCGGTCGGGCAACGTCTGGGCGCTCTTCGTCCACCCCCAGGCGCAGGGCCGGGGCCACGGCCATCGACTTCACGGCGTCATGGTCGGCTGGCTGCGTGACCAAGGCGCATCGACGCTCTGGCTCACGACGGGCCAGCACACGAGGGCGGCGGCGTTCTACGAACGCCTGGGCTGGCGGCGCGTCGGTGTCTCGAGCGACGGCGAAGCTCGCTACGAACTTCCGGATGACGGCTGACCGGCAGGCCGGGCACTGACCCGGAAACGAAGAGGCCCGCCGATGGGCGGGCCTCTTCACGTTTGGCTGGGGGACTAGGATTCGAACCTAGGTTGACGGAGTCAGAGTCCGTAGTCCTACCGCTAGACGATCCCCCAAGATCAGGGTTAGCGCTTCGAGAACTGCGTGCCGCGACGCGCCTTG
>Ga0105097_10001097_pt1 | contig 12769 bp, 12 predicted proteins | sample PPLLak12cMay2015_FD_87035 | JGI IMG/M metagenome (GOLD analysis project Ga0105097, IMG submission 87035) | Freshwater sediment microbial communities from Prairie Pothole Lake near Jamestown, North Dakota, USA - PPLs Lake P7 Core (1) Depth... | ecosystem: Environmental > Aquatic > Freshwater >... | reverse complement strand
GCCCCGCGAACAGCCAGACAAGATTCGGCGCCAGCGCCATGAGAATGTAGTCGAGTCCTAATCCAACGTTGGACAGCAGGACGACCGGCCGCCGGCCGAACCGGTCGGACAAGGCGCCCTGAACGGGTGAACAGATAAACTGCATCAACGCCCAGGCCGTCCCCATATACCCGAAGATCTCCGCCGCGCGCGCCGTGTCGCCCGCCATGAACTCCTCGACGAGCTTCGGCAACACCGGGATCACGATGCCGAAAGACAGCATGTCGAGGAGCACCGTGAAGAGGATGAAAAGGGCCGCGGCCTTACGTGGCTGGCTGATTGTCGCACCGTCGGTCATGGCGGGGATTCTAGCAGGCCGCTGCATGAGTAGACACTGTCTCCGGCGGCACGTTCGAGGAGAACCCGGTCAGAATCCGACCGACAGCCCGATCGTGCCCAGCAACGCCGCGCGATCCGCCGGCCCGGCGAATTCTGTGCCGAGACCGCCGTCCAGCACCATGCGGGACGTGAGCTGATGCCGCAGGCCGATTTCTATACCGCTGTGATTGTGCTGGCCGCGCAGGTCCGATTCCCGCGTATAGAGACTGGCGATCAGCGTGTCGCGGAAACTCGTCGGATAGCCGAGCGGATAACTCACGGCTGCGACCGCCCGATAGGTACCGGACCGCTCCTGTCCCTGCGGCGATCCGAGAATGGTGTACCCCGCATTGAGGTGCACGCGCAGCCGGCCGAACGAACGGGTCAGGATGCCGGTCATCTGCGTATCCACGCCTTTCGAGTTCACCCCGGTGGGCAGATCTACCCCAACGCGGGCCGCGAAAGCCGGCAGGCTGATCGTTTCTGTATTGAAGTTGTAGAGCACGCCCAGATGCAGGTCGCCGGACTTTGCCGCACCGACGAGGGTATTGGGATCGGACATCAGATCGCCCTGAATCTCGATCTGCGTATTGTAGAACGCGCCGTAGATGATCTGCGGCTGGAAGGTTACCCGGGTGCTGCCTTCCCGCCGGTCGTTGAAGCGCACGCCTCCTTCCATACCGATCTCGCCTTTGGGAATGGCATAGGCGTCTTCCATCCCGATCGGCCGGTTCGGATCGAGGTTATCGTGGTCCAGCGCCAGACTCCGCAGAGGCCACAGCCCCAGCAGGAGTCCAACCATGAGGCTGAACGTAAACAACGCCGGGCGCCTCAATGGTGATGCTCCCGGTCTTGCACGATCATCGGATTGGCCGCATCCGCGCTCGCCAGATAATAGGTATTCACCAGGCGATAGATCTCCGCCCGCTTCGCGTCCCATGTCGGCAGCATTTCGCTCGCCAGGATGTCGCTGATGTTGTCATGCAGCATGTGGAGATTATCGAAGATGTTGGCTATCTCCGGATAGCGCGCTGCGAACGCAGGGCTCAGCTCCGCCGTCAGCGGCATGAAGGTCCACTCCACCGGTGGCTCTTCGAGATAGCGGCGATAGGTGGCAAGGATCGGTCGCACCGCCTGGGTCTTGGCCTCGAGGTCGCGCGCGGCCAGTAAGGGGTCGTACACGGCGACTTGCAGGTAGTGGTACGACCAGATGGTGGCGTTGAAGAGCGGAAACCGTTGGCGGAAGGTCTTGGAATAGGGCAATTGATCCAGCCGGTGATGGTCCAGCCGCTTCGCCGTGATGGCGTAAGCACTCTCCCGGTAATAGGCCAGCACGTTCCGCAACGCCCGATCTTTGTCCGGCTCATCGGAGGCCATGATGTCGTAAGTGGCACGATGCAGGGCATGCGCCTCGTCGAAGGTGTTCTGCGCGCGCCAGGCCAGCTTCATGTACGTGGGAGCGATCGCTTCTTCGTTGGGATTGAGCCGGGGCTTGGTGGCGATGAAGGCGAGCGTTTCTTTTCTCGCCCGGTCTTCGATGGCCGGCACGTCCTTCCCGCCGGTCAGCAATAAATTCTCATAGAGGTTGGAATGGCCGAAATCGACGCCATTGAACTCGCTGTCGAGCTCGGCCAGATCTTCGCGCAACGAAAAGTTCCACAGCGCACGGTAGTAAAACCGCTTGTCCCGCGGCTCGAACTGACTGCAGCCGGCCAGAACAAAGACAACCGTGGCCAGCACCATGAGTACCCCGAGACGGTTGGAAGGATGACGCATCATGGCAGTTTCTCGCATCCTCTATTCTTTCACGGCTCGCGGGGATTACACGATAGCCCCCTCAGAATAAAGGGTCTGATAACCCGGCGTCCATCGCGTCAGCTACTCCCTGACGGATCATAGGCCCTCTTGCGTCCGGACAATGCCGACGCTAATCTCTTCACGGATTCATCGAGAACATGGACTGACCGGCTGCTATCGAGGAGAAAGACACATGCGCGTTATCGTCGTCGGGGCCACAGGAACGATCGGGTCCGCAGTCGTCGCAGCATTGTCCGCGCAACATGACGTGGTCAGTGTCGGGCATACGAGTGGCGCGATTCGCGTGGACCTCGCATCGATAGAGTCCATCCTCCAACTGTTTCGCACAGTCGAGGCCTTCGATGCCCTCGTGTGCGCCGCGGGCCGGGCCGCGTTCGGAAGCTTGGACGAGTTGAAGGATGCGGACTTTCAGATCGGGCTGTCCAACAAACTCATGGGGCAGGTCAACCTGGTCCGCATCGGCCGGCAGTATGTCCACGACAACGGCTCATTCACCCTCACCAGCGGCGTCCTGAGCCGGGAACCCATGAAGGGCAGCGCCTCCATCAGCATGGTCAATGCGGGGCTCGAAGGGTTCGCTCGCGCCGCCGCGCTGGAACTTCCGCGCGGGATACGCATCAACGTCGTCAGCCCGCCCTGGGTGACCGAGACCTTGATCGCGAGAAAGATGGACCCATCGATCGGCCTGTCCGCCGCCACCGTCGCTCAAGCCTACCTGGCCGGCGTTGAAGGAACTGTGACGGGACAGACCATCGATCCGCGCACATTCGCCACCGGTCAGCGCGGCTAGCAGGGTGCTGACAAACTCTATGACAACCCCAGTGGGGGAGCCTCGGCTGAGATCACGGACAGAATCTATATGGCCCGCAGTCTGTTTAGAAAGGCCGTCCAGCAAGGCCGCAGCAAGCGAAGAGGCGAATCGTACTCTCTGCCGTACGTTGAGCCTCTGAGCGCCGCGAGAACGCCGCTGGCGGACTTTGTCAACAGACTGCTAGGAACCAATATTACGTCCGACAGCGCCGCACAGGATCAGAGCGATTGAGGCCAGCCGGAAAGCGGCTGCCGATTCGCCGACCAAGATGATATCGAAAAGTGTCGCACCAGTGATGAAGAGCACGCTCTTCGCCGGGGCCATCGGTAATGTGCTTGAATGGTACGACTTCGCCCTCTATGGATACTTCGCTCCTGTCTTCGCCTCCCTGTTTTTTCCGTCCGACTCTCCTTCCGTCTCGTTGATTTCCGCCTTCGGCGTCTTCGCCGTCGGCTTTCTGGCACGACCGCTCGGCGCGCTGCTGTTCGGTTATTGGGGCGACACGGTGGGGCGGCGCAACGCGCTGGCCTGGTCGGTCCTGCTCATGGCCGTCCCGACCGGCCTGGTGGGACTCCTGCCGACCTACGAAGCGATCGGTGCGCTCGCACCGGTCACCTTGACGCTCTGCCGGTTTCTTCAGGGATTGTCGGTCGGCGGAGAATTCACCGGCTCCGCCACCTTTCTCATCGAACATGCGGGCGGTTCACAACGGGGCTATGTCGGAAGCTGGGCCGGCTTCAGCGCCCAACTCGGCGCGCTGGTGGGATCCGGCGTGGGGGCGCTGATCGCGTCGAGCCTCGCTGAAGAAGCACTCCGTCAGTGGGGCTGGCGGATTCCCTTCGTGATGGGGAGCTTCGTTGCCGTCGCGGGATGGTATCTGCGGACCAGAGTTCCGGAGTCACCGGCGTTTGAAACGATTCGCCGCGCAGGCCGCCTGACCTCTTCCCCTGTCGGCGATGTATTCACGCAACAGCGGCTCGCCGTGGCAAAAGTAATCGGCCTGGTCTGGCTGCACGGCGTGGCGTTTTACCTGCTGTACGTCTATCTGGCAACCTATCTGGCGACGGTCACGACCGTTCCCCTCGCGACGCTCCTCATTCTCAACACAGGCTGCATGACACTGCTGGCCCTGTTGATTCCCGTGATGGGCGCCTGGTCGGATCGAATCGGACAACCGCCGTTGCTGCTCGCCGGGGCTGCGGGAATCGCGCTCTTGTCGTACCCGTGCTTTCTCTGGCTCACCAGCAACGATCTGCCCCGCATGATCGCGGCGCATGTGCTGCTGACCCTGTTGGTGGCCTGCTACATGGGACCGTTCTTCGCCGCTGTCGCTGAATTGTTCCCCACGCCGCTACGCTATACGGGCCTCTCGCTCGGCTACAACATCGGCGCGGCGTTGTTCGGCGGCACCACCCCGCTGATGGCCACACTCTTCATCGAATGGAGCGGAAACATCTTGGCTCCCGCCTTCTACTTGAGCCTGTGCGCGGCCGTCTCCTGCGCAGTCACCCTCACACTTCGTAGATGACTCCCGAAACCGCCGATCAGGCCCGGCCGCATCATCGCCACGAACCGGCGCCTTTCCACTCACGAGACTCCCGAACGTCTTTTGCCTATGCTATCCTCCGCGCAGCTGACATTTTCCAGGAGGAACACTATGATGCGGATCAGACTGAAGTCAGCGGGCTTCATCGGAGTGCTCGGGTTGATCAGTGCGACGGCGCTCTCGCCGTTTACCCAATCGGCCCAAGCCTCGCCGTCCGGCCATGCCCCTCACGGGACGGTGACCATCGACGGCGTGACTGTACCGGACATCGGGCCGCTGCCGACCTCGCCCCCGACGCCGTCCACGAACCTGAATTATGCAGCCAAGGTCGAATTGGGCAAGCAGCTCTACTTCGACGGCCGTCTCTCCAAGAACGGCGCGATCTCCTGCGCCTTCTGCCACAATCCCGGAACCGGATTCGCCGACCCGCGGCAGACCTCCATCGGGATCGGCGGCGGTGTGGGCGGACGCCAGTCGCCGACGGTCTACAACACCGCCTTCAATCACCTCCAGTTCTGGGATGGACGAGCCCGCTCACTGGAAGAACAAGCCATCGGCCCGATACATAATCCGATCGAGATGGGCGAGACGCACGAGAACGTCGTGCGCAAACTCGGCAAGGTCAAAGGATATCAACAGCAGTTCCGGACGGTCTTTGGATCGGACGTGAACCTTCAGGATCTTGCCAACGCCATCGCGGCCTATGAGCGGACGGTCATTTCGACGAACTCCGCCTTCGACAAATACGTCCTGGGGGACCAGAAGGCCATGGATGAGGCTGCGGTCAGAGGGATGGCATTGTTCAAGAGCAAGGCGCGCTGCATCCTCTGCCATAACGGCTCGAACTTCACGGACAACCAGTTCCACAATCTTGGCGTGCCGCAAGTGGGGCCGGCGAAAGAGGATCTGGGACGGCACGACGTGACGCGGGCAGAGAAGGACAAAGGCGCCTGCAAAACCCCGACGTTGCGCGGCATTATGGAGACGGCGCCGTACATGCACGACGGCGCCTTCAAGACGCTCGAAGAAGTCGTGGATTTTCTGAACGAGGGAGGCGGGGCCAACCAGAACCTCAGCACCTTCATAAAGCCGCTTAGCCTGACGCCTGAGGAAAAGGCCGAACTCGTGGCCTTTCTCAAAGCGCTCACGGGCGAGCCGATCAAGTTTCAGATGCCCAAACTCCCGAAGTAGCTGAGCCCTTGACTACCCCGAAATGACGCGCGGCCCTCGCCCCGCGTTACTTCCCGAGGGTTCGCACGTAGGCCAGCACATCCCGGCTCTGACTCTCCGAAAGATTTCCCTTCCAGGCCGGCATGTTCGGTTTGCCGTTGTGGATCGTCTTCAGCAACTCGGCATCGGATTTCCTGCTGGTCGACGGTGACGTGAGATTCGCCGGATCCGGCCCCAGAAGCCGATAGCCGTCTCCCCCACCCGCAGCCCCGTGGCAGCCGGCGCAGTTCCTGACAAACAGGGTCTTGCCGCGCGCCGCATCGCCGGGATTGGCCTTGGGTTCTGCTTGCCCCTTCACCGGCGTCCCGAACAACAAGCCGCTCACACATCCAGCCATTGCGATCCCGAGCAACCAGCTCTTGCCCATCACCGTTCCTCCCTCCGATACGCCATACCGACTGCGTGCAATCCAAGCCCTGTCTTGGCTATTATGGATCAGGCCTCCAGCAACTAGTCCGGTTGACGATCGATCCCTGCTTTCACCGCGAGGAACCGCCGGACCCCGACCACCAGAAACACCGCCCCCATGACCAGCGACACCACTCCTAATGTTTGAATGACCAGTCCTTGCAACCACCAGACAGCCGGAATACCGACCGCGAAACATCCCAGCGCGGTCCGGACGTATGACAGCAACGTCCGCTCGTTGGCCAGCTCGGTCCGTTGCCGCGCCAATCGATCACGCAATACGGTATCGGCCGGTGCAGCCATGAACGGTCTCCGAAAATCCTGGGGAACGATAGCCTATCGAACCCTGAAGCTCAATAGAGGGGAGGGAGCCGGAATGAACTCGGCGAGAACGGCGCGTGAATCTCGTTAGAAGGGAATGCGGAGGCCCATCTGAAACTCATTCGGCGAGAGCCCCTGTCCTAACGGACTGCGTAGCCCGACGTCAGATTGCACGGGAGGAGGACCGGTCAACGAACGATTCAACTCCGAGGTATACCCGCCGCCGAATCCCGCCCCGAGATAGGGCATGATGGTGCGTCCGCCCACTGAATAGCGACCGCTGATCGAAGGGATATCCCGAACAATCGACGATGACGGAGAGGACAGCGGTAGCGAGGTCGGCGCGTAGAACGGAACCTCAGACGCAACGCCTCCCCGGGAAAACTGCTCATTCAGCGACTGCAATGCAGGAGAGTCGGCCACGAGGAGGTCCTCCGCTGCATGGGCTCCAACGGGAACGACCAGCAACGCCAACCACAACGACACGATGCAGGGACGAACTACCATGCTCAGATCATACAAACGAAATTGTATTCACACAAGCCCGCCCTCTGACGGCAGGAGAAAATTCTGCTTCCAATACCGTCACGCTCGCTCCACCACGGCCGTGAAGCTGCACAGGCCGTCGTTCACGCTACCCCTTGCCACGCGGCACAACACCCCCGGTGCATTGACTAGCTGCTTCATTACCGCCACCTATCAGCGCACCACCAATAGGCGGTGAGCGGCCCCGCGAATCCCAACTCCAGCAGCTCGGGCCACGTGAGCGCCTGCCGTTCGCTAATTGAACCCATGGCATGCCACGTCACGCGATCGTGGAACATCTCGGGAATAACCCAGGCCGCCGTCACAATATACGCAAGGACGAGGCAAATCAGATCAGGCCAGAGTTGTTTCCGAAGCCGCTCAGCTTGTCTATTGAGGTGATAGAGGCGGAGGGCATCCCTTGCCTCAAGAACACCGGTGGTCAAGACACAACGCGCCGGCTCTTCGAGCATCCGACCGGAGCCACGGCCATGTGCCTCCTTCACGTGCCGCTTCCCTGGAGGGGATGGATCACACTAGAATGAGCAATGCAGTTCCGCTGGCTTATGGGCTTGGCTCAGCAGACCGCCGAGAAATGGTGGGACGACAACGCGTTGCGTTTGAGCGCGGCCTTGTCCTACTACACGCTCTTCTCGCTCGCCCCGCTGTTGACCATTGCTGTTGCGGTCGCCGGGTTGGTTGTGGATGAGAAACTGGTGCAGGAGGAGGTCCTCGGCCGGTTTCAAGGCTTGATAGGAGAATCCGGGGCCGGAGCCGTTGCAAGCATGCTGGAGAGCGCCGGTCAGCCGGTGCAAGGCACCATAGCCGCGGTCGTCAGTCTGATCACCCTGATCATCGTGTCGACGGGAATGTTCAGCGAACTTCAGGATGCATTGAATTTCATTTGGCGGCTCCAACCGAAGAAGAATGCCGCACTGCGGGACGCGATCAAAAGTCGATTTGTCTCCTTCATCCTCGTGATCGGCACTGGCTTTCTTCTGCTGGTCTCACTCATTATGAGCGCCTTTCTGGCAGCCTTGGGCAAAGTTGTTCTTCTAGCGGTGCCCGGGCCTCAAGTCATCATGATTTTCGTGGACCTGGCCGTCTCCCTGCCGGGGATCACGTTGCTCTTTGCCCTGATGTTCAAGATTCTCCCGGACGGCTATATCGCCTGGCGGGACGTCTGGCTCGGCGCTGTCGTAAGCGGAACGCTCTTCACTGCGGGCAAATGGGCCTTCGGCTTCTATCTCGGCTCAACTGCGATGGCCTCTATGTACGGTGCGGCCTCCTCGCTCATGGCTATTTTAGCCTGGGTGTACTACTCAGCCATGATTTTCTTTTTAGGAGCCGAACTGACGTGCGTGTATGCCGAGCACTATGGGTCGCGTGCGGTTCCGCTTGAAGGCTCCCCCTCAATCTCGTGAGGATCAGCAAGGCTTGGCCTGCTAGTCAACCACCGGTCCCACCGGGGTCGTTTTCCATGGGAATTCCCCTACGCGCTTGAACGCCCGGCGCGTAACATCATTTCACCATCTTGCATCCCATGTTCATCCGGTCTATCTTCTGCCGGTCGGGCGCCCGGCTGGAGGGGCGCCGACACCGGCTTCGAACGCCGGTGCAATCTATTCATAGGAACCCGGCAAACGATATGGGCGTAGCGTCGATTCTCGGCCTGATCACCATCGGCCTTCTTGCCTACCTCGGCGCCGTCCGTAAAAAACCTGCCGGGGTTGAATTCTACGCGGGATGCCTCTCCACGATTCTGCTCGTGCTCCTGCTGGAGCTCACCACACAAGGGTTGATCTCACACGTGCCCCGGTGGGCGCAGCCATGGTTGGCCTTCATCGCCTACCTGGCAGTGGCCTTCGTCATCCTGAAGACCCTGGACCTGCTGTTCATCGAGGACTACCTCGTCGAGAAGCGGGGAAAATATGTTCCCCGGATGCTCCGCCTGATCTTCCTGCTCGTCGGGATCACGCTGGCGGGCCTCGTCCTGCTTCGAGCGGTTCTCGATATGGATCCGCTGACCTTGATCGCGCTCCCGACCATCGCCACGGCCGTGGTAGGGTTCGCCCTCAAGGATGTCATCGCGCGCCTGGCCTCGGGCATCCAACTCGGCCGCATGATCCACGTCGGCGACTGGGTCACCTTGATGGACAAAGAGGGCGTCGTCACCGACATCGCCTTTGATTACATCACGATCAGAACGCGCGCCTACGATTACATCATGCTTCCCAACGATGCCGTCTCCCAATCCGCCATCACCAACCATAGCCGGCCGGAAAGCCTGTGCGCCCGAGCCATCCACGTTGAAGCAAACTACGTCCATCCCCCGATGCAAGTGAAACAGATCCTCGTCCAATCCGCTTTGGCGGTTCCGGGTGTCGTCGCCGCTCCGGCGCCGATCAGCTTCGTCGAGGAATTTAAGGAATCGGGCATCGCCTACAAGCTCAAGTTCTTTTTCCATGACTACGGGGGCCGTGAACGCCTTGAGGGCGAGGTGATGGCCTACGTCTGGTATGCCTTCCAGCGGAATGGTATTGAGATCCCCTATCCTCAACGTGTCGTGCACATGACCCAGGCCCCTGACCTGACGGCGTTGCGGGCCATCGAACTGGCCGGCATCGAAGAGCAGTTTCGCGCCATCGATTTCCTAGCCATACTCGATGCGGAGGCGCTGCATTCGCTGGCCGAGCACGCGCAGAAACGCGTCTACCTGCCCGGCGAGCAGGTCGTGCGGGAAGGCGAACCGGGAGAGGAACTCTTCGTGGTCATAGAGGGCGAAGCCGACGTCGTGATCAAGACGGGCGACCAGACCACGCCGGTCGCCGCGCTCAAGAAAGGGCAGTTCTTCGGCGAAATGTCTCTGCTCACCGGATCCCCCCGTTCCGCCACGGTCCAGGCTAAATCCCAACTGACCGTCACGGTCATAGGCAAGAACGCCATGAGCCAGGTCATCTCCCGTACCCCCGGTCTGGCAGAACAGTTCGGCACAATCCTCACGACCCGGCAATCGGCACTGGCGGCCACGCGCGAAACCGCCGATCGCGCCTCAAAACTGAGGTCCGTCGCAGAGGATGGAAAGTCGCTCACCGCGAAGATCCTCCAATTCTTCCGTCGGTCCGGGAACTGATCCCGGACCGGCTCCTGTCATCGACGGTGGAGCCGTAAGATGCAAGTCGCCACGCGATACAACAAGGTAATCTCTGGAACGCTGGTAGGAGGAGCGGTATGGCTCCTCGCCTTGGGCCTGCACTGGACAGGATGGCTCACCGTCACAGAACTCAAGACACTCGACCATCGGTTCCATCGATACGCGGATTCCACTAAAGCCGGGAACGACATCGTACTGGTTGCGGTGGATGAGGCCAGCCTGGAATCCTACGGCCAGTGGCCCTGGTCCCGCGACCGGCACGGGTATGTCGTCCACTATCTGAAAGAGGCCGACGCCAAAGCCGTGGTCTTCGATCTCCTGTTTCTCGAACCGGATCGGTCGGGGGAGGAGTTTGATGCGGTATTCGCCGAAGAGATGCGGGCCGCCGGAAACGTCTATCTGCCGTTCCTGATGCAGAACGAGCAAAAGCCCTCCGGCGGCTCGACCGCGTCTCCCGCCGTTGCGCAAGAGTACCCGCTCGAGATCTTAAAGAAGGCGACGATCGCGCTCGACGATCAAAGCGCTCTGCCAACCGGAACAGTCCCGTCCTATGCCGGCGCCAAATTGCCCATGCCACTGTTCGCGCAGGCCGCCCGAGGTCTCGGATATATCAATCTGACCCCGGACATCGACGGAACCACCCGCCGCCTCCCTCCACTGGCGTACGCGCAACATCAGGCATTCCTGCACATCAGCACGACCGTCGCGCGCGACCTCCTGCAAGCGGATCGAGCATCCCTGCATCCTCGGGAACTTCGCCTTGGACCGGTGACGATTCCCTTGACCACTGAACAGGACATGGTCATCGACTGGCACGGATCGCTGGAGAATCGCGTCTACCCCGTCTATCCCATCGGAGCCGTCCTCCGCTCGTTTACGGACCTACAGAGCGGAAAGCCGCCCCTGCTGGACCCTGCGCTGTTTCGCGACAAAATCGTGTTCATTGCCACCACCGCTGCCGGGACGTACGATCTGCGTGTGACACCGCTTTCCCCCTTCGCACCCGGCGTCCTCATCCACATGTCGGCGCTCGATAACATGCTGAGACATCGCCATCTCCAGCCGGCGTCGCGAGCGGTCTTCGCGGCCTCCACACTCGTCCTGACGCTTGCCACCGCATGGGCCTTCATGTTGATGCAATCCCAGTGGGTCAATGCAGCCACCATCGCCGGCCTGGCCGCCGCTGACTACGGACTCGCCGTCCACGCCTTTACATCGCACGGGCTCTGGCTCGATCTCGCCATTCCCGAAGGCGCCCTGGCCGTCTCGTTTGCCACCGCCGCGACCGTCGAGTACCTCACGGAAGGAAAACAGCGCCGGCAACTGCGGACGGTCTTCGATAAATACATGGCGGCTGAGGTGGTCGATGAAATCATGCGGAATCCGGAAGCGATCCGGCTCGGAGGCGAGAAAAAAGAACTGTCGGTGATCTTTTCTGACATCGCCGGATTTACCTCCATCTCGGAACAGATGGATCCGGAGAGGCTTGTCGAACTCCTGAACCAGTATCTCTCGGCCATGACGGAAATCATTCTCCGCCACCGGGGCAACGTGAATAAGTACCTGGGGGACGGCATCATGGCGATCTTCGGGGCGCCGCGCGGAGAGCCCAATCACGCCAGTCTTGCCTGCTTTGCCGCCCTGGATTCGCAGCGGGAGCTCGCCAGGCTGCGCGAGCGGTGGAAAGCCGAGGGACAGCCGGAGATCCGCGCGCGCATCGGCATCAATTCAGGCCGGCTTGTCGTCGGCAATATGGGATCGCAAGCCCGAATGGAGTACACGGTGATGGGCGATGCCGTGAATCTGGCTTCCCGCCTGGAGGGCGCGAACAAGTTTTACGATACGCTGATCCTGTTGGGTCCCCGCACCTACGAACTCGCCGCCGGGGACATCGAAGCGCGGGAAGTCGACCGCATGCGGGTCAAAGGCAAACAGGAGCCCGTGGTGGTCTTCGAATTGCTCGCCCGCAAAGGAGATCTGCCTGACGAACGACGCCGTGTCATCGAAACCTATCGAACCGGGCTCGAGGCCTACAAGCGACGAGATTTCAAAACAGCGGCCACGCAATTTAAGGCCGCTCTGGCACTCGACCCGAAGGACGGGCCGGCACGGGTTTACTTGGAAAGGGCCGAAGAGTACCTTATAGCTCCGCCTCCCGAAGAGTGGGATGGCGTGTATGAACTCACATCGAAGTGAGCGAGGCTTTCGTGAATCACCGTCATACCTTCCTTGCCATCATGGTCTTCATGGTAACCGCCATGACCGGTGCCGCCTTCGGCGAAACTCTGTACGTCACTGCCAAGAGCGCGCAATTGCGTTCGGGGAAAACCTCGCTGGACCCCGTCGTGGCCAGCCTGAAGATAGGAGAAGCTTTGGAGGTGGTGAAGCGGGACGACCGCTGGGTGCAGGTCAAGACCGCCAAGGGTGTCACAGGCTGGATCTACTCCGGCAATGTGTCCGAGTCGAAACCGACGGGAGGGGACAACGAGCTGGCCGCCCTGGGAAAGGGATTCAGACGAACCGAGGCCTCTGGCGTCACCGCCTCGGCCGGCGCCCGCGGGCTTGATAAAGCGTCGGAAAGTTATGCCAATCGGGTCGG
>Ga0105097_10001095_pt1 | contig 12773 bp, 5 predicted proteins | sample PPLLak12cMay2015_FD_87035 | JGI IMG/M metagenome (GOLD analysis project Ga0105097, IMG submission 87035) | Freshwater sediment microbial communities from Prairie Pothole Lake near Jamestown, North Dakota, USA - PPLs Lake P7 Core (1) Depth... | ecosystem: Environmental > Aquatic > Freshwater >... | reverse complement strand
CTTGAATATCAGCTTCTGTGCTGAGTTGTAATATATTTTTCATTTTTATACTATTGTAAATGTTTTAGTTAATCCTCCGATTCTCATTTTTAAATTTGTTCCATCAAACCAAATTGTTCCATCCGTTAATGCACCTCCTGTTGGAGCAGCACTTGTTTCTAATTTCATTTGAGGTATTCCATCTGTTCCTGCTCCAATATGTACGAATGCTACAGGAGCTATTGCACCAACTCCAAATCCATTTAATCCACTTCTAATTCTTAACCCATAATGAGAGCCTATTAAAGCTGTCAATGTAGGATTATAGTCGATGCCAGTGAACGGTGATGTTCCTCCAGTCTGGTTGTATATTGGGTCGATATTAAACATCACAGCAGCATTTGTGCCTGATGAAATATTGAACGTGCCCTTAAGGTTTACGGCTTTATAAGGATTGCCAAATGCGTTATCTGAATATGTAATATACATATTCACGCCACGTGACTTGCCGCTAGTTGAACCAGCAGTACCTCTAACATCTAAGTTTACTGCACCTGCATTATACTCAGACGATTCGTTTGAAGTTACGTGGAAACCCCTTAAAACAGTTCCGTTATAACTATCTTTTTCAACTCCAGAAGTTGTAATTTGAGATTGATAATCACTTCCTCCAAAATATAAACCATAAGTAGATCCTGTCATAAATCTAAACGCAGGTACTCCATCACTAAATCTTATAATACCTAATGGATATCCATTAGCACTTCGTGCTAAACTTGTTTTAATATCAAATCCATAATAGGTTGCAGAGTTTGCTTTAAACCAGTTAGCACTGTCAGACCTTGAATAAGTAAAACCTAAATTACCTGTTATTTTTAAATTATCTGCTGCTGATACTGCCCCGTTTATAGCGTGTGTGTCATTATTAGAAATAATTAATTTAGCATTTGTTTGACTTTGTACATATAAAGCAGATCCTGTTGAATCATTTGCTCCTTTAACATGCCATGTCGCTGTAGGTAATGATGATTCAAGGCCAATGCCATTAAGTGTACCTAAAGGTCTTATAACTAATCCATAATGGACACCTGTTATACTTGTAACAGTCGGCTCATAAATAATACCATAGTTTATACCTGTACCACCTGTTTGATTTATTGTGTTTTGTATTCTTATGGCAGCATACTCACCTGCACCACTTGAAGCACCATGAGTACCTTGCAGTCTTATTAATGCAGGTTTAATTACATCTGCGTATGTACCATAATTATTAGTTGAAAGATTTGTAAATAAAAAAGAGGGATTTCCAAATGCATTTGCACCAGTAGTGCTAAAGTTTATTCCAGCATTTGAAAAATCAGGTCCATTTCTCATTGTACCTAATATTTGGAAACTAACAAATCCACCAGAATTTATAGATCCTATACGACCTACTTCAATACCTGAACCATAACTTATAAATCCATGAGTATCAGTTGCACCACCATTATGTATAGCAAATATTGGTGTACCGTTTCTATCAACTTTTAAATTGAAAGTATTATTACTTGGATGATTAATATGTATATTAGCAGTTGGTGTATTAGTTCCTATACCTAATCTATTATTAGCATCATCCCAAAATAGATTAGACGCATCAGAATTAAATGTTGTTACATTTGAAAACTGAATAGCTCCTGCTATACCACTTGGTAATGTTCCTCCCCCTCCTCCAAAAAATTGTACTTTAGCCATTTTATGATCCTAATTCTTTCCAGGTTAATGTTTCTTCTATCCAACAATATGCTTTTCCATTAGTAGGATATGCAGTTGGAGGACTCCAAGTTCTATCTGTTTGTAATATCCATGAAGGATATAATTGTCTTTGTGTAAATAATTGGTTTTCAGAAGTATATATCCATCCTTCAATTGTATTACTTGTACATATATATAAAGTAATAGTTGGATTATTACTTACATAATTATTATATTGTTCTGTTGTAAAATTAAATACAGTTGTTACATTATTTTCATTATCTATTATTGCGTAATTCATTAGTATTTTTTTCTAGCTCCTACTCCTAGTGATAATGCTGTATCTACAGCTCCTTGAAAAGTATTTACTAATCCTTCATATATAATAAGTTCTGCAATTGTAAAACTTGCAACAAACATGTGGTTTACTTTATTGTTTGACCAAAGATTATTTGTAATAGGTCCGAGTGCACCTATTAATAATGGTAAATCACACCAACCAGTTACATTTGCAAATGTAAAAGTTTTAGTTGTTGCTCCATTTTTTCTTGTAGTAAACTGAGAAAAACTACCATCTCTTATCATTGTGTTTTGACCTAATGTACTATCTGGAGTAGTACTAAACTGAATGTTACTATTGATTGCATCATACATATCAGTACCTAAATTAGAAGACATTGCAAAAGATATTCCTGAGCCTCCTAGATTATTACTTCCAAAATCTACACTATTACCTGCGTTTGTAGTTTGATAAACTCCACCACAGGCTTGGTTTAAAGTCATTGTAGTGTGATGCATTAAAGGTACATATCCAGTATCTGCATAGGATTTATTTATACTATTCCATTGAATGCCAATTTTATCAGCTACAGGAGTATTATAATATGTTAATCTATAGTTATTAGCATTGACTAAATTAAAAGAATGCTGTACTAAACAATCTGCAGATACAGTTTTATCTGTTACCATAGGATAACAAATCTCAAGCTTATCAAACAGATCATTTGATACTAATGCATAATAGAAATCTATTACAGCATTTATCAAATTAGCATCTGTAAAATTAGTCTTGGAAAAGTATAATGCCAAGGGATCAAGAGCACTACACAAAGGGTCGAACTCTACTTTTGCCATTAGTATACAGTAATTAATCTTACAGCTCCGGTTACCGCAGTAATTGTAAGAGATTGAGCATTTAAAGTAGAAAACTCTATAGAACCATTACTATAATAAGTAGTTGGAGTTGTAACTCCATTATTAATAGTTATTCCTGCTCCTGATGCTAGGTCCCAAGAAAGTGAATGAAAAGTACTTAAAGGTAATACAACTACATCTCCTGCAAGTAAAGCTTGAGTAGTAGTACTATTGTAGGTACCTCCTCCTGCTACTGCTGTTAAGCAGCACATTTGGTCGTTTAAAAGGCGAAGTCTTTTGTTAGCTTCGTCAAAGGCTCTTTTTAAGTCCATAATTCGATATTTTATATATCCGCAGAGTTATTTCTGCCTGATATATAAATATACGAAATATTTTTGATTATTTAAACAAAGCACTGTTAATATTTTGAAGTTTTGCAACCATTTCATCAGGATTGAAAGTTCCTCCAGTAAGACCAGTTAAAACTCCTAAATCTTTTAGTATTTTTAATTGTCCCTTTTTGAAACTATAATAATCTCTAGATAATACCACATCTTTTTCCGGAATCAAACCTAGTTTATATTCTCCATAATCTTTTAAGTGAGTTGATAGTTTAATTAAATTTACTATTGTTTTATCTACAACAATTGATGGACTTTTAATAATGTTTAAACTTTCATTTAAACCAGATATAAATGGAATTGCAGAAGTTAACTCAAGATCAGATTTCATTCTCATTAATTGATAAATAGCTGCTTTGGCTATAAGAGAATCAAAACTATGAGTTTTATTTTTATCATCATCGTCTTCAGAGCCTACAATCATTAATAGTATGTATATCAAAGATAGTATACCATTATGTATTAATCCTTTTTTAAGAGTACCGTCTCTTTTATAATTTAATTTAGCTTCTAATGTAGCTTCTTCTATTAAAGCTTTATCTCCACTTATTATAGCTTTTGCTAGTTTTATAGCTGTTCCCCATAGTTTTCTTTGATAACCTTCTACATAAGCACCTAAAGCATAGTTAAAGTGTCTTTCTGACCAAGTTTTCTCTGCATAACCCGATAAATGTTTTCTAAAGAATAAAACCATAGGTCCCAAAACAGTAGTATCAAATTGAGTTTTATGATGGGAAGAATAGTTACCTTGAATAATCATATTTATTTGAGCTGATTTAATTCTAATTCTATCTTCATCTTCTTTAGTAAAATCTTCTCCATTCAATTTTTTAAGACCTGGCTTAAGTTGAATATTTCCTTCTTTATTTATTTCATATGCATCAGCCAAAGATATTTGATTAGGACCATCCATTACTTTATACCTATCTAATAAACCATATGTAACTCCAGTAGCCAATTCAAATTCCGATAATCTTCTGGTTTTAAAAAATACATCAAAAGACAAATAATCTTTCATAGGAGTTCTTTTAAGTTCATTACCATATAATTCTAATATAGTTTTTGCACTTGGATTATATTTTAATAGTAATTGGCCTTGTAAGCTTTTGTTACCTAATTTATAAAAATCATTATTAAATTCAGAAAAGAAATACTTATATGTCCTTTTTATTCCATTATTATAATCATCTCTATTTATAGTTCCACCTGACCAAATATCTATCCAAATTTGTGCTTTACCTGTTACATAGTTAAATACAATATTTGGAGTTATAATACCTCCTAGAGTAGTAAATGAGGTAATTGCGGTTAGGTTATCAATTGTTTTTGTAACGTTGAAGTTTCCAATGTTTAAACCTTTTCTTTTTTCATTTAGAATTTTAGAATTTAATAGATGCAAAATATGATCTGCTCTTGTATTTCCTGATTTTTCTCTAATTGGAATGCTTTTCTTAAATCTTTCCGGCATCTTTCTGAATAAAATTCTTTGCTCATTTTTAACAGCAGGAGAATTTTCATCTACAATTCTATGAAGTTCTTTTGTTGAAGGGTATAATGAGTTTAATTCTGATATCTCATTTACGTGAGCTATGAATTTCATTATTATACCAAATACATCTCTACTTCTTACTTCATATGGTATATCTGCTAGAAACTTAATTGGAATAGTTTCTAATTTTTTATCTGCAAAGTCTGCTTTACCATACCCTCTATCTCTATCTTGAGGAGTTACAGTTACTGCATTTTTTATTTTTCTCCATATTTTTTTAGTAGTTGGTCCACTTTCATCTAAAAAAACTTCCCAACCAATTGCTTCCATTCTTGCTAATGCTTGGTTTAATTCTAATCCTCTAACACCTGATTTATCTTGATACTCATAATAAATATTGTTTATTTCATCTATTATTTTGACAAGGGCAGGATTTTGAGATTGTAATTTTTTGTATTCTGGATCTAAGTATTCAGATAATGTTCCATCATCTAAGTATTCTTTTGGTTCTTTATTACCAAAAGCTCTATCTCCAAACTTTTTAAGTATTACTTCATCTCCTTCTTTTACTCCTGCAATTAAACCTGGATTTATTTTTTTAAGTTCATTTAAACTTACATTGTAAATTTGAGAAAATGTTTCTAATGTATCCCCAGCTTTTGCTTTTATTATGGTATTTCCTCTTTTTAGTCTAATGTTTGTAATGTTACCATTTTCATCTTCTAAAAATTCATTAACAGAACGTGTTCTATAAGAATTATTTGGTTCAATAGAAGTATAAAGGTTATTTGTCGGTCTAGACTCGGTCCATAACGGACTAGGAAAATCTTCATACTCTGTTTTTGATCCTGATACAAGTTTACTGTAGTGATTATTTTTATACCACTCTGTTTCTTTAAATTTATTATTTACAAAATCAGTAATATTAGAATATTTATCCTTTAATCTCGATACATCTGTCATTTTAAGATCTTCAAAATCTTCATCAAATTTCTTTTTATCATCCTCTTCTAAAGTAGAATAATTAACAAAGTCTTTTAACATAGTAATTATTTCTTCAAAATTATCTCTGTAAATTTGTTCCTTCATTCTATTAACAGTCATATCATAGTAAGGAGTTGTTATCCTTTGTGACATTTTTGATAATTTATTGAATATCTTTTTTACCCTATTAGTGTATTGTTTTAATTTTATATATGCCCTTTTGTATTCAGCATCTTGAATAAATGTAAATTCACCATCTGCAGTTAATAATTTTTGTAATTCACTTTCTAAATCTAATTCTAATTGTTCTTTTCTTTCTTCTGCAGTAAGAGTTGTATTTTTTGCTAATTCTAATTTTCTATTTAAAGCAAATTTTTCTGCATAGACACTACTTTTAAATAAGTAGGATTGTAAGAATTTAGTTTCTCTTTGTCCATCTGCACTTTCTTGATTAAATAATTGTTTTACTGCAGGAAGTATATTTTTTAATTCTAAAAACCCTTTTCTATTATAATCAACTTCAGATAGTACTCCTTTTAAAGTAGAACTATCATCTTCTTTTGAAAAATTATCTACTTGAACATTTTTACTTGCTTGTAAGTCAGAAATTTTATACTCAATAGTTTTTCCATTTACCAAATTAAAATACCTTTCAAAATCAGATTGATTAGTTAATCTTAAAATAGAATCTCTTTTTGCTTGGTAATTTTCAATTCTTTGTATTGATTGTCTAATTTTAACTTGTAAATCATCATTTGCAATATTTCCATTTACTATATTTTCAATATCTTTTAAAGGAGTAATTAAATCATAAACCTCTGTCCATAAAGCACTTAGACTCTGTTTTTGAGTCTTTGATTTATCTTCAAAACCAAATGCTTTTATAAATTGAAAATCTTCACTATTTATTAAAACATCAAATTCATCTTCCAAAGCTTTATTTAACTCATTCCTCATTTCAAAATATTTAGGAGATATAGTTAACTTACTGTGCATTTTATGCCAGTTATTTAACATTTCACGTCCTTCTTGTGCTGTAATTGTCCCTGCATTTATCTTATCTTGAATGGTAGTTTTTTGTCTTCCATATCTGTCATAGTACTTTGCTTCTGCAGATTTATGCAATGTATATTTAAATACTCCTCTTTTTAATTCTCTAGATCTATTTATAGCTCTAGCAATTGCCATTTCTTTTCCCGTTTTAAGTTTTGTTGTACCCAATACTACCAAAGAAGCAGCCTCTTTAATTTTCATTTCATTCTCTTGGTACTCTTCTATTTCAGTACTTGTAGGAATTCTTGAACTTGCAATTGTAAAGAATGCGTCTTGTTTTTCATAGAGTGGCCCAAGTAAAGCTTTTGCTGCAAATATTAAATCCGGTTCTTTAGTTAGAGATAATTTATCTCCATTTTCATCATATAAATCTTTAATATCTTCTTCTGTAATAATATTAGAATTCATTGTCCTTCTATCAAACTCTTCAGTAACCGGAGTAGTAAAGTATTTTTTTCTAAAATTATAATGTATTAAAATAGCTTCCTGTAATTCTAAAGGCTTACTTTCTCTTCTTGCTTTATTAATATTAAATTGTAACTCATTAAGTCTTCCATTTAATTCCTGTACCATAAATTTATTTAGTAGTACATCTTCTTCCATAGTTTCTAATAAGTCTTCATACACATCTTCTTCAGTAACTTCTGTAGTATCTTCATCTTCTCTAATGACATGTTTTAAAGTAGAATTTATTTTTTTATAGCTTGCCTTTCTAATTAAGAATTTTGAAAAGTTTTCTACGTTAAATTTAGAACTATCAGTCTGTCCAGTAGCAAGTTTATATCTTTCCAATATATTATTCATTCTATTTGCAGCAAGTAATGTATCATCATTTGCTTGCATAAAATGTTGTTCTATTACCATGTCAACACCAGCTATTACTAAATCTGGACTATTAAAAGCAGCCATAAATTTATAATATAAATAACTACTATCTCCATAGTCTCCATTAATAATTGCTTTTACATTTTCTTTGGTTACTTTTGCTCTTTTATTTTTTTCAATTTCTTGATTAAAGTCACTAATTTCTTTAGTTATCTTGTCTTTTTTAGCATCTGTATTTGCTTCTTTTAATCTTTTAAGTCTTCTTTTTATATTTCCTTTTATAAATTCTATTTCTTCATCTATTGCATCGTTAACTTCTGTTCCAATTACATTTACTATTCTATCTGCCCAATAGTCAAGTACAAATTTACTATGTATATCTTTAGCATTTCTAATATCTCCAAAGATGCCATTTATAACTTGTATAATTGGATTGATTAAAGTAGAATCTTTTTGTTCAGATTTTACATAGAAGTCATATAGTTCTTTTAAACTTGACTCCATTGCTTGCATTATCTGATAGTACTGATGTATTTCTCTTTGTCTTAACTCTATTTTTTCATTGGATTTTTGAACTCTATCAATTTGTTCCTTTATATAATGAGTTAATACCAATGCTTCTTCCATTATCTGAGAAATATTTGATAATGATTTTAACATTTCTTGTACTTCAGTTAGTCCTGCTTCAGAATCTATAGTGTTTTTAATTATATTACTAAAGTATTGAATTGTAATTGAAAGATTTTTATCTACTCCTAATAACTGTTTAGTCATATTGGTATCAAACAAATCTTTTGCTAAAGTATTTACTCTAGCAGTAATAGTATCTAGTTGTTCTTTTTCTCCTGTTGAAAGTTCTACTTGTCCATTTACAATTCCTTCTTTCATTTTTTGAACAGATTCATGCATTTTTGAAACTATAGGGGAAATTTCTTCTCTTATAGTATCAATTGCCGATCTTGATTCTAAATTTGGTTCATTTATATTACTTAAATCTGCATCCTGATTTTGGTTTACAAATGATTCCATGATTTGCAGATCTAATAATTGCATGTTTGTTAGATCTATTTTTTCTTTTGAGTTTAAAGCAAAGTTTAAAACCTCTTTAAAGTTAGAAAATTTATTAAAGTCCTGTTTAATATTTAATACATCTTTTATATATGCAATTAATCTTTCCCAGAATCTTAGTATACTTTTTATTAAAGAAGCATCTTCTAATTCATTTGCCATTTCTAAATCAATAGCATGGGAAATATATTCCATATCTTTAGCATCATCACTATATTCACTATAGTAAGCATCTACTTCAGACTTTACTTTAGTATTATCTTTTGCCTTTTCTAAAAGAACTTTATATAGTCCATTATAATTTTGTTTTATATAGATAATAAAAGGATGAGAAAAAGCTTCATGCAATAATGTAGTCTCTTTCATGTTCTCATATATTATATATGAGGTACTTGTTTTAGGGTCATAAAAACTTAATGTCCCTTCTCTATATCCGTTATAAATTTCTTTTGCTTGTTCTTTAGATATAATTTTTATATTAGAATTAGATCTTCTTGCTAATTTATCTGCAAATTTAACTACTCTACTAGGTACTCCTGATTCTTCACTAATTGATTTAGAAAAAGCCTTATCAAATGCTTTTTTACCTTCTTCTTCTACAACATTTGTATTTCCATTTACTGTTGAAATATAATAAGAATCACTTTCATTAACTCTTACTTGAAATATCTTTCCAAATACTTTATCAAGTTCTTCTTGTAATTTAGTGTAAACAAATTCTTCTCTTTTTTCTGGATGTATAACACCTAAAGAATCTGCCTTATATTTCATAAGGATATTAAAAAAAGTGGCATTAAGTGGTTTAAATTGTTCAAGAGTTTGATTTACAAATTCTTTAAATTTTTCCATATCTTCTTCAGAACCCATTGCAGTATCCAGATTAAGTTCTAAGTATTGAGAATATGTTTCTAATGCTTTTTGTAAATCTGCAACTCCTATAATTTGATATATATTAGCTGCCAATTCAGAATTATAACTAAGTATATCTTCTAGTAATGGATTAATTACTAGTGGAGTACTCGTTCCTAGTTTTTTTTCTGCCTTTAGTTGTTGATCATATACTAAATCTACAACTTTATTAATTCCATAATCACTTTTAACAAGTGTAGCACCCCCATATTCTCCTTTTATAGAAGAAGCAATAGGTATATTCCATAGTTTATTAAGTTTTAAAACTGAGTATTTAACTTTATCCTCTCCGTACATCATTGCCGGAGGAATTTCTCTATCAATAATATTATTGATTCCTTCTTTTATTTTTATTTTACAAGCCATCTTTTAACAAGTTATAGTGTTTGGTATTGCTTTAGCTAAAATCGTATCTCGATTTTCTTTTTCTTTTACAAGAGCAAAATCCATTGTAATAATATTACTACCTGCAATATAGTAATTTTCTTCACCTAGTGAAGAAGTTTCTAATTGGCCCATATTACTATAGTAATTTACAAGAACTTCGTATTTTATTTTACCTTTTTTAATTTTATTATCTAAATCTCTTACTTCTTCAGTTTGAGGATCTACTACATATGAATTGCCATTTTGTAAAGTCACATCATTAAATTGGTCATTATCTTCTCCACCTTCATAGTTTACAAAATCATTTTCATATTGAGAAAGATCTGATTCATCTACATTATCTTCATCTTCAAATAAATCTACTTCTACATCTTCCATCATATCTGCATCATCCAAAACTTTAGATGCTTTTAACTTTAAGAAATCAAATATAAAAGAATCAGAGATTCCGGTCTCTTTAATAGATTCTAATATAGATTTTGCTTCTTCAAAGTTTGTATTAGGGTTGTTAATGCTAAATTCTTTACTGTAGTAATTATTAAAGTAACTAGAGTTGTTTATGATCTTATTCTTTTTAAAGTCATTTCCTTTACCTGTTTCAAAATCTTTACCCGCAATTATTTTTAATAATTCATTTTTCTTATCTGTTCTAAGTAATTGAATGTTATTTAATAAGAATGGTATTGTAAAGTTCTTTAATAATTCTACCATACTTTTCTTATCTGAGATATCAATATTTGCTTTTACATTTTTAATTGCATTTTTTGTAATGCTATAATTATCATTAATAAATAAATTAGAGATTGAAAAGGATGAGTAAGATGCAGTAGCTTGTAATAAACTTAAGTACGGCAATAACTCTGCTACTTTATTTTTTACCGTGTTTGCATTATTTTTAAACTCAGTAAGAAACTTATAAATTTCCGGTGAACTTTCTTTTAATGCATTATTTGGAATATCTGAAAACTCTATTAGTTCAAGTTTATTTTTTAACTTGTTTAATTCTTCAAATATTTCTTCAAAAGTTATATCATCACTTGAAATATATTGTTCTAAAATTTCAGGAGTATTATTTTCTACAGCATATAATACATCACTCATTTTAAATGAGCTATTTGCAAATACTTTCATTTCTTTATTGTAGTCATCTAATTCTGAAGGACTTAGATTTTTAAATATTCTTCCTATTTTATATATAAAATCTAAATTACTTTCATCATCTTCATTTTCATTTTCAATTTTTTTACCTTTTGTAGGAGTTATATAGTTTGAAAATACATTTAATTGATTGAATGTATTGAAAGTTTTTAATAATGTAAATAGCTGACTTGGTAAAGATTTATCTTCTAATTTATTAGATGTATATTCTCTTCCAGAACTTGACATTACTTTTTTATCTACAAATATACCGTTTTTAATTGCATATTCTACAATATTTGTTTTATCAGTTATATTACCATCCTTATCATATTCATTTATAGTACCAAAATTTTGAACTATGTAATTTATAAAATCTGTTTTAAATGCAGTTATAACAGCATCTTGTTTTTCAGGATTTATAAATCTATTGTTTTTAAGTAACTTACTTAATGAAATAGCAAATTTATTTATGTTTTTACTTTCTGTTAAGGGTGCTACTATATTTGCTGCTGTTTTTGTAAGGTTTGATAAATTATAGGGTGCCGCAATATGTAAATTTTGTAAGTTAGCAAATGATTTTTTATCAAAGAATCCTTGTCTTTTTAATCCACTAAGACTTGTTTGTTTAGTATATTCGTCATGAATGTATTCACTTTGAGATTTATCATAGTCAATTGCTTCTAATGCCCTTGTTAATCCCTCTCCAACTGGTTTCATAAATAGAGTAGATGCAAGTAATTTAACTTGATTAGCTAAATCTTTATTAAGCATTTTATTATATGATTTGCCTAAAGTATTAGTTAAGTCATAATCACTTAAGAATTTAGATTCTTCTAGATTATTTTGTAAATCAAATAAGAATGACTCTATATTAGTTTTAAATATTAATTGATTTATTGGTCTTATATCTTTATTCTTATCTGTTAAAATATAAGTATCCAAGTAATCAAATATAAATTTATTTTTTTCTTTACCTACTTCATCTGATACTCCTAATAATCTAAAGGCATCTTTTAACTTTTTTATTTTAGAAGGTTCTAGTATTTTTTTATTATTTCTAAATTCAGTAAAGTCATCTATCATACTATTAAAAGTATCTACAAGTAATCTATCTGTTTGTTGAGATCTATTTTTTGTAAGTGCTCTTTTATATAAAGATTGTTTTAATTCTAATTTATTTCCAATGTAGTCCTGTATAATTTTTTGATTATTTACTTTAAATACAATATTAGCAGGTACTCCGGCTAATAACATTAGGAAGTTATATGAAGTTAATTCTTCATTCATACTAAAGATTACAATCCATGGTTTACTAGCAACGTCTACAAGTCCGTTCATTACTGCAGATATAATCTCAGTAATGGATACATTATCCTTATTAAAAGACTCTGATAGGTTTACTTGTCCTTCTTCAGATTGGTTATATGCAAGATTTCCATCATCCATTTTAAATGGAAATCTAATTTTAGATTCTTTTTTACCACCTGATTGTAAAATTTCTTTAACTAATTTTGGATTTTTAATTAGAGCTACTTCTTTTTTATTTAAGTATTTTCTAAGTATTACATCGTAATCCGGTGCCAATAATAATCCAGCATGTTTTAACTCTTCAAAATTAGAACGAATTGTAGCGGCATGTCCTAGTAATTTTTTTGCAATTTGTAAAATAG
>Ga0105097_10001094_pt1 | contig 12774 bp, 10 predicted proteins | sample PPLLak12cMay2015_FD_87035 | JGI IMG/M metagenome (GOLD analysis project Ga0105097, IMG submission 87035) | Freshwater sediment microbial communities from Prairie Pothole Lake near Jamestown, North Dakota, USA - PPLs Lake P7 Core (1) Depth... | ecosystem: Environmental > Aquatic > Freshwater >... | reverse complement strand
CAGACCAAGCGCATCGGCTTTTACGTCTCACACCAACAGACCGAGTTCGACACCAACGCTGGTCTGACCGATTCCGACATCGATATCACCCATTTGCATTTCACCGCCATGAGCTACTACCCGCAGGACCGCATGGAACCCTTCGTTCTGGCCGGCATCGGCGCGGGCTTTTTCTCGCCGAAAGATTCCACTCTGGAGGATGAGACAAAATTCTCGGCACAGGTCGGCGCCGGCACCAACTACCGGTTTACCGACAACCTGCTGCTGCGCCTTGACGTACGCTGGCTGGCGACATTTTTCGACAGCAACGGCGCCGCCTTCTGCAGCGGCGGCTGCGTGATCGGCGTAAGTTCCCAGGCCTATAGCCAGGTGCAGGCGAACATCGGGCTGATGTTCCGGTTCTGACCGGGAGCCAGTACCACCGGCTCGATCAGAAAAACCCCAGCGGGTTGATGTCGTGACTCACCAGCATGCTCTTGGTCTGCTGGTAGTGGCCCAGCGCCATCTTGTGGCCCTCGCGGCCTATGCCGGACTTCTTGTAGCCGCCGAAGGCCGCGTGGGCCGGGTAGACGTGGTAGCAGTTCAGCCACACCCGGCCGGCCTTGATGCCGCGACCCATGCGGAAAGCGCGATTGGTGTCGCGGGTCCAGACACCCGCGCCCAGGCCGTATTCGGTGGCGTTGGCAATCGCGAGGGCCTCGGCCTCATTCCTGAACGTGGTCACACCCAGGGTGGGGCCAAAGATCTCTTCCTGGAAGACGCGCATATCGTTGGTGCCCTGCAGCAGCGTTGGCTGGATGTAATATCCTCCGGCAATATCGCTGCCGACCGCCGCCTTGCCGCCGCCCATCAGGAAATGGGCGCCTTCGTTTCGCGCCACATCCATATAGCCCATGATCCGCTCGAACTGCTCCAGTGACACCTGGGCACCGACCATGGTATCCGTATCCAACGGGTTGCCCTGCTTGATGTTCTTCGCCCGCGCCAGCACCCGCTCGATAAAGTCACCGTAGATACTCTCCTGTACCAGCGCCCGGGAGGGACAGGTGCAGACCTCACCCTGGTTGAAGAAGCCCAGCAGCACGCCCTCGACGCACTTGCTGATAAAGTCGTCCTCCTGGCACATGATGTCCTCGAAGAAGATATTGGGGGACTTGCCACCCAGTTCCACCGTGGAGGGGATCAGGGACTTCGCGGCATTGCCGAGGATTATCTGGCCCACCGCGGTGGAGCCGGTGAACGCGATCTTGGCGATACGGTTTGAGGTGGCGAGCGCCTGGCCTATTTCCTCACCATAGCCGTTGAGAATATTCACCACGCCGGGGGGCAGAAGGTCGGCAATCATTTCCATCATCACCAGGACCGAGACCGGTGTCTGTTCCGCCGGCTTGAGCACGACGCAATTGCCCGCGGCCAGGGCCGGTGCCAGTTTCCACCCCGCCATCAACAGCGGGAAATTCCACGGAATGATCTGCCCTACCACACCCAGGGGCTCATGGAAGTGATAGCACACCGTGTTGGCATCGATCTCCACTGCCGAGCCCTCCTGGGCGCGGATACAGCCGGCGAAATAGCGGAAATGGTCGACCAGCAGCGGCAGGTCCGCGTTCAGGGTCTCGCGAATGCCCTTGCCGTTGTCCCAGGTCTCCACGTAGGCGAGGGTTTCCAGGTTGGCCTCGATCCGGTCCGCAATTCGCAGCAGAATATTGGAGCGCTCCGCGGCCGGGGTTTTACCCCAGGCATCAGCCGCCGCGTGGGCCGCATCCAGGGCGAGGTGTAGATCCGCCTCTGTGGAACGGGGGACTTCGCAAAACACCTGCCCTGTCACCGGGGAAATGTTGTCGAAATACTGGCCCGCTTTCGGGGCCATCCACTGGCCTCCGATAAAATTCTCATAGCGGTTCTTGAAGCTGAACAGGGCGTCTTTGCTGCCGGGCATGGGGTAAAGCATGAGAGCGTTCTCCAGTTATTATCAGGGACTGCTCAATATAGCGCAGGACGCGCCAATTGGCAGTCATTCCCGCAGTGCATTCACGCATCCCCCGACACTTGACACAGGGGCGGCTGCTGGCTACTTTTGGTTCTTTTTTGGAACCTTTAAAAACTCTGGCCTGGGAGAACGGCAATTGACTGCACGGGTAGCCCTGATCATCGGCGCCGGCGACGCCATCGGCAGCGCGATTGTGCGCCAGTTTGCCGCGCAGGGCCTGACCGTCTGTGCGGCGAGGCGCAATGGCGATCGCCTTGCACCACTGGTGCAGGAACTGACTGCCGCAGGGCACCCCGCCCATGCGTTCAGCTGTGACGCGCGCAGGGAAGAGGCGGTGGCCGAGCTGTTTGCCAATATCGAGGCAGCGATCGGTGAGATTGAGGTGATGGTGTTCAACGTCGGCGCCAATGTCCCGATGGGAATACTGGAAACCGACAGCCGCAAGTTCTTCAAGATCTGGGAAATGGCCTGCTTCGCGGGCTTCCTTTGCGGCCGTGAGGCGGCGCGTTACATGAGCGGCCGCAGCCGCGGCACCATCATTTTCACGGGCGCGACCGCCAGCGTGCGAGGTGCCGCCGGTTTCGCCGCCTTTGCCAGTGCCAAGCATGGCCTGCGGGCCCTGGCCCAGAGCATGGCGCGGGAACTGGGCCCGAAAAATATTCATGTCGCCCACGTGGTGATTGACGCAGCGGTAGACACTCAATGGATCAGCGAGAATGTACCGCAGTTCGCTGCGCTCAAGCGCGAGGACGGCATTGTCAACCCGGCCGATCTCGCCCGGAACTATGTCATGCTTTACCAGCAGCCGCGCAACGCCTGGACCTTCGAGTTGGACGTGCGCCCCTGGATGGAGCGCTGGTAAACCACAAGCCCCTGATAACAGGAGAGAGACGTGAGCAAGACCGTGGAATTTTATTTCGATGTGGGCAGCCCCACTGCCTACCTCGCCCACAAACGCCTGCAGCAGTTACGCGCACAGTACGGGCTGGAGCTGCGCTATATGCCCATGCTGTTGGGCGGTGTGTTCAAGGCCAGTGGCAACACCTCGCCCATCGCCATTCCCGCCAAGGGCAAATACATGCTGGAGCAGGACCTGCCGAGGTTCGCGGCGCGCTACGGCGTGCCGCTGAGCTTCAACCCCCACTTCCCGATCAACACCCTCAACCTGATGCGGGCGGCGATAGCAGCACAACAACTGGGATGCGATGACGCTTACCTGGACCGCGTGTTCGACGCGATCTGGGTGGAGAAAAAAAACATGGGGGATGCCGCGGTGGTGGAACAGGTACTGGCGGACGCCGGCCTTGACGCAGGGGCATTGATTGCCCGGTCACAGGATCCCGCGGTGAAAGCCGAACTGGTTGCCAACACTGAGGCCGCCGTCGCGCGCGGGGTCTTCGGCGCCCCCACCCTGTTTATGGACGGGGCGATGTATTTCGGGCAGGATCGGCTGGACTTTATCGAGGAAGCGCTGCAGGCTTAGTTATGCAACTACCCGGCTACAATCGAGCTACTCACTTCGGCATCGTCTGGGGTATCACCCTGGCGGTGATCACCCTGGTGGAGTGGAACAGCCTCGACCGCGACCCGGTAAAGCAGGAGATTCTAAGTCCTTTCATCGAGCGCACCATGGCGGTGTCGGTAGCTGGGGCCGGCGCGCCACCCGCTGACTCGACCGGGACTGGCGATTCCGCGCAATCCCCCGACGCTGCACTGCGCTATGATGTACAGATCGCGTTCAACGGCCCGCTGTTTCTGGCCTATTTCTTCACCCCGATAGTTGTCCTCCAGGGCATTCGCATGCTGTGGAACCGCTTCCGCCGCGGCTGAACGACTGCCGCGTCCCCGTCACCGGGGCTACCCCGCCACCAGATCCTCATCCACAACGATGCGCAGGGGCATCAGCTCACTGTCGCCGGTGATAATCAGCGACTTGTCCACCCGCACGCAGCTGCCGGCGTAGCGACCCCGCACGGCAAAGGTGCAAACCTGGGTCCTGTAGCCGTCTATCCTGGGGAGTTTCCACAGGCGCTGGTAGATCTGATCCTGCCGATGAAAGCCGCCACGGGTTTCTTTCAGCAGATTATCGTGCTTGTCAAACAGGCTGATGTTGAAACCGCAGCGCCCCGCGATCGGCTTGGTCACGTAGCCGCGCCGGTTGAAGTCCCCGGTCAATTCATACTGGGAATTGAGCAGGTAGGGATGGTTCGGGAATATCTTCCACAGCAGCGGCAGCATAGCCTTGTTACTGGGTATCAGCGTCCAGAAGGGCTCGTAGACCATCACCTCGGGCCGCAACAGGACATCCACCAGGCGCGGCGCCTTGCCTGCGTCAGCGCCCGTGCGCAGCGGCGGCCTGGCATCCTCGTCCTCGCACTCGGCGCGAATTTGCTCCAGCGCCGTCTCCCAGGCCCAGGTTTTCCAGACAAAGAGGATCGGGGTTCCCTCGCCGTCGACGATTTCGCCCTTCTCATTCCAGCTCAATTCACTCACGCCCCTGATGATCCTGCATGCCAGGCCCGCGGCTTCGGCCGCCGCGCGGATGTACTCGGCGTGATAGGTCTCCTCGTTGTTCTCATCCTGCATGATGTGCAACATCCCCTGGACGCCACTCGCCGCCCAGGCGTCCACCAGTTCCGCAGTCAGTCCGGCGCCCGGATCCTCACCCTCGCTGACGCCAAAGTGTGAGGCCCATTTGCCCTGCACCCGACCCGCCTCCATATAGCATGAAGCGGAGTCGGCGTTGTACTCATACACCTTGATGCCGCGCTGGGATACGGCGAAATCAAAGCGGCCGGTGATGATCTGGCCGCGCCGATTTTCCCAGGACTTGCGCAGCCGGGGCCACAGGCTGACCGGAATATTGAAGCGCAGCAGCAGGTTGTCGTCCTGCAACACCGCCTGGGTGGCGTGCATGAACATCAGGTGCAGTTCGTTGGTAGCACGCCTGAGCTCGTGTTCCGCGGTCTCGGACATGCGGAAGTAACGATATTGTTCCGTGTCATCCACGGCCTCCGTCAGCCTGTGGCCGCGCATGGCCTGCACAAAGGCGGCCTCGGCGGCATCAGCCATATCAAGCCATGGCGTCTCGTGCTGGCCCCGCCGCGCTGCAAGGCGACTGTTGAGCCGGTAGAGTTGGGGCTGGGCGGGACCATTTTTTTCCGCATGCCGCGCATCCGCAGTCTGGATGACCCAGCCCAGTACATGGGAGTCACTGGCGCCGGACTGAATGCGATAGCCCCCCTCGGCGGTACGGCTGAGCGGCAATTCGCGGGACCAGGTCTGGTGCTCAGGGAGTTTGCAGTGCTCGAGATTCTGCTCGGCAAAGCGAATACGACCCGCCATCACCTCGGTTACGATCGCGACATGGCCGGTTACCTCGAACTCGCCCCCCTCCTCCCATATCAACAGGCATCCGGGTTGGGGCGCGCGCAGGCTACCGTTGCGGAAGGAGTGCAGCGGCAACAGCTCGTTGTCCGCCAGCCGGGTGACATGGTGCAGGGCGAATATATCGTAGGCCATGGCGACATCGTCGAAGACATAGCCGTGATTGACATACAACCAGCGACGGGCGAATTCCACGCACTGCCACTTGTAGCCCATGTACACGCCGTCGAGGAAACTGCGGAAGGAGTCGCGGTCCGGATATTCAGCAGGGTCGACGCTGGCATAGTGGGAGGAGTAGATGGCCACGTTGCCGGGAGCGCGACCCAGCAGCGTACCGAATTTCTCGGGGGGGAATTCGAGCTTGTGCACGATAAATCCGTATTGGCAAGGCAGGCACTATCATCGGTTACCCCGATCTGCCTGGCAATATATGCCCGGCCGGCCGGGACGCAATAATCAGAACACGATGCTGTCGCCGCGGGCAGGGATTCTCACTTTCAACTTCTGGTCCTGCCAGAGCCTGTCTGCCAGGACATCCTGGGCGGTGGGCTCACCGTGCACCAGCAGGGTGCGCGGCTGCGGCTGAAAACCCGCCACCCACGCCAGCAATTCGCGCTGGCCGGAGTGTGCCGATAGCCCGCCCAGTGTCTCCACTCGGGCCTTGACCACGTACTCCTCACCAAACATACGGATGGTTTTCGCCCCGTCCACGATGACCCGGCCCAGGGTGCCCCTGGCCTGGTAACCGGTGAAAATGATGGTATTGCGCCGGTCCCAGATACGCTGCTTGAAGTGGTGGCGAATGCGCCCTCCGGTACACATGCCGCTGCCGGCAATAATGATGGCGCCGCTCCTGATACGGTTGATGGCCATCGACTCCTCCGTGCCGGACGCCAGGTTGAGGGTGGGCAGGAACTTCTCCAGCGAATTCTTGTGTACGTCGCTGAGGTGGCGAATATCCTCCCCATCCAGCAATTTCAGCCAGCGGTCATAGACCCGCGTCACGGCTATGGCCATGGGGCTGTCGAGGAACACCTGCCAGTTGTCCAGTTCGCCCTGGTAATGCAGGCAACCCAGGTGAAACAGCAGGTCCTGGGTGCGCCCGACCGCGAAGGCGGGAATCATCACATTGCCACCGGCCTGCCAGGTTTCCCTGAGGATATCGCGCAACTCCACCTCGGTATCCTCCTCGCCGCGATGGTCGCGGTCACCGTAGGTACTCTCGACCAGCAGTACGTCAGCCCGGTCCAGCACGGTGGGTTCATTCATCAGGGCAGAGTCGCCCTTGCCCAGGTCGCCGGAGAACACCAGGACCTTTTTTTCACCGTGCTCGCGCAAGGTGATCTCGACGATGGCGGAACCCAGGATGTGCCCGGCATCATAAAAGCGCAGGGAAGCGCTCTCACCCAGGGGCACGGTGTCCCGATAGCGATGCCCGTCACACTGCCTGACCACTGCCTCCACATCCTCCATGGTATAGATGGGATCGAGCAGCGGCCGGCCCTGCCGGGCATTGCGGATATTGGTTCGCTCCAGGTCGCGCACGTACAGCCCAACCGAGTCATTAAGCATGATTTCCAGCAGCTCGGCGGTGGCCCGGGTACATATCACCGGGCCGGTAAAGCCCTCGTGGCACAGCCTCGGTAACAGTCCCGAATGATCGAGGTGGGCATGGGACAAGACCACCGCGTCGATTGAGGCCGGGTCGAAGGCAAACTGCTCGTCCTGGATACGCTCTACCGCGTCACCACCCTGGTGCATGCCACAATCGATCAGTACCCGGCCTATACCCGGGCTTTCCAGCAGGTGGCAGGAACCGGTGACTTCCTGGGCCGCCCCAAGAAAGGTAATCGTAGCCATTGTGTCAGTGCCTCAATTGTCGAGTAAATGCTGGTAGTGATCGGAGGAAAAACCGCGGTACTGCATGAAGCGGGCGCGCCGGGCCTTCTCTTTCAAGTCCACCGGGGCGGGCGCGCCGAATTTCTTGCAAAACACCTCTTGCGCCAACACGCTCCAGTCCGGCACCGCCGCTGCAAGGGCCCGGGCTATAACGGTATCGGAGATCGACTTCGTGCGCATCTCCTGCCGCACCCTGGCCGGACCGTAACCCCTGAGGGCGCGCAGGCGGGCAAAACTCTCGGCATAGCGGTCATCGCTCTGCAACTTCTCGCCCGCCAGTTTCTGCAACTGCGCCTCGAGCATTGCCTCGTCATCAAACCGGGGCCGCAGCTTCTGGCGCAGTTCCCCCAGGGAGTGCTCGCGCCTCGCCAGCAGATTCATGGCCGCCCGGCGTATCTCGGCGGCCGTGCCTGCGGTAGCGGCAGTGCCGGCAGGGTCGGGTATGGCATCGGGTTCAGTCATGTAAAAAGAGGCGCCGGGGCTATTCGGGGAGATAAGCAGGTTCCCGGCGCCTGTGGAAATGTTAACAGCAAGCAGGTGTCGCCGACCGACCAGGATCAGTCCTGATCGGCGGTAAGGTCTTCGTCATCCGCGGCGGCAGCGACAGCAACCTTGATCGGTGGCACATCCTGGCTGAGCATCTGGGTGCGGATCTGGGTTTCGATCTCGTTGGCCAATGCAGGGTTGTCTTCGAGGAACTTGGCGGCGTTTGCCTTGCCCTGCCCGATCTTGTCGCCCTTGTAGGCATACCAGGCGCCGGACTTGTCGACCAGGTTCAATTTCACACCCCAGTCAATGACCTCACCCATATGGTAGATACCCTTGCCGTACATGATCTGGAACTCGGCCTGTTTGAAGGGAGGCGCCACCTTGTTCTTCACCACCTTGACCCGGGTCTCGTTGCCCACTACCTCGTCACCGTCCTTGACCGCGCCGGTACGGCGGATGTCCAGGCGCACCGAGGAGTAGAACTTGAGCGCGTTGCCGCCGGTGGTGGTCTCGGGGTTGCCGAACATGACACCGATCTTCATGCGGATCTGGTTGATGAATATGACCAGGCAGTTGGTCTGCTTGATCGCCCCGGTCAGCTTGCGCATGGCCTGGCTGAGCAGGCGGGCCTGCAGGCCGACATGGGAATCGCCCATCTCGCCCTCGATCTCGGCCCGCGGCACCAGGGCCGCCACCGAGTCTATTACCAGCACATCCACCGCCCCGGAGCGCACCAGCATTTCGGCCACCTCCAGTGCCTGCTCGCCGGTATCGGGCTGGGACATGATCAGGTCTTCCACCCGCACGCCAAGCTTCTCGGCGTAGATGGGGTCCAGGGCATGCTCGGCGTCGATAAAGGCCGCGGTGCCGCCGGCCTTCTGGGCCTCGGCAATCACCTGCAGGGTGAGGGTGGTCTTGCCCGAGGACTCCGGCCCGTAGATTTCGCAGATGCGCCCCTTGGGCAGGCCGCCGATGCCCAGGGCGATATCCAGGCCCAGAGAACCGGTGGAGATCGAGGGCATCACCACCCGCGGCTGGTCTCCCATCCGCATGACCGTACCCTTGCCGAACTGGCGATCGATCTGGCTCAGTGCAGCTTCCAGCGCTTTGACTTTATTGGCTTCCATTGTGGCGTTCTCCTGTGGCCGTCCAGTAATACTACTGTATATATACTCAGTGGTTTGAAAGCGGATTGCAAGCCCCAAAAACAATTAAATTCGGTCCGCAGGCAGCGGCAGGAAAAACCCGCCTGATAGGGCTACAGGTCCAGGCGGCCCCTGAGAAGGCCCGGGTGCAGGCATTGGAATCCCGCCCCTGATGCCCCCGCATGTACAGGCCCTCCCGCAGGATGGTAACGTCCTGTGGCGGGACAGGACGCCAGCGACGCAACCCGGGAGTAACAATGGACAGCAGCACCCTTCAGCAGTTACTGCGGCCGGAAGCCTTCAGCCAGCCCTGCGCAGCCGCACAGCTGCGTGAGACCCATATCTCCTGGGTCATCCTCTGCGGCGAGTTCGCCTACAAGATCAAGAAACCGGTCGATTTCGGTTTCCTCAACTTCTCCACCCTGCCCCTGCGCCGCCACTTTTGTGAACAGGAGCTGGCATTGAACAGGCGCTTTGCCCCGGAACTTTACCTGGCAGTCATCGAGGTCACCGACGACGGCTCGGGGCCCCGCTTCGAGGGCCGCGGCGCGGTCATCGACTACGCGGTGAAAATGCGCCGCTTCGACGAAACCCTGCTGCTGGACAACCTGGCGGCCCGCGGCGAACTGGATCGCTCCCTGGTGCGCAGCCTGGCCCGGGAGATCGCGCAGCAGCAGTCCCGGGCGCCGGTCTGCCACCCCAGTCCCGCCGCCAGCGAACCCGGCTCGCCCGCGGCCCTGCTGGCCGCGATAAAGCAAAATTTCCGCCAGGTGCGGGACTACCGTCTCGCGCCGGCACAGGCGGAGCAGTTGCTGGCGGTGGAGCAGTGGACGCTGCAGCGCTACCGCGAGCAGCTGCCCCTGTTGACCCGGCGCGCGGCCGAGGGCCTGGTGATCGACGGCCACGGCGATGCCCACCTGGGCAACATCGCCCTCATCGACGGCGCGGTGCGCCTGTTCGACTGTATCGAGTTCAACCCGGCCCTGCGGATCATGGACAGCATCGGCGAAATCGCCTTCCTGACCATGGACCTGCAAGCCCGGGGACACCCGGGGGAGTCGCACTGGCTGCTGGCGGATTACCTGGAGTATCGCGGCGACTATGCTGGCCTCGCGCTGCTCAACCTCTACCGCTGCTACTTCGCGCTGGTGCGCGCCAAGGTCGCGCTGTTGCGCGCACCGCCGCAGCGCGCGGCCACGGAAGACACACCGGCCTGCGCTGACTTCTGTCATTACCTGGCCCTCGCCGGGACGTACTGCAACAGGCCAGCGACGTTCCTGGCGATCACCCATGGCGTCTCCGGCAGCGGCAAGTCAACGGTCGCCGACAAACTGGTGGCCGCAGGGGGCGCGCTGCGTATCCGTTCCGACGTGGAGCGCAAGCGCCTGTTCGGCCTGGCGCCGGAGCAGCGCAGCGAACCGGCGGATGAAAAGCGGCTGTACGGCAGCGCCATGAGCAGGCGGACATTCGCGCGCCTGGAACAGCTGGCCGCAGCGGGGATGGCGGCCGGTTTCGCGGTTATCGTCGATGCCACCTTTCTGCACCGGCGCAGCCGGGATCGCTTTCGCCTGCTGGCGCGGCGCATGGGTCAGCCCTTCGTGATCATCGACTGCAAGGCCCCGCCGCAGCTATTGCGCGAGCGCCTCGCCCTGCGCGAGCGGGCGGCCCGGGATGCCTCCGAGGCCGGGGTGCGGGTGATGGAAAGCCAGCTCCAGCTCGATGAGCCACTGGGGGATGCCGAGCTGGCATACGCGATGGCGGCCGATTCCGGTGAAGATCAGGATGCGTTGTGGTCACGCCTTCAGCTGATCGCGCGCCCGTCGTCTGCCACCGCATAGAACAGGCAATCGGACTCGGCGATGGCCGCATTGTTGGTGATCATGAACAGCCTGAGGGGCCTGGCCGGGTACAGCTCACCGTTCTCGATTCGCACCAGGCGGCTGACCGCGCAGCGGCCGGCGGCGTCACGGGCCGAGAACAGGCTGCGCTCGGGCCCGGCGGCCCATCCCAGCAGGGTGTCGGCACCCACGGTGCCGAAGTTGTGGTGTTCGATATCGGCCCTGAGGGTGATATCGAAGCTGGCACTCGGCTGTTCGGCGTAGGTCAGCGTTACCTTGTCGTTGAGCTCAAGGCGGATCGGGTCCCGCAGCAGTTCCAGCCCCCAGTCCGCCGGGGGCGGATCCAGCACGGACGCGGCCTCGAAATAACGGCACAGGCCCTCCCAGGCGAGCTCATGGGCCTGTTCATCGAGCCGCCCTCCCACTTCAACCGTCACCGTCGGGACGCTGCTTTCGCTGATCTCCATCAGTGCCCCGAGGCCCAGGTTGGAGACGATCAGGCGCTGGGTAAAGAATGACACCAGCGCATCGTGCTGCCGGTCCATGTGGGTGCACACGCCAAAGGACGGGCCGGAGCCCGAGGTGTTGTGCATGTCCACCACCGCCTCGGGACGGTGCAGGCGGAGTATCTCCAGGATCTCCTGGGCCAGCTCGCCCTGGGCATCGTGGAAGGGCGGCCGGAAGCAGCGGTTGAGGTCCCGCGCCCGGGGCAGCATGCGGTGACTGAACAGGGGCGGTGCCAGCGCCGCCACCACCGAGGCCACGATGCAGACCACGTTTACCGCCGGGCGCCGGCCGGATCGCAGCCAGCGCCACAGTGCCATGGCCCCCGAGGGCTCGTTGCCGTGCAGCAGGGTCACCAGGGCCCGGGTCCGCCCCGGGTCCTCTCCGGAAAAGAAAAAGCAGGTGGGGCCGTCCAGCCAGCGCAGGAACTCCTCGACATTGTTGCCGCCGCTACCCGGCGCCGGGTCGCGGATAAAGTTGAAACGCCTCACAGCGGCCACTCCGCAACCGGGAGGTTTGCCTCGCTATGGCCCATATAGGTCTCCAGCAGTTGGTGCAGCGCGTCGGGCAGGGGCATTCTGCCCTGCAGTTGTGCCAGCATCCCGCGCTGCCAGGTGGCGCCGGTCTGCTGCTGTTGCAGGCGCCGCTCGATCACATCCAGGTACCGCCCCGACTCCGCCGCGGGAACGCCGATGCCATCGAGCCCCTGCCTTGCCAGCGGCAGCAGGCTGGCGAGGATGTCGGTTACCGCCCGCTCGCGGTGCCCGCATTGGCCCACGCCCGGCCACAGCAGCTTCGCCGCCAACCCGTGCTGGGCGGCGCGGTAGAAATTGTACTCAGCCCAGGCAAACGGCAGCCCCGGCAATAACTCGTTTATCTGCGGGCGCAGGCCCTCAGCAAGGCCGACCAGTAACGCGGCGTTGGCCACCATGTCCACCGCGGTGGGGCCCGCCGGCAGGGCGCGCATTTCAATGCGCAGGTGGCCGCCGTCGACGTTGTCGTAGATCGGCCGGTTCCACAGCCACACGGTGCCCTGGTGCAGGCGCAGTTCCGCCAGGCTGGGGGTCATACCCCTGGCGAGTTCAGCGGCGGGAGTACTGTCGGAACAGATCGGCAGCAGCGCCGGGTAAATCCGTGCCACCTCCGCGAACAGTTCCAGCGCGCCGCGCCGCGCCCAGCCCTGGCCGAAATTGACCCGGGCCGGCTCCCTGGCGCTGTAACGGTCCAGGTGCCGGGTGTCGATGGACTGCTTGAACAGGGGTACCCGGGTCTCGTGCCACAGGCGCCGGCCGAACAGCGTCGGCGAGTTGGCGCCCAGGGCGAGCACCAACGGCGTCACCAGCTGGATGGCATTGAAGGTATCGGCGTAATCCGCCGGCCGCACCCGGTAGTGCACCTGGAACGAAGTATTGGCGCCCTCGAGGGTGATGTCCGCCAGTTCGAGCCTGAGGGGGTCATCGCCATTGATATCGATCCGGAATTCATCGCCGCGCCGCCTGATCAACTGGTCGACGAGGGCGTG
>Ga0105097_10001092_pt1 | contig 12778 bp, 13 predicted proteins | sample PPLLak12cMay2015_FD_87035 | JGI IMG/M metagenome (GOLD analysis project Ga0105097, IMG submission 87035) | Freshwater sediment microbial communities from Prairie Pothole Lake near Jamestown, North Dakota, USA - PPLs Lake P7 Core (1) Depth... | ecosystem: Environmental > Aquatic > Freshwater >... | reverse complement strand
ATACTCTGACTATAGCTGGAACCATAGTATCTAAAATTACAGTATTAGTAGGAATATCTAACATTAATGGTGATGGTATAATTTTATCATTAGTTCTAAGAGCATGATTTTTATATCCATGAATTACTTGTACGCCCTGAATACCTTGAATTCCTTGAGCACCTAATTGATATTTTCGTTTAAAATTATTATTTTCATCAATTGCTACAATGCTAGGTTGACCTGTTAATTCAACTGGATCTAATGAGAGTACTATACGTAGTGCTTCTTCAACTGTTAATAAACGTTCATTAACTGGATATCTTCTAATACCCTGAATGCCTTGTATGCCTTGTGTTGACATTTTATATAATTCCTGTTTAAATAAAAAAGGTTAGCGCCATTGCTAACCTTTTTAAAATAATTTATAAATTTGGTCTATGACGAAAAGAATATCTTTTATCAAAACCTGCTTTTTCAATTTTATTTTCGTTTGATACTTCAATCATTACATTTTGCGGATATGATAATGTGCCTCCTAACCACATATCAAGTTCTTGATAAGTTAAAAATGGATCGAATACTTTATAAAATTCATAAGTACTTAATTTACAATTTATATTAATATGAGAAGAATTAATTGATCCAATCGTAACTTTATTTTTAATTAAGAAGTCAGTTTCGTGATTTATAGAATTTAAATCAAAATATCGTTGAATACTATTTTTAGAAATTGAGTTAGCATAAGAAATATCACGATCAGATAAACACTTATCAAATTCATCAAAATTATAAAAATAATGACGACTATAAGGTTCAGCGTCTGTAATAAAATTACTTCTAATTTCTACACACCTATAAATTTTACCACAAAAAATAACTAACATTAATTCATATTCAAAAGTAGATTTAGCATTAATGTAATAAGGGGGATTAGATACACATTTAGGAGTGCGTGATAAATTAAGTTTTCCAAATTGAGGAATACTACGTTTTAAATTAAAATAATCATAATCATTATAAGTAATCAATGAATTATACAATTTATATAATTCAGTTATTAGAGGTTGATTAATTTCTTTTAATTTATTTTTGTTAAATTCTAAAGGTGTTCTTTTATAAACAACTTCAGAACCTTCCCGATATTGTTTCGCTATATTGTCATAATAATCATTAAACGGCGAAATTATTTTCATTTATTAGCTCCGGTGTGTTTTTAGTATTTATATATACATATATTGTAGTACGAATTGGTCGTTTTTTAATGAGGGGAGTCTCATGCACGAATACGAAGAATCACTAGAAGAGAAACTAGTAGATGCGATGATAAATTCTTTAGACTGCGATTCCATTAAAGATCAATTATTTGATTATAAATTGGAAGAGATTAAATCTTATCCAAAAGATAGAATATGTCAATTAATTAAAGAATATAATATTAATGTAGATGCTGATGATGTGTACTAAGAAAAAATTATTTAAAATTTGTGCTACGGGTCGTAGCACAATGTATAATATCTTTAGACAAAGAGCAGCATTAGTATTTCCCAATGAAGAAAAAACTAAATTAGATGTAATTACAGCACATTTATATTTTAGGAAAACCCATAATGTCGATAGTAGAGTAGACGATATATTTTATCGAGCTTTAAATCGACGTAAATTAGATTTATCATTAGAAGTCGAGTTATGGAACAATAATATTGAAGATTTTAGATCACGAACCATGATTAAATCCATGGACTTGTGGGATCAGGTTAAATCTTCATAACCCGTCTATTATAGATATACATATTAAAATTGTTAATTAATTCAATTTTTAAGAAAATCTATATATAAATAATAGAAATTATAGCGATTAATTTTTAATCGCTTAAAATTTGAGTTTAAAAATGCTTAAAAAATACTTAGTATCGACTTCTGGAAAACAATATTACATCACCAAATTTTATATAATTAAAATCGAAAATGTATTAAGATTCGGATATGACATATTCCTAATTAATAATGCAGGTGTAGCGTCAATGATTGATACAATTAATCAATCATTTATAAATAATCCAGAATCAGACAACATTTTTAATAAACTATCTAGTGAAAAAAAATTTTCTAAAACAATATCTCAACTTGAAGCATTAGAAGTATTACATAATTTAGAAAAAATTTTAAATACTGAACAAACGTCGCAATTTATCAAAGTATCATTACCTCAAGCTAATTTATATTATGAATTAAATAAAATACAATTATTATATAATTTTATTAAACATTTCTGTAATAACTATGAACTAATTAAATTAGATTTTGATAAACCAGATATTCATAAACAAGAATTAAAATCTGAAAATAATATTCAAATTGATGATTCAAATATAAGCTCTAATCTATTTAATGAATTAATTAAATTAAGTCCAAATAATTTAGTAACATTTTTTATATTAAAACAATTGACCGTATTTTATACTAATCAAACTGTTGAGTTTGTATTAGATGAAGAACAAAATTTAACAATATCAATAACAAAATTAACAAATAATTTAATGGTATTATATAACGATTTGATGACAGTTATAAATTTTGTTCCAGCTAATATTGCTGATGAAAATTTTAAAAATCTACTTAAATCAAGAATAACTACATTAATTAAAATTATAATATTCATATATGACAATAACGATAAATTATTAATAAATGACAAATATTTATATTTGAATTATACCTTTGTACTATTATATATTTATGGCTTTTGGTTAAATAATTCAGATTCGATGTCATTATTTAATTTATATAATTTTATAAATAAGATACTGATGGCTTTTAAATTCAATAGTAAAGTAAAAACGATTAAAATTGAACCAACGCCATTGCAAGGCGATACTGATGTAGCTATTGATTTATCTACTATAAATGGTTTGGCAAACAAGTATAAATACTTAATCGATATTGATAGAAATCGTTTTGTAACTAATATCATTAATGACACTAAAACATTAATAAATAATAAAACTAATAAATTTAATATAAATATTCCATTAAATAAAGCAAAATTAATTAACTTGACAAATGGCAATTTACCATTAAAGTATGAGAAAATTGAAGATGTTAAATTATCAAATCATAAAATAATTTCAAAACCATACCATAGTTTATTAATTTTAGAAAATTCGAAAAATATTTTTAATACTGATAATATAGACGAAAACCTACCGAAATTAATTGATATTATACAAAATAAAATGATTCCGGATTTAAATAAATTATCAGAACAATTAATTTTAAACCCATCGACATTATTTATATATACTGAATGCATCGAACCGAATATCAATAATGACTTATTGAATATTACGGAAAAATTGTATCTATTATATGAAGTCGCTATACCATATTTGTTTGATAGATATAATATTAGTAAATTTTTAGATTATTTTCACTAACTTAATACCCACTCATCCCTGCACTCCGAGGTTTTCATGTCACTGTTAACAACCCCATTAAAGCTAATTGGCGTATCACTAATTTTTGAAATACTTGATGATAAACAAGATCGATATTTTTCATCGGATCTAGTTAAAATTAATAATAAAGAGCCATTATTAAAAGATCCGCAAGTACAAAGCTTCATTTGCGATAAGTGCGGTAAAGGCGAGATGATATTTCATCCAGTTGAAAATGATGATGGTAAAGTAGCTCTTATTCATCAATGCTCTGATTGTCATCATGAAGAAGAACTAGATATGATATATCCAGCTTTAACAGTTAATATCAAACCGGAAGCCAAAGAACTTACTTTCGATTGTTCTCTTACATTATCATTAAAATCGTAATTTAATTCATTTCAATATGTATATATACTAATACGCCAAGTTGGCGGATTTAAAAGAGGAGAGGCCAATGGCCACAGCGTTGAAAGAATTGCTTCAACTGTTCCGGGACATGTGTCCCGGAATGAGTATCCCAGAAGGGTGAGGGAAATAATTAATCCCTCACTTTAAATAAAGGGGACCGAAATAAATCGGTCCCCTCCTACTTTTTTTAAGAGATTAAAATAATGGACGCCGTTTTAAATGATATAATCGAAGCTCAAATTCAAACAATCGATGCTCAAGAACAAACAAAAAAGGAACCCGTAATGCCACAAGAAATCAAACTTAATAAAATAGAATTATTAATATCAAAAGAACCCATAGAGATTGTTAACTTATCAAACGGTATGACAAGTAGCATATTAGTAAATGGAAGAGTTAGAACTTCTAATACCAATATGTATAGAATACCAATTACTAGTAACTATACAATGGATGATTTTTATACTATAAAACACTATACTAGATTTGCAGAATTTATTAGAATAGTTTCAATACGTAATGGTATTGCTTCAATTATTCCGCTTATTTCCGGAGTAGAATTAAAAACTGGTGATGTAATTGGTGAATTGATTTAACGGCGGATTTTATATTTATTTCATTTTTTTAAATGGATTCAAATGTTAAACAAAGAATCTTTATCAGAAATAACCTCGGACAGATTGTACCTTAATAGTGCAAATATCAAAATTGATCAAGATGGTTTATTAAGTGAGGTAATATTTGGACCAACAAAAAAATATAAATGTGCATGTGGAAAGCTATCATCAAAAACATTACACGAAGGAGAAGTTTGTTCAGAGTGTAATGTTAAGTGCGAAAACAATATAATAAGATATAGTAATTTTGGAAAGATTAAATTACCATTTTTTATTATTAATTCTTTAAATAAAATCAAATTTAATAAAATAACCAAAAGGGATTTTAAATCAATTCTTAATCCAAACCAACAAGACTTGGTTTCTTCTATTAAGATTTACTTAGAATATAATATACTAACAGATTCTTTGCAATTAACAAACACATATAATCCAAATTGCTTACCTATTAGAATAACTGGATTATATAGTTTATATGTCGCAATAAAGGTAATAGAACGTACATATTCGAATTCTAAATCAGCACCTGAATTTATTAGTTATTTTTATAATGAATTATTAGTACTTCCTCCAGAATGTAGACTAGTACTAAATACAACAGAAAATAGTAGAACTATCATAAAACATAAAGTGGTAGATATTTATCTCAATGTTCTAAGAGCAAAGCGATATATTTTAAGAGATAATACCACTATTGATGCAGATTTAGAAGATCATATAAATTTATTACTAAACAAATATGCAACGGGCGATGATGAGATAATAGATGAAGTAAAGATTGCAACATACGATTCATTAACTAGTAGATTTCAATATTTCGCTGATGTTTTATATGAAGAAGTATTGATTTTACTTAGTGGAAAAAATGGTATTATTCGTTCAGACTTTCTTGGAAAAAATATTGATTTTTCGGCAAGAGCAGTGGTAATTAATGACCCATCTCTAGCCGCACATCAAATTAAGATCCCAAAGGAAGCATTTCTTAAATTATGGTTTTTTGAATACATAGGTTATTCAAATTTAAATACTTCTAATCCTACAAATGTAATTTATCAAAATACGAATAATTTATTAAAGCCAGTTATAAATTCTGCAATAAATATCGATTTTAGTCATTACGAACATTTCGATGAGTTTGCTAAATGGATTATTAAAGAAGGTCCTAGAGAAAATAGATTACTATATATTAATAGACAACCAACTTTATGGAGATATGGGCTACTTGGCGTTGAAGTCGTAGGATTAAATGAAGATCCAGTGATATCTGTTTCGCCATTAATTATTCATAGTTTAGCTATGGATTATGATGGGGATACGGCGGCGTTATATAAAGTTCATGATCATAGAAGTATTAAAGAACTACATGATAATTCATTTGTAATGAATCTAATTACTTACGATCATAATGATTCGCTACTAATTGAGATTTCTAATGAAGCCCGTTATGCTTATGAAATTTTAAGATCTTCAACTATTGATACATTATATGAAGAAATTGTTATAGATAAGATTGAGCAATTACAGTATAATCACTTAATTCATATTAATTCTAAAGTAATAATTAAAAATATTAGAAAAGAACTTCCATATGGTATAGCATTATTAAATAAATTCGCAGGATTTAAATACATATATATTACTTCTGATACACAATCATCAGATGCATTAAAATTAATACATAATAAATCATTATCAAATGAGAAATTTCAAACTACAGCTAGATCATTTTTAAATAACATATATTGGTTTTTAACAACTCACTCATCCGAAACATTAACATTACCATTTATTGAAAGTGCAGATTTTATAAATAAAGTAAAATCTAACAAATTACTTTCAAAACTACCTCAAAATCCATATTTAGGATCATATATATATCATGCTGTAGTAGATAACATATATAATAATATTCCAAAAAATTATCAGCTTTATAAATTAACCAAAAGTAAATTTAGAAAAAACTCATTTTCTAGAGGATTGATTTCTATCGGATATATTGCTGATAATCACAATATGATTAATCAACATCCTGTTAAAAGTAATATTATTACCGGATTAACAGAAGATGAATTTTTTGAAACCAGCTTTGGAACTAGAAAAGGAATTGTAGATAAAGATGAACACGTTCCAGATGCGGGCTATATGCAAAGAAGTATGGTAATTAATTTATCAAGCTTAGAGATTTCAGAAGATAATTGTAATACTAATACCGGATTTGTAATTAAAATACAAAATTCGATTCATAATAAAAGTATGCTTAATAGATATTTTCTTGATAAAAATAGCGGTATTATATTATATGATGAATCTTATGCACATAATGATGCCAATATTGGTAAAACGTTTGTTTTTAGATCGCCAATAACATGCCAAACTAGTAATTTTAGAATATGTGCAAAATGTGCAGGAAAACAAAAATTTTCCTCCCCATTTATAGGTGTTATGGCGGGACAATATATTGAAGAACGATTGACACAATTAACGATGTCGTCATTCCATACATCTGGAAGTGCAACTATTGCATTAGATAGTGAAATAAAAAATTATTTTCAAGATAATTTATGTGATATTGTAGAGTTTGAAAAATATATAACTGTTAAATTCAAAAATCCTATCGATAAAGCAATAATCGATAAAATAACTAATACCCCAGAATTCAAATTCGTAAATCAAACTTCCAATACCGAATTGGTATTTGAAAAATATTACGATAAAATAGAAAATGAAGATGTTGGGAAAATTATAAAACAAATAAATGCAATATTGGCTACTCAAATTAAAATTAATATAATGCCATTAAATGAGGCATATTACAATATCATAAATGCACTTCACCAAGTAAGTAATATTCATAGTATTTTTGTTGAGTTATTATTGGCAAATGCATATGTAAATAAAGATAATAAAATAATAAGATATGCTATACGAGACAATGAAAGTCAAGTAATTGCAAAAAAATATAATACTAAACAATTACATAAATTGCAAAGCGCTACGCTGTCATTGATTTATGAACCGAATAAAAATTCTATTTTAAATTATTATTTAAATAAAACTGTAAGTCCTAATCCGTCTATATTTGAAAAGATTTGGAATGGAGAAATTTGATGAATACTGAAATTATTAGAAAATTAATTTTTGATGAAATTGAGCTTAAAGGTTATATTTTAATACATAATTTATCTAGAGAAATTATTACAGAAGTTCATAATTTAATCGATAGCGGAATGCTCATACAATTAGATAAATTACCAGCCACTAAGTCATTTATGAATTCGTCATATAAAGCAACATATGCTGATAATCCCTATGACTTACAAGTTCACTCTGAAAATAGCATGAGTCGAATAGTTAAAACAAAAAACAAATAAAATTAAAAAACTCCTACTCTAATTTTTGAGTAGGAGTTATTTTTTTAATCAAACATATGTATATATAAACTAGTACATAGTACTATTCTTCAAAATTTATTTTTAAAAAATATGAATAAAAAACGTATAACAATCATCCATACTGGGACCGGAAATTCTGGAAAAACCCAAATGGGACAAACCAGAATTTCAAAAACTGATATGCGTGTTAAATATGTAGGACTATTGGACTCTTGTCAATCACACACATTTTATACTAATGAAATTAATTATTTAAAATATCAACAAGTAATTATTAAAAAGCTTCAAGATGTATTCTTTCTCTTAGGAGGATTAACACACAATCCGAGTAAAATTGAATATGAAGTTAAATTGAAAGAACATTATGATGAATTTAAAAATATATTAGAATCTTTATTAGAAGAATTAGATATAAAATCATTAGATGGATTTATTCGTACTAATAGTATTAATTATGCTTTGATGCAATTACGCTGTAAAATTCGTGAAACTGAATTAACGGCGGTTTTACTTGTTGAAGAACAGTTAATCGATGAATTTCATGTAAAAATATTAAATTTATTATCAGATGTAGTTTTTGGATTAGTTTGGAAAGTTACTGAAGATGCTGGTACCATGTCAACATGGACTGGTGCATAAATTTTTAAAAAATTTATCATTTCTATATATAAATATAACTTCACACAATTAGGAGATTCGATGCAAAGAGTTTTTTATAAATTTAAATCGTGCGATACAAAAAGTATCGCAACTTCTATTATTCATTTAAATGAATGCGAATTCATAACAGATAATATATTAAATCATTCTAAAATCATAGTACATAATTGTAAAGACGTACTATTAGTTGAAGCATTTAATCAGATAACTACCGTAGAATCAGAATTAGAAAATACCACATTTAGTACCAACTTCTCTAGATATATTTGGAAATTAAACCCTAAATTTAAAGAAAATAAAACTAGATTAATTTTACTAAGATTATTAAAACCAATCGGATTATTCTTTTTAGTAAGGAATATCAATAATAAAGTATTTTTACAACTAAACAAAATAGAATTTAATACATTTGTTATTAAATGGAAAAGCATATATGGCGAATTACCATTCACCTTTACAGAATCATTAATAGGATATGATATCCATATTGATGAAAATTTTAGAAGTATTATCGATACTGCCATTGAAAATCATATTATTAATGACACCGAAAACCATAGAATTGCTAAACAACTTATAATCGATCAAACTTTAAACAAATTAGAGGAATTAATCAGTTAACTGATCAATTATATTAACCCAGTTCTATTGAACTGCAAAATTCTTTAAACATTTCTAACTAAACTTACAATTTAATATATAGAGTTACTATAGTAATGAATTTACAACCAACTTCCGAAAACATTTGGGATTTAAAACACCGTTTAAAAGACCAATATGGACATCCAATTGATATAGATTTGAGTGGTACGTTTAGACGTATAGCTAAAGCATTATCAATAAATGAAATAGATCCCCAAAGATGGAATGCCGAATTTTATCAAATTATAAAAAATGGAAATTATCCAGGTGGTAGAATTTTAGCAAATGCTGGCTCTTCTGAATATAAACCAAATACCACATTAATTAATTGTGTGGTTGCATCTAATATTCATGATTCATTAGAATCTATTTTAAATGTAGCATTAGAAAATGGAACTACTTTAAAAACAGGGGCTGGAATTGGTTTTTGTTTTAGTACTATACGACCAAAAGGAGCATTTGTTAAAGGGGTAGGAGCTTATACATCAGGACCTCTATCATTTGCAGACATTTATGATAAAATTTGTTTTACCATATCGTCAGCAGGTGGTAGGCGTGGATCAATGATGTTAACATTTCATGTCTTTCATCCAGATGTGTATGACGTAATTAATGCAAAACGAGAAGATGGTAGACTTCGACAATTTAATATCAGTCTATTAATCACAGACGAGTTTATAGATGCTGTTAAAAATAATTCCACTTGGGATTTATATTTTCCAGTTCATAAAGACGACGTACATGTAACAGATACTGATAAAACAATATACGCCGATTGGCCGATTAAAGATGATATAAATTATAATTATCGATATGATGGTAAAGTATTATGCAAAGTATACAAAACCGTAAGTGCGAAACACTTATGGGATACCATCATGGACGCAAATTACAATTATGCAGAACCGGGATTTATTTTAATTGATAAAGTTAATCGTGAAAACAATTTGTATTTTATAGAAGACATTATTGCCACTAACCCATGTGGTGAACAGCCCTTATACCAAAACAATAGTTGTTTATTAGGTAGTACAAATTTAACAAAATATATAAAAAATCCATTTACAGATGATGCATACTTTGATTTTGAACAATATGCACATGACATTTATATATTTAATAGAATGTTAGATAATGTCGTAGACATAGCGAATTTACCACTTCAAAGTCAAAGAGATGAATTAATACGTAAGCGAAGACACGGAATTGGGTATTTAGGATTAGGATCTATGTTTAATATGATGAAAATTAGATACGGATCTGATGAATCAGTTAAATTAACTAAAAAAATATCAAAAATTTTAGCAGAAACTAGTATAAGGGCCGGAATTGATTTAGCAAAAGAAAAAGGTCCGGCACCAATTATGAACGAGATGTTTATTATAACGCCAGAATTAATTTCTAAAAATTCCAAAGTGGGAGATTTGTATAAGGTAGATGAAGAAGTTTCTGGAAAAAATCTATTGGTTTTAAGTGATTATATGCAAAGATTCCCAGAAGAAATATTAAATGAAATACGCGAGCATGGTATGAGATTTTCTCATGCCACAAGTATCGCACCAACCGGAACCATGGCTTTGGGTATTGGAAATAACACATCAAATGGCATCGAACCTACTTTCGAACATGAGGCAATAAGAAATATTATAAAAACTGGCAAAAAAACAAAAGAAGCAACCACTGTCTATTCCTACGAAGCGCTATTGTACAAATCCATGTTTGGCGAAACATCACAACTTCCTAATTATTTCGAATCTTCTAGTTCTGTAACCCCTTTAGAACATGTAAGAATTCAAGCAGCAGCACAACCTTATATCGATTCTGCTATAAGCAAATGTATTGCAAAAGGCACTCGAATTATTACAGATAAGGGATTATTAAAAATAGAATCATTTAGCAATAATAAAAATGCCGGCGAATTTGAAGAAATCACAGCTAATATTAAAGCCATATGTTCAGATGGAAACTATTATAAAATAGAATCTCATTATTACGATGGATTAAAACCAACTAAAAAAATAACATTCGATAATGGAATAACAAAAGAAGTTTCATTAACACATAGATTCATTCTTGAAAATGATTTAAAATGGGAATCCGCAGCTAACTTAAAAATTGGTGACAAAATTTTATATAAAGCTGCAACTCCGTTAAATTTTAGTTCATTTAAACATGACAACTATGGAATCATTCATGGTATTTTACAAAATCCAGAAGTAAAAATTACTCAAGAAAGTATTTCTACTAAATTAAAATTTATTGATTTAAATAAATTTTGCAATGTAATTAATTCATTAAAAAATTTAGATTTAAAAGGTAAAAATGGACACGTTCCGTTGAATGAAGTGTCTTATAACTTCATTAATAAATTGAGATACGAGTTTAGTTGGAATAAATTATTTAAAATATCTCTTAGTGAGCGACGTAATTATCTTAATAATATTAGAACTAGAATTATCGTAAATGATGACGAAGAACTATTTTTTGAAACTTTTGACTCTAATGAAATAGCATCGAATATAAGTGAATTACTATACACTGTTGGTAGAAATGCGGTAATTGTCGGAGAAAAAGGAGTCGTTGAATTAAATAAAAAATATTTTAAAAATGACATTATTCCTTCGACTATCGTTAATATCGAAGATAGTGAAAATGAATTATGGGATGTTAGTGTTGACGAAAAACACGAATACCTTATTCATGGATTTATTAGTCATAATACTATTAACTGTCCCACAGATATAAGTAAAGATGATTTTAAAAATATATATCTCAATGCTTATGATAGCGGATTAAAAGGATGTACTACATTTCGTTTTAATCCAGAAGCATTTCAAGGTGTAATTGTTAAACAAAATGATCTTAAAAATACAAAATATAAAGTTGTATTTGAAGACAATAGTGAATTAGTATTATCTGGGGATGAATTAGTTACTTATGATAATAATGATAGTACTATTGCAAATCTATATGATGCCCTAAAAGAAGGGTATTATGGTAAATTCTAAATAAATAATCTTACCCGCCTAAAAGGCGGGTAAGTATTTTTAATTAGTTTTTTTATATGTATATTATAATATAACACAGGAAGTTTTTTTATGATTGAAGCAACATTTGATTACATAACTTATAACAATCAAATTTTTAAAAGCACCAGTACTCCAAATCAAAATAAAAGCTGTTATGAAATCAGCGATAATAAACTTTGGTTAAAGCGTTGTACATTGGAATTAGCCGAAGCAATTAACGACCCATTTGGCGGATATTCGGTAAACGAAGAACATAGTAAAATATTAGTAAATTATACGGGCGTTATTAAAATGTATGACATTTATAAAGAAAAAGCAGAGTTCATTAATTTTAATGTTGTTAATGGTATAATACAACAATTTTCTGGAGAAACTCATGATTGAAATTCCAAATTGGATTATCGGTTATTTTATTAATCCAATCGCCATTACTGTCGGATTAGTAATATTTTTTAAAATCACTACTAGTTTATTTAAAAGTATTTGTCGAAAAGAATGTATCGACAAATACTATAATGTTTAATATGGTTATCAATTTAAATGATGAAGTGTTAGTAAAACTAACACCTTACGCGTTAGATCTCATGTTGAAAAATCACAATGATTTGTAT
>Ga0105097_10001091_pt1 | contig 12779 bp, 12 predicted proteins | sample PPLLak12cMay2015_FD_87035 | JGI IMG/M metagenome (GOLD analysis project Ga0105097, IMG submission 87035) | Freshwater sediment microbial communities from Prairie Pothole Lake near Jamestown, North Dakota, USA - PPLs Lake P7 Core (1) Depth... | ecosystem: Environmental > Aquatic > Freshwater >... | reverse complement strand
TGCTCGAACATGGCCTCCAGGTTAAAATGGTACACACCGAATATAATACCCAGGCGGTGGATACCACGGCGGATCTCGCACGTGTCGAGAAACTGATGGAATCCGATCCGTTGCTCAGCCGCTACTAGGAATAATTATGTCACTAAAATCAAGGTTAAACCGATCCGAATTAACCATTGGCTCATGGGTCACACTGGGACATCCATCCATTGCCGAAATCATGGCGGCAGCCGGATTTGACTGGCTGGTTCTGGACATGGAACACAGCGTGCTGGAACTCAGCGAAGTGCAATCCATTATTCAAGTGCTGGACGCTAAACAATGTCCGGCCATCGTGCGCCTGACATCAAACCACCCCGATCAGATCAAACGCGTCATGGATGCCGGGGCAACCGGCGTGATGGTGCCGATGATTAAATCCGCCGCTGACGCCAAAGCCGCCGTGGATGGCGTGTATTACCCGCCACGCGGACAACGCGGCGTCGGCCTTGCGCGCGCTCAAGGCTATGGCAACAGCTACCAGGCTTACCGGCAATGGCTGGATGAAAATGCGGTGATCGTCGTGATGATCGAACATGTCGATGCCGTCAAAGCCATTGATAGCATTCTGGCTGTGCCAGGTATCGATGCCTATATCATCGGCCCCTACGATTTGTCCGGTTCGATGGGACGCCCCGGTGATCTCGATCACCCGGATGTACAGGCTGCCATTGCACAAGTTCTGGAAGCTGGCTGCCGTGCCAACAAACCCGGCGGTATTCATGTCATCGAACCGGATCTGGAAGCATTGCAACAACGCATCCAAGCAGGTTTTAATTTTCTCGGCTATGGTCTGGATATTCGTATTCTGGATTCCATCTGCCGAACTCACTTAAAAAGTATCCGCGCAACACTTAAAACGCCATGAACGCATTTGTCATCTCCACTTCTTCCTTCGACATTGACAATAACCCGCATATCCAATATTTGCTGCAAAAAGGCATGCAAGTTATCACCAATCCACACCGGCGCAAACTCACCGAGGATGAGATTATTGAATTACTGCAGGAAGGAGCAACCGGCTTAATAGCCGGGATTGAACCACTGACCGAGCGGGTATTTCAGTCTGCCAACAATCTGAAAGTTATCTCGCGCTGCGGCGCCGGATTAGACAGTGTCGACCTGGTGGCGGCAAAAAATCATGGCATTACGGTTTTTAACACGCCGGAAGCACCCGCGCAGGCCGTGGCTGAACTGACAATGGGATTGATACTGACCCTGCTGCGGCAAATCCGTCAGATTGATCAGTCGGTGCGCAAAGGCGAGTGGCCGCGCACGCAAGGCCGTCTGCTGGCCGCGCAAACGGTGGGCATCATCGGCATGGGGCATATCGGTCGGCGCGTTGCGCGCCTGTGCCAGGCATTTGAAGCCACGGTTATCGCACACGACCCGTATGCAGGCGAAATTCCTACCGGTGTTGCATTAATGTCCTTGGAGCAATTGCTGGCCACCGCAGACATTATTACCCTGCATCTGCCTTATGGATCGGAAACGCATCATTTACTGAATGCCAAGGTATTCGCAGCCATGAAACCTGAAGCGATTGTCATCAATGCCGCGCGTGGTGGATTGGTCGACGAAGACGCACTCTTGGCAGCATTACAAGCAGGCAAAGTCAGCGCCGCTGCCTTGGATGTTTTCGAGCAAGAACCTTATCATGGCCCATTAATCGAAAGCGGCAATGTCATCCTAACGTCGCATATCGGCTCTCTTGCCCGGGAATCACGCCAACTGATGGAAATTGAAGCGGCTGAAAATCTACTGCAGGGTTTAATCAAAGCAGGTCTAATCAATAACGGATAACACTATGGTGAATGAAACGGTTGTTGTATTTGGTGCCAGCGGTTTTCTAGGAAGCCATGTTGCCGACGCATTATCGGCTGCAGGCTACCGGGTACGGTTATTTGACCGCAGTCCTTCTCCCTATCTTAAAAGTAATCAGGAAATGATCATTGGCGATATTATGAATCTCGATCAAGTGATCGAGGCCGCCAAGGGAACATCCATCGTGTATAACTTTGCCGCGATTGCTGATATTGATGAAGCCAACGACAAGCCCATTCCCACTGCAACCATCAATGTGTTAGGCAACATGCACGCCTTGGAAGCCGCGCGCATTGCCGGAGCCCGCCGTTTTGTGTTTGCCAGCAGCATTTATGTCTATTCCGAATCCGGTTCTTTCTATCGCGCCAGCAAGCAGGCAGCAGAACGTTTCACTGAAACCTATCATGAGCGCTACGGCCTGGATTACAGCATTCTGCGCTACGGCTCGCTGTATGGTCGACGCTCAGATAAACGCAATGGCATTTATCGCATGCTGCACGAAGCTGTCGCCCATCACTCCATCACCTATAAGGGCAGCGGCGACGCCATGCGGGAATATATCCATGTGGAAGATGCTGCGCGTATGAGTGTACAAATATTGGCACCGGAATTCGCCAACCGGCATATGATTTTGACCGGTCAGGAAAGATTACGCATCAAAGATGTCATGACGATGATCTCGGAAATCCTACCGTGGCCGGTTGAATTGCACTTTGACGAAGCCAATACCGTGCACCACTACGAAATTACGCCCTACGCGTTTCAACCCCGCGTTGGCCGTAAACTGGTTCTGAATGAACATGTCGATCTGGGACAAGGCATACTCGATTGCTTGCGGGAAATTCACCAAGACTTGCATCATTCCGATGAAAATGACGACGCCACCCCGTCAACGTCTGATAATCGGGCATAACCATTCAGCATGAAAACTTTTGATTGGCAGGCAATTATTTTCGATTTTGATGGCGTTGTGGTGGAATCCGGGAAAATCAAAACTCAGGCTTTCGCCGAGCTTTACCGTCCTTACGGTGAAGACATCGTCGCAGCGGTGGTGCAATTTCACAACCAGAACGGCGGCATGTCGCGCTACCGCAAATTCCGTCACTTTCAGCAACATTTTCTAAACAAACCGCCGCTAACAGAAGCGGAAGAAAAACAACTGGATATCCGCTTCTCCGAACTGGTAGTGGAAGCCGTCATTGCCGCAGAGGCGGTGCCGGGTGCACTGGAGCTGATCCGCCAACAAGCCGAGAGAATTCCATTATTTGTCGCCTCCGGCACACCGGAAACAGAACTCAAGATCATCGTTGAACGCCGCGGCCTAACACCTTACTTCACCGAAGTGCGTGGCGCACCGGCGCTCAAGAAAACCATCATTGCAGAAATTTTATCCGCACATGCACTCAAACCCGAAACGGTGTTAATGATCGGCGATGCCATGGCGGATTTGGAAGGCGCACAAGCCAACAACACTGCCTTCCTGGGCCGCGTCTCCCCCGGTGACCCGAATCCTTTTCCCGAACATGTGGAAATCGTTCCGGATTTGCGCGGGTTAGTCGCGTAAGCGCATCAACTTCCCGATGCAACGCCATGTCTTTCCGGATATCAAACAATTGAGCCAAGCCTTTGCCGACTTTGCCGCAACCACACTACAAAATACGCTAAACCAAAAACAACACGCCACGCTGGTCGTCCCCGGCGGCAACACCCCGCGTTATTACCTGCCCGCATTGGCAAAATGTGCGTTACCTTGGGATCGAATCACTGTTACGCTGAGTGACGAGCGCTGGGTTGATGTTACTGATGAACAATCCAACGAGCATCTGGTAAAGCAACACCTGATGAATCACCTCCTCGCAGGCACACGCTTTGTCGGACTCAAAACCCAACACGATGATCCTTTTGCTGCCGTCGATGAGATTCATCAGCGATTGGATCAATTGACGCTGCCATTGAGTTTGACGGTATTGGGTTTGGGAGAAGACGGGCATATTGCTTCGTTGTTTCCCGGAATGAATCCTGATTTACTCTCTAGGCATCATTGCATCGCCGTTGCGCCGCCGATTGCGCCATCACCACGCATTAGTCTTTCGTTGGCGATGCTGGCGGAGAGTGAACATATTGCGTTGATGGTTACCGGTAAGTCCAAACGGCGGTTGTTGGATCAGTTGAATGAGTATCCTGATCCGAAGTTGCCCATTGTTTGGTTATTACAACTAAGTGACACAGCAATTACTGTTTTTGAAACAGGCGAGGTGTAAGATCTGAAGTCAATTAAATTTGAATTAACGGAGAACTTGTGGATTGGTGGATAGTAAAACAACTTCGGGCAACGATCTTAACGGATTTACACGATTTTATTCCTAAGTATTACTTTGAAAGCGAAGCCGATAGATTCAAACTTCACAATGGTCTAAAAAACTCTGCACACTACTCTCGCGAGTTCAGATGGGGATATTTAGCATCTAAGCTTGGAAAAAGATTATTCTTTGAATCGACAATTATTATGTCGGCAAAGCAAGTCTCTGCAAGCGAGCTATTAATGAATCTGGGATTACTGGCAATAGCAGAAGCAATTAAAGGCTCTACTTCACAGCTATCTAATAATTCGAAAATAAAAGATGTTCCAGATGGTAATGCAGGAGAAGTTGCAAGACAGATGGAAGAACAGCACATCCCTACTTTTATTGATAACACTAGAGGCGCTCTAGAACAATATTTGCGATATCTCACACCACTTGAAGCAAAGCCATTTTTATCTTTATTAGAATCTTGCCAAGATGAGGATAAAACAGCTGATGAACATCCCAATGTAAGTTTATTACTTAAAAGAATGACAACAGCATTAGAAGATGATGATCCATCAGGTGTTCTCCATGCTAGTGCATCTATTTTTGAAACAATAGCTAAAGACATAGTTGGTATAGATAGTATTCAAGAAAAGCCTTTAGGTGCCTTCTTTGAGCGATATCGAATAGAATCAATGCTTCCAGAAGAAATATTAAATTACATCGAATCAATATATAAACGAAGAAATACAGAGCCATTAGCTGGTCATGGAAGCACCAGGCAACCAGAAATTACCAAAGAAGAAGCTATTATTCTTGTAGAAATAACAAAAGCCTTAATAAAGTGTGAGAGATTACTAAAGAATGAAAAACAATTATTTGCTATAAATAATTGCTTAACAAGGTAAAACTCAATTCAATTTTATTGCACCGAATGAAAAATTCCGGTGCAATGCGCTTCGCTTATTGGCACCCTACTACTCGCGGTAGAGACTAAACCACTGAACAGGTCATTCATACCTGTATCGAAAAAGCACACTATGTTTCCTGTCGTTTTCTCAGTGGCGCGGTTCAATGTCTGTGTTATTCCAATTCTTGATAGACATGAAAATTATAAAATATATAACTAACTGTTTTTAATAATTTAAACTAATATAATTATTGCTGTTTCTATCTGTAATTGGAATTAGCTGCCTCAACAAGAAGCTTTACCCGGCGCACGATCAGCCACCAGTCCGCGCCTGCATTCTTCGTCGGAATTCAGCTCGATCAATCAACTTCGCGGCGCTTGCATCAATTTCAGCAAGGCGCCGTAGAATTTCCTTATTCCAAGCTTCCAATGCATCCGCACATCGGGCGCATCCAGGCTTTTAACCAAAGCATGCGCCAACGGTTATTGGTGCCTTTGTGCAGAAAAGTCTCCACTCCGCCCCCCCCACGCATTAAGCCATTTCTTGATAGTTGTTCCGCAACAAACTTTTACGTCGTTGAATCTCGCTAACTGGCCGTTGATAAACTATCTGCGGTGTTAAAAACAGGCTAAAATGCTCATTTATCATGCACAAACAGCGTTCTATCTCCTCTGTCTTTACCTTGCATCGGCTGCCTCAAATGCGTTTTTCAACGTCCAGCTAATGGATAGATATTCACAGAAAAATATCCGTCGAATCTTTGTATACATCACTTTGGCATTCACCTCTCGCTTGCTCCCACCTAAAAATTAGGCCGGATACGTGGATTACTTGGTCAGATTTCAACCGGCACTAACAGCTTTTTCTGATCATTTTTAAACCGGCATCAACACTTTGTGTGCCATTAACTAAACAGTTTGTTACAAATATAACCCTAAAGTTTCCATACGTATTAGCGTAATCTGTATAGATGTAGAAGCAGGGGTCATGGTTTAATAGTTGTTCAATTTTTATTTGGGGAGTTTTGTTTTATGAAAAAAAATATTTTTTCAACATTATGCGCGGTAGCTCTGTTTACACCGGGAGTGCCGTCAGCACTGGCTGAGAGTGTGGCCGTGGAGGGCAAATCCATTTTTATTCTTGATAACAGTGTTGGATCTAAAATAGTCGTAAAAAATCTCACCGATGGTGCTACGAATGCATGCCTTACTAATCCAAACTTGGTTCTAACAGACGTAGAAGCAGTACCAACTGATATCGTAATCAAGAATGGTACTGCGGTTATTACAACTTATAATAAAACCAAAAATATAACTGATGTTATGTTAGTAGATGTTACTAGTTGCTCAACCACTGACACCGTTGATCTCAGTGAATGCTATGCTACTGTTGATGATGACAAATTGACTATACCGTGCCTCAAATATGGCGATGATGTAATCTCTGTTGTACTTGGACAACGTGGAAGCTCTATGAATTATGAATTTGAATCTTCCAAACCAGGTAAAAGCCACGGCCACGACGACCACGGCACTGATGATTAAGTTAAAGAGATTAAAGGGTCTTATACTGAATAACTATAATTTCCAATAGTATATTACCTGTATTACAGGTAGTCGGATGAAATGGTGAGTACCCTATTCAGATGACTACCTGTCTCCCTACTGCCCAAGCATCGCTGAGATACAGCACAGATTCTGTCAGAACAGATCTTCGGAGAAAAAGATAAATGCCATTTTTTCTTGACATTCTAAATCATCCACAGTTTGAACAAGATACAGAGATTACTTTAAGTAACTTCATGTCAAAACGACAAATTATTTATAACCACATGATAAATATCACATAATTCTCGCGTTAAATAATTAATCAATATAAAGAAAACCCATAGATTTATATGGACTAATCACATAAACAAAACAGTCTTGCACAAAGTTATCCACAGAAATTGTTGATAATAGAAAAAACCTCATATTACATAAGGTGATAGACTGGATATTAGTTAAATTTTAGGAAAACCATCCAATCATCCCAATAGCCTTTTTATGATGCTTCAATAATTCACACATTTCCTTCCGCGCAGTTTACTAATTCCATGCTAAAAGCATTCTGACTTGCTCTGGCTTTGCCTGCAGGTGTCTTAACTCCGGTTGACTGTTTTCCACGGCTGTCAATGCTTCTATGATACGCACGCAGCAATGCGCTTGTGCCTTAAGTGCTTCTAATTGAACGCAGTAATGCGCCAATGGCTTTGGGGCCGGTAATGCTGGCATGGTGCTTAACCTTGACCGGTATCAATGCACCTCTCAAATCGCTGCTTGGGTCACGTTCAGCGCGCCCGGTGCCGATGGCATAGCGAAATACCCGTACGGCTTGTAATTCTGGTGCCGTAATATCTCTGATGACGCGGTTACCTAGCCAAGGAAAATATCTTTTTCAAGATGGAGCTTGATATTTGTGGCTTGTTGTTTCTGCCCAAGTCTTGGTGTTTTTTGCGTGCCATTCCTGCGCCTTCGCCTTAAAATTATTTTCTGCCATAAGTACGCACAATCTGCTTGTTGATGGCTTTAGTCAGTAACGGAGCAATATCTTTTGCAAGCAGTTCGCGCGCTTCATCCCGTTTCTTTCTGGCAGCAACAAGAGAAACTGCTGGATAGACACCGATGACCAAAGTCATACGCTTACCCAAAAGCAAGTAATCCATGCGCCAATATTTTCCGGTGGATTTCACCAGCAAATACAGCCCGCCACTGTCGCTTCTTTGTAAAATTTATCTCGAGATTTAGCGTTTCTTATTGCGGTATCGGCGAGCACCTGGCGGCATCTCGCATGACGGCATCAAAAAGCACCATCAGAAATACCGTTGTTTTAACGGTATTTTAAAAAAAGACAAGCTATCTTGTGAAATAATAAAAAAGTTTTAAAGCTATTAAAAATCAGGGGATTTAATACGATATGAAACTTTCTGAGAACTTTTATTGGTGCCGGGAGGGGGAATCGAACCCCCATGATGTCGCCATCGCGGGATTTTGAGTCCCGTGCGTCTACCAATTCCGCCATCCCGGCTTTGCTTTGTGCTATCTAACTGTTTTTTGAATAAACAGAAGGCGCAATTATCACTGAAAAGCTGAAGTACAGCAAGCTGCATGGGCGGAAACATGCAGCGCCGGTATAATAGACGGCATGAAAACTCAGGATTTTGATTATTACCTACCCGCTGAGCTAATCGCGCAATTCCCCGCCGAGCAGCGTACCAGCAGCCGCTTACTCTGTCTGGACAGCATCAGCAATCAACTGCAGGATAGTTTATTTTCCAACCTGCCCAGTTACTTTCGTGCTGGGGATGTCATGGTGTTTAACGATACTCAGGTGATCAAAGCGCGTCTATTTGGAAAAAAAGGCAGTGGCGGTAAAGTGGAAGTAATGGTGGAGCGTATACTGAATGATCGTCATGTCTTGGCGGCTATCCGTGCCAGTCACGCCCCCAAACCGGATTCTAAACTGTTACTGGCTGATGCTATTCCAGCAACAGTAATCGCGCGTGAACAAGAATTTTATACATTACGTTTTGAGCATGAGAAGCCGGTCGCAGAATTATTGGATTGCTACGGTCAACTGCCGCTGCCTCCTTACATCGCGCGACCCGCCACTGTTACAGATGAAGCTCGTTATCAAACCATATATGCTAAAAACTCCGGAGCCGTTGCAGCACCGACCGCCGGTCTGCATTTCGATACCGGCATGATGGATCAATTACGTGCGATGGGCGTCATCATTGTCTATGTTACTTTACATGTCGGTGCAGGGACATTTCAGCCAGTACGCGTTGAAAATATCGCCGACCACACCATGCATAGCGAAAAATTCCATATCCCCCAGGCCACCGTGAGCGCTATCGAGCATGCTAAAACGACAGGAGGCCGCATTCTTGCGGTCGGCACTACATCGTTGCGCGCATTGGAGGCTTGCGCATCGCTTCATCGAGGTCGATTGGTTGCGGGTTATGGCGATACGCAAATTTTTATTACGCCAGGCTATCGTTTTCAAGTGGTCGAGCGGTTATTAACCAACTTTCACTTGCCTTGCTCGACATTGCTGATGCTGGTTTCAGCTTTCGCCGGCATGGATAATATTCAACGCGCATATCAACATGCTGTGACAGCGCGATATCGGTTTTTTAGCTATGGAGATGCCATGCTTATTGAGAAAAGTTCATGAAATTTCAATTACATTCCACCGATCATGCCGCTCGCCGCGGCACGTTAACTTTAGCGCACGGCACGGTCGAAACACCAGTATTCATGCCGGTGGGAACCTATGGTGCAGTCAAAAGCATGTCGCCTGCCGCCCTGCAAGCTACAAACGCACAGATTATTCTAGGCAACACGTTTCATCTGTGGTTACGTCCCGGACTGGAAGTCATCCAAGCACATGATGGATTACACGATTTCATGGGCTGGCATGGTCCGGTATTAACCGACTCAGGCGGATTCCAGGTATATAGCTTGGGGAAGTTACGCAAAATCACTGAGCAGGGCGTTCAATTCAAATCGCCGGTTAATGGCGACAACTGTTTCCTATCACCGGAAGAATCGATGCGGATTCAGCGCACACTCAACTCCGATATTGTGATGATCTTTGATGAATGCACACCTTATCCGGCGGATGAAACCACTGCCCGCTTCTCTATGGAACTTAGCTTGCGCTGGGCGGAACGTTCCAAACAAGCACATGAGGACAATCCAAATGCGTTGTTTGGTATTGTACAAGGCGGTATGTATGAACATCTCCGTGACCAATCATTTGCTGGTTTACACAACATCAGTTTTGATGGTTATGCCATCGGCGGACTATCCGTCGGAGAACCGAAGATAGACATGCAGCGTATTCTGAAACATACCGCACCGTTGCTACCTGCTGACAAACCACGTTATTTGATGGGTGTAGGTACACCGGCAGATATTGTCAACGCAGTGGGACAGGGCGTTGATATGTTCGATTGCGTATTGCCTACGCGCAATGCCAGAAATGGTTGGCTGTACACGCGGCATGGCATTATCAAATTGCGTAACAGCCGCTATCGTTTGGATACTTCGCCTCCCGACGAAAACTGTGGTTGCTATACCTGTCAGCATTTCAGTCGCGCCTATCTGCATCATTTACAGCGCATCAATGAAATGTTGGGCGCACACCTAAATACCGTACACAATTTGTTCTATTATCAGCAACTAATGGTGGAAATTCGTACGGCAATTGAAAACAAGCAATTTAAAGAATATGCACAAGAATTTCTGGCATAAGCGGTCATCATGCTAATATGTACCCTTTTAATAGAAGGGAGAATTTTATGCTGATAAATGACGCATTTGCCCAAGCTGCTTCGTCAACGCAAGCTGGCGCAGATTGGCTGAGCCTATTACCGATGATCGGTATACTTATCATTTTTTATTTACTGCTGATCCGCCCCCAAGCAAAACGTGCAAAAGAACAAAAACAGATGGTGGAAGCATTGCAAAGAGGTGATGAAGTCATCACTAACGGCGGTATATTAGGTCTGGTCACTAATGTCAGTGATAATTATGTGATTATCGAAATCGCTCCAGCCGTAGAGGTCACTGTGCTTAAATCTTCGGTGCAAACCTTACTACCCAAGGGAACACTGAAAAGTATTGAACCCAAAGGCAAGACACAAAAAACCAAAACAGCAAAAACAACTGCCGCGCCGGAAACCAAAAAAGCTGAAGATACCAACGAAGCTTCAAATGACAAAGATAATGAAGCAGAAAAAAATATAGAAAAGAAATAATCGCGCACAGTAACGTAGGGAATTATTATTTAATACCTGCCGTTGCATGTCTTCTACCTTTTATTATTTGATACTTAACTGATACCCATGAACCGCTACGCACTTTGGAAATATCTGATTATTGCGGTTTCGCTTTTACTCGGACTGCTTTACACTTTACCTAATTTTTACGGTGAATCTCCCGCAGTACAGATTTCTCCGTTACGGGTTTCTGCAATCACTGGCACCACCTTGCTGCAACGAGTCGAAGACGCATTAAAAAAAGCCGATCTTGGAACCGTTGGAATTTTGCTGGAAGAAGGCAGTATCAAGATACGTTTCGCTGATACTGACATACAACTCAAAGCAAAAGACCTTTTGGAATCAACTCTCGGAAATGAATACATCATTGCACTGAATCTGCTACCCAATTCCCCACCATGGTTAACCAATCTTGGCGCTTTGCCAATGTATTTGGGGCTTGATTTGCGTGGCGGTGTACATTTTATGCTTGCAGTTGATATGGAAGGTGCGCTCGAGAAATCATTGGATCGTTATAGTGCCGATATTCGCAGCACATTACGTGAGCATAAAATTCCATATACCGGACTTGAGAAACAAGATAAAAAACTAATCTTGAAGTTTCGTGATACTGAATCACGCGCAAAAGCAGAAGCTGAATTAAAATCGAATTTTCCAGATCTCGGTTTAAGTGAGAAAGAAGCCGATAACAGACATCACCTCATTGCTGCGATCAAACCCGAAGCCCAAATGCGCATGCAAGATTCAGCCGTGATGCAGAATATCACTACACTGCGTAATCGTGTTAATGAACTGGGTGTTGCTGAACCAATCATTCAGAAAGCTGGGGCGGATCGTGTCATTGTTCAATTGCCGGGCGTGCAGGATACAGCCAAAGCAAAAGATATTCTGGGACGAACGGCTACACTGGAAATTCGTATGGTCGATGACGAACATGATCTCGACGCTGCTATACGTGGAAAAGTTCCATTTGGGACCGAGATTTATGAGGAACGTGGCGGCAGTCCGATACTCGTCAAGAAACAGGTTTTACTCACAGGTGAGCGTATTACTGATGCACAACCCGGCTTTGATAAAGATAATCAACCAGCAGTACATATCAGTCTGGATAGCAATGGCTCACGTATTTTCAAACAATTAACACGTGAAAACGTTGGCAGAAGAATGGCGATTCTTTTAATTGAGAAGAACCAAACAGAAGTTGTCACGGCGCCGGTTATACGAGAAGAAATTGGCGGCGGACGTGTCCAAATCAGCGGACGCATGACCAGTATGGAAGCTCGCGATGTTGCTTTGTTACTGCGTGCAGGTGCGCTGGCAGCACCGATGGATATTATTGAAGAACGTACAGTAGGTCCGAGCTTGGGTGCTGACAATATTGCTCGAGGGTTCAATTCGACACTTTATGGATTCTTGGCTGTCGCCATCTTCATCATAGTTTACTACATGGCGTTTGGTGTCATCTCAGTTATAGCACTCAGCTTTAATCTATTGTTATTGGTAGGTTTATTATCCATAATGCAAGCCACGCTAACATTACCTGGGATGGCTGCACTGGCATTGACTGTGGGTATGGCTATCGATGCAAATGTCCTGATTAATGAACGTATTCGAGATGAATTACGCGCTGGTGTTTCTCCGCAACTCGCGATTCATGCCGGTTATGAGCGCGCATTTGGCACGATATTGGATTCTAATATTACAACCTTAATCGCTGGCATTGCGCTATTTGCTTTTGGCTCAGGACCGGTCAAGGGTTTTGCAGTTGTGCTTTGCTTAGGTATTCTAACTTCTGTATTTACAGCAATTTTTGTATCAAGAGGTATGGTAAATCTGATATACGGAAGCCGACGCAAACTGGATCATGTTCCGATCGGGAAAATCTGGATA
>Ga0105097_10001090_pt1 | contig 12781 bp, 6 predicted proteins | sample PPLLak12cMay2015_FD_87035 | JGI IMG/M metagenome (GOLD analysis project Ga0105097, IMG submission 87035) | Freshwater sediment microbial communities from Prairie Pothole Lake near Jamestown, North Dakota, USA - PPLs Lake P7 Core (1) Depth... | ecosystem: Environmental > Aquatic > Freshwater >... | reverse complement strand
CTGCTCGCGGTGGCCTTCGCTGATGCGTCTGTAGGAGTCGCGGTGGGCACCGCCGGCACGGCAGTTCGAACCACAAACGGCGGCATGACCTGGACGCCTGTTGTGAGCGGCGTTCAGGTATTCCTAGCCGGCGTGGCTTTCGGGACTCCGACGGTCGGCGTAGCCGTCGGCGGGGCCGGACAGGTAATTCGCACGACTGATGGCGGACAGTCCTGGAACCAGGTGCCATCGGCGACGGCCTCCAACTTGAGTGGCGTTGCATTTGCAGGGCCTGCCACGGTGTTTGCCACCATCGCCTTTCCCGAGGGCGCCGCAATTCTGAGCAGCAACGCCGGCGCATCATGGTCGAGCGCGCCGTGGATCGCCAGCTACCCGTTCACGGCGATCAGCTTTCAGTCATCGACACTTGGATTCATCGTGGGTGAGCGCGACGCCATCCTACGAACCACAACTGCCGGCCCGTGACGGGCACCGGGTGCCTGGACACCTGCACCGAAGTGTCATTCTTTCCGATACGCAGCCGCGGCCGATAGGCGCGGATCGGATCGGTCTAAACCTCGGGCCATATGGCTAGCCTAAGGGTCTGCGATTGGGAAATTCTTTTGCGCCGAACGCGCGGTTGGTGGCCGATCACGGCGGCCAATGAAGACAGCATCCAAGCAGGCAGAATGAACCTCGGGGCGTAATGTCAACAAGCGGGGAGGGTGGCTAAGCGAGCTTTCGACCCCGTTGCAGACATTGCTGTGAATCGAAACAGTCATTTGCTTCTGCGCCCGGAGTAGTAACCCTGCGCCCGCAATGAAGAACGGGCGCCGAGGCGCCCGTCGAAGGTGTCGTGGTACTGGGATCAGGGCTGCAGCTCAATTTCTCCGGGCCGCCACGTCTTGTCGAACCACGGCTCCAGCGGACCGTACAGACGCAGGATCATGAACCAGCCCTTGCCTGGAATCGTCTGCACCCAGTTGTTCTCCATTCCCGCTGGTGCCTTAGGTCCGAAGTAGACGTCCACCGAACCGTCCGCATTGACCTTGACCCCCTTGTCCTGGCTGCTGACGCTCGGAGCCTTCTGGTCGGCCTGCACCATCGAGCGGGTCTGGTTGTCGTAGACGATCACCGACCAGAAATTCTTGACCGGGATGTTGGGCGGCAGGCGCAGCTTGTAGGTCTTGCCGCCATCGAAGGGATTGCCCTTCGCATCCTGCACCGACCAGGGGTATTGCGATCCCTGGCCCACCATCTTCTCCTCCATCGCCGGCGTGACGCCGGTGGCGAAGTAATAGTAGAAAGCCGCACCGTCCAGGTTGCTGACACCGGGCGACACCTCGAACCTGTAGCCGCCGAAGAACGGCAGGCGCCACGCACTGCCCGGATAGAAGTACGCCTCCTTCGAACGGATCTTGAAGGCGATAGTGCGCGCCGTCACGGCGCCGATGTTCGCCGCGTCGGTCAGGATCTTCTTCATCCGCTCATCAGGGTTGAAGGGCTGGCCCTTGACGATGCCGATCGAGGCGAACAGGCCCAGGGTGGTGGGGTCCGAACCCTCCGGCGGCTCTTCCTGGATGACCTGGTTCAGCAGGCCCCAGAACGAATAGTCGCCCGGTGCGACGAAGTTCGCCGGAACGCCCGACGCGTTGACGAATTTCATTGGCGGCGGGTTCGCGGCGTCGCCCAGGCGGTAGATCCGCAGGTTCTTCTTGACCGACTCCACGCCGGGCCGGGTCGAACCGTCCACGAGAAAGGCACGGAAGACGAGCCAGTTGCCAAAGGTGCTGGGCCGAACGACGTGGTATCCGGTCGGGATGTCGCCCTTGAATCCGGGCGGCAGCAGCAGGTACTTGCCGCCCGCGCCCTTGTCGGCGCCGGTGATGCCGACGTCGGCCACCCACTTGTACCAAAAGTCGTTGACCAGCCCGAGCACCTTGGGCGGAATCTCGGCCACTAGTGGCCCCTTGCTGGTGTCGACCCAGACGAAGTTGTAGATCGTGTTGTCGTTGGCGGTCAGCTCGACGGTCCTCGGATCCACCAGGTCTTCCCAGATCACATCGGTCTGGTTGTCGGGCCCAAACTTGCGGATCGAGTCGCGCATGCCCGCTTGATTGACGATGGGGATCGCCAGCAGATAGGCCTGCAGCGCCCGCGAGCGGTCGAGGTTGTCGTAGATCTTCTCGACGGTCTCGGCCGACGGGTAGCCGTAGTTCAGGTTCAACGTGCCGATCGAGGACTCGAGCTTGTCGGGCACGGCAACGCCCGGGGCGAAGGGCGTCGTCATCTTGAAAGTTTGCGCGGAAGCCGTCGCTGTGAACGCGACGGCGAGAATCGCGCCCAGCAGGGCGTGTCTCGTCATGTTCTTGTCTCCTCAGGCGCTTTGGGCGCGCGCCGAAACGGCTTACATCGGGCCGGGGACGCTAACAGACCTGCAGGAATCATATTTTGCAAAACCGGCCCTTTGGTCGGCCTGCTCGGGGAGGCCCAACCTACAATGGCCAGCCGAATCCGGCCTGGCACTGCCTGGTCCGGTCGGGAACCGGGAGCTTGCCGGATGGCTAGATCACCGCAGCCCATCGCCGTCAGGTCGTTCGCAAAGAGGAAGCGCCACGCGCGCGACGTGGCCGTCCCGTCCTCGGCTCCACGCACCCATCTGGCCGCGACCGGCGACGGCGAAGTCAGGATCGGCCCTGTTGCCGCGATTCCAGCCCTGCTGAGGAAGTTCGGGGTCACCCCGAGTCTCCCGTTCGCGCGGGCGGGAGTCCCGCTTCACGCCTTCACCGATTCCGAGAACCGGATCGCCTTCGACGCACTCGGACGTCTGCTTGCCGAGTGCTCGGCAGCGACCGACTGCGGCCACTTCGGCCTTCTCGTTGGCGAGTGCTTCGAGTTGGACGGTCTCGGCGCCATCGGGCACCTGATGCGCAACTCAGCCACCGTCGGCGATGCGCTTCGAGCCCTTCTCCTCCATCTCTACCTGCACGATCGCGGTGCTGTTCCAATACTGATCAACGTGGACGCCTCGTTTGTGCTCCTCGGCTACTCCATCTATCGACACGGGACACCCGGCACTGCGCACCTGTACGACGTGGCCATCGCCATCGGCTACTCGTTGCTGCAGGCGATCTGCGGCGCCTCCTGGAAGGCGGCGCATGTCCAGTTCTCGCATGGTCGGCCGAAGGATGCGCGTCCCTATCGCCGCCTCTTTGGTCCGAGTGTTCGATTCAATGCCGAGGTATCGGGCATCGTGTTCGCGGGATCATGGCTCGACCGCACCGTCCCCGGCGCGGACCCCAGGCTTCGCCAACAGGTCATGTCGGCGATCACGCAGGCTAGTGCGAGCAGCACGATGGATTTCGCCGATATCGTACGGGGCGCGCTCCACCAGATGGTGCTCAGCGGCACGTCGTCGGCCGAGAGCGTGGCGCTGCTGTTTGGCATCCACGAGCGGACACTGCGCAAGCGGCTGGCCACCGAGGGGACCAGCTTGCAACAGCTCGTCAGCCAGACGCGCTTCGAGCTGGCGAAGCAACTTCTAGAGAACACACAACTTCCAATTTCTGAGATCGCTTCGGCGCTGCACTTCGCAGACGCGGCGGTCTTTTCACGGGCGTTCCGCAGCTGGTCGAAGACGAGCCCCAGGGATTGGCGCGCACGACGTGGGGGCATGACCGTTACTCGCGCCGATGAGCTCCGAGAAGGGGCGCGGCGACGACCGGTTTGAAGCGAGCACGTCTTGTGGCCGCATCATGGCCGTTCTCGGTAGTGCGAAGGTCCGCTGTAGGGAAGAGCGGCGGTGGGAGGCACAGTGTTGAGTACCGCGTCCAATTGACCCACTTGATCGCAATGCAATGACCCACGCGAACCCTTCGTAACTGGCTGGCTCGCTACGATAAGTCTTCCCTGTGGCAGGGTCAGGCCAACTCGATAACCTGGGTCAACTGGACGCGATACTCAACAGCCGTCCCTCAGCTTTCACAAGAGCAGTCATCCGACAGTGCTCCGATGAGTTGGCTAGAACGATTGCCCAATCTGGCGGGAACGCACGCTGCGACCAGGTCAGATCCGGACCTGCGGTTCTTCAGCAGTCTCGGGATGAACATCGGCGGCGCCTTCAACCTCGACGTTGTCATCCGGTTCGGCGATCAAGTCGGGTACATCGTTGGCCAAGAATCCGCCGGACTGGCGCTTCCATAGAAGCGCGTAGTGGCCGCCGGCGCGCAACAGTTCTTCGTGCGTGCCCTGTTCGACGATGCGACCGGCGTCCATCACCACGAGGCGGTCCATGCGCGCGATTGTTGACAGTCGGTGTGCGATAGCAATCACAGTCTTGCCCTGCATCAGCGTTTCAAGCTGCTCCTGAATGGCGGCCTCGATTTCGCTGTCGAGCGCAGAGGTGGCCTCGTCCAGCACCAGGATCGGCGCATTCTTCAGGATCACGCGGGCGAGTGCCACACGCTGTCGCTGGCCCCCGGAAAGCTTGACGCCGCGTTCGCCGGCGTGAGCCTCGTAGCCGCCGCGGTCTTTCCAGTCTCGCAGTCCGACGATGAACTCGTGCGCATGCGCCTGGCGCGCCGCAGCCTCGACTTCGGCGTCAGTCGCCTGCGGCCGGCCGTAGCGGATATTGGCCGCAATCGAACGATGCAGCATTGAGGTGTCCTGCGTGACAACACCGATGGCTGCGCGCAGCGATTCCTGCGTCACGTCGCGCACGTCCTGACCGTCGATGGTGATGCGACCGCCTTCGATGTCATGAAAGCGCAGCAGCAGGCTCACTAGGGTCGACTTGCCAGCGCCTGATCGACCTACGACACCGACACGTTCGCCGGCGGTGATTTCCAGGCTCAGGTCGTCGATCACGGCGCGCCCACCCCGCGCCAGCGCGCCGTAGCTGAAACCCACGTGGTCGAAGCGAATGGTGCCGCCGCGGACCTGGAGTTCGCGCGCATCGGGGCGATCCGTCAACGCATGCGGCACCGCGATTGTCTCCATGCCTTCCTGCACGACGCCGATGTTCTCGAAGATCCCGCTGACTTCCCACGACACCCAGCCCGCCATGTTGGCGATCTGCCACGCCAGCGGCAGCGCGGTCGCAACCGCCGCCGCGCTCGCCTGACCGGCCAGCCACAACCACACGCCGAGGGCGGCCGTGCCAACGACCAGGCAGGAATTCATGCAGGTGAGCGTGGCCATGAAGCGGGTAGTCATGCGCATGTGGGCGGCGATGCGCTCGCGGTGCTCGACCATCGCTTCACGCACGTACGAGTCTTCGTCCGCCGCGCGCGCAAACAGCTTCACTGTCGGGAAGTTGGTGTACGAATCAACCACCCGTCCCATGACCAGCGAGCGCGCCTCCGAGCTCGCCCGCGACAGGTCGCGCATGCGCGGCACAAAGTAGCGCAGGAAGAACACGAAGGCGACGATCCACAAAACGATCGGCGTCGCGAGTCGCCAGTCCGCCGCACTGACCAGAAGGAGCGCGGTGATCCCGTACACGACGATGTACCAGACCGCGCGGATACTCGACACCACGCTTTCGCGCAGCGAGTTCGAGGTGTTCATCACGCGATTGGCGATCCGGCCGGCAAAGTCGTTCTGGAAGAAGTTCCAGCTCTGCCGTATCACGTGCCAGTGGCTCTGCCAGCGGATCAACGTGGTCACGCCGGGGATCACCGCGTTGTTGCGCACCATCGAGTCCGCGAGAATCGCGAGCGGCCGCGCAATCAGCACCAGGGCCGCCATCGCCAGCAACAGCGGCGCCTGCGTGAGTACGGCGGCACGCGGGTCGGGCGTGGTCATCAGCCCAACCAGCTTTCCGATGAAAAGCGGAATTACTGTATCCAGCAGAGCCACCGTCGCGCCGAAGATGAACATTGCGGCATATAGCCGCGGCGATTGGCGCACGAAGTGCAGGTAAAAAGGCACCAGCCCCGGCGGTGGCCCGTCGCGTTCGACTGCCGCTGGCGGCGCCGCCGTGGCGTTCGGCACGCGCGATTCGAAATAGCTGAAAAGGCTCATGGTTCGGTAGAGATCCGTGTCGGCCGCACAAGAATCAGCTACCCGCGCACGGCACAACGGCGAATACAGCATGAACGCGATCAGCGCTGCAGCCGGACTGCCAGGTAGTTGAGCCGGTCGCTTGCTGTAATCAGCCTTACGTTGCCGCGGAAGCCGCCTGTACCGGTGGCCTTGCAGTCTAACCGCCTGCCTTAGGTGTCAACCAATTCCTCCGACCAGGAGAAGCCGACGTCCAGCGGGGTCTAGAACTTGACCGGTTAGCGACCATTGCGACAATGCGGTTTAGCCGACGCGCCGGCGTTGCCTTTGCGGGAGGCCTTCGATGACCGCTTCATGTGCCTGCGGACAAGCACTGATCACAGCGAACGCGCCTCCCTCGGCGCTGGGGGTCTGTCACTGCAGCAACTGCAAGCGGCGAACGGGCAGGGCGTTCCGCATCTCCGCTTACTTTGATCGAAGTGCCGTGGTTCGCTAGGAGGGGAGAACGAGCGTCTACTCTCTTCATCACGCGGCGCAGAACCACGACCAGCAGCGGCACTTTTGCTCCAAATGTGGAACGACGCTCTTCTGGTACGTCTCGACTCTGCCAGACAAGATCGGCATTGCCGGCGGTTGCTTCGCTGAGCAGGGGCTGGGAGAGCCCACTTAGTCTGTGAGCGGCGGCAAGCGCGAGCCATGGATCGCGCTTCCTTCTGAGTGGCAGGTTTGCCCCGGATAAGAAAGTCCTCTTGTGACGGCGCTGCCGGACCCGGCCATGACCTGACATCTGCGAGCCTCGCCCACTTGGCCTTAGCGCGGACGTTGTTGCAATCGGGCGGTGCCGAAGCGAAGGTCGTGGTCAACGCGCAGCCACCAGCCGTAAAAGCGTCAGCTCCGGCCGCGTTCCCAGTCGCACCGGCGGGCCCCAGGTGCCCGTGCCGGCGTTCACGTAGACCCACATGCGGCCGCGCTGCGACAGGCCCTCGACATGCGGGGCGTGGACCAGGCGCACCGCCAGAGTCCATGGGAAGAACTGCCCGGCGTGCGTGTGGCCCGAGAGCTGCAGGTCGAAGCCGACGCGCTCGGCCAGCGGCGCCAGCTTGGGGTTGTGCGCGAGCAATATGCGCAGCGCGGCGCCGGACTCGCTCGCCGCAGCCAGATCGGGCCTCGGCACCTGCGGCGGGACGTCGAGTTGCGCGGCCGGATCGACCACGCCGCCGACGATCATGCGCGCCGCGCCGCGTGTGACGACCCGATACTCGTTGCGCAGCACCTGCAATCCGAGGCGCTCGAACTCGATCACCCACGGCCCGGCGCCGGAGTAGTAGTCATGGTTGCCGAGCGCCAGATACACGCCCTCGCGGGCGGTCAGCCGCGCCAGCGGCGCCACGCTGGCCGCGAGTCGTGCCACAGAGCCGTCCACGAGGTCGCCGGTCAGGGCCACCAGGTCGGGCGCAAGGCCGTTGCTGATCTCGACCACGCGCCGCACGTAGGCCTCGCCGATGGTCGGGCCGACGTGCAGGTCGCTGATCTGCACGATGCGCAGCCCGTCGAATTCCGCCGGCAGGCCGGCGATCGGGATGTCGATCCGGCGCACGTGCGGCCCGCGCATCGCGGCCAGCCCGCCGAGCAGGAGCGCGGCGAACGCGCCCCAGAACACGAGGAGGGCACCTATCTTGTCCAGCGTGACATGGAGTTCCGGCGCTACTGCCGCGGTCAGAAGCAGCAGCAGGTCGCGCAGCGCGCAAAGCAGGATCACGTAGGTTAGCCACCCCATGCTCAGGTAGCTCGCGCCGTGCAGCAGGTCATCGGCGCGGCCGTGATTCTGGCGCTCGTGAATCCAGTAGATCACGGGCACGGCCCACACCAGCACGAACGGCACGGCGAGCAGGACGCGCCCGGCGCCCGGCGCGGTCAGACGCCAGGCGGTGTACGCATAGCCGGCCGCGATGATCGCGGTCAGCGCCAGCATGAATGGACTGAACCACCGCCTCATGCGGCACGCTCACCGCGCTTGGCAACGATATCGCCGAGGCCGCCGGCAATCAGCGCTGTCACGTCGACCAGCACTGGCGCGAGCGCGAGCCCGCCGGGCGAGGCCAGATAAAGCGGCGTCCACACCGGGGCGAACTTGGCCTTGTAGCGCCGCAGTCCTTCGAAGTTGTAGAAGTGTTCCGCGTGCCGGTAAACGAACGAGCCGACCCGCCCCCACAGCGTGGCCTGCGCGAGCGTGTCGAGGCCGCCCAGCGGCGTCATGCCGAAGTTGAACCAGCGATAACCCTGCGCGCGTCCCCACAGGAACAGTTCCGCGAACAGCATGTCCATCGTCCCGTTCGGCGCGTCCGGGCGGTGCCGCATCAGGTCGACCGAAAGTTCCTCGCGGTTGGCACCGAGCCACAGGTTGGCGAAGGCGACGATCTCGTCGCTATGTCGCACGATTGCGGCCGGAAAGCGGCTGAGGTAGGCCGCATCGAACGAGGCATTCGAGAAGCCCTTCTCGCTGGTGGCCTTGCGTGACAGCCACGCGCGCGAAATGCCCTCGAGCGTCGGCAGCAGCGGCGGAACCGACCCCGGCGGAACGACCTCGAACCGGAGCCCGTGCCGGCGAAGCTTGGCGCAGGCCTGCCTAAGGTCGCGCTGCGCCGGCGTATCCAGCGTGAATGCGCGAAGGTCGACACGCGCCTCCTCGCCGAGAGGCGTCAGCGTCAGGCCGAGTTCCGCATACAGGTCGCGCCGCTCGGGACGCACCTCAAAGAACACGCACCAGCCGTCGTGGCGGTCCGCCAGTTCACGGAATCGCCAGGCCAGTTCGCGCACGCCGGGCTCGGCGCCGATCGGGTCACCCATCGCGATCCAGCTGCTTCTCATGCGACCGTACATCAGGAACGCGTCATCCGCGCCGCTGAACAGCAGCGCCTTGTCACCACGGTAGACGAGGTTCGCATAGGTCCACGCCGAGCGCTCGACGAGCGGCCGCGCGCGTTCGAGTTCGGTGCCGGCTGGCGAAGGCCGTTCGGGACGCGCTGGCCGGATCAGGCGGCGCAGCGACAGCAGCACCAGCACGCCGCTGGCGCCGATCATCGCGCGCAGCGAGCGCGACGACTCGTCCTGCCACGCGAATGCCCACCAGGACTCGGTCGCGAGCGCGGCATCGCCGTGTGCGAACAGCGTCAGCCACGCCGAGCCGCCGAGCACGATCGCGCACGCGGCGACCCAGGCCGGCGTGAAGGCGGTCTCGAACAGCGACGAGCGTCGATAGAACTGCCGGCGCAGTGGCAGCAGCGCGAGCAGCGCCGTGCCGAGCACCAGCGCCTCCTCGAAGTCGAAGCCCTTGAGCAGCGACAGCACCGCACCTGCGCCGAGCAGTCCTGCCGCCAGCCACCACGCCGCATCGAGACGGCGCTGCAGTCCTCGTGCCACGACCAGCAACGCGGCGCCGACCAGGCTGGCGAGGAAGTGCGAGACCTCGATGACCGGCAGCGCGAAGAGATGCTCGACCAGCGCGAGCCGGCCGACCGCGGCCGGAAGCGCTCCCGACATCAGCAGCACCGCGCCCGAGACGAAGGCCATCACCGCGATCACGGTTGGCGCGACACTCGCGAGCGTGCGCCAGGCGCTGCCGAGCCAGGCCGGCGCGAACCGCACACTGCCGCGCACGCCCACGGCGGCCACGGCGGCCAGAAGCGGCAGCAACAGGTAGACCGCGCGAAACGTCAGCAGCGCCGCGGCCAGCTCGCTCGTCTCGACCTGCGGCGCCAGCAGCAGGATCACGACGGCTTCGAACACGCCAAGCCCGCCGGGCACTTGGCTCACGTTGCCGGCGATCAGCGCGATCAGGAACACTGGCAGGAACGCCACGAACCCGAGCGCGGCGTCACTCGGCAGCAGCACGTACAGCGCCGCCGCCATCAGGCACAAATCGCTGCAGGCCACGACGATCTGTCCGAGCGTGAGGCGAACGGACGGGATGTCCACATGCCACGGACCCAACGCGAAGGGCCGGCCGCGCGCGCAGATCACGAGCCAGCCGGCAAGAGCGACGAGCAGTGCGGCCCCGAGCGGACGCATGGTCGCCCCTCCGAACTGGAGGGACGGCGGCAACGTCGACGGCATAGCCAGGAACGACGCCGCGCCCAGGGTGCTGTAGCCGAGCCAGAAGCCGAGGCTGCAGAAGACCACGACCTGCCCGATCTGCACCGCCGACAAACCGGCTTCCGTATAGACCCAGTAGCGCACCGCGCCGCCGGTCAGCAGGGTGTTGCCGACGTTGTTGCCGAGCGCGTTGGACAGCAGTGCCGCGATGGCGACGTGGCGCAGCGGGGTGGGGCGGCGGATGTAGCGAAGGGCGAGGACGTCGTAGCCGATGAGCACCAGGTATCCGGCCAGGGTCAGGCCGAGCGCCAGTGCCATACGGTCGCCCGGCAGCCGCGACAGCCCGTCGACCAGTTCGCCATAGCTGTGCTCTTCCAGCGAGCGATGCAGTGACCAGAGCGCCAGGGCGAAGAAGACCAGGCTGACCCAAGGCCAGATGCGTCTCAGCCAGGCTTCCGTTCGCGATGCAAGCCACCGCAGCCGGGCCGTCGAGATCTTCGGGGTCAGCGGGGGCGATGGGCCTGGCTTCGAACGCATGTGCTGCGTGCTGCGCCCGCGTGGCTCCGGGCTGCCTTCCTCGCTACGATCGTGCGCCTGTCGGCCTCGGCCGGCAACGACGCGCGTCAAGTCGCAGGCTGATTCTGATCCCGTGCGCTGTACGAGATGTCGCCGGCCGGCCAGAAGCTGACTTGTGCCGAAGCTGGTCAGTTTTCCGCAAAGCAGCCACAATTGGCTGTGACCTTGGCCAGAACAACAAGAGAAGTTGCCGCGGGGCTGCTGCTCAGTCTGGCGTTGCATGCAGCCTCGGGCCAAGAAGGCAAGGCTGTAGACGCACTCAATGGAAGCGCAAGCGCAGACTGGAGTTATAGCGACGGCCCTTATATGACGATCCAGTCGTACGGCGCCTCCGCCACTCTCAACGTGCCGCTGTGGCGCTTTCTGGGCGGGTCTGCGTTCGCCTCAAGCTTTCGGGAGCGCACCAAGGGCGATTACAGCGATCTTTTGCTTGGCGGCCCTTACGCCTTCAGTCGCGGTGACAGCATTCTTGGCGCAGCCTTATTCCTGCGCACGCCAGAACTGGGCCGGCTGGGGTTCAACTATCGCGAAACTGCTCAGTCGGATCGATTCGCCTATGCAGGTGACCTGCAGGCCTACCTCGCGCGCTGGACGGTGGTGGCCGGAATTGAACGGGCCGGGATCAAGGACGTCTGGACGTCGCCCACGACAACGGCCCGCTTCGCGAGCAACACCTACCTGATCGGCGCAAGCTTCTACCCGCTGGACGAGTTGAGGCTGGATGCGCGCGCCAACGTGTTCGAACGCGACGTGGGCCGCATCTATACGGCCGCGGTCGAATGGGTTCCTGCGTTCCTTGGAACTCCGATCAGTGCCCGCTTCAGCTACTCACGCGTCACAGGCGACGCCGTCTTCGCGACAAACAACACCTACGGAGTCAGCATTACGTACTTCTTTGCTCCGACCCTTTCGCTGCTCAATCTTGACAGGGCTTTTCGCTGAAGTGGACCCGGCGTCGCGGTTCGGCCAGAAGCTGACGGCTTGACGCCGCCTCGGGCCTGCCAGAAAGCGGACGGCGCAAGGACTTGGCTGGATGAACTTCGCGCGAGCGGACCGTATTGTTGGGCGGGCGCGCGCCGCCGGCAGTCAGGCGTTCCGCTCGATCGGACTTCCCTGCTTCGATTTACGTGATCGGTCGAGCTGAGCTGCTCGGGCGGCCAGCGAGCTCGGTCGCTCTTCTCGTTGTCGACTTACCTGGTTGCTCGGGTGCAGGACGTAACGTCCTCCCAAGGTCTGCTTGGCCTGCGCCAGCCTCTGCTGGTTGCGGAGCGCGAGCTGCTCCTCGGTCTCCACGATGACCCGCTGAACTATCGGCGGGTCCGATCGGGGATGAAACCAGCGAAGAACCGTTGTCGCAGCCATCATGACCTCACATTTCGCTCATCCATTAGGGGCCTGCAGTCGTCGCAGCGCGCGGACGAGTTTCAGAGTAACCGTCTGTACGCGGTCCGGGGATGCCAACTCTTTGGGGTCGCCTGACCTCATGGCCCCTCATCCATGGGATGGACACCCGACTTCGCCCGCATTGCCGGTCGAGAACAGCCAAAGACGAGGGTTTGGTCATCCCGTTCGGAACCTGCGCGGAGTTGCCACAGAACTGACTTGGCCCATCGCGGACGGGCGTGTGATGCTTGGTCGATGACGAACGTGCGGGTGCTCAACGCTTCAGTTGCGGACTGTCGCGCCGTGGCTCAGATCCATGTCGACGCGTGGCGGGTTGCGTACGAGGGCATTGCTCCTTCGGACTACCTTGCGGCCCTGTCGGTCGAGCAGCGCGAAACAATGTGGCGCACGGCGGTCGAGCGCGGGACTCCGCGGGTGCTCGTCGCCAGCGCGGGCAGACCTGTCGTTGGGTGGGTCGCCTATGGACGCTGCCGAGATGAGGGAGCCGGTCCGGATGTAGGCGAGATCTGGGCCATCTACGTGGACCCGGCAGCCTGGTCGACTGGGATTGGACGAGCTTTGTGGGAGGCCGCGCGGCGGGACCTGCAGGAGCAAGGCTACCGCACCGTTACGCTCTGGGTGATCCGCGACAACGCGCGGGCGATTCGCTTCTACCAGCTCGCCGGTTTCGCCATCGAAGCGGAATCGGCGAAGGAGTTCGACCTTGGTGGTGCACAGATCTCAGAGG
>Ga0105097_10001088_pt1 | contig 12791 bp, 10 predicted proteins | sample PPLLak12cMay2015_FD_87035 | JGI IMG/M metagenome (GOLD analysis project Ga0105097, IMG submission 87035) | Freshwater sediment microbial communities from Prairie Pothole Lake near Jamestown, North Dakota, USA - PPLs Lake P7 Core (1) Depth... | ecosystem: Environmental > Aquatic > Freshwater >... | reverse complement strand
TTCTTTGTAATCAGGTTGCGGACTTTTTTTACAGCATCAAATGATGTCCAGTTATAGGGTTTATTGATCAGCAGAATTTCTCCGGTAATAAAGTCGAATGCCATTAACCAATGGTTAAATCAACACCGAATGCGATCAGAGCAAGAATTGCTATTCCAACTATAATTCTGTAATAACCAAAAACCTTAAACCCATGCCTGGTAAGGTAGGTGATGAATGATTTGATAGCGATCATGGCAACAATAAATGCCACGATATTCCCGACGATTAAGATTTCTATATTTTCCAGGTCAATCGCCTTATAATTCGACATAAGTTTATAGCCCGAAGCAGCAAACATGGTGGGAACCGCCAGGAAAAATGAAAACTCGGCAGCCGTTTTACGATTCAGCTTTTGGGTCATTCCGCCGATGATGGTTGCAGCAGACCGCGAAACTCCGGGAATCATCGAAATACATTGAAACAGCCCTATTTTAAAAGCTGTCGGGTAGCCGATGGTTTGGTCTTCAATAGGTTTATTAAACCACTTATCGACAAACAACAGGATGATTCCACCAAGGATCATTGTGACAGCAACGACGTAAACATTTTCGAGCATGCTATCGATAAAATCGCTCAAAAGAAAACCAAGAATGGCGGCCGGAATAAACGCTACAAAAAGTTTCAGGTAAAAATTAGCCGATTGAATAAAATGCCTCCAATACAGCACAACCACCGAAAGGATCGCTCCGAACTGAATATTGACGATAAAGGCCTTTACAAAATCATTAGTCTCCATTCCTAATATCCCCTGGGTAAGGATCATGTGTCCGGTGGAGGAAATGGGGAGAAATTCAGTGATTCCTTCAACGATTGAAATAATGATTGCTTCTAACCAGGTCATAATTAAGATAGGAAATTATAAATGTTGAATTTTGGATTATTGAAACCTGTCATTGAAAGTTTTCTCATCCAAAATTATATCTATGATTGAGGATTAATCTTTGGGCTTCTTCATAATGGCAAATATCTCCACTACATAGCCTGCCAGGACAAGAATAGGGGCAAGGGTAAGCCTTCTGAAGTTGAAAATATCATCACTAAAAACATTCGGGTCCTTCGATCCCCCGCCGATCATCAGCAAAAATCCCACAAGGATAAGAACCAGGCCAATCAGAAGGAGTTTGTAGTTTTCTTTGCCAAATGCAAAATCAGAGGAAGAAGCAGTTTTTTGCTTTTCAGGTGCAGAGGGTCTATTTGTTTCCTTTTGTTTCATGTGTTTTTAATTAAGCTTCAATAAAACCGATGGCAAAGGTAATATATGTTTTCTAATAATAAAGTGAATCCGTTTTCAGCCTGATATACTTTCGTACTGCGAAATAGTTCGATAGCCATGAGATCAGGATACCCGTGAGGATAACCATTCCGAAAAGAGAAAGGAACATATCAATGTCTTGCAGGCTAACCAGTTCAGGCAATTCGCGCTGTGCAATATAGATGATGCCAACGAGCAATAAAATAGCGACAATGGCGCCAATCACACCCTGTAAAATTCCAATCATAATGAATGGCCGGCTGATGAAACGCCGGGTTGCACCCACTAGCTGCATGCTACGGATGATAAATCGCTTGGAATAAACTGAAAGCCGGATCGTGTTATTGATGAGTGCAATGGCGATGACAAGAAGCAAAAGACTAAATCCAAAGAGGATAAAACCGATTTTTTTAACGTTCTTGTTCACCACATCTACGAGTGATTCCTGGTAAAAGACTTCTTTCACATTGCTGTCTCCCAGAATATCTTTTTTGATGATGGCAAGGCTGTCGTTGTTGGCATACTCGGCTTTAAACCTCACTTCGATAGTGGGTAGCAGAGGATTGTATCCAAGAAAACTGGTGAAGTCCTCTCCCAGCTCAGCAGCGAATTCTTTGGCGGCTTCTTCCTTTGTAATGTATTTGGTTGATTTTACATAATCGGTTGCATCTAATATTTTCTGAAGTTTGATGATCCCGGCTTCCTTCACATTATCCTTCATAATGATCGAAAAACCGATGTTCTCTTTCACGTAATCTGATAATTTTTTTGCATGAAGAATGATCAGTCCCAGCAATCCCAGCATAAAAAGTACCAACGACACACTGACCACGGTTGTGATGTATGAACTCTGGAGCCGTTTACGGTAATATTTTTCTTCGTGCTTTGCCATTGTTGCCGAATAAGTGTCCAAAAATAATAATTTTAACCATGACGGGAACTTTAATAATTGTTAAAATGAGGTCGGCACATTGTTGTAATTCAATTGGAACCTTTTGTCTTTGTATATCTTTGCTGAAAGATTTGCCTGATGTTGGAAATTAAACGATTTGGTTTTCAGGATAAGGATCTTTTTGAAACCTGCTGTTCGATACGCATACAAGTGTTTGTAGAAGAACAGAAAGTTGATCCTGAGCTGGAATATGACCATGAGGAAGAAAGCCATTTCTACCTATTGCTTTATGAGGGTAAACCTATTGCTACAGCCCGCTGGCGCGAAACAGAGAAAGGCATTAAACTGGAACGGTTTGCGATGCTAAAGGAATTCAGAAACCTGGGTTTGGGTTCTGAATTATTGAAAGAGGTTTTAAACGATGTGCAGAAGTTGGATAAAAAGATTTACCTGCATTCGCAATTAATGGCTGTCAGATATTATGAAAGGGCGGGGTTTGCTAAAGTAGGAGAAAAATTTACGGAGGCCGGGATAGAGCATTATTTGATGGAATTAATTCAGAAATGACAATCATTAATTGATCCGCTTTTTAATTCTAACTTTTTTGTTAAAGCAAATCAACTCCTTAAACCCAATTTCTTTCAATAGTTTTAGCGCTTCATCATAATACCCATCCAATTCCTGTGGCTGATGTGCATCGGAACTCAAGGTAACCGGTATTTTCAGGTGATGAACTTGTTCGAGGATGGCCGGGCTGGGGAAAAAAGTATCGCTGCGCTTTTTATATAATCCGCGGGTGTTCACTTCAACAATGCAATTCGATTCAGAGGCAATATATTTAAGTGTTTTCCAGACAAGGTCTTTATACCAGCCCTCTTCTTCAGAGAAGTAACGGTTTTTGTTGTGCATCTTGATCTTATCGAGGTGAGCGATGATGTCAGGCTTTTGGGTAGCTACCATTTCGCGGATTTGGCTATAATATGCTTCGACTCCTTTTCGGATATGACCATTGAATAGCTTTTGCAAACCATCATCGTATGTTTCCTGCTTGGACCCGTCAATGAACCACAATTTTTCTATTTCATTATTCCTCACAAGGTGAACACCGCCAATGGTATAGTCCAGGTTTCCTGCTTTTGAAAATTCAGCAAATGCCTGCGTTATGCCTGGAATATAATCAATTTCCATGGAAAGCAGGATGTTGATCTTGTTTTTATATTTCTCCCCAAGAGTCCGGATGGTCGAAAAGTATTCATCCATTTTTTCTTCCTTCAAAGAGAAATTATTTTCAAAAGGTACTGGTGCATGGCTTGAAAAACCCAAAGTGTGAAAACCCAGTTCAATGGCTTGTTTTACATAGTCTTCCGGTTCTTCTTTGCCGTCGCAAAAATAAGAATGGGTATGCAGGTTGAATAAATTCATGTCTCTTAAAATTCTTCTGTTTCTATTATCTTGTAAACCTTATCTCCCCGTCTGACCATTTCTTTCACCGGAATAGAACATTGATCCCCCTTAATTGTTTTAGTCACATTTTTCAGATCAACCCTGATCTCACTTAGAACATCCTCGTAAACACCCGTTGTTGGTCCGATGATTTTAATTTCTTCACCGATATTCAGGTCCTGGGTTTCCATCTTGATTTCAGCTACCTTAAGGTTATTAAAGAAATTGGTGACCAGCCCCACATAAACTTTTTGTTTGGAAGCCAGCGAACCATGCTGACCTATCCATTCGCCAGTTTTCCGGCCCAGGTAATAGCCATCCCAGAATCCGCGGTTGTATACGGTTTCAAGTTTCAGGTTCCAATGTTTCAGGTTTTCGTCGTTAAATGAACCATTAAAGTAAGCATCAACCGCATCACGATAAACATTGCTTACGGTTTTCACATAGTCCGCTGATCTGCCACGGCCTTCAATTTTCAGCACCCTTACACCGGCTTTCAGGATTTTATCAAGAAAGTCAAGGGTTTTCAAATCTTTGGGCGACATGATGTATTCATTATCCACCACAAGTTCAATCCCATCGTCATCAGTTACATGGTAAGGCCGGCGGCACTGCTGCAGGCAGGCGCCACGGTTGGCGGATGAATTCAGGTTATCAAGACTTAAATAGCATTTCCCTGAAACAGCCATGCACAATGCGCCATGTGCAAAGACTTCAATCTGAACAAGATTACCCGAAGGGCCTTTGATTTGTTGTTCTTCAATGGCTTTAGTAATGGCAGCCACCTGGTTCAGGTTCAATTCGCGGGCTGTTACCATTACATCAGCGTATTGTGACCAATATTTCACCGCTTCAATATTCGTAATATTGGTTTGGGTTGACATGTGGACTTCCATTCCAACCTTATTGGCGTATTGAATTACCGCCTGGTCGGAAGCAATGATGGCCGTAATTTTGTTTTCTTTGGCTGCATCCACAATTTTTTTCACCTCTTCGATTTCCTTATCAAAGATTACCGTATTCAATGTGATGTAAGTCCTGAGATTATAATTTTGAGCGATGTCCGAAATCTCCTTCAGGTCGGCAAGGGTAAAATTTTTGCTCGATTTGGACCGCATATTCAGATGCCCAACTCCGAAATAAACCGAATCGGCCTTACCCTGGATGGCTGCCATCAGCGACTCATACGAACCCACCGGGGCCATTATTTCAACATCTTTTGCCGTCATTTTAAACATAAAAATTTATGCAAATTTAAAGATTCAAATAGAACCTGAATAAATAAAACCACCTTGCAATAGAGTAGCGAGGTATTAATATGAACTCAATAATTTATATATTCGCTGCAAGCAACGTGGATTATGACCCCGAGAGCCTATATCCCGCCAGAGCGTAATGTCGGGATTCCTAGAGGTCATCAAGTGTCATTGATTTAACCGACAGGAGTAATACCAGACCACTCCCCTAAAAGAAAAAGCTACATTTACTTGACATCAGCTCTCATATATCGTATCTTTATGCGCTAAATATATTATTTCCAATTATTACTAAGGTATCATGAAACCTTAACTCTTTATTTTTTTCTGATGCACGCTTCATAAATACAAAGGTTTATGCACATTGCAAATAGCTTTTAACATAAAGAAACTGCCATGAAAAAATTAATTCTTTTAATCAATACGACCGGTTTACCGGCAGGATTTTATTTCTGTTTATTAAAAACCAAAGAAGGATTACAAACAATTAAACTGATAAAACTAAATCATTAATTAAAACTTTAAAAACGGAGGCTAAATGAAAAATCTAATCATCACCATAATTTTATTAACCATCTGGACAGGTTTATTTTCCCAGGAATCAAACAATCAGGTAAATCCCGGAAAACATGCTGGTATTAGCCATAACGACATGACCGGGCATAATGCTTCTTCGAAGTCTTATCATCCGTCAGGTTTTGTAGATTATTTAGTTGATTGGGCACCGGGAGCACATATTCCCGGTTTGTCGGTTTGTGTGCTTAAAAACGGAGAACTTTACTGGGTTCATCACTTTGGATTAGCCAATATTGCACAAAATATACCAGTGGATGATTCTTCCTGTTTTTATATAGCCTCTATTTCCAAAACTGTGGTTCAGACTGCCATTATGCAATTGTGGGAACAGGATATTTTTGAGCTGGATGATTATGTCGGTAACTATTTGACTTTTCCAGTCGTCAATCCGTATTATCCCGACAGTGCAATTACCTTTCGTCAATTAATGACCCACACATCATCTGTCAAAGATAATTATTTTGGTGAGTGGCCGTTCAACCAATTCATGCCGGGATATTTTACACCCGGAGGCACTTATTACTACCCTACTAATTTCTATAATACGGTACCAGGAACCCAATGGAATTATACCAACGTGGGTAATTCTTTGTTGGGTTATCTTACCCAGGAGATGGCAGAGCAGGATTATAGTGAATATTGCGAGGAACATATTTTCCAACCACTGGGAATCAACAATGGTTCCTATTACCTGGCGAATTTGAATCCCGCAAATTTGGTAACACAATATATTTATTCAGGCGGAACCTATAACCCAGTGAATACGCCTGATGGCGGTGGTCCGATTTATCCTGCCGCTGTCTTGAAAATCAGTGCAATAGAGCTTTCAAAATTTCTAAGCATGTACATACAACAGGGTACTTTTAACGATAGCACCATACTTAGTCCTGAAACGATTGAATTGATAACCACCCCATCGTTAGTAACGCCCTATGTAGATCTGCAGTGCCTTACCTGGCGAATTTGGTGGGGTACGCAAGTTTGGCATTCCGGAGGTACCAATTTTGCCTCAACTTTTATGGCATATGATAAGGTTGATAAATGGGGATTTATCATTTTGATGAATTCAAGTTCGTTTGATGCAGCGTTTCTTGATGTAATTTCTAATGCTTTCTATTTTGCCAGCTTGTATAATCCTATTTCTGTAGCATCAATAGCGGTAAATGATACCGATGGTGACCAGGTGATTGAAGCAAACGAGGAATTTGGATTGGGTTTAACCCTGAGAAATGATATGAACTTTCCGAATATTGCAGAGAATATAATGGCAACTATATCTGTTAACAGCCCATTTGTAACTCTGATCAGTGATTCCTTAGTCTCCCTGGGGACACTCGATTATCTGGATGAGATACAGTTGCCTGCCGACCAATTTCTTTTTTCAGTAAGTGAAAACCTGGAGCCCGGAAATATCGAATTTCAAATACATTTCACATGGGATGAAGGAAATGAATACACAACAACCTTTAGTTTGTTTGGCGGCCATGCCGATGTGTTACTTGTGCGGGATGAGGAAAGTGTGTCCGTAGCATGGTTATGTGGAATAAAGCAAATACAGGACTATTATCTCCAATCCCTGGATTCGTTGGGTTATTCAACCCATTATTGGGACATAGAAGTCAGGGGAGACCCCGATTCTGGATTTATCAATAACTTCCCTGCGGTGATCTGGTTTACTGGAAGTGATGCAGAAAATACATTGTCAGAAAATAATCAAATATTGCTGGCTGAATATCTCGGTAATGGAGGCAAGCTTTTTGTGAGCGGACAAAACATCAGTGATGACCTGGAAGGAACAGATTTTCTGGGAAATTACCTGCATGTCGAGCATGTAGCAGATAACTGGGGTGGCAACAGTATTATCGGGATTGAGAACGATCCCATTGGAAATGGCCAACAATATAATCTAAACACGTCGGAGGCACTGTTCAATCAATACTCAAAAAGTGTTGTGGACACATTGGAAGGAGCTAATTATGTTTTCAGGTATGTAACAACTACAATGAAGGGGGCGGCAGTCAGGTTCGAAAACAGCATATATAAAACTGTGTTTTTCGCCTTTGGCTTTGAAGCGATCAATGGTTTTGAAAACCGGACTGAAATCCTTTACAGGATCCTGAATGATTATTTTCAGGTAATAGTGGGCACCGAGGATCACCCGATATTTGAAACAACAGGAACCAATTTAAATGTTTTTCCGAATCCATCATCAACATTCACAACTTTCAGCTATACACTAAACCAAAAATCTTCTGTAAAGCTTGATATTTATGACATCAACGGGCAACTCATTAAAACTGTTGTAAATGAAAGGCAGCAGAAAGGGGAACAACATGTCTCTTTTAAATCAGTGGAATTAAAACCTGGAGTTTATTTCTGTGTATTAAAAACCAATGAAGGAATGCAAACGAGGAAAATGATTAAGCTCGACTAATCGGGGGCTCAACAGCAAACCAATTCAAAAAGGTCATCAATTAATATTGGTGGCCTTTTTTTACAACACCTCATTGTGTTTTATCGGTTAAATTATTATTTGATGTGCTGGATAAATTATTTCACGCTAAGACCGGAAAGAATAAATGCAAAGAAATCCGCAAAGTTATTTCTATAAACGATTAACTATCCGATGAATGTTTGACTTTAAAATTTTTGAATTAAAATTGATCAATAATGCTAATTTCAATCCCGACAACTTTAAATAGGTGAGGGTTTGTGCAAAATGAACCGGAGCTAAAGACTCAATAGATTTTACTTCAATTATTACTTTTCCATTCACCATCAAATCAATTCTGTAACCAACCTCTAAATTTGCGTCCTTATAAATAAACGGCATAGGTATTTGTTGCTTTACCTCAAATCCTAATTCTCTGAGGTCATTGGCTAAGGCATGTTCATAAGCAGATTCAAGTAATCCCGGACCCCGGACCAAGGGATTTATGCAAATGAATCGCGGCTCCGATAATTTTATATGAAAGTTCATTTTCGGTCATGGATTCATCTTTGTGTGTTTTGTTTTCCTCTGCGTGTTTTGCGTGAAATAATGAATACAAACTTAGTAAATTCTAATTAGCACATCGAAATAAAATGTAGCTGTTTTCTCGGCATAAAAATTTTGCAGATTTTATTTATTTATCTAACTTTGACCTGCGAAATAAAAATGATTAAACAACATTAACCGTAAAAAAATGAGTATGAAAAGTTATTACAAAATTACAAGTGCAATGATGCTTGCAGCCCTTGTATTGGCTGTTGTAATCAGTGGCTGCAAATCAAAGGAAAAAGCAGCATCCACAAAAGATCAGGGCGAGACGCTGATTGAAGTTTATTGTTCAGGACCGGAATTCCAGTCGAACAATGAGTATTTCAGGGCAAGCCAGGTTGGCGAAAGCGTAGATCAGGCCACAGCCAAGAAAAAGGCCATGAGCAATACCCGTGCTGACCTTGCTGCTGCTATCGAAACACAGGTAAAGGGCGTGATCGACAATTATGTGAATTCACGCGAGATGAACAACCTTGAAGAAGCCGAAGAGCGCTTCGAGTCACTCACCCGTGAAGTGATCAACCAAAAGCTGACCGGCGTCAAAACCATTTGCGAAAAAACCACCAAAACAAGTACAGGTAATTACAAGACCTATATTGCCCTCGAACTTGCCGGTGATGAGCTGATGAACGCCATGAACGAACGCCTTTCACAGGACGATAAGCTGAAGATCGATTATGACTATGAGCAGTTCAAAAAGACCTTCGATGCTGAAATGGAAAAAATGGCAAAAGAAAGGGGTAACTAAAACTTTTTTCTCCACTGAATCACTGAGGCATATTCCGTTTAAGCGCTATTAGTGGGCTTTATTTGAAGTATGCCCTGGTGATTCATGCCTGAATTCGATCCTGCTTTTATCTTGTTACATTGTGAAATCTGTTTTATGCGATCAACAACGGAAATAGGGTTCTGATGAGGCCTGATTTTAGAAATATTATTTTAGGAAGTGCAATACTTTATAGTCCGTTAATTCTTTCCCAGGAAAATAGTGCAATTTCAACCGAAAAGGATTACCAGAAGTTTAAGGGAACCCTTCAGGCAGAAATACAAAAAGAAGGTGAGGATACCATTTCGGGTAAGCAAATCCTCCATCCTGCAAGCCTTCCCGCTTGGTTGTTTTCAATTCCTGAATCTGATTTGAACCAGGTTTATTCCATCGGCATTTCAGATCCCGGCATGCCGGAAGAGCAAGCACGTGAGCTGGCCTGCTTAAGGGCAAAAGCGATAATTGCCTTGCTTGTTCATCCCAAAATTACCGGGATTACTGATAATTATTCAGGTGAAAAGCAGACAGGTAGCGAAGATAAGTTTACTACGAAATATGGGAACCTTTATAGAATAGGATCAAAAGTTGGAATATCCGGAAGCAAGTTTGAACAGCAGGAATACTTTTACACTTCGTTTGGTGAAGCAATAGTCCTGATGAGGTGCAACCTTACAAGCGAACAGCAACTTACTGACAGCATTGAAGCGATCGCCGAAGTTTACCAGGTGGAACGACAGAAAAACAACGTGTTTGAAACAGAAGAGAAAATCAATCTCGTTATCCATCTTCGCTTTTCAGACGATTCTTTGACCGAAAAACATTCAAGTTATTCGGTTCACACATTGAATAATATTTTGGAAATCAATTCCGAAATGAATGGCACACCGGTTACTTTTCCATATTTCAATTTCAGATACGTTGGTGAAAGTGATTCACTGTCATTTTCGATGGAAAACAATATCAGCAATAAGTTGAATTATGGTCTTTGGAAAACCTATTTTGAAGTCCTCCTTCAAAAGATTTTATTTTTATCCCAATCCTCTGGTTTTGAAATAAAACAGGTCGGGGATGACTTTGCATCAGGGAATAAAAATTTATCCCGTGAAATCGCGGAAGCTGATCCGTCATTTAACATTACAGGGTGGCGGATCAACAACAATTACTTGTCGTTAGATGTGGATTATTTGAATACCAGGAAATGATCAAATTATAAAACGCATAGAAATGAAGAAATTACTGATACTGCTTTCGGCCATATTCGTTTGCACGATGATCAAGTCGCAGACCTTTGAAGAATTTAAGAAGCAAAGGGCTGATGAAATGGCTGCGATGAAGCAAAAACAACAGGAGTTCATCGACCGGATGCAAAACGAGTTTAATGAATATGTAAAGCAAAGAGACCAGGAATTTGCAGACTATCTGAAAAAGCAATGGGAGCAATTCAATGTAATGAAAGGCATTCCCCCGCCCGAACGACCCAAACCAGTTGTAACACCGGAATATAAACCGGAGCCACCAGGGGAAGGGAAATGGGCAAAAATGCCGGTCATCAAACCTTCGGTGAACGTTAAAAAAGAGATACAGAAGGAGATCAAAACACCTGTTGTGCAAAAAACCGATGAGGAGGTGTATGACAAAGGAAGTATGACCTTCGGTTTTTTTGGCTTTCGGTTGATTCTCGACTATGACCGGAAGATCAAATTCGATCCGCCGGCAATTATTAATCCATCAACCATAAGCGGCATTTGGGAAAAACTAAGCGGAACCAACTATACCAACCTGGTGAACCAATTACAGAAATACAAGACAGATATGAATTTGAATGACTATGGTTATTATCTGATGGTTCAGCAATTCTCAAAAGCCATTTATCCCGATTCTCAGAATGGTGAAGATTTGCTTTCATGGAACCTCCTGACGCGGTCGGGCTATAAATCAAGAATTGCATACGCCGACAACAAGGTCAGCCTGCTGATACCTTCGCAGTATACGCTATATTCAAAGAACTTTATGAAGTCGGAAGGTTTGAATTATTACATGATGCGGGATATCGGAACAGATATTTATACTTACGATAAAGATTATCCGGATGCCGGTAACCTGATCGATTTTTCGTTTGAAAGCCCGCTCAACCTGACCAAAAACGTGAAGCAAAAAACCTATAGCTTTAATTTTAATGACAAACCTTACTCTTTTAATTTTTATGTGAATCAGAACCTGATCGACTTTTATAAAGATTATCCGCAGGCCGATCTGAATGTTTATTTTGATGCGCCGGTTTCGGGAGAGACCAAAGAATCGATCGTCGATAATTTTAAACCGGTCATTGAAAGCATGAGCGAAACGGAAGCAGTTGGATTCCTTTTAAAATTCGTTCAGACTTCATTTAATTATCAAACCGACCAGCAACAATTCCTGAAAGAAAAGTTTTTCTTTCCTGAAGAGGTACTGTATTATCCCTATTCCGACTGCGAAGACCGCTCTGTCTTTTTTGCCTATCTTGTAAAAACCCTGTTGAATAACAAAGTTATTGGCATAGAGTATCCGGGTCATGTGGCAACGGCAGTTCATTTTAATTCTGAAATTGAAGGTGATTTTGTGATGTACAACGGAGAAAAGTATATCATAGCCGATGCCACTTTCGAAAATGCTCCTCTTGGCATGGCGATGCCGGAGTACAGGAATACGGAGGGTAAGATAATTGAAATAGACCAGTACATGAACCGGGGCGTTGAAAATAAATCCTTTTGGGAACTGGCCCGCAAAGCTGGTGGACAAAGGGGCGACAACCTGGCTGATATAGTTTTTGATGAAACAGGAAATGCATATCTCACCGGATACTACACCGGAAATGCAACTTTTGGGAATGTCAGTTTAACCGGTAATGGTGATCTGCGAAATGTGTTCGTAGCCAAATTTGATAAAAGCGGAAATGTCGTTTGGGCGAAGAACGCCTCCGACACCAGCAATGCCTCCGGATTCTCCATTTTATATGACCCTGCAGGCGACATCTATATTTCCGGTTCCTTTAGCGGGAAAATTGAATTTGAAAATGGACTTGCCGCCTTGCAGTGCATGGAGGGATTGTCTGATGTTTTCATTGCTAAGTTCACGGGTTCCGGGCAATTTAAATGGGCAACGAAAATAGGGCTGGATACTTACCCGCAGGAAAACTATCTCACTTACCTGGCCAAGTGCACCAAAGACGGGGTAAATAAGAGAACTGCATTTTACAATGAAAATGAGGGCTTCAGCAACTTTGGTTTGCAATCGGGTCCTATGGGTTTGATATACCTTACTGGAACCTTCCAGAAATCAACCGGAGCTGTAGTCGGGAACCTGGCTTTGAATACGAATGAAATAAAGGAGTTCAACCTTATTGAAAGCCTGAAAGTGGAAAGTGATAACCTGGTTTCTGCCAAGTATGAGAAGAACATCGCAGGGGTCTTTTCTGTAATGAACCACATGAAACTATCAGGAGTTAAAATCTCGGGAGAAGATGTGAAGAAAGCGCTTGATAAATA
>Ga0105097_10001086_pt1 | contig 12799 bp, 25 predicted proteins | sample PPLLak12cMay2015_FD_87035 | JGI IMG/M metagenome (GOLD analysis project Ga0105097, IMG submission 87035) | Freshwater sediment microbial communities from Prairie Pothole Lake near Jamestown, North Dakota, USA - PPLs Lake P7 Core (1) Depth... | ecosystem: Environmental > Aquatic > Freshwater >... | reverse complement strand
ACGCATTGTAAAGGTCTCCATTAGTTTTAGCTGCTGTATTTACTTCAGTTGAAATTGGTCCGATAAGACTGACACCTATCAAGATTGCGACAAAGCCGCCAATAAGTCGGTTTATCATTTTTATTTGACTTGTTTATTTCCTACCCTCCTATGAAGAAACATAGATTCATAAGATTAATAAACCCTTTTGTGGAAATCTACTAGTAGCAAATATTCAGTTACTTCTGTTTAGTAGAACTAAAAATATATAAACGGGTTCTCATTCAGCTACTAATGCCCGACGATAAAAAAAGAAGTAAAGAAACGCAAGAAGAAATATTATATCTAACTGCTGTTTTTTTCCGTGATAGAAAGGAAATAGTCCATCTGACTTTGAAGAGGAAGGACCCTGATACCGGAAGACATATTTTTGCCAATGGAATTATACAGCAGGTTCGTCCAGACTTTATTCTTATTGAAGACAGGGTAGACAGCTTACTGCCTTTTTTCTTTGATGAAATTCTTAGGATAGATATTTATAAACAAGAGGTGGATAAAAATGTTAAAGGCGACAGATGAAACTGGTAATATTTATCTATCCTACGAAGAAAAAAGCAGAAATAAAAACATTCATTACTTTTGCTGTGACTGCCAACAGAAGGTTCTATTTGTAGATTCCCGGTTAAAAATAAAACATTTCAGACATAAAACTAAGTCTGAATGCGACCCAGAACCAGAAACCCAAATTCATATACAAATGAAAAAGTATTTAGCTGAAAGTCTAAAAGCAAAACCAGAAAATATTGAAGTAAATCTTAAATGGGCAAAACCAGATTTATTTTTTAATGGATTTGCCATAGAAGTCCAGCACAGCAAAATTTCTTATGAAACTTTCATTACAAGAACAAAAAATTATACCTTAAATCAAATTCCAGTTATATGGATTTTTGATAAAAGTTTCTTAGGTCTTTCAAGTCAGCCCGGGAAAATACTTAGAAAGGCACACGAGTTATACTATGGTAGAGTATATTTATTTAGCAACGACAAAATCATCCCAGCCCATTTCAATTCTATGACTAGATATATAGAACCAACTAATTTTGGTGGAGGATATTTCCGATATAGCAAAAGAAAAAAGGAAATAGTTTATGGAAAACCTATTGAAACTTTTTATCTTAAATCTTCATTTAATACCTTCAGGGAAAATAATATTTTAGTAGCTAAATTTAATGACGAGGTTTTTTGGAAATGACTAAAATTCAATTCGTCAAAGACACAGGCATATATAAATCAGGAGAAGTAGTAACTGCCAATGAAGGCGATGCAAGAGAAGTTGTTGATAATGGATTTGCAAAGTATATCGAACAGAAAGATGTAAGAAAGTGGATGGCGGACAATATGTTTAAAGACGCTATTTATAACGAAAAAAAAAATATTATTGAACTAAAAAACTTTAATCCTCGTGAGAATCAAAACGGGCAGGATAAAAAATTCCAGTTGATTAATTCTTTTGTCGATAAGATAGATATGGCTAAACAATTTATCTCACGGGTTCCAATGTTCTATGATAAAAACAAAATGTTCTGGGTATGGAATGATGCGGAGTATGTGTATGAGATGTGCGACGAGACTGATATTATGGTTATGATAAAAAAAAATATCTTAATTAATACTGTGGAATCTAAAGAGAAAAATGAAATCTTGGAAGCATTAAAACAGGTTGGGAGAATGAATCACCCAAAACCTTTTAGCAAGAAATGGATTCAATTCAAGAGTAAGATAATCGACTTGGAGAACAATTTGATAATGGATTCTTCTTCTGAATACTTCGCAGTCAATCCCATTCCTTGGGATATAGGTGAAAGCGATGAAACTCCTACAATGGATAGGATATTTGCTGAGTGGGTAGGGAAGGACAATGTAAAACTCCTATATCAGATAATCGCTTATTCCATTATTCCAGACTATCCTATACACAGGGTGTTTTGTGTAATTGGGAGGGGGAGGAATGGCAAGAGTAAGTTTCTAAGGTTGTCACATAATTTCATAGGTTCAAGGAATGTGTGTTCAAGCAGCTTAGACAAACTACTTGCTTCGAGGTTTGAATCTTTCAAGCTGTATAAAAAACTTGTATGCCTTATGGGAGAAACTAATTTTACAGAACTTAATGATTCAGATACTTTTAAGCGAGTGACTGGGGAAGACGTTATAGGATTTGAAATGAAAGGAAAGAATCCCTTTGACGATTTTAATTATGCTAAGGTTTTGATTGCCACTAACTCCCTACCAGAAACAAAAGATAAGACTGAAGGGTTTTACTCAAGATGGATAATAATAGACTTCCCTAACCAGTTTAATGAAGAAAAAGACATATTGGCGGAGATACCGCAGGTAGAGTATAACAACTTGGCTAAGAAGTGCGTAAACCTTCTTCAAGAATTGTTGAAAACAAGGAAGTTCCATAAGGAAGGGCAGATAAGCGATAGGGCAAAGCGGTATGAGGAGAAGTCTAATCCGCTAAACAAGTTCATAGAGGAAACAATGGTACGAGATTTAAATGGATATGTCTTCCAGTGGCAGTTCAAGGAAAAGTTTAAGACTTGGTTGGCTGATAAGGGTATGAGAGTTTGGATGGATAAGGATATTGCTAATAAGATGAACGAGAAGTATGAAACTTCGCAAAGAGGAGATAATCTGTATAGAGTATGGTTACACATTAGATTTAAGCAAGACTTTATGGATTGGGAGGTGAAGAATTAAACGAACTTTATAGTGATAATTAAGGCACACTATTCACAAAAATAACCCCAAAATAAAATTAACCCCTATACGAAGGTACTGATTTATATTTTACGTTTTTGTTGTGAATGATGTGCATAAAAATCACTATTAAACGAACTTTATAGAACTAAAATGGATGAAAAAATATTAAAGCGAACTTTAGAAAATGACAACCAAAATTAAACGAACTTTAGGAATTAAGCGAACTTATACTCAAACCCTCACTTCGGGAATGAGCCATCGGGCTGGTTTTCTTAACCACCTTTCCAGCCCGGTGGATAAAAGAGCTAGCGAGTTCCTGTCTTGCTTAGGCAATGGCAGAAGCATCATAGAAATAGAACAGGAGGAAGAAGATGAGGAGTAAGGATTGTAATAGGGCTTTAAGAAAATTAAGCGAACTCGAACTATTTATCTACAAGTCCCAGAACAATCCAGTCCATATCAATCAGGCTTTAGGTAATGTCCGGTGGCTGAAGGAATGCTTTACAGACTTAATCAGAATAAACAAGGTACACGGGAATAGTTCTGGACTTTCAAGATGGTGGGCAGAAAGGAAAGCTTTAAAAAGTACTACTACTACTATTTCAGATGGTAACGCTAGTATGTCCGTTCTGCAAGGAGATATGGGACTACAAAGGAAAGAAGACAGTCTATGCAAGTTGCCCGGATTGCCGGAACTCGGTGAAGATAAAGACCAACGAAGTACAAAAGGAGGACAAGAATGAAAAAGATAATTTTGGAAATAGCCATAATTGATAATAAGATAGCCATAATGGAAAATGGAATAAACCTTCCACAGGACAGCATTGAAAGCCACCTGACTATCATAGGATTATTAGACAGCATAAAGCAAACACACTTAGACAAAATCAAATTACTCGCTAACATATCTAAAAAGGGACGTAGCGAAGAAATCTAATGGCATACTATCCAGACAATTCAAGCTTAACAAGCAAGTACAACGAAGCCGCACTGCAAGTTCTAAGGCTAAGCAGTCTTTGGCAAAGGAACCATAACAACTTCTTTTCAGGTAACTACAATGGAATGGTAGCGGCACTTAACAGAATATGGATTGAACTTTCAGCAGACGCAAAAAGAAAGAATCCAAAGTATTTCAAGCAGATGTTTGATTTGCATAACAAGACGCAGGCTGCACTGGAAAAATATAAGTCTGAAATAAGGAAGCAGAACGAATACCTTTCAAGCGGGAACTATAATAAAAAAGCTGCCGAGGATATTAGCGAAAAAGTCAGGCAGGCACACAATAATATTTTTGTTGCAATACAGGGAATGGAAATATTCCTAAAGGATTTGCAGACTGAAGTCGGAAAGGGCAGTGCCTATAAAGAAGATTCAAGCAAGATGTTTTAAAAAATGAAAATAGAAAGAGTGTTACCGGACAGAACGATTTCGTTGTATCAGGACGGAAGACTGAATGAACTTCTGAACGGATTCCGTAAGGCAGTGCAGAAGCATAACACCACCGCAGTGATAATCGGCGATGGAAGAAGCGGGATGGGGAAGACAACTTTGATGGTTCAGTTAGGAATTTCACTGGACCCAAACTTTTCTTTACAAAAAATTCATTTTATTCCAAAGACTTTTCTCGAAGGCGATGAAACTGGAAAGATAGGACTGGCGAATGCAAAGAAGGGAGATTTTATTTTGTTCGACGAGGCAATGCTTATATCAAATAGGAATGCGATGACACAAATTAACAAAATGATTATTCAGGCGATGAGTATGATAAGAAGCAAAAACATTTACGTCGGGTTTTGTGTGAACAGCATCTTTGACTTGGATAGAAATCTTGTTTTGCATAGGGCAGATTTGCTTTTGCATCTGTATGGGACGTCACTTGTTGATAGGGGAAGGTTCGCCGCCTTCTTTAAGGGCAGGGACGGAATAGACAGACTGAAAATACTTTACATTCAGGGAAAAAAAACTTATAGCTATAGCAAACCTCACGCAAACTTCGTCGGTAAGTTCACAAAGGAGTTTGTCATAGATGAAAAGGAATACGAAATAGAAAAACAAATGGGGGTTAATGAATTTTTAAAAAGTAATCAGGGGAAGTTCTTCGACAAGGATAAGGTAATCCTAAAATTGAAAGCTTTAAATTTCAAAATTGTAGACATAGCTGATGTAATTGGTTATTCAAGACAAAGAGTTCAAGAAATTTTAAAAATGTATAAAGTGAAGATTGAAACACCCGAGTCCTAACAGTATTTATTAAAAAAATGTGTCATTTGCTGGCGTAAAAGTATACCCTTAAACTTATTTGAAAGGTTTTCAATATCATATACCTATAATTGCAGGAAGTTTCAATCAAAACCAAAAGGTTTTTGCGGGGATTCCACTTAAAGCGAACTTTAGGGGGTTAATTGGCGGTTTCAATTAACAAAAAACTTAATTGGAGTTCGCTTTAATTAAATGTATCGGATGTCCGATAGATTGTATTAATTACTACAATTAAGTAACACTTTTTAGGCTTCAATTAAGTCAATCAATTCTGACACAAAATTAATCTTTCGGATGCCCGATATATCCATTTATGATATATCGGATGTCCGATAGATTAAAAGTGAGGGGTATTAAGAGAACCCTAGAACCTAGCCCCTAGAACCTAGCCCCTAGAACCTAGCCCCTAGAACCTAGCACCCCAGAACCTAGCCCCTAGAACCTAGCCCCTAGAACCTAGCCCCTAGAACCTAGCCCCTAGAACCTAGCCCCTAGAACCCCACACCCTAACCAATCCCAATCTATCCCAATCACCCTTTAAAGAGTAACAAAACCCTTATAGCCTACAAGGAAGGCACCCCCTAAAATAACTCTTTGTATAACAAAGAGTAAGTAAAATAAGCGATACGGAGGCTTATAGGCGTTTAAACATAGCGGGGTTATGCTATGGCACCCCCCATTTATGCACAACACCCCCCACAGAATTCAACACCAATCCAAAGTTTTTAAAAAAACCGAACCCTATAAACTAGCTATACGGGTTTTATAGCCCGTATTAAAAAAAGGAGGAAAGATTTAAATAGGGTAATTTCCCTATACTAAGGTGTTTAAACAACACAATACGACAAAATGACCTCGCACACAACTGCAATTATTCAGACTATCGGCTTAAATAAGTCTATCAATCCTTCTATTGAAGAGTGCGAAAGATTCTATAAGTATTTAGGAAAGAGATTTAACCTTCCTCAATGTGATGACTTAATAGTTTTGATTCACGAAACACACGCCAACACAAGAGGATACTTTCGCTCTATCGGATGTGAGAAGATATGGCAAGAAGGCACACAACCTTTAAACTCTATCGTTTTATCTAGTCATATTTTAGGTGATAGCGGAATACAACCATATCTTACACTCACTCACGAACTAGCCCACTATTTGAATTTTAAAAAAGGTATTAAAGACTGCACAACCTCACAATATCACAACAAAAAGTTTAAGGCAATGGCAGAGAGTCTGCTTTTAAGAGTGGAGAAGTTTGGGCGTTATGGATGGGCAGACACTACCGCAACAGAGGAGTTTAAGGAAATGCTTTTAGATTTTGGAATAAATGAAATAGCTTTTAAGGTTTTCCAACATCTAAAAGAGCCTACAGAGAAAAAGGGTTCTAGGATGCTTTTATTTGAATGTGAATGTGGGTGTAAAATAAGAAGTGCTAGAAATGAAGATAAACCGCTCTGGGCGGAGTGTGGATATTGTAATAAACCATTTTTGGCGGTGGCAAAATGATAAACGGAAAGTTGGCGTTTATACGCCAAAATGCAAAAACACAAAAAAACGGCTCTATTAGAGAGGTTATAGCGTCGTGTTTTGCCGTCGGCAATGTCACACCATCACCTATTTTAAGCATAAAATACACAGCTAAAAATGGATTGATATTTGAGCGGGTGATGTGGGTGGAGGGATTAAAATGACTAGAGAATATACCAATAAACTTTTAGACGGCATCGCCGAGGGTATTTATGATAAGGATTTAATCATAACTGCTTTTTGTAAGTATATGAGTGAGGATGATGTGAGGGATATGATGGAGATTAATGAATTATTGGAAGAAGAGGAGGAGGAAGAAAATGAATAAGGATTTTAAGGATTATGAAATTAAAAAAGTTATTGGGATGGATATAGAACCAATAGATAGAGAAGTTGGTATAATGGGCAATACTTTTATTTTATGTTTAGAGGATGAAACGGGTTTTAAGCATCAATTAGCTTTTAGTGATGATACTTTTATTGATTTATTGGAAACACTTAAACCGCATAGTAAAGAGTATTTTAGGAGGGATGAATTAGAATGAAAACACAAGAAAAAATAATTTCTGATAAATGGGAAAAAACGGGTTTTGATGTTAAACCCAGATTTCAAAATATTTATGGAGAAAAAAACACTCCTAAAGTTATCTGGATTGATAATTGGAGTAAAGGAAATTATGCAGTTATTATAGGTATAGAACACCCTATTGAATGGGGTGCGAAGTATGAAGAAAAAGAAATTTATGTTAATGTGCCAACTAAAAGAGAAGCTGTAAAATATCTAAAAGAATTAATGTTGGAGGGGATAAAATGCGAAGCTTAACATCATCACAAAAAAAGCTTTTATTAGATTGGATTAAAACCCAAAATAATTTGACTTATAATTTTCACGCCGATAATCTCCCCTATGAATTATATTCAAAGTTGGAAGAGATAAATGACACTGAAATTTTATGGCAGGAGATAAATAGATTTGTTAATGACAATTTAGATAAACAGAATAAAATTGAGGCGTGGTTAAAATGAAAAATAGAAATGAATATCATAGAAAATTTAGAGGCAGAAATTATATTGAAGTAAGAACAACAGAAAGACTAAACGAATTAAAGAGGAGATATGGCAGTGTTGTAGCCGACGAATTAAAAAAGAATTTTGAAAATTTGCTTTATAATAAACCTTTGACTATGAATTTAAAAACACTAAAAACTTTAGGATTAATAGATATTTACAATAAATTTATTTTGGCAAAGACTAGAAATAAAGAATATTGGAGGATAAGGCAGGAAAGAAAGACAATAAGCGAAGAGATAATGACCCCAAAAGTAGAAAAAACAATAACCCATAAAGTAGATATTGAGCCGTTATGGATTGATTTAATTCCTTTTTTAGTTAATTTGAATGACAAAGAATATGCTATAAAAGAACTTTCAAAGTTAGCGATAATAGGGGATTTGGTAAGACAAGCACAAAAGAAAAAAGAGAATTTAGTTTTTAATTTTCAAGATAATGGAGAAAAAAATGACTGAAGACAAAAACGACATAGGCGAAGCTAATTTTATTATAGAATGCGAAGAGATTTTAGATAGTTACATTAATGGCAACATCACCGCTTTTAAAAAGTGGTTAGGTGAGCAAAACAGCGAAGGCATTTTTAGATTTATTAAATGGTTGCAAGACGGAGGCTATAAAATATGAGCAGTTTTATAGTTAAAAACGCCACGATAAACAGAATAGTTAATTTTTGTTTTTGGCAGTCTGATTCTTCTTTAAAGTATGATATTCAAAAAGAATTAAAATCCGTCGGTATTAATCTATGGGGTTATTATGATGATAAGGAGACGGATAAAGCTTTAAAAAATTTCGGATTGGAATTATTAAGGTTAAATGCTATGGCGTTTTGGGTTAGATATTCAGAATCTACCTTTGATGCAAAGAAAGAAATAAAAGAAGAAGTAGAATCCTTTGTTTATGAAGATACGCCACTGCAAGAAAGGACAATATACAAAGTGTCTAAATCTATTCATTGCTTTTTGTATCAGTGTAGCGAAGGCGATATACCCGAAACGAATGAGCTATATAAGTGTCTTGAAAGAATCAGAGATATTATTGATAGTCATATTGTAAATAGTCTGCCCGAATATGAGGCGGCGGAGTGGGGATAAAATGACAGAAAAATTTTGGGAACAAATAAATAGAATTGCAAAACAAATTGAAGAAGAAGAGAAAGACGATAAAAAGTTAAAAATAAAAATGAAAGAACTTGATGGATATGTCAGGAGTGTGACAGATTAAAATGACAAAATTTATTATAGTCTGTTATGATTCTTCTGAAAATATTTGGCTTGTGCAGGAAGAGGAATTTAATGCGGTTTTTGATACAAAAGAAGATGCTTTGCAGTATGCAAAGGATAATATTAATTTTAATTACAGAATTGTAGCGATAGGGGGCGAAGAATGAACGCATTTTCTTGGATTGGTGTTGGCGTATTTTCTTTTGGTGTTACTATCTGGCTAGTCAAAAAGATTTTTTTCAGTAAAAAAAAGAAGTGTAGGCATAATTGGGCGGCAAAACAGATTTTTATTTTAAGAAAGGACGGCAAAGACTACCCCCGTGTTGCATATTTTTGTAATAAATGCGGTGTAGCCGTTCATAATAAGTTGCTTTCATACAGCGAATTGAAATTATTGAAAAATGACTGACGAAGAAAAGATTTATTTCAATCTTGATGGATTGATTAGACAGGCAGTAAGCAATCCGCAGACCAAAGGTTTGCTTATTTATGGTGCTTCCGCACTTGGAAAGACTTACAGGATAAAGAAAAATCTGGCATTAGTTGGAAAACTGCCCCAAAAAGACTACTTTTTCTATTCTGGGCATACTACCCCGCTTCAATTTTATGTTAAATGCTGCCAGAATCCTGATAAAATCCATATTTTTGATGATGAAAGCATCTTGGAAAGCAGAACTATACTGAATTTTGTGAAATCTATGCTTAATGGCGGGGATGGTGTAGTAGAATATGACACCAGTAGAACGCTTCCTGAAGGCGTACAGAACAAATTCGCCTTTAAAGGTAAGATTATCCTCATCTTGAATGAACTGCCTTCCAGAAACGCCCATTTGAAAGCAGTAGAAAGCAGGATTTTGGTGTATAAACACCAATTAACTAGGGAAGACATCATAAACTTGCTTTATGAAAGGGCAAATAGCGAGGAAATCGGTGGAACGACTAAAGAAGACAGGTATTTTATTGTAGATTGGCTAAAAGATAAGACAAATGCCGCTACACAAAACCTAAATTACCGCCTTTATGAGAAAGCTGTGCAGTTTTTTGTGCAGGATAAAGATACTTGGCAGGATTTAACGCTTACACAGATAGAAAAGGCAGACGAATATACTGAATTATTGCTTCTGGGATGCAGTTGCGAAGAATGGACTGAAAAGACAGGTTACAGCAAAAGAACCTATGAAAGAAGAAGGATGGAACTTGGCTTAACTAGGGCTTACAGCCCCCGCAATTCGCCAAATGGCGAATATTTCGCCAAAGCAGAAAAAGAGATTACCGACGATAAAACCGCCATTTCGCCATTTCGCCATATTTTACACAATCACAATATATTGACTAAAAAGGAGGTGCAAAAATGAAAATCGAAGAAATTCCATTAGTTAAAATAGACTTTAAAAGTAACCATCGAATAGACTACGAAGATATGGCTAACCTTATGCAAACTATCAAGTCTTACGGGCTTCTGCAACCTATAGGGGTTAAGGAAGACGGAAATAGATATACAATTATCTGGGGACATAGAAGATGGAAAGCATTTGAAAAGCTTGGTTACCGGACTATTCCGGCAGTGATTTTTTCGGATAGTGATGAAAATATGACTGAAGAAGAATTTTTAATCTTTCAAGTTGTTGAAAACTTCCAGAAAAGTGTGCCTAGTTTGAAAGAATTAGGTGATGCTTGTAAAAATCTTAGGAAAACTATGAGCGTATCTGAAATTGCTGCAAAGCTTGGGCTTTCAAAGTCAAGAATAAAGAATGCTTTGGAAGAATCTGCAAGGATTCCGGCTAAGTGGCAGGCTAAAATCAAAGTAGTAGTGGGTGGTGAAGACAAGAAAGGAACAATTCCTTCAACGACAGCGATGAATATCGCTAATATGCGGCACGTTACGCCAGAACTAAAAGAACAGCTATACGAATTTGTTTCTAAAAACGACATTAGCAAAGAAAACGTGATAGCGATTGGTTCGCTTATGAAAACAGGACGAAGTCTTAAAGAAGCGATAAATGAAGTAAAAGAATATCGTCCGGTTTGCGTTAATCTTTTGGTTAATAGAAAGAAATGGGACGAGCATATTGAGCGTTTAGGAATGGGAAACCGAGAATTTATTATTAGAATCATTAATGAAAAAATTCCCGGCTTGTGTATTATGAACTTGAGAAAATAAACTTATTTGTTATTGAGGGGGATAAAATCCCCCTTTTATTCTTTAGCGAAAGATTTAAATATCGAAGTTATATGTATTGATATGACATACGAAGAATTGAAAGGAGGTATTTATGGAAAATGACAATTCGGGAACTAAAGACGATAAGAAGAAAAATCACATTGCGTGGACTTACACCGATAATGTTCGACCGCTATTCAGGAAACAACAAGGAACAGCTTGCAGTGATGGAGAAGCTTTATATAAACGGGAAGAATTTGGTTTTACCTTCGACGAACATCTTATCATTTCTATCTGCACAGAACACCGAGAGTGCACCGCAAAGGGTAATTGGAAGAGGTTATAAGGAAGTCTGCAAAGCTGCTTTAAGTTTTGTGACTATTGAACCTTTAGACATTCCTTTCACTAGAAACGGCAAAGCACTGACAATAGATAATGCTGACATTAAGATACATCAATCTGTAGCTAAAATAATGAAAGGAAAATTATCTATTCCAAATCCAAAAGAAAGACCAATGATAGAACTTCCGTGGGAATTATCTTTTGTTTTAACTCTTCTTGAAACGCCAGAATTAAATGAAGTATTACTGAAGAAATTATTTGAGAAAGGCGGAATAGCGATAGGACTTGGAACTTTTAGAGGAGTATTTGGAAAGTTTTGTGTTGAGAGTTGGGAATAAGGTTATTTATTTTTATTTTTTTATTTTATGTTCACTAGGCTTGGCTTGGCTCGGCTTGGCAAGGCAAGGCAAGGTATTCATATTCCTTAATTAATAGGAAACAGGGCTCGGCAGGGCGAGGCTTGGCGAGGTGCGGCACGGCAAGGCGCGGCTCGGCAAGGCAAGGCAAGGCAAGGCAAGGATTTCATATTTATGTTCACTTGGCAAGGCGTGGCAAGGCGTGGCAAGGCACGGCTTGGCTAGGCTAGGCTTGGCTTGGCTAGGCGGGGCGGGGCGGGGCAAGGCACGGCAAGGCAAGGCAAGGCAAGGCATAAAAATAAATGGGGGAAAATTTTTCCCCCTAATAGAAAAAGAATCTAAAATTTTTAATTTTTATTTGGCTTTTTTATCTGCTGAAGAACTAATTTCTGTGTTGATGTCCTGTTCAATCATTGAATCCAGCTCTTCCATTCTATCTCTCTTGCTTTGCTTCAAGAACTTCAGGAAATCCAGTTCTACTTCAGCCATATCTACCTTATCTCTCTCGGCAATTTGTTTTATTTTGCCAGCAACGAGAAGATTAGTCAGATATTTTCTGTATACTTTTGATTTATGGTGCGAACCGCTAGTTACCGCAGCAATCAATAACCCCAGCAAAAACCCCATAAACAAAACTAACAGCAGTGCTATTCCAGTTGTGTCTATTGTTGCATAATCACTCATTTTATTCACCTCCTTTCAATTTCTTGTAATAAGAAAATGCCACTGAAATGTGATGTCTGGAATCATAGCCGCAGTCCAGCAACCGCCTAGAACATTCATAATAGCTTCGGACTATTTTTTCATTTATGCCGCCATCTTCTTTGATACACATTTTTTCAAGACCTCGCAAAACATCTTCAGTAAGTACAGGCAGTTCTTTAAGTTCTTTTTGTTCTACCATCTCATTAACCTCTCGACTTCAAGTCTTTCTTTTACATATTCTAAATATGTCTGCCTTGCAGGTGTTTTATTATATAATTGCCATCCAATCAATTCATTAGGTTTAGCCATTTCATTAAGTACAGTAATACCGACGAGGATAGTTATAAATCCACCAATCAATTTTTCAAGCATCTAATATCCTCCCCGGTGTTCATATAAATCGCCTATGATTT
>Ga0105097_10001084_pt1 | contig 12808 bp, 21 predicted proteins | sample PPLLak12cMay2015_FD_87035 | JGI IMG/M metagenome (GOLD analysis project Ga0105097, IMG submission 87035) | Freshwater sediment microbial communities from Prairie Pothole Lake near Jamestown, North Dakota, USA - PPLs Lake P7 Core (1) Depth... | ecosystem: Environmental > Aquatic > Freshwater >... | reverse complement strand
CAATTACCGTATCGTGACCCCATTGACAATGGGAGAAAGTAGTGTTAGGATATGAAGGTAGCCATCGTCGGCAGTCGTGACTTTGCCATGAAGCCGGGTTCCTCGACTGAGGGCAGGCAAGTATTCATCCAGAATGCAGTAGGATTGCTACGTCACACCGACTACATCGTGAGCGGTGGCGCTAACGGCGCTGACTTCTGGGCTGAGTATTTCGCTAGGCACTATGGCATCGGTCGCATCATCCACGAGGCAGACTGGGATAAGCACGGCAAGAGCGCAGGGCCAATCAGAAATGCTCTTGTTGTGGAATCTGCGGATTGCCTACTGGCCTTTTACACCGACCGTAGCAAAAGTAGGGGGACCAAGAACTGTGTGGCACAGGCAAGGAAGAAGGGCATTCCGGTTTATGAGTACGATGCCGCGACGGAGGATGTTCCGTCATGGCTAGACACATGGTATGATGAGATGGTTGGACTATCGCGCTAAGGTGAGGAAAGTCCCCGCTGCATAGAGCAACCTAGAGGCTAACGGCCTTCCACGGTGACGTGAGAACTAGTGCATCAGAGACTAATCGGCCTTCGGGAGCCGGGTGAAAAGGGTAAACTTTAGGTGCTGCAAGTCCAGAGAAGCGGAGTGTTGCTCGCACGTTGGTACGCTAAGTAGGACGCAAAGAGTTGTGCGGTAACGTACAACCAAGTCGGATGATAGTCGTTCAGGTAGGAGGATGCTTGCATCCGTTTGAACTACGGTTCACAGGACGGGGCTTATAGACCATCTCATTTATACCAAAGTTAGGAGAAGTCATGCCAGAAGTAGTTTGGGTCATCAACCCATTGGAAATCATCGGTACGCTGATAGGCTTAGTCGTTCTAATCGTCTTCGGTGCGTACCTGTTCATCAGCAATCGGAGGGGTTAATGGCTAGTGACCTATACAACAATGAGGCAGAGCAGTTCATGCTTGCTGCCATCCTAAGGAACCCTACCGAATACTTCTCAGTGAATGACATGGGGCTGGTGGCGAAGGACTTTGCCAACAAGGACCACATCTCCATCTTCCGCGCCATCATGTCGGCAGTGGATGACAAGAGTGACCCTACGTTACCCTACGTCATCGAATACCTCAAGGTCGCAGGCAAGGACCACATCGTAGATTACGTTGGTAGCCTGATGACGACTCCCTGCTCAGTAGCCGAAGCGCATGACTACGCTAAGGTCGTGAAGGGATTGGCCGTATCCAGAAACCTTGGAGATGCCGGTGTGAGAATCATCGACATCGCACAAGAGAAGCGTGGAGATTACAACTCCGCTATCGTTGAGGCTGAGAATACACTGCGTGTGGTGTCTGACTCGTTGCCTCAGCAGGAGCGTTCCCCATCCGCATCGGAAATCCTCAAGCGCATGGACATCATGACGCATGATGAGAAGGTGGAGATATCATTCTCTACGACGCTACAGTCGATGACAGGGGGTCTGTCCCGTGGTCACTTCTGGGTCATCGGTGCGTTCTCGTCCACTGGCAAGTCTGCCTTCGTGTCCAACATGGCTATCGATGCACTTCGACGCAAGAAGAAGGTCGCTATCGTGTCTGCCGAAATGACACAAGAACAGTACATGATTAGGATGCTGGCTATCGAGAGCGGTATCTCCCAGATGGAACTCTCCAGCAAGGTGACTATCGGTATCCCCAAGCACGAGGAACTGCTCGCTGCCCGCAAGGCTATCGAGTCCTATGACCTGTACGTCTACGATAACCTCTACAAGATGACGCAAATCCGCACGGAATTGCAGCGACTCAAGAACCAGAAGGGGCTTGACGTTCTCATCATCGACTACATCCAGAACATCACCGTCACTGGCGATGAGGTGAAGGATGCACGAGAGGTAGCACTAGAATGTCAGCGTCTTGCGAAGGACTTGGATTGCACTGTCATCGCCTGTTCCCAGTTGTCGAATGCTCAGGCGCAGTATGAGATTGCTGGCGGGGATGATAACTTCTACTCCCTTAAGGGACACGGAGCCATCCGTGATGCAGCAGATGTCATCATCACCCTGCACAGGGATAGGGTGCGTCAGTCATCCGCACTCAAGGTAAAGTTTCGCAAGAACCGACATGGACCTGTCTCAGACTTCATGTGCCACTTCGACTTGGCTACCAGTCGTATCGAAGAGATTGCTTGGGATGATGGCGATGAGTAAGGTTGACAAGTGGAACGGAGTGTGCTATAATGACTAAATACATAAGCGTTGCAGAGTCCTTTGCCATCTATGAGGTGCAGGATGATGTATTCGAAATCATATCTGGAGGTACGCTTATCCAGCCACCGCAAGTCGTGCTGGAAGTCCTGACACTTAGCGGTGTCGCCAAGAAGATGGGCTCTGTGGGTGTCGTTGACAACATCGAACATGAGGACGGTGAAGAGAGCGAACCGCCAGAGGGAGAGGGTCCGTGGGTTGAATGAAAGTATCAGAGTATAAAGAAATCGCTGCCTCACTTGGTCGGTTCGCCACCACGAGAGAGAAGGCTGATGGGCCTGAGTCTTTCATCGGCGTGCAGAACAAGGCGGGCACACTCAAGTTCATCGCTGGCACATCTAGGGCTGGCGTAAGCGTTTCGACCAACGACTACACAAGCAGTGCTGATGGCGTATTCGCTATCAACGCTAGGCCATTCCTTCAAGCGGCTAAGGTCTTGCCTGCCCGTTCCAGCGTTGACATCATCGTCAGCGATAGGAGAGTGGTAGTCAAGACAGAGGGCGGCGGGAAGATTGAACTCGATAGCACGGGAACGATAAAGGATGCTGGCTTCGCAAAGCGGCCCAAGAATCATGTCGCCTCAGGTCAAATCGAGGGGGCAGATTGGGCAAGGCTGGCGAAGATGTTCAAGACCATCGGTGCCAAGATTGAGGTTCCGTGTGTGCAGTATGTCGATGGCATCGCATACGCCTCAGTCGTAGCACCCGGCGAGCGTCCTCGCTACGCAAGTTACAGGTTCCCTGCCCAGAGCGACGTAGATGGCTACAACATGGCTGGCTACAGAGACTTCTGGGATGGACTGACGGCAATCACTGATGCTGGCTCCCTCAAGTGGGGCAAGGATGGCATCCTAGCGTCGGGTGGCAGCGTCGAAGTGTTCTCCGCTCCGTACCTAGTCTCTAAGTATGACTCAGAGACTGGCACGTCGGAAGACCCAAGAGAGATGCCGCCTATCCCGATAATGCGAACGACAGGGAAGTATGATGTCGTCGTAAAGATGACGCGAAGGGAACTTATCGATATCGTCAAAGGGCAAGCCCCCTTTGATGAGCATAATAGGGTGACACTCAAGGTGACTCCGGGTAAACTGTTGGTCAGCGCATTCGGTGTCGAGACTGGTCAGGAAGTCCCTGCACAGGCCAAGGGTGTCGGGTTCAGGTCAGTTAGGGCAGACTACCTTAATGGCCTGCTCAATAGCATCGACGGAAAAGAGGTGTCATTGGGATGGGGCTCTGGCATGCCAGTAGTCTCGATTATGGCTGAGGACTATACGCAGTGGACGATTTTACTCGCCCCAGTAGCAATGTAGGGGAATACACAACAGACTATGTGAAGCGTTTGCTTATCGAACGTCGCTACATATATGCGAAACTATACAACCCCGGTGGCAGCGTCATACTACGAGCGAGCGATATCGTGGACCACGATAGGCCAGTGGGGTACTCAACGGAGATTGGGAATACATTCCATCTTGACCTCATCGATTTGAATATGGAACTACAGAAACTTGTTGATGAGAAGCACTGCTCAAAGAAAGAGATACAAGCCCTCTTGACGTGGGCTGACGGCTTTACTGCCCAACAGGCTGCTGATTATATGCACGCTAGGGGGGCTGTTTCAGTAAGAAAGTTACGCTCCCGTGGCCTGCGCAAATTGCAGGAACAAATCAATGGAAACGCACAAGAGTCTGGAGGAACAGGCGACAGAGATACTGGAGTTGGACGCCAAAAAGCGGAAGACAACACTGTTCAAAACGGGCATCCTCGACAATCGGAGAAGATTGCTCATAGCAAGAAGAGAACTACCGTTATCAATGTTAGCGAATCTAAGGGAGATGTAAATGCCGACAGTTAGCGAATGCGCATACGCTGCTGGTATCTTCGACGGTGAAGGCACGATTGATTTGAAGGACCGTGTTCGGATGGCCGTGAAGATGACAGATATCGAGCCAGTCAAGGCACTCAAGGATATCCTTGGTGGACACTTCTATCAATGGAAGGATACAGATACAGGCAGGCCGGTGTACGAGTGGCGTGCTGCTGGATGGGATGGCGTTATCGACGCTATCGATAACATTGTCGAATACAGCAGGGGTAAGCGCAGACAACTACAGGTCGTTGGCAACTTCTATCTCTACAAGGAACGGTTCGGATTGCCTACGGGCGCAAAGGAAGCCGCATCATGGCAACTGAGAAGTCTGCGCAATCCGATTCCGGTACCAATCACATTCGATATCGAGACTATGGGGCTTGAGGCAACATCGCTGCCCATGCTATCATGTTCATTCCAAGAGGGCGACGACGAGTCTGGTGTTTACTCTGCCTTCAAGATGACCCCAGCCAGCGACAAGGACTTGGCAGTGCAAATCAGGGAAATCCTTGAGTCGGCACCATTCACTATCGGGTTCAACTCATCTCGATTCGACATCAACTATATCAACACACGACTCGCGGCGAATGGGGAGAGGCAGATGTTCCTTGGTTCCCATGATGACGTGAGTGTTATGTACGATTACACGTTCAATGCAAAGAAGCGCACGAGCCTACTGAACGCAGCCGCACAATTGGGTGTCACTGATGAGGTCGTCAAGAAGACGCCTATCGACTGGAACATCTGGAATGCTGCTAATGCAGGCGATGAGCAGTCGATGGATTATATCTTGACACACGCAAAGAATGATGTTATCCTGACGAAGAGGGTGTACAATGCACTCGTCCAATAGAGTGTGGATGTTCAACGAGAATACCACTAGGCATCGTGGCGTATGGCATATCATCGAGGGTGAACTCCAAGTAGAGGAAGTACCAGAGAGGATACACGAATACGTACACGAAATCAGGAAGAACCACAGTAGAGCGTGTAGCGGAAGGGAGTATTACCAAGGGTGGGAAGCCAGTCCACGGTATGTGTTTGAGGGATGCGACTGTTCATTGAACACGAATGAGTATTCCGTAGACACTGGTGGAAGGTGGCTGTCGCGCCACATCACTCCAGCACACCCGGTAGTAAAGGCGCAGCCCATCCTGTGTCACCAGACAAGCGTAAGCGGAAAGGGTATCATCGGGGTATATGGGAAGTACAGCGCCAAGGTCAATGATGGCGATGTCATCGTCACCCGTGACAGATTGGTCCCGTTGCATACGTTCCAAGGTGAAATGCCACCCGGACCAACATGCTCTAGGTGTCTTGCCAAGGCAGAAAGAGATGGCGCTGAGTGAGAACCAAAGACGATTACGTCGCTCCAAGCAATCTGAGAGGGACTTAGGGCACTTCCTGTTAGAGCATAACGGCGAAGACCCAGTATGGAAGTTCATCTCATCATCGACTGGGAGGGTTGGACACATCACGGAACTACAGTTCGATGTAATCTCAGCAGATTACACGGCAGAGAATAAGAAAGTGAAGGTGCCAAAGACACTGTTAGGGTGGTGGGACAAGATAGTCGCCATCGCAGAAAAGCACGGCAAGGAACCCTTGCTACGCATCGAGCCCTCCAATGAAGGAAGGCATGAAGAGATGCACATCATCTCAGCCGAGAGACACGCATCGCTTCTGGAGATTGAGAAACTATGGAAAGCGAAAGCATGACAGGGCAACCCCTGTCGCACGGGACTTGCCCTTGCTGCCAGTACGAAACATGCTGGCATTGTGGCGGCACGGGAAAGGTATGGCGACAGCCGTACTCTTATCACCCACCCTACCCCTACTATCCGCTGTTCCCTAACACATGGACAGCACCGATACCTCCATATACTATAACATACAATGATAACACTAATGACATCAAGTTGAACAGGGATGAGAAGTAGGGCTTGACAAACAGGCTCAGATGTGCTATAGTGGCACTATCAATGAAACCCCTGTATAGCAAAGAGGAAAGGTAAAGCAATGCCATTTCGCGCACCCGGTAATGAAGAGTACACTGGTACCAAGTTCACCCCCGCTGCTCCCGATGTCTATCGAGTCACTGTTGACTCGTATGAAATCAAGAGCGGCCCTGAGGTTGCTAACAAGTACAACGAGAACGGCAACCCTCGCGTTCGTTTCTACCTTACGCCTATCGGCATCGATGGTGATGACGAGGCAGAGATGGTGGATACCAACGACGAGCCTCTGCCAGAGGATAAGCGGTTCATCTTCTTCTTCGACCCGGACCACCTTGGAACCAAGCCTCGCCTTGCGAAGAGTCGCAAGTTCATGGCATCGGTCCTGAACATCGCTACTGACCAGCCCGTCGAGTATGATACGCTTGAGGCATTCTGCGAGGATGCAGTCGGACGTGAACTCATCGTTGACGTTGAGGTCAAGGGTGAATACAATAACATCATCGACACTCGCCCGGTCAAGAAGCGCACTCGCAAGCGCATCGAGAAGGAACCGATGGTCGTAGCCGCAGAGAAGGTGTTCAACGAGACACCTGATGACGGTGAGGATTACTAGTCTCCTAGTCGGGGCCGTACTCATCTTGGCACTGCTGGCGTGTCTCGCCCAGCCAGCAGAGTCAAGTCACTGGAAGACAGCAAGGTACGCGCCTTGGTACGGTCCCGGCTTCTACGGAAATGTCACAGCATGTGGTCATGTGATGACCAGACACCTCAGGGGAGTGGCACACAGAACACTTCCATGTGGAACCAAAATCAAACTCAAGTGGAAGGGTCACGTCGTTACGACGAAGGTGGTAGACAGGGGACCATACCCGGCACCATACCTTTACGAATCGATGCCATTCGACCTCACGGCACGAACGAACTGCTGGGACTTGAACGGTGGAAAGTATCAACATCCTTGCCCGTCAAGGACAAACATCAAATATAGGGTAATCGATAGATAAGATGACACGCTACGCTCTAACCGAAGCAATCTCAGAACTACTTGAGGTTCCCATTGTCGAGCGTAGCGTCAATGCCATGTTGCATTGTCCGCTTGAGACACATGAGGACAGGCGTCCATCATTCAGCATCCATCTGGATGAGGGCATGTGGACGTGCTTCTCTTGTCAGGAGAAGGGCAACATCAATCAACTGTATCGCAGATTGGGGGTGTCGATTGGGTACGATGTCCGTTTCGCGCAGGCTAGGAAGATGGCGGAAGCACCTGTTATCCAAAGCCATAACTTCGCTGCACTCGCAAACGCTCACATTAAAAGTCTACGACAATCAGTACCGGGACAGAGAGCGGTGCGAGATTTCATTGAGTCCAGAGGAATTTCGCCAGATGCAGTTGCTCATTTCGGGATTGGGTGGGACGAACAACGAACTGCTATCTCTTTCCCTTACGCGGAGACTACCGGACGGGTCAGTGGTATCAAGTACAGGTACAACAACGGCTTTAAGGCATCAGAAACCGGAAGTCAGTATGGACTGTATGGACTGAACGATGCAGTGGGTAAAGAGCAAGTCATCATCTGTGAGGGAGAGTCAGACACCCTCGCAACATGGTCACGATACGGTCATGAGTACGGTGTCTGCGGTACTTCCGGCGCAAGCGTGTCGGACACACAATGGTCACGCTTCGGATTATATCTACTATTTGCCAGACGCATCTTCCTACTTTACGACGCCGATTCAGCCGGGGACAAATGTGCAGCGACTGCGATGTCAGTGCTTGGAACTGACAAGTGCGTTCGCATTCGACCACCAGAAGAATATGACGCTTCTGAGTTTTACGGACAGGGCGGAACGCTGGAGCAAATTGGATTGGTGGGAGCCGTGCTAGCATGAACAAGATAGGGAACAACACTGAACAACACATAGAAGGGGGCGAGGAATGTGAGATTCGTAACGTCAGGATGACACCAGAACTCATGAACCAATTCGCTACTCGTACGATAGATGGATATAGGGTATACTGGGAGTGGGGAGAGCCAGATGAGGAAGGCTTCTACAGTCCACAAACCATCATAGACTATAATGATTTGATATGAAAGTAGTCGTAAGAGAACTAGGGTCACGTCCACCGATAGCAACGCCCGCTAGGCTCAACGCTCCGCAAGGTGCTAAGGCTCTGGCGGATTTGATGGCACCGGAGACATTCGCTGACCTATGCGTCATCAACATAGACTGGGAGGGGGATGGCTTCACTCCCGTCATGGAGATTATCACCGTCAAGTGGTTCATAGAGTACAACGGGCAAAGGCTGGAGCATCGTTGGCCTATCGAACTAGAAGACGCCTTCGGGATAGACAACATGGACAACTCGACTTTGAGGTCCATCGTATCACAATTGAAAGAGCATTTCAACATGCAAGTTGAGGCTCGTAAGACACTTGAGGCTCAGGGACGATGGGTCGATGGGCGCAAGGTCATAGAGGTATAACAATGGAAACCATTCAGGCATTCTTCGACACAGTAGCAGGCAACGCAGTCCTGCTCGTGGCACTACTCGCAGTGGTAGACCTTGGCATCGGAGTCTTCGCAGCCATCAGGGACAACGTGTTCCAGTTCGATGCTCTTGCATCATGGCTACGCAAGACACTCGTTGGTAGGGTCATGCCAATCTTCGGCTTCCTACTCGTCGGCTATGTCGCTGGCGGCGTAAGCGTAGAGGATGGGGTTGGCAGTGTCATCTCACCGGGCGGAATCATCACTGGCGTTGGCCTAGTCGCAGCGACGACATACATACTAGAGGTCATCGCATCTATCAAGGAATCCACGGTAGTAAAGACAGACACCCGTGCGGTGCCTACTGACTAAATGGAAACACTCGCTGTTTCGATGATAGTGAGGGACGAGCCTGTTGACAGACTCGTCCTTCTTATCGATTTCCTCAGGCCACTGTGGACGCAGTTCATCATCGCTGATACAGGCTCAAAGGATTACGAGATAGATGCCCCTCTGTTACGCGCAGCAGGGGCAGATATCTTTCAGATAGAGTGGCGTGACGACTTCGCGTGGGCGAGAAACCAGACACTTGACCGTATCGGTGCAGATTGGGTATTGCATTTAGATGGCGATGAGATACCAAGCCTTCAAATGATACGCTACATCGAAGGTTTACTTGCTGCCGACGACAAGAGCAAGCACGCCGCGCTGTTCTTTACGAGGAACTACTGGGGTGGCTCGCTTGGAGATGAGGCCACATACCATTGGCACATCAGGATGTTCAGGCATGGCAGTGGCTACTGGTATCGTCCGGTACATGAACTGGTGAATGTATGTGGTGCCACAGATGGTTCGGCTAGGGGTGATGCGATGACCTACAAGGCACCTAAGGATGCTTATCTCATCCATAGTAAGCCTGCGGAGCGAATAGCCGCCAGCACAGAACTTTATACGAAACTTGGGGAGGTTAGTTGGTGAGAAGGATAAACGACAGGCCGGATGGGAGAGAAAAGGACTTCCAGTTAGACTATCACCTTGGCAGGAACGATGCCCCTGAGTTCGATGCCGGTCAACCAGAGAGGATTGGTCTGGCGAGGTGGCTGCTGGGGACTACCCTCAGGGGCAGATTGCCAGCGGGCACGCGAACGATAGTCGAACTAGGGTGCGGTGCTGGAGACATCTCTGGCCTGTACTCTCGTGGTGCTGACATCGTGTACGGCTACGATGTCGTCCCCGTGGCAAAGGATATCTGCGCACGCAGATGGCCCGGTATGAACTTCATCCTTGGACCAGTAGAGGACCAAGAGCCAAGAGATTGCGATATCCTCATCGCGTGTGAATTCCTTGAGCATGTCGCCAACCCTCATGGAATCCTTGATGATTGGATGCCTCGTGCGAAGTATGCCATCATCGGGCATCCGCTTGACGACCAAGATGGTATGGAGTATGGTCACTGCTGGTCGTACACGGAGCAGGATTGGGATGATTGGTACACGAGCAGGGGCTTTGAGGTCATAGAAAAGTTCATCTTCCCGATGGGCAATTGGGACAGGATGATACTAGGGGTAGGCAAGAAGATATGAAGGATAACATCATCGTCTTATGCCCAAGTAGGGGCAGGCCAGAAAGCGCTAGGGCAGTGCTTGACTCGTTCTATGCTACGAGGGCGCTCCCAGACACTGAGTTGCGCATCGTGGTAGACAAGGATGACCCATCCATGGGCGGCTATGACATGTACGAAGCGACGGTGATAGAGCCTCAGGGTAAGGGCATGGGGCTAGCCCTGAACCGTGCGTTCAAAGATGTCGTACCATACTATGGCATCTACGGCTTCATCGGTGACGACCATCGCTTCCGCACCAAGGGCTGGGATGAGAAGATTGCAGAAGCCCTAGAGACACCCGGCATAGCCTATGCCTTCGATGGCGTCAGGCCAGACCTTCCTACGCAATGGTTCGTGAGCGCACCGATTGCTGAGGCTCTTGGATGGCTGTCGCTACCAGAGTGTGCGCACTTCTATCTTGACGACGCATGGCGAGAACTAGGCAATGCTGCTGGTTGCCTGCGATACCTACCCGATGTCCTAATCGAACATCTGCATTACTCGTATAACAAGTCTCCGATAGACGACACGTACAAGCGCAGCATCGAGATTTGGGTAGGCGGATTGGACAGGGTGCCGTACGAGGAATGGCGCAATGGGCAAGGCTTCATCACCGACCTAGAGACAGTAAAGGGGGCACTGTGAGGATACTGATAACTGGTGCAGCGGGGTTCCTTGGGAGAGCCTTCCTGCGCTACAACCTAGAGGATGAAGATAATACCATAGTGGCAGTCGATGACTTCTCCAATCCTCACTCACGCTGGGAGGATGGAAGGTACTGGAAGTACACTCAGGACTTTATGAAGTTCCTCAATAATCGTAATGAGTTCTTCGATAAGCCATTCGATATCGTCTATCACTTTGCAGCGCCAGTCGGTGGAAGGACGAAGATTGAGCAAGACCCGATGTTCAATGCTCGCTCACTGGAGTTGGACTCAGCACTCTTCCGATGGGTGTCATCTCTTGACAATCCTCCGATAGTGGTGTATCCTAGCAGCAGTGCCGTATACCCTGTCGTGTATCAAGGGAAGCACAACTCACCACGCTGGCTCACGGAGGATGACTTCAAGCCAGAAGATAATATCTGGGGCAAGCCAGACGAGATGTACGGTTTTACGAAGATGGTCGGTGAATTCTTGGCTTGGAAGGCTTCGAAGTACGGCGTCAATACGTTGTGCTTGCGTCCATTCTCTGGCTACAGTCACGACCAATCCATCGAATACCCATTCCCGTCCATCGTGAGAAGGGCCATGAACAGGGAAGACCCCATCTTAGTGTGGGGGACAGGCAGACAGGTCAGGGACTTCATCCACGTAGATGACTTGGTTTTGGGCACCCAAAAGAGGCTTGCTGCTGGCATCGATGGGTATACGGCGATGAACCTAGGGAGCGGATTGGGCACGTCATTCATGGAACTTGCTGCCATCGCTGCGAAGGTGGTCGGGTACAAGCCGTCGATAACCAATGACATCAGTAAGCCTGAGGGGGTATCCAACAGGGTAGCGGATACGAGTCTGTTCAACGAGTATCACACCCCTACGGTAACACTTGAGGAAGGCGTCACTAGAATGGTGCGAATGGGAGTGACATGACAGAAGAGATGGTCTTGATTTCCAAGTTGGAATATGATACACTGATAGCCGACAGCATATTCGCAGATTTTGCTGGTGACTTCATAGAGAGCATGCCGGTAGGGATGCAGGATTTATTCGAAGAAGACCCAAGATTCAAGGAATGGGTCAAACTAGTCAACCATGAGTGGTATGAGGAAATGTACGGAGAAGAAGAATGAGCATGGACATCCCGCCAGTCGCAAAGAACGTCATCTGCGTTGACTTCGACGGCACCATCTTCCAATGGGGAGATATCTACGCAAAGACACCTCCCTTCGATGGTTGTGTCGAGGTCATGCGGGAGATGCGAAAGCGTGGTTGGGAGATTTGTATCCTCACCTCGCGCATGTCACCTACTTGGTGGGCATCTGAGGGCTGGGAGTGGGAAGAGGCCATGCAGCGGGAGATGACATTCATCCAGAACCGACTCATCGAATATGGTATCCCCTTCGACTACATCACTGCGGAGAAGGTACCGGCAGAATACTACATCGATGACAAGGCAGTAGAGTTTACCGGCGATAACTGGAAGGCTATCGGCAAGAGGATTTTGAAGTGAGCAAGTTCACTCCGACCAAGGAAGATAGGGTGTACTGGCAGGGTGCTATGGACGGCATCGCTCTGGGTGTGGCAGAGAAGATAATCACGAAAGAGCAATGCGATGCCATCAGGAAGGCTTTCGCTGATATCCCACACACGCACTACCAGTCCATCATGGGTCCATACTGTGTGGTATGCAGGGTGGGCCTGTCACCGAAGGGTGAGTACACGCTGAACTGGGAAGACGGTCAGGAGGTCGTATGAAGAACGTAGCACTCTTTGGTCAGATGGCAAGTGGTAAGTCCTCTATCGCAGCAGCGATGGTTGACTCTGGATACACTCAGATGTCATTCGCCCAGCCACTCAAGAACATAGCGGAGTTAGCATATGGAAAGGTCGATAAATCCGGTGAATACCATGTTACCAGTCTCGATGGAGTTGATTCTACCATCAGTGGTCGGGAGGTACTTCAAAGAGT
>Ga0105097_10001080_pt1 | contig 12822 bp, 13 predicted proteins | sample PPLLak12cMay2015_FD_87035 | JGI IMG/M metagenome (GOLD analysis project Ga0105097, IMG submission 87035) | Freshwater sediment microbial communities from Prairie Pothole Lake near Jamestown, North Dakota, USA - PPLs Lake P7 Core (1) Depth... | ecosystem: Environmental > Aquatic > Freshwater >... | reverse complement strand
GTTCTAATATACTCGTCGATTGCGGCCTTTACCAGGAACGCCAGTTTCGAGACAGAAACTGGGAAGATTTTCCATTTTCGCCAAAAAAGATAGATGCTGTCCTATTAACGCACGCCCACCTCGACCACTGCGGCCTCCTTCCCAAACTTGTCAGGGAAGGCTTCGACGGGCCTATATACTGCACGCCGGCGACTGCGGACATTGCGAAAATCATACTGCTGGATTCCGCAAAGCTGCAGGAAGAAGATGCCGAGCACAAGCGAAAGAGGCACGAAAAGGAAGGGCGAAAAGGTCAATACCCGGAAATACCCCTTTATACTACCGAAGAGGCACAGGCCTGCTTTCTGCATTTCGAGCCTGTTTCCTACAACGAACCTCTGAACCTCGGCAACGGAAAGCCTATCGAGGTTACTTTCTTCGATGCAGGCCACATCCTCGGCTCATCAATCATCAAGGTCAGGGTTGGAAAAGACGACAGCGACAGAACAATTTTATTTACAGGCGACATAGGCAAGACCGACAGACCCTTCGTTGCCGACCCGACCGTTTTCGATAAGGCTGATTATGTCCTCATCGAATCGACCTACGGCGACAGAATCCATAACGAAAACCTCGATATCAAAAAAGCGATAGGCGATATCATAAATTCAACACGCAAGGCCGGCGGAAATATCGTTATTCCAAGCTTCGCCCTCGAGCGTTCACAGGAGGTCCTCTATTACATAAGCGAGCTGCTTTCGAAAAAGACAATCAAGCCGATTAAGATTTTTCTCGACAGCCCTATGGCGACGAAAATTATAGAAGTGTTCAAAAAACACGCAGAGGCCCTCGAGCCTGAGATGGCCGAGCGGGTGCGAAATCATCATTCACCCTTCGAACTGCCGGGGCTGGAATGCACCTGCACCACAGAGCAGTCAAAGGCAATAAACAAGATAAAGAAATCCGCTATTATCATAGCCGGCTCCGGAATGTGCACTGGCGGGAGAATAAAACACCATCTTATCAGCAATATTACCCGCCCGGAATCCACAATTATGTTCGTCGGCTACCAGGCATCGGGGACCCTCGGCAGGCTTATTGTCGATGGCCAGCAAAAGGTCCGCATTATGGGGCAGGAATATCCCGTCCGTGCAAGGATTGAACGGGTAAACGGCTTTTCCGCCCACGCCGACAAACAGGAGCTTCTCGAATGGCTTCAGAATATCAAGACAACTCCGAAGGGCATATTTGTCGTCCACGGCGAAACCGAAAGCGCCAAATCATTCGGTGATTTCGTTTATCAAAACACCGGCTGGCCCGTCAGTGTCCCTGCATACCTCCAGCAGATTTCCCTCAACTGATGCCATTTTGAAAACATCAGTGCACGATTGTCACACAGTCAAAGCAAATATTGGCAAATTGAAATCCTGTGGTTAATATGATAATGTATAAAAAATGAATTTCAGTCTCTGGAATCGATATGAACATCAGCACAATTTTTTAAGGATTTGTCTGCTGCTCTATGTGCGGAATAAACGGCTTTACGTGGCCTGACAAAAATCTCGCCGGAATGATGTGCCAGAAGACCCGCAACCGCGGCCCTGATGATGAGGGGATTTTCGTCGATGAAAATGTCTCGCTGGGCCACCGGAGGCTTTCAATCATAGACCTCTCGCCAAAAGGACATCAGCCGATGAGCAGCGAAGATGAAACAGCATTGATTGTATATAACGGCGAGGTATATAACTTCAGGGAAATACGCCAGGAGCTCGAGAGCAAAGGCCGAAGATTCGACAGCCGCACAGACACCGAAGTAATTTTGCACAGTTACCTGCAGTGGGGAACGGAATCCTTTGACAGATTCAACGGGATGTGGGCGTTCGCCATATACGACAAAAAAAATATGGAAATTATTTTGTGCAGGGACCGCTTCGGGATTAAACCATTGTATTACCATATAGGCCCGAAGGGCCTTGTCTTTTCATCTATGATATCGGGCATCCTTTGCCATAATGTTCAAACTGCCCCAAATGACAGGGCGATTATGCAGTATCTTTCATTCAATCTCGAACAGCACACCAAAGAAACTTTTTTCAAAAACATTTACTCGCTTGAACCCGGCTGCTATTTGATTTGGGATCTGAATACAAACACTTGCAAAATCACCAAATGGTATTCGCCCAAAATCCGCGAGAACACCAGCAGCGAAGCAGTCAAAGAAGCGTTTATTGAGAGCGTCCGCTCCCAGACTGTTGCTGATGTGCCCATAGGGTCGTGTTTGTCCGGCGGTCTGGATTCATCCTCAATTGTCTGTGTGCTGAATCGTTTTCTGGAATATCCATTTTTCACATTTTCTTTCCAGGCCCCGAACACGCCCATCGATGAGACCAAATACATCCTCGAGGTTGGCCGCAATACGAACACAAAGCAGTTTTTTACCCAATTGTCTGCGGATGATTTTCTAAGCGAGGTAAATGATTTCGTAATCTCACTCGAAGAGCCTGTCCTGAGCCTCAGTCCTTATGCACAATACCGCGTAATGAAGCTTGCACACCAGAACGGTGCTAAAGTCCTCCTCGACGGGCAGGGCGGCGATGAAATTTTCGCCGGTTACGTTTATTACTTCAGCTACCGCTACTGGGGTTTATTTAAACAGCTGCATCTTTTGAAGCTTATGCGGGAATGGTACTTCTATGTCCGCAATTTCAAAAACTTTTTCCCCATAGGGATGTTTGGTTTTATGACCCTCCCTAAGGTGATTCAGAGACTCGTCTGGAAAAATGTTCTGAATAACTGGGTCAATCACGACCTTCTCAAAGAACTTTGCGGCAACGAATTCGACCCGCGCTGGGATAGAATTTCTCTTGCAGAGGCACTGAAACTCACTCTGTTTTCAACCGCCATCCCGCATCTTTTGTTCTGGGAGGACAAAAATTCGATGAGATGGAGCATCGAAAGCAGAGTCCCATTCCTGGATGTCCACCTTGTCGAGACTGCTTTGTCGCAGGAGCCTGAAGCAAAATTGAAGGACGGGAGGACAAAGGCAACATATAAAGAAGCCGTCAAAGATATCCTTCCTCCGCTCATATATAACAGGAAGGATAAAATTGGTTTTGCAGCCCCCGCTAAAGAGCTGCTCAAGGAGCCAAAGGTTGCCGAATTTTGCAGGGACATTTTTTATTCGGAGAGCTTTAAAAACAGACCGTACTGGAAGTGGGAAAAACTGCTCGATAAGTTCTACGAACATACGGAAGGCAGGAAAAACCACGAGCGAACCATCTGGAAGTGCCTGAACCTGGAATTATGGCTAAGGTCTTTCTTCGGGTAAAAAACGGCATTGATGCAAATAATCCCGCCGCAATACATCAAAAACGCAGTTATCGTACCTGTTACAATGGATCCCTTAACGATTTTGACGGTAAAATTCTCTTGTCCAGAGCGATGTTTTTTGATAAACTAATAGCTATAAATTTGACGAACTTTAATATGACAGGAGTGCAAATTATGAAATATGTATGCCGTGCTTTAATAACAGCTTTAATAATGCTTTGTGTAGTTTCGCTGGCCTCTTCATCAGAGCCAAATGATCCTAACACAACCGCGAAGGTTACGGCACCCAAGGGGACCGGACCTCGCCTCACATTCGAAAAAACAACCCACGATTTCGGCAACATCCCGCCGCTGTCTTCACATTCTTATGAATTCCAGTTTTCAAACACCGGTGACGGCATGCTCGAAATCGGAACTACACAAACCACCTGCGGCTGCACTGTTCCTGAACTCAAAAAGAAGCAGTACCAGCCGGGTGAAAGCGGGGCTCTGAAGGTTACTTTTACTTCAAGCTCTGTAATAAGCCCTGCTTCAAAACAGTTGTTCGTCAGCAGCAATGATGCCTACAACCCGAAAATTACACTGACAATCAAGGCCAACGTTATCAGGAAAGTTGAATACCAGCCGCAAAACCTTGCGCTTTCTCTGAGAAAAGAAAACGGCGGCTGCCCCGATATTACACTCAAGAGCATCGACGGACAAGCCTTTGCGATAACAGATATCAATTCAATTCCCCGCGGTATAACAGCAAAGGTTGACCCGGCTAAAACAGCGACAGAGTTTGTTATCAAGCCGATTGTGGATGTGGAAAAAATAAAACAGGCCCTTAGGGGTGAGGTGCGCATAAGCCTAACGCATCCAGACTGCAAGGTGATTACAATGATTTACAACGCTCCGCCGCTGATAAAGGCCGAGCCGGCAATGGTCCTGTTTTTCAACCTGGAACCCAAAAAGGCCGACAAGCGCGACAAGATATGGATAATGAGCAATTACGATGAGGACTTCGAGATTGTATCCGCCGCTGCCCCAAAAGGCTATTTTAAGGCAACAAACATAACGAAACAGGGCAAAGGCCGCTATGAAATGACAATTGAGGTTATGCCTCCGGAAATTACTAATACTGCTTTGAAGATATTTATGGATACCCTCGTTGTGAAAACAAAGGAGGCAGGCCAGGTTGAAATTATCTGCCGCGGATTCTATTCAAAACAGATCCAGCAGTCCGCGGACCCGAATAAAAAATAAATTCTCCAACTAAGGCCCCGATGCATATCGGGGCCTTTTAGTATCAGCTTTCGTACAAATTGCTATCTTCCTTGGCAAGGGAAGCACCATAATGTTCAATCTTGATTTTGCACGAAGTAAATGTCCGGCTCTATTTACAGGAATGGATGATCCGGACTTAAACCGATAAATTAATTCTTGCTGTTACAGGGGAAATGAATAAAATACATTTCAATGAGGTAAGAGGTATAGTTCAATTGAGCCGGCAGCCAATCCTTAAATTTGAACGATAAACAGGCTTTATCGAAACGGAAATATAAGGAAAAGTATAAACTCAATATTTTAAGGAGATAAATTATGCAATGGTGGATGCCTGTAGTTGCAGTCGTGATTGTCCTATTTTTATCGGGGATTCGTATCGTCCGCCCGACGAACAGGGGACTTATCGAACGGCTCGGAAAATATAACCGGTTCGCTAATCCGGGATTTCACGAGATTATACCGATCGTAGAGAGAATGGTTCGCGTAAATATTACCGAACAAATGGTGGATGCTCAGCCGCAGGAAATCATCACCAACGATAACCTCAACGCACGCGTCGATGCACAGGTTTATTTCAAGGTCAAGGCAGACGAGGAGAGCGTCAAATGCTCACAATATAACGTTTACGATTACCGCTGGCAGATTGTAAACCTCGCAAGAACAACTCTGAGAAATATCATTGGGACACTCACCTTAAAATCCGCCAACAGCGAGAGAGACAAAATAAACGGCGAGCTTCTTGCCACCCTTTCGAAAGAAACGAAAAACTGGGGAATGGAGATTGTCCGCACTGAGCTAAAGGAAATTGACCCGCCCAAGGACGTTCAGGAAACGATGAACAAGGTGGTCAAGGCGGAAAACGAGAAAGTAGCGGCGCTCGATTTCGCCAATGCGATGGAAAGAGAGGCCGATGGCCAGAAAAGAGCGGAGATAAAGAAGGCCGAGGGCATAAGGCAGGCAAAAATCCTTGCTGCTGAGGGAGAAGCTGAGGCCATAAGGCTCGTCAACGAAGCTGCGAATAAATATTTTATCGGAAACGCCCAGCTCCTGCGAAAGCTCGAGGCTATGGAGAAGTCTCTTAGGCAAAATGCAAAGATTGTCATCCCGACAGGTACGGAGCTTGTTAATGTCATCGGCGAAATGGCCGGTGTCCTGCCGCTGAAAATGAACAAACAGGATTCTGAATCATCTGCAAAATAGATTCAATACCTCGAAGGTATAGTGAAAGTAAGTTTCAAAAGCGTTTGAAATCTTGCACAATTTAATATGTGTTTCGAAAGGAGAATTTAATGAAAAAACTTTTGTTGATTGTAATTGCTGTTGCAGCAATCTTTATGTGCTGCTGTCAAAATCGATCTGCTAAACTTCATCTGAATAATCAGTATCTTGTCGGCGGAGGCTTTATGATAAAGTACACCGCACCGGCCAGCGGCACCGTAATTTATTTCGATTCAGGTTCAGGTAAACACATAGCCACTCAAACTCTAAATGCCGGTGAGATTTTCGAAATGGATTTAGAGTTGGATGACCCTGAATTTATAAGTGCACTGAAGGCAGTCGGTATTGATGCTGAAAAACTCGACCCGAAACTTTATTTCGTCCCCCGTGATAAGAAAGTCCCGAAACCTAAATAATATCCGGCTGACGAGGTCAGGAATTTGCAGAGGACTCAAGAGCGAGAAGTTTTCGTTTAGTTTTTTGACCGCCGGCAGCAGAGAATTTGCCAATGCGCCTGTCGCTGCAGATAACTCTATGGCAGGGAATAATCAGGGGCACAGGATTTATGGCAACGGCATTTCCAACAGCACGGGCAGCGGATTGCTTCTTAACTTTACCAGCAAGCTCTGCATAACTTTTTGTATCCCCGAATTCTATTTTCCGGCACGCCCTTAAAACATCCTTCGAAAACGGCCTGAATCTGTCCATCAGCACCGGCACCGATTTAAAATCGACCTTCTTTCCAGCAAAATAATCCTTTATCTTGCTTTGGACAGAGAGGAAATATCCCTTCGAATATTGAGGGTCCTTTAAGTCGGCTAAAAGACGCGATTTGACCTGTAATCTGCTCTGACAGGGCAATTCTGCACGTAAAAGCCCCTCTTTTGTGCCTGCGATGCCGCACCAGCCCCATTTCGTCCTGAAAATCGCGTATTTTATCGGGCTTTGTCTCAATTTTCGCATTTTTCATAACCCTATTGAAAATATGGCAAATTCATTGACTAAATAACTTAATTGTGTTAAATATAACAAGTTTATACAAAAAAACACGGATATTGATTGATTTTCAGTGGAAAAAGAAGGAAGGCCTTCTTAAATGTCTATCGAAAAACTGCGTGAAAAGATAAATGAAATTGACCTCCAACTCGTCGAGCTGCTCAACGAGCGGGCAAGGATTGTTATTGAAATCGGCAAGCTCAAGAACAAGAGCGGCGGCCAGGTTTACTCTCCCGACAGAGAACGGGAGGTGTTCGAGAAAGTGATAAAGGCCAGCAAAGGCCCCCTTACCGAAAAAACTTTGATAGCAATATGGCGCGAGCTGATGAGCGGCTCTCTTGCATTGGAGAGGCCTTTGAGGATTGGTTATCTCGGACCGCAGGGAAGCTTCAGCCACACAGCAGCGCTTTTAAAATTCGGCCAGAGCATCGATTATGAACCAATGCCGGATATCTCAAGCATCTTCGAGGAAGTTAGCAAATCCCGCTGCGACTTGGGAGTTGTGCCTGTCGAAAATACCACTGGCGGCGGTGTCGTCGAGACTCTCGATTCATTCGTCGATTCGGATGTCAAGATATGTGCGGAAGTTCTGATGGCGATTCACCATAACCTTCTTGCAAACTGCCCGCTTAAGGAAATTAAAAAGATTTACTCAAAACCGGAAGTCTTCGCACAATGCCGCAAGTGGCTGCAAAATACCTTAAGGGATGTCGAGACAATACCCGTCGCCTCAACAGCACGTGCCGCACAGATGGCTGCACAGGAGAGTGGTTCTGCGGCAATCGGTTCGGTTATTGCTGGCGAGCTTTACGGGCTTGGTGTGGTCTGCGAAAACATCGAAGATTTATCAAATAATGTGACGCGGTTTGTGGTGATTTCAAAGGAAGATGCCAAACCCAGCGGCGACGATAAGACCGCGATTTTATTCAGCACGGCCCATAAGGCCGGTGCCCTCGCCGATGTCCTCGATGTCTTGAAAAAATACCAGATAAACCTGACGAATATCGAATCGCGGCCAAGCAGGAAAGGGCAGTGGGAATACCACTTTTTTGCAGAATTTCTCGGCCACCGGGACAACAAGGGTGTTCAGGATGCGATGAAAGAAGCCGCTGAGCACTGTCTTCAACTGTCGATACTCGGCAGTTTTCCGAGGGCGAAACACCTGCTATAAATGAAAGAGATGATTTTTTCGATGTTTTTCGAAAACTTTTATAAAGATGTTTTATAAAAAAGGAAAATTTTTATGAGAAAACCCTTTATCGCGGGCAACTGGAAAATGAACACCGACAGCTACACCAGCGTTCAACTCGCAAAAGATGTTGCCCATGGTCTGGAGGATATTGCCGGCCACCCGGTCGATGTGGCGGTCATTCCGCCTTTTGTTTACATATCCGCTGTCGTAGGTGCCCTCAGCACTTACCAGATAGCTGTTGGCGCACAGGATGTTTATTTCGAGCACAAAGGTGCATTCACAGGGGAAATAAGCCCAGCGATGCTCAAGGACATCGGCTGTGCGTATGTTCTGTGCGGTCATTCTGAGAGAAGACATGTTATTAAGGAAACCGATGAACTGATTAATAAAAAAGTATCTGCATCCATCTCCGGAGGGCTTTTGCCGATTCTTTGCGTCGGTGAGCTTATCGAGGAAAGGAAGGCAAACAAAACAGAAGAAGTGGTCAAAAGACAGGTAGAAAAAGGCCTGGCGGGCTTAAGCCCGGAGAAATTTTCTGCCGTCACGCTGGCTTATGAGCCTGTCTGGGCGATTGGAACTGGCCTGACTGCGACACCCCAGCAGGCACAGGAGGTCCATTCGATGATACGGCAGCTTATTGCCAAACTATATGGAAATCAACTGGCACAGGAAACCCGAATTTTATACGGCGGCTCAGTAAAACCTGACAACGCCGCCGAGCTTATGAGGCAGCAGGATGTGGACGGCCTCCTTGTTGGAGGCGCCAGCCTATCGGCGAAAGATTTTATTGCAATAGTCAGGGCGTCTGTGTAACTTAAATTACTTTTAGGGGATATAAAATGGTTAGTTCTTCTTTTTTGGCTTATGGTTTTTTTATGAAGGCTGTTGCTTTCATCTGGGTTTTATGCGCGCTGGCGCTGATTTTTATTATCTTGATTCAAAAGGGCAAGGGCGGCGGCCTTAGCGGCGCTTTCGGCGGAGGAATGGCAAGCAGCGTTCTCGGCGCTAATACGAAAAAGCCGCTGACCTGGTTTACGATAGGTCTGGTAAGCTTCTATCTGCTGGCTGCAGTTCTTCTTGCGATGTATTACAAGCCGACTGTTTCAACTCCGGCCGAGCAGCCCGCGACACAGCAGACAAGCCCGGCACAGCCGGCAACACCCGCGGGAGGCACAGGACAAACGACTGTGCCTGCTCCGGCAACAGGACAGAGCACAACAACAGCACCGGCAGGCGGGGCAGCAACCGACACGAATGCTAAATAGCCCGTGCTTGAGGGATATTTAGTTCGAATTAATTAAGCGGTTTGGTTTGAAAGTGCAGTGGTTATGATAAACAGTATGACCGGATACGGAAATTCCTCCGGCCAGTTCGACGGGGCGACATATATCGTCGAAATCAGGAGCGTCAACAACAGGTATTTCAAGGCAAGAGTAAAATTGCCTGAGCCCCTGTTTTTCCTGGAGGAGGAAATTACAGAAATATTGCATAATGAGCTGTCACGCGGAGTCATTGATTTCGTCCTTCACGTCAAAAACATCCCTGCCGATTTTCTCGTGGATATAGACCGAAAGGCTCTCGCATCTTATCTCGTAAAGCTCAGCGAGGCAGCATCATCTGTGGATTTGAAATGCTCGATAGATATTGGCGGCCTTCTGGCTCTTCCGGAGGTTACAACCCCTGCAGTGCCCGACGAAGGCAGGGCAAACAGGATGCGTCAGACGATATTTGAGCTGACAAAAAAGGCATTGGTTGCATTAAAACAGATGCGGGCTGCGGAAGGCAAGGCGCTTGTAGAAGACTTGCTCAGGCACTGCAGCCTGATAAGGGAAAAGCTCCAATTGATAAATAAACGCAGCGATGTTGTCCTGAAAGAATATGCCAAGAGACTTATGAAAAGGGCCGATGAGCTTCTTGCTGCAAGCAACCTTCAGATTGACAAGGAGACTGTTGCAAGAGAAGTGGCGGTTTTTGCCGAAAGGTCGGACATATCAGAAGAAATCGCACGTCTCGATTCTCATATTAACCAGTTTACCGACACATGCAGCGGTAAGGCAAAAGAGGGCGCTGAGCAGGCCGGCAGGAGACTTGACTTTATAAGCCAGGAGATGCTGCGGGAAGCAAACACAATAGCAAGCAAGGCTGCTGATGCCGAGATAATACATATAATCGTGGATATTAAATGTCTGATTGACAGAATCAAAGAACAGGTCCAGAACGTCGAATAGCCCTTTAGAATCGTCGATGCCCAGTCAAAGTGAAACAAAAGGAAAACTTGTTGTTATCAGCGGCCCGAGCGGCGTGGGCAAAGGAACCATCTGCTCAGAGGTTGCAAAAAGGCTTGAAAATGTTTATATTAGTGTATCCGCAACAACAAGGCCTAAAGCAGCTGCTGAGGTGAATGGAAGAGATTACTGGTTTGTCACAAGGCAGGAATTCCAGCAGCTCATTGACGGCAATAACCTGCTGGAATACGCAGAGGTCTTCGATAATTTTTACGGAACGCCTGCGTACAAGGTAAAAAAGGCTTTTGATGCCGGAAAGACCGTTATCCTGGAAATCGATGTCCAGGGCGGGCTGAAGATAAAACAAAAACACCCCGAGGCCGTATTAATATTTATTCTGCCTCCGGACAAACAGGAGCTTGCCAAGCGCATAGGCGGCCGCGGGCGTGATGAGGCAAAGGAAGCTCAAAAGAGGCTGAATTTTGCAGACAGAGAAACAGAAGAGGCAAAAAAGTTTTACGAATATATGGTTGTCAATGACAATCTCGAAAAGGCAGTGAAACAGGTAATAAAAATAATAGAACAGAATAACGGAGCCAAAGAATGATAGAAGAATTGAAAGACACAAAGATCGTGGAAAAAGTCGGCGGCAGATATAAATTGACAGCACTGATACAGAAACGGCTCATCGAGCTAATGGATGGGTCCCGGCCGCTGATTGAGGATGCAGAGGGACTTACGCAGATGGAAATAGTTGTCAGAGAAATACTCGAAGATAAAATCAGGCCGGAGTTCGAGGCAGGCACCCCCGAAGATACGGCAGAAAAGTCGTCGGGCAGATAATGAAGCCAAAAGAAATTAAAATCAATTTCGAACAGCTAAAAGTCCTGCTTTGTGTAAGCGGAGGCATTGCCGCATACAAATCTGTTGAGCTGGCCAGCGGACTGGTTGCAGCAGGAACATCTATAAAAACTGTGATGACGAATTCAGCCTGCAAGCTTGTAGGCCCCAAAAGCTTCGAAGCAATCACCAAATCCCAGGTATATACTGATTTGTGGGAGCTCGGTGTCCCTGAAAGCATCAAACACATAAGTCTCGTGGAATGGGCCGATATAATTGTCGTGGCACCCGCGACCGCCAATATCATAGGCAAATTCGCAAACGGCATCAGCGACGACCTTTTAAGCACGATTCTTTGTGTCTGCTGGTCTAAGCCGATCTTACTTGCCCCGGCAATGAACGTGGAAATGTGGAACAATCCGGCAGTCCAGCGCAACGTTAGTGCTCTCAAAAAAATGGGCAGTGAGATTGTCGGCCCGGGAAAGGGAAGGCTTGCCTGCGGAATCATCGCGGAAGGAAGGATGTCCGAACCCGATGAGATAATCGAGGCAATCGAAAAACTTCTTTTGAAGGTGGATGGAAAAAAGGAAACTCAATAGTTTTTCAGCAGCAAATCCTGAAAGGGCACAATGCACTTTCTAATCACAGCAGGCGGAACACGTGAGTATATCGACCCTGTCCGCTTTATTTCCAATGCAAGCAGCGGCAGGATGGGCTATGCACTCGCACAGGCCGCGATTGATACCGGCCATACAGTAACGCTTATAAGCGCATCAGAGCTTCAGCCGCCCGTAGGATCTGAATTCGTCGGCGTTGAAAATGCATTAGAAATGTTTAACACCGTAAAAAGGTTTTTCCGCGAATGCGATTGCCTTATTATGGCTGCTGCAGTCGCAGACTATACGCCTGTAAAATATTCGAAATCAAAAATCAAAAAAGATAAAAAGCACCTGACAATCAGATTAAAACCTACAGCTGATATCCTTCAGTGGGCAGCAAAACACAAAACAAAAAATAAAATTATTGTTGGTTTTGCACTCGAAGACAAAAATCTGAAGGCAAATGCTGAAAGGAAGCTGAAAGAAAAAAAACTCGATATGATTGTCGCAAATACGCCCCATTCAATCGGCTCGGATAAAACAGAAGTTTATGTAAAGACCGTTTCGAGTGAATGGAAAAAGTTTTCAACTAACACAAAAGAAGTCGTCGCGGCAAAAATCATCTCTCTTATTGAACGAACATATCAATATCAAAATGCATCAGAATAAAAATTTTTCTGTCCAAATTACTTTGGGACACCGAGGACATCAGCCATTGAGTAAAGGGCAGGCTTCCTGCCGACAATCCAAGCGGCGGCTCGCAGTGCACCCCTTGCAAAACAGTCTCTGTTATGGGCCGAATGATTTAGGCTGATGGTTTCGCCTTCCGTGCTGAATATTACCGAGTGAATCCCTGTTATATCGCCTGCACGGATAGAATGTATTCCAATCTCGCCTTTTTTCCTCAGTGCTTCCTTTCCCTGTCTTCCGTAAACAATACAGCCGGGATATTCGCGCCCTGTTTCCCTGCATATATTTTCAGCAAGCGTCAAAGCTGAACCGCTCGGCGCATCTTTCTTAAACCGATGGTGCTGTTCGACTATTTCGATGTCATAATTTTCCTTGAGCATCGAAGCTATCTTGCCTGCCTGCGAAAATAAAACATTCATGCCGACACTCATATTCGTGCTGTAAACGATTGCTATCTTTTTTGATGCATCCCTGATTTTTTCCTGCT
>Ga0105097_10001079_pt1 | contig 12823 bp, 13 predicted proteins | sample PPLLak12cMay2015_FD_87035 | JGI IMG/M metagenome (GOLD analysis project Ga0105097, IMG submission 87035) | Freshwater sediment microbial communities from Prairie Pothole Lake near Jamestown, North Dakota, USA - PPLs Lake P7 Core (1) Depth... | ecosystem: Environmental > Aquatic > Freshwater >... | reverse complement strand
GAGGAGCCGTTCAGGTGCCAAAGCCACTACCTTCAAATTTCCCAACATAAGAACGTTCTCGTCGCAGTTGGTAGCGAACGAAATCATATCGGTACAGCCAATGACAGCCCCCGCCGGGCTGCTGACGTTCCTTGATTTCACATACTCCTCTTCCTCTCTTACCTATTCCAATCACACAAGCAGTTTATCCACCTCGGAAGACTTTAAGCTTTCTATCTCCGATACCACCACCACTACTGGAAAGTTGACATGACAATAATACCGCCAGCAATGCCCGATCGCCTCCCGGTCGTTCTTGGATATAACAACTCCAACTTCCGTGGTCCTGGCAAGGTAGTTCAAAACCTAGAAAAGGGACTGTCCATGCTTGGAATTGGGCACGGTGCACAGTATGCCTATACCAAACCTGTCAAGTTCTATTATGGCATTTTGCAGACGCTTCCTGAGCCGGTGATGTTTGGTGAGCACAGCGAAGCAGGGTCCAGTGCTCTTGCTGGACCCAATCTCTTTGTACTTCCAACGGACTGGTCTCCGCAGCAGCTTCTGAGCTATAAGCACTATGTCGTTCCATCGAAGTGGGTTCACGACAAGTATCGTAAGTTCAGAACCATGGACCACGCCACGATTGATGTTTGGTCTGTTGGGATAGACACGGACAAATGGCGCTCGTGTGCGGCTGACATTCGGCAGGTCGGCCCGATTCCATCCTCAGAACTCCGGTGCCTTCTCTACTTCAAAAATAGAAGCCCGCAGGATTTGGAGCTTGTAAGGAAAATACTGGCTAAGTACGGCATTGCTAGTCGTCTTCTTGAGTATGGCTCATATTCTGAGGAACAGCTCCACGACGCTTGTTCCTGGGCAAACATGGGTATTCTTCTGACGGACACAGAGTCGCAGGGCATTGCCTATATGGAGATGCTTTCAAGCGATCTGCCGCTTTTCGTGTTTAACAAGTCATGGTGGGAAACACCACAGAAGAACTTCAAGGTGTCGGCCACGAGTGTTCCGTATTTTGATCCACGCTGCGGAGAAGTGGCTGACAACGTTGACCTAAAGCTATTTGAGAAGTTCCTTGACGCCGTCCAAAACTGGAGATATCGTCCACGCAGCTACATACTGGAAAATCACACCCTAGAACTTGGAGCTCAAAGGTATTATGACCTGCTTGTAAAGCACCAGTCCATCATTGAGACGAAATAACATGACCATAAACAGGGAAGAGCTGTCAACGGAAATAGACAGAGTGCTTGAGAATAACACTAGATTTTTGAAGTCCTTCATTGACAAGCATTTGCGGATTGTGCTGATAGGCTACGGGGCCAGCAGCACCATTGCCTCGCACGCCGGACAAGATTTTGAAGAAGCTTTTCCGGGAAAGAGGATCGCTGTACCGTCTGATGGTATTCACCTTCTGAGGTCTGCTTCTAAGCACGGCCTCAACAATGTCTTGCAAGAGCTGGTAAAGAAGCATGTGAGCGAAAAAGACACCTTGGTGATTTTACTAGCCCCTGGCGGTGACGCCGAAATGCTCTCCAGGGCCGCCTACTATTGTGCAGAGAACTTCATACCGACGGTGCTCATTACCGGATGTCCGTCAACAAACAAACTTGACTCCTTTGATTTTCCATCTAAACTTCTAAGTGTTCTAATCCAAAGCGAAGACACGAAGATAGTGGAGTGCGTACAGATGTGCCTCCTACACTCAGTTCTTGACTGACCTGTAAAATAGAAAGACGCTAGTGAAAAAAACTAACCTAATCCTTGACCCGCTGCAACACAGCCCCGGCTCGTATTTGCTATTTGACGATTGCGACTACTGGACACTCTTCCACCCCGCCGTACCAGAGGAGCCATTCTACAGGGACAGGGCTGGCTTTGAGAGTTTCTATAACTATAAGCCTACGGCCCTTGCGGACCTTGCCCAAGAGTACGAGCGTGTTTTCATCGTTTTGCCAATGTATGCTGTCGTTGGAGTAGACAGGCCTGAGAGTTTTAAGCAACTTCTGGCTGTACTCTACACAATCGTAGACAGTAAGAAGCCATCCAGGGTTGCATTCTTTGACAGCCATGACAACCCATACCTGCCCTTGGAATTTCTTGATGCCAGGGGATATCGGTATGATGCAATCTTCAAGGCAAACTACCGACAGTGTGCCCTTTCAACCTACACCGACAAGGTAAAGTCATTTCCGTATTTCTGCTTTGGACCTATTGAACCACTATGGGTATCACTGACCAATGAAGGTAAGACGCCACCTAAACAGGAAAGAGTTTCTAAGTGTTTTTGGGGTGCTGGTGCTGGTGGGAGTTTTAGGGCAGGTTCTCGACCGGACATTGAGCCACGAGTTCAGGAGGCAATTAGTTTCGACAGAGACCGATATACCGGAAGCCCTGTTCTGAATGACCTTCTAGTAAAAACACCACCACTATCACATGAGGATTTCATGAAGGGACTACGGCTTCATCGCTCCTTTCTTGTGCTAAATGGAAGCGGCAAGGTGCATCGAAGATTTTTTGAGGGCGTTGCCAATGGAAGTTTGGCGCTCCTGGAGAAGAATGATGTTATCCACCCAGCGGAAGAGTTGGAGGTCTGGAAACACGACGATCGTTGCGTGTTTGAGACGCCAGAAGAGCTGGCCTCTCTCATAGGCAAAATAGCCTGGGATGAGGAGTTCTACGAGGACAGGTTGAAGGCTCAGCAGAAGTATAAGGATACCGTGCTGACCAAGTCGTGGTTAAGTGAGTATATTAAGAAGAACCTATGACCGACGAATACAAGTTCAGAAACATGGCTGCCTACGACCTTTCTTTCTTTAATGAGGTAAGGAACGAGTGCCGTTTTTGGCTACATGACCCCACGGAATACAGCCTGGAACAGTGCCAGAAATGGTTCAATACCATGATTCCGCAATTCTACATCGTCGAAAGAAATGGCGAACGGATTGGCTATTTTCGCACTTCCAACTGGAACAGGGAACACCACCTAGTCAGTATCGGAGCAGACTTTCACAAGGACTATCGTGGCAAGGGCTATGCTCGGCCAGCCTATCGAGCCTTTATGGAAAAGCTCCTCGCCGAATTTGCGATCAATACATTTTTCTTGGAGGTTTTAAGCCACAACGTTGTGGCAAGACACCTCTATGAGCGCCTTGGGTTTGTTGAGTTTAGCAGTAGGGAGCACAGGACGATTGATGGCGTGGTCATTTATTCCATCTCTATGTTTAGGCGACTGCATCACCTCCCTGGCTTTCCATATGAGTGGTGAACATGTCAAAGCGTGAGGAAACAGAAAAGAAGAAATTCATCCTACAGTTAAGGACGGCTTTCTGCCCGCCATATACGCCCCCAAACAAGCGCATAGAGAGGTTTGGTCAGTTCTATGATGGGCTGTCAGCCTTCTTTAGGCACGCCAAGCCTTTTATCGACAACGGAACCAAGATATACTTGATCGACAACACCATCCCCTCCATGGACTCTGTTCCTGAGAAAATCAGAAGAATATTGTCTGAGAATGGCGTTGAGGTCCATCTGTTTGATAAGAATGTCTATGGGGCGATCAACAAGGGTGCTGGAGAGATACAGAGTATTCAGCATATGAAGAGTATCATTTCCGAATTCGAGTGGTTCATTCACTTTGAACCAAGACAGGTTTTACAGTCTCCGTATTTCGCAAATTCTTTTTTCTCCAACCCAAGAGACCTGTTTACGCTTAACGTAAATCCTCCACCAAACTTTAACACTGGGCTATATGCGACAAGGTCTGAGAACATTCTTAGGTTTGTTGAGCAGTTTACTGAAGAACGTTTACGTGATATGGTAAACAAGCAAGAGAGCCTCGAGTTTTTGCTCTTCAATTTCTACACGAAGAACATCCCCTTCGAGACGCTGGACAAGATGGATTTATTCTGGTATTGCCCAGAGGGGCGTAGGTACCACTGGTGATTTTCTAGATGACAACAAAAACACAAAGTTCGTATGAGATTATTCGTTCCTTGGACGTTAAGTCTTCTTACTTGCCGAACAAGATAGGACTTACGCTGTACGATTACGTGATGACCCACAAACCAAAAAGGATTGTGGAGTTTGGCGTTTTGAATGGATATTCCTCAATAGTGTTTGGCTTAGCCATGAGAGACCTTGGCCGTGGGCATGTTGTGTGCTATGACCTGTGGGAGAAGTATCCATACAACCATGGAAACATCGGTGATGTACAGGAACGTATCAATTCTTTTGGGTTGAGAGATTTCGTCTCTTTGAACTATGGCGACATATACGAATGGTCCAAGAATCCCTGCTCCCACTTTGACCTTCTGCACATCGACGTTTCCAATGATGGAAAACGCCTCAGAGAAATAATCGGCAATCTAACAGAAGCTGGTTTTGCTAACGTTCCAATTCTGTTCGAGGGCGGCACAAAGGAGCGAGATGAGAAGGGATGGAATTCCAACTCCAATAACGTTTCCATTACAAGCGTAAAGAAGGAGCTTGGGTACCGTGTTCTGGATGAAAGGTTCCCTGGCCTGTCCGTCATTGAACCCGCCCTCAGCCCTCCAAAGGTCATGGAGGTAGAAATCCACTCTACGCCAACAGGCTTCATGATGCCAGTCTTCAAAAACTGGGATCCTGCTCATAATGGCTATGAGCCAAAGATGGCGTACATAACAAGCATGACTCCGCATACTTCAAAGGGTCCAATGATGCATCGTAGAAAGCGTGGGCTGGTAACCGCCGTCAATGGGGTTGTTTCGGCAAAGTACCTATATGCTGGAAAAATAGAGGAGGTCTTTCTCCGATCGCCAGACGGAAAGGTTCAAAGTCTGATGGTACCAGAAAACGTCCCGGTTGAGTACGTTAATCACTCCGATATGGAGGTGTTCGTCCTTAACCTGCCAAACAGAGCGTGGTACCCAGAGGACACAGATACCGTTAGATGGTCAACCTGGCAAGAATGTGAAAGAGAGATTTCAGAATGAAAAAGCTATGTTTCGTTGTTGGACAGCATAGGTCTGGTACTAGCGCCCTAACTGGTTTGCTAAATGCATTTGGTGCTAAGCTTGGTGAAGGGCACGTCCACGAACAGGATCAGTGGAACGTCAAGGGATACTTTGAGAACAAGAACTTCGAGTCCTTCAACGAAGAGATTCTCTGTAATTTGGGCACCTTTTGGTCTGACGTTGCTCCCGTCAAGTTTTCATATGACGAAGAGTCTCCTATGTGGTCGGGAGCCAAGATAGCCCTGGTAGATCTTTTGAGGAAGACCTTGGCATCCGTAGAGGATGGTAGCCTGCTGGTGATAAAGGATCCCCGCATATCCCTCCTAATCGGGCTGTATTGTGCTGCGCTAAAAGAGCTCACCTGGGAAGTCGATGTAAGCTTTATCTTCTCCCAGAGAGACAGACAAGAGAACATAGACAGCATTGTCAGGCGGGGAGCTCTTGGACGTTGGGGTCCTAATGGAGAAGGTGTAATGACGCACGCCTGGGCAGAGGCTATTCTGGCTCGACACGAAGCCGTGTTTGAGGCAAATTTTGACTATCGGCACCCGATGGTGTATCATACCTACTCAAACCTATTCTACAAGCTTGAGCCCTACATGAGGCACCTTGACAACCTCCTAAATCTTGGGTTGGACTTTTCTGAAAAAGCAATTGCAGAGGCCTCAACATTCTTGGAGCATGAGCTAAGGCATGAGCGTCACCCACGCTCCTGTAAAGTGATTGCTACCTATTTTGGTGGCCGTAGAAGGTGGCCATCCGGGTTTGAAGAGACTAGGGATATGTGGTCCCAGATCCTAAAGCTTGAGAAGAAAAACAGTCCTGGTGACGCCATGGACACCATTGTTGTCCTACACGAGCACGGAGATCAGAGGGCTATAGACTTTGTCAACAGCCTTGATGCCCTACCAACTCGCTTTGGGCTGATGAAGGCTCTTGTTCGTCCCTGGGAGGATGGGGTTGGGGCATCTTTCAAGTCTTTTAACCACGCCTTTAGCACCTTTCGAGAGGAATATGAGAACTGGATCTTCGATGAAGACAACGTTCTCTTCGTTGATCATGGATACCTTCTTTCTGCAAAAAGGCAAATGCTCGGCAGAAATGATGTAGCCTTCCTTGGCATGATGAGGTGCGATGCCAGAGAAGTTATCATGGAGGATGGTAAGGTGACTGGTGGCAGACTGTTTACGCCTCAGGAAAGGGCTATGTTTCCTAGCATCTGGCACTGTCATGGTGGATGCGGGTTCACGACCAGGAAACATCTAGACGAGGTGGTTGCTAGGTTTGGCTCTCTTCCGTATGCTGGAATGGTTAAGCCAGGATTCCCAGGGGATGGACTTTTTGAAGATCATGCTTGGTATAGGGCTTCGGAAAGAGATGGGGAGGTTAGGTTCACAACCGTCTACCACCAACTTGGATACAAAGTTCTAGAAATAGACCATCCTAGACCTATCACTTTTTACAAGTATGATAACAGTTACGCTTGAAAACTTGAAAAGGCTAACATGACCCGACTACAGAAGAAGAAGCAGTTTGTCGTTACTGGTGGGCTTGGTTTTATCGGCTCCCATTTCATTGAAAAAGTATTGGCGCTTGGGCATAGCGTTGTGAACATAGACAAGATTTCATATGCGTCCAACAACCTAGATTTCGGCAATAACCCAAACTATTCCTTCCTACAGGAGGATATAGCCAAGCTCCAGGATATCCCGGACTGTGACATAATTGTCAACTTTGCGGCCGAGTCACACGTTGACAACTCCATCTCTTCAAGCTTTGAGTTCATGCATAGCAACATTCTTGGCGTCTACAACCTACTTGAAGTCATCAAGAACAAGAAGATTAGGCACATGCAGCAGGCCTGGGAGTACAAGGTTCCGCTATTCGTACAAATAAGCACGGATGAGGTATTTGGCGATATTGAGGACGGGTTCTTCCTGGAGTCAGACCGGCACAAGCCAAGTAACCCATATGCTGCCACGAAGGCCGCTGCGGAGCAGCTTGTCTTTGCTTGGTCACGTACCTACCAGATTCCGTATATTGTCACCAGGACCACGAACAACTACGGACCTAGGCAACACCCAGAGAAGCTGATTCCAAAGGCTATAACGAAAATGCTAAATACACAGCATGTGCCCGTGCATGGCTCTGGAACATATGTCCGTAACTGGATCCACGTCGAGGACAATGTGGACGCAATTCTCGCAATTCTGGATAAGGGCCTGGAGAATGAGTGTTACCACATATCCTCCGATGAGGAGCTCTCTGTGCGTGACATTGTCACCGTAATCGCTGATAAGTTTGGAAGGACCTTTTCCGAAGTTGCCGACCTATCATCTGACCGTTCAGGGGCTGATGTGAGATATGCTCTGGACTGCTCGAAAACGAAGGCTCTCGGGTGGAAGCCCACCCGCACACTCCATTCCTCTCTAAATGACATGATTAGCTACTACAGCAAGAAGTGAAAACCAAAATGATACCCCTATTCAAAGTTCACGTTCCCAAGGACATCGGTGCCAAGATTCAGGAAGTCTTTGACTCCGGGATGATCACCGAGGGCGCATACTCCGATCGTTTTGAGAAGGATTTCGGAGAGTTCATTCAGAACGAAAATGTGGCGCTTCTGAACAGCGGCACCAGTGCTCTTACTCTGGCGTATCGACTGTGCGGAGTTGGTCCTGGCAAGGAAGTCATCTCCTCTCCAATGACCTGCATGGCCACCAATGAGCCCATCATCACGATGGGTGGAAAGATTATCTGGTCGGACATAGACCCAGTAACCGGCAACATAGACCCAGACTCTATCGAGAGCCTTATAACGCCAAACACGGTAGCCATTGTAGCTGTTCACTGGGCTGGCACGCCCTTCGACATTGCGAAGGTAAATGCCATTGCCAAGAAGCATGGAGTCAAGGTAATCGAGGATGCGGCGCACGCCCTTGGCTCTACCTACAATGGCGCTCCCATTGGAACGCACAGCGACTTTGTGTGTTACTCCTTTCAGGCCATCAAGCATCTTACAACCATTGATGGTGGTGCTCTGGCCTGCAAGACCTCTGAGGATGCCACCCTCGCTAGAAAGCTTCGCTGGTTTGGTCTCGACCGTAAGTATGTTGGTTCTAAGTGGGAACAGGACATTGAACATGCAGGCTACAAGTTTCACATGAACAATGTGAATGCTGCCATCGGTCTGGAGCAGATGAAGTCCATTCATCACATCATTCGAGAGCACAAGGTCAACGCCCGGTACTATGACGAAAACATTCAGAACCCAAAGATACGGAAGCCTGTCCAGGATAGCAACTCCGACTCTTCGTACTGGCTCTACACAATTCGTACAGATGACCGAAATGCTCTCAAGGCACACCTCCTGGAACGGGGGATAGCTTCTGACGTTGTACACGTCAGAAACGATCGCTACACGGCCTGTAAGGACTTTGCTGATGGACGACCATTGCCTGGCGTGGATGAGTTTTGCGATACAATGCTTTGCATTCCAGTGGGTTGGTGGCTAACTAAGAGCAACCTAGAGGTCATCGTCAATGCCCTGAACAGCTATGCTCGCTAATTAGGTGAAATCTGTGGAGGAACATCGGTTGGGTAGATAGTGCTGGCTACCAATTTTCTGAACAAAGTGGAAAAGCAATCCAGAATAAAACACCACTTTGTTGCAGAGGAATTAATGAGTAGCACAGAAGCTTTACTATCCACCGACGACGCCTCCCTTCTTGAAGACAATCTGTTTTTCAAGCCTCAAAAAAAGTTCAAGGTCCTAACGCTATCTGACCATCCACTGGCTCCTTCCGGGGTCGGTGTGCAGGCACGATACCTCATTGAGGGCCTTGTTAAGACTGGCCGCTGGACCTTTCGTTGTCTGGGCGGAGCGATGAAGCACTCCAACTATGACACCATTGCTGTCAATGCTGATTTCATCGTGAAGCCAGTAGATGGCTTTGGTAGCAGAGACCTAATTCGCTCCATTCTTCTATCTGAGCGTCCAGATGCCGTGTTTCTGTTTACAGACCCACGTCAATTTATCTGGCTGTGGGAGATGGAAGATGAGATTCGGCAGATGTGCCCAGTAGTGTATTGGCACGTCTGGGATAATGATCCATATCCGGCCTACAACTTCCCATGGTATGAGGGTACCGACCTTATCAACTGTCTTTCCTACAAGACATATGAGATGGTGAAGGAGCGTTTTCCTGAGAAAACCAACTATATTCCTCATTCGTTCCCAAAGGAGGTCTACTATCCTCTATCAGATGAGCAGGCAAAGCAGATACGCACTCAGAACTTTGGGGCAAGAGCTGATTGGTTCCAGGTGTTGTGGGTAAACAGAAATGCAACTAGGAAGATGCCTGGAGACCTTCTCTACGCCTGGAAGACGTTCCTAGACGACCTTGAGAAGAAGCACGGACACCGCAATGCAACGTTAATCATGCACACTGACCCAACAGACCAAGAGGGACCAAACCTTCTCGCCGTTTCGGAGATGCTCGGTCTCAGCAACAACGTGTGGTTCTCTACAGAGAAGCTACAGTTTGAGCAGATGAACGTGCTTCACAACATAACAGATACCTGCATCAACATTGCAAAAAATGAGGGATTTGGACTTTCAACTCTCATCTCCATGATGTGCGGAAAGCCCATCGTTGCACTGAAGACTGGTGGAATGACCCGTCAGGCTGTTGACTACAGGGATGGAACAGAGCACGGCGTCGCCATTACCCCATCCAAGCGTTCGCTAGTAGGGTCACAACTGGTGCCATACATATTTGAGGACTACTGCACCGAGCAGCAAGTCTCGGATGCTCTGATGAAGATCTATGAGCAAACCCCAGAGGAAAAGAAAGAACTGAAGGCTAAGGTTCTTGCGTACTGCGAACATGAGTTCAAGTACGAGAATATGGTGGATATGTGGGATACAACCATGTACAACGCCATAGAGAGATTTAAAGAGCAAAAGGCCGCCGGAGCCAGAACATGGAAGCTTGTTCTACTATCTGCAAAAACTCAGACGGTCGTGAACGCTCTTAACGAAGACAAGGAGTTGGGGCTTCCCGGAAGTCCTCCCGAGCCGGATAGGATAACCCTTCCTGCCACTCCAAGCACCAAGAAGAGTGCATCTCAGGCTCCTACATCTGCTGATAAGCAAATGAGGGACGGCCTTAAGGGAACGAAGCTAGTTAGACGACCAAAATCCAAGCCTTCGGTTGATGCCAAGGAAGGTAAGTGAAAACATGACAACCCCTACTGTAAAAACCGTTATCCTTCGAGCACCACTACTGACTCAGTCTGGTTATGGCGTACATGCTCGCCAAGTTGCTAGGTGGCTATTTGATCGAGCCGATGCCCTAGGAAATCTTGATGTTGTGACCGAAGTTCTGCCATGGGGAAATACCCCCTGGATAACCGACACCGAGGCACATGACGGACTAATCGGCCGCATCATTCAATCAGCTACCACGAGACCAAAGTATGATGTCTCCATTCAGCTTCAGCTTCCAAATGAATAGAATCCGTTTCTTGCAGACTTCAATGTCGGTATGACGGCTGCCGTCGAAGCCGATCGGTGTAATCCGGCATGGGTTGATGCTGTTAATCGCATGGACCTTGTCATTCTTCCTTCACAGTTTGTGAAGAAGGTGCTAACGAGCACTGGTGCTGTCACCACAAGGCTTGAGGTTATACCGGAAGCATTCATCGACACCATCCTGAACAAGGACGTTGCTGGTATGAAGCTTGGCCTACCAACCAAGTTTAACTTCCTAGTATTCGGTCAGTTCACAGGTAACAATCCAGAAAACGACAGAAAGAACCTGTTCTATACCGTGAAATGGCTCGCAGAGACATTCAAGGATAACCAGGATGTTGGCGTGGTCATCAAAACCAATCTCTCACGCAACACCTCCCTTGACCGTGTGCAGACGCAGAATATTCTGTCTCAGCTTCTACTAGAGGTGCAGAAGGGTGTTGGACCAAAGTTCTTTCTGCTACATGGCAACATGTCAGATGCTGACGTAGCTGGGCTTTACAGAAGTCCAGATATCAAGGCTCTGGTGTCGCTTACGAGAGGTGAGGGGTTTGGACTTCCAATCCTGGAAGCGGCCGCCTCTGACCTTCCTGTTATTGCTACAAACTGGAGCGCCCACACAGAGTTCCTGAAGCATGGCAAGTTCGTGAAGGTTGAAGCTTCCCTTGTTCCGGTTCATGCAAGCCGCATTGACGGTCAGATTTTTGTCAAGGATGCCCAGTGGGCAGCACCTTCTGAGGAAGATGCCAAGCGCAAACTTCGGAAGTTCTATGAGTCATCCTCAATGCCTGCTTCGTGGGCAAAGGAGCTCGGAGAGTCCATACGGGAAACGCATAGCTTCTCCGCAATCGCAGCTCAGTATGACGAGACTCTGAAGGGAGTTCTTTGATATGTGGTGGTGGCTAACCATTGTCCTGTTATCGCTTCTGTGTGTTGCGTTGGCTGTGGGCCTTGGCTTTGCCCTATTCTACCTGTGGCGTTTTGCCACGATAATCATGCTTCTGGAGGATGACTTCTCTGACGCTATCGAAGGCCTATCTACTGTTGAGGAAGCCCTTGAAAAGATCTTGAAAATGCAGCTATTCTTTGACAGCAAAGAGGTAAAGCTGGTTGTTCAGGAGGCAATGTCCGAGGTCAAGGCAAGCAGGCTTGCGGTGAACCGACTGGTTCAGAAGCTTGTTGAGCGCAGTAAGCAAAAGTATACGGTAGTGATGGATGAAGAGATGCCAGAAAACATCAAAGAGCAAATACTGATGGAGCAGAGAAGAATGCAGGCTGACCAGCCTCCAGGCTCTGTTTATAACGGCCCATCGGAAGGCAGATAATGGCCACAAAACCAAACGGTTCAAATGCTCAAGCGTTGCGGATAAAGAAGCGCACAGCATTCAACGAAGAATCATTCTCGGCAGAATTTGACCTGATTCGTGAGGCGATAACCGGAATACCGGCTAGTGACCTCCAACGAATGGAAGATACCAGGAATGGCATCTACAAGAATGGTCGCAAAAAGATCGTTCGTAGAAAGCCAGGAACGAAGCCGAGCACCAACTATTTCACAGAAACAACAGACGCAGCAATCGTTGCATATCAGGAAGAGGCTGATGTTGAAAGGAAGAAGAAAATGTTCACAACGACTATTCTTCCAGCCTTTGAATCTCTTGCGGAAAACCTAATCAACGTCTACGGCTTCACCGTCATGCACGAAAGCAAGCAGGACCTCAAGAATGAGTGCATAGAGTTCCTATATGGCTCTGTGATGAAGTATGACCAAGAAAAGGGCTACAAGGCCTTCTCCTACTTTAACGTCGTGGCCAAGAACTGGCTTACAATTAAGAGCAAACAGAACTCCAAGAGAACGCAAAACTATATCTCCATAGATAACAGGGACGAGATATCCATCGAAGACCTGGAACGAATTGAGAACTATCAGGTGCTCCCTTCTCACGATGAGGTAATTTCTCCAATAGAGGTTCACCTACAGCTAATCAAGTTGGTTGACGCCATTGAGGGACGTGTCAAGACAGAGAATGAGGTTGCCTGTGTAAAGGCCATTAAGACTCTCGTCGATAACATCGAAAACGTGGACCTTCTCAGTAAGAGAGCCGTTCTGCTCTACATAAGGGAAATGACGAATCTTTCATCCAAGCAGCTCTCCATTGTGCTCTCTTCTTTGAAGAAGCATTACAAGGAACTGAAGAAGCAGGAAGAGTATCAGATTTAGCTCTTATCTCTGAGGGATGTTTGGTACTTTTTGCTAAAGTATTTGCTGCCTATCTGCGAAAAGAACCTATCT
>Ga0105097_10001078_pt1 | contig 12836 bp, 9 predicted proteins | sample PPLLak12cMay2015_FD_87035 | JGI IMG/M metagenome (GOLD analysis project Ga0105097, IMG submission 87035) | Freshwater sediment microbial communities from Prairie Pothole Lake near Jamestown, North Dakota, USA - PPLs Lake P7 Core (1) Depth... | ecosystem: Environmental > Aquatic > Freshwater >... | reverse complement strand
GGTGTAGCGGCAGGCTTTGGAGTTAATATATACGGCTGAGAAGTTAAGACTTCTGCTGCAACAGGTTTTTCGCCCGAATAAACAATCTTCGCATCAGCCCAGTCTGCATGGTCAAAGCTTATATCGCCCTCAGCGCTGCCGACAACCAAAAGAAGTTTTTTGACGCCTTTAATGTTAACGTCGGCTTCTTTGGCGGGGTCGGCCCCTTTCATAACGGCGCTGTCCCAAAGCAATTTCTGGTCGCCGTATATTTTAAATTGGACGCTTCCCTGATTTTTTTCAACTTCATCATCAACCCCGACAAAGGAAGAGAACTTTTTTGCTTTTCCATCAAGGCTGACAGCAAAGAGGCTCTCTGCATGAGTGCCGATTCCTCGCTCGAAGGTTTTTCCTTCGATGGTGAGAGTTTTTCCATCGACGCTCTTTTTTGCCTTCGGCTCCTGCCAGCCGCAGGTCATTTTGGTTATGTCAAGCTCATCGAGCCAGATGGTTTGCTCCTGTGCAGCACAGCCCGCAATGATAAATAAAAACAGAACGGCAAATATTGTGTTTTTCATAATCACTTTCCTTTTCTCTGAAATAGATTCTTCACTGCGCTTCGCTTCGTTCAGAATGACAAATTTTTGTGATTTTCCACAAAGCGTTTTTTCCTTCTTATCCGTTTGAGTATTTTAAGTTTATCCAGACAATCTTGCAAGCGATTCTTAGGTATATTCAGGAATGACAATATATACAGAACAACAATACCCCGCCGTAAAACGGCGGGCTAAATATAACAAAAACGGACGGTGTGGACCATATGGGCGAAATGGACCCGTCTTCGATATAGTCAAAGGGTAGGTCGATGGTCGGTTGCGAGGCTCGTTACGTAAATCGTAATGCGTATGTCGTAAGTCAGTATGTTCAGACTAACAATGAATAAGTTTACGAATTATGAGATGAAGGCGGTTCAGGAATTGATTAGAAGATATGCTCTGATGAGACAGTCAAAATACAGCAGATTAACTGGGTATGAAGATATCAATGTCGTATGACGCCTATCTGTCGAGCAGTATCAAAAAGACATCAGCGTAGAGCGTCTTAGGCATAAAAATGCGGTTTTTTTTATAGAAATTTCATGAAAAACGGTTTTGAAAAAGAATATTATTGACAGATTACTAAGATATTATGTAGAATTATAATAACGAAAGGAAAATTGTGTTTTACACGAGGTTAAATGGGAAATGTTAATCAATAACAAAATATTTGGAAGAGGATTATTCTTTTGAGGAGAAAATGGAGTTTTTTCAAAACATTTTTATACTCTTTCTAATTTTGCTTCCATTCAATAATATATTTGCGGAACAGCCGCCAAAGCAACGCTGGGTTACGAGTTATAGCGGCACAGGGAATGGGTACGATGAAGCAATGGATATTGTTATTGATAAATCAGGCAATGTTTTTGTGACTGGAGTAAGTTATGGTGAGGGTTCTCTCTCAGATTATCTAACAATCAAATATGACAAAAACGGAAACAAACTGTGGGAGTCAAGATATAACGGTCCTGGTAACTCTTATGATGAACCTTATGATATGGAAATTGATAATTCAGACAATATATACTTGACGGGAAGTAGTTATGGAGATGGAACAGGACCTGACTTTGCTACTATCAAATATGACCCAAACGGGAATTTACTATGGGAAGCAAGGTATAATGAATGGTACCCTTTTGGGTCTGGGTATGATAGTACATTGGACTATGCTGTTTCTTTAGCTGTAAATAAAGAGGGATATATTTATGTAACAGGATATAGTCAGGAAATGGGATTTCAAAGACATTATGTCACTATAAAATATGACCCTAATGGAAATGAACAGTGGGCAGAGTTGTATTATGGACCATTACCCAGAGGGACGGGTGAAGCAAGAAAAATTGCTGTTGATGATTTTGGTAATGCTTATGTAACAGGTGTCTGTGGTAGCCAAATAATCAATGAGCAAGGTTATGAATATGCGACTGTCAAATATGACCCCAACGGCAATAAACTGTTCGAGGGGCTATACCAATATCCACACGAACAATCATCTTTTGGTTCGGGTCCTACAGGCTTGGTAGTTGATAAACAAGGCTGCGTCTATGTTACTGGTTTTAGACAACAAATTCCTGGAGATGGCAATTCAATCACTGTTAAATACGATAGTAATGGAAATGCATTGTGGGACATTATGAGCGAGCCAAATTTATCTTTTTTAGCTTTTGATTTGCACGTTGATAATATTGGCAATGTTTATGTGGCTGGTTCAAGTTTCGCAGATAGTTTCAACACCGATTATATGATTATCAAGTATGACCCGAATGGTAACACTATATGGGTAGCTTGTTATGATGGAACGGGCAGTTCCTATTACCAACTTTTAGATTTGGCTATAGATGAATTTGGGAATACTTATGCTACAGGTTTCAGTTACGAATATGATAATCCAAGCGACTTTGCGACAGTTAAGTTTGATCCAAATGGTGCTGAAGTATGGGAAGTAAGATATAATAGTCAAGACAATAGAGCCGATGGGGCAAATTGTATTGCTGTCAATGATTCTGGTGATGTATATGTAACTGGATATAGTGATGATTCTAACGATCAGCGGGATTTTACAACAATCAGGTACACTCAACATAATTATTGCATGGAATCAATGATTATGGACCTGAATGAGGACTGCAAGGTTAATTTCATCGATTTAGCTTATCTTTCAGAAGATTGGTTAATTAGCAGCAATTTTGAAGATTTAGCCAAACTTTGTAACGATTGGCTTAACTGTAACTTTGCACTTGAAGAAGACTGTTGGTAAAGGTTTTTCTGCACAGTTATTAATATTTATCTTAATTTATGGTTTATCTTTTCGATACCTAAAAAACACATTAGGAATTTTGTATCAAAAACAAATCATAAAATTTTTAATTTGCGATAATACAGGTTCAGGAATTGATGAGAAGGTATGCTCTGATGAGTTCTGCGACGGACCAGGCCTGAGCGAAGCAGCCGCGGGGTCTGTGCGGAGAGTCACCGTCGAAAATCTCATTGACCTGACCGATGCAGCTGTCGCCTGCGATATGGTTCAAGAGAGGCTCTAAAAAGGCTGCTACTGATTGTTTGCTCTTGGGACTAAAACCATTGACTTTTAGATAGGCCTCCACAAAGGGGCCTATCAAATACGGCCAAACCGTTCCCTGATGATAGGCCTCATCTCTCTGTCTGGGGGGACCTGAGTATGTGCCCTTATAGCGGCTATCGCAGACATCGAGCGTCCTTAGGCCGTAAGGGGTGAGGAGTCTTTTCTCAACGATATCAACGACGCATCTTGCCTGATAATCCTCAAGCGGTGAAAACGGAAGCGACACAGCGAAAATCTGGTTTGGGCGAAGGCTCGCATCAATCTGGCCGTCGGGAAGGATGCAGTCGTTGAGATAACCCATAATCTCGTTCCAGAATAACCGAATGAAACTGCCGCGGGTTTTGTCTGCCATTGCTCTGTAATTAGCGGCCACCTGGCCATTTCGGCTTGCGTAAAAATCAGAAAGGTGCCGCAGCGCGTTATACCAGAGGGCATTTACCTCAACGGGCTTGCCGTGTCGGGGAGTGAAACTGTGACCATTGTATTTGGCATCCATCCAGGTAAGCTGGGTATCGATATCGCCGCCGGTGACAAGACCATCGTCATCGACGCGTATTCCGTACCTGCAGCCCTGCTGATAAGATTCGACAATCCAGCGGATGGCGGGGAGCAAATTCTGTAAAAATGTTTCCCTGTCGGAGCTTGCCTTAAGATATTCGAAGGAGGAGTTGATAAACCAAAGCGATGCATCTATGCTGTTATATTCAGGGCGGCTTGTGTGCTCATCGAAATAGTTTGGTATCATACCGCCATCGGCGGATTCTGCGAAAGTCATCAAAACGCTTTTTGCCTCCTCGAATCGGCCTGTCGAAAGAAGCAATCCGGGCAGAGCAATGAATGTGTCCCTTCCCCAGTCACCGAACCAGGGGAAACCGGCCAGAATAGTCCAGCCATATTTTCCATCCTTCAGGCGGCGGGCAAGAAACTGGTCGGCTGCCAGTGCAAGCTGAGTTAAGCAATTGTTCTGCAAAGACTGATTCGATTTTGTGATTATCTGCTCTCTGTGCCTGGCAAGCTCTTCACGTATCAGGTCGATATCGAAATCTTTCGACGTTTCAATCGTTTTGAAGCCCGGGGTTTCGAGATATGCAATAAAAACAATTCTTTTGGGACAATTTATTTGTGCGCGGAAAACTCCCGGCGCCCAGAGGTCTTCTCGATAATCCTCGCCCCGCTCCTTCTCGACACGATACATAACGTTATACCACCACTGCTGGTCTTCCTCGAAAACGGCATCAGGGCAGCGAAGCTGAAGCTGGTTTCCCTCCGCGATATTATGGCGTACTCTCAGGCAGCCGTTTGCACTGGACATATATAAATTGTCACTGCTCTTTTGAAGATGATGAAAGTTTCTGAGACTTATAAACGGGCGAAGGGTCAATTCGACAGTCCCGTCGATATGCAAAAAATCATAAACTACGGCAACACAATTTTCGTCTCTGACAAGATATATCGACTTGGTCAATTCTGTTGAGCCGAGGCGATATGTAAAATGCACGCCGCTATCCTGATAAAATTTTACAGGAAGGGTATTTTTCGGAAGCGAGGCGCCATCGAACTCCATACCCGTCAGGTCATACTGGCCCTCGCTGCTTTTGACAGTCTCACAGATGCAATTAAGCGACATTGTCCTTTTGACAGGCGGAGAAACAGAAGCTATGAGCAGGCCGTGATATTTTCTCGAATTGCAGCAGGCAAGGGTCGAAGAGGCAAATCCGCCGCGGCTGTTGGTGAGCAGCCACTCTTTCTCTATCAAATCCTCAAAATCACAATCCTGCATGGTGACTGACAAGCTGTCGTTAATATCATTTTTTTCAAGCACAAACAACGGCTTTCTCCTGTTAAATTTTACTTTCTGTTTTAATCGGTCTCGAATTGATGACCTGATTCAACCCGCCCCTGAAATCTATGGTTCCTGCGATACTTGTGCTGCCGGCGGAATTCAACGATTGCTATAAGTATAGTCATTTGCAGCAACGAAATCTATTTTAAACTTTAATTAATCGGCTGCAAATCCATCGGGTCAATTTTTCTTGACCTCGAACCATATCCCGACAGCAGCTCAACGCCCTCGCTTTTTGCACGGCTTCTGAGGCAGCGTTCCCTGAGGTTTGAAAGAATGTTCATAAAATTGATATACGAATCATAAGGTGAATCATACGGATTAAAATACTTATGGACATCGCCGTCTGCGAAATATTTGGTGCACATATAATAAAAATGGTCCGATGTCTGAAGCCTTCGCCAGTCTCGCAAAATATCTGCATCGTTACAATCCCTGACAAGTCTCTCGATGCGGTAAAGCTCGTAAATGGCATTCGACTGCATAGCGTTTCCGACCCACGCTGATATGTCGCGCTCGGTATCTGCCCAGCTTATCAGGTGAGGGACATCAATTGTTCCCATCTGCGGGTAACTTTTTATAACTTCGCTGGGTGTTTTGAAATCGTTGTCCGGATGCTGGAGAATCTTTTCGGGAAGATAACGTAAAAAATCGAAAATCCCGGTCTCAACCCACTGATGCTCACCGAAGGTTTCATAATCCATGAACAAGTTGACAACATATCCGTTGCCGTTGATGTCATTGACCCATCCGGCGAACTTTTCAGCGGTCAGGGGCCACTGCGACCAGCTTCGCTGTGAGAACCTGAAGGCTATATCATCGCTGAGCCGGTAATTTTTCATCAGGAGCTTGAGGTTCTGACAGCCGGCGGGCTTATAGACAAAATTGGGGCTTCGATAGCCGAGAATATGGCTGGCCCCTTCACAGATAATTCCATCGAAAAGACCGAGCGATTCTATGAATGCAGCAAGCTCGTTATTATATATAAGCTCGGTGTTTCTGAAGACGCGGGGCTTTTGTCCGAACAGTTTCTCTATTGTTTCACTATGCTGATTTATCTGCTCGGCAAATTCGCGGCGGGAATAAAGGAAGCTGAGGCTGTGATAATATGTCTCGCCGAGAAATTCAACGCAGCCTGTTGCAGCAAGGGCATCGAATGTGCTAAGGACTTCAGGTGCGTACTTTTGGAACTGTTCGAGCAAAACGCCGGTTATGCTGTATGAAATTTTGAACCTTCCATCATATTTTCTTATCAAATCGAGCAGAAGCCTGTTGGCGGGGAGATAGCATTTGTTGGCCACCTTCCTGCAAATGCTGTGGTTTTTATGTTCGTCGAAATAATCGAGGCCCTTGTCGAATACCGTATAGTGCCGAAGGCGCAACGGCTGATGGACTTGAAAATAAAAACAAACAGATGCCATTTAAGCTCCATCTATATGATTTAATAATCCTGTCAAACTTCTGCTGCTATGCCTAACACGCTCTCATAAACCTGAATGCACCGCGCTGCGGAATCTCTCCATCGCAGCTTTCTAACTTCGAAATTTCCGTAATTTCGGAGCGTTATCCCTAACGGCGGATATCTAAGGACGGCAATAATCTTGTTGGCCATTTCGTTGACATCCCAGAAATCCACCCTCAGTGCATGTCTTAATACCTCTGAAACGCCGCTCTGCCTGCTGATTATCACGGGCACATCGTTCTCCAGCGCCTCGAGAGGCACTATTCCAAACGGTTCGGAAACGGACGGCATCACAAATAAGTCTGCCATCCGGTAAATTTTTTGAACATCTTCGCCCTGCAGGAAACCGGTAAAGAGCACCTTGCTGCCGATGCCGAGTCCTGCTGCCATTTCGATTGTGCGGTGCATCAAATCGCCGTTGCCTGCCATTACGAACTTGACGTTATCCATCACATCGAGGACTTTTTTTGCGGCCCTGAGGAAATATTCTGGGCCTTTCTGCATCGTTATGCGGCCGAGGAACAACACTACCTTCTCACCCTTTTTTATACCCGCCTCTGAAGCCAGCCAGTTATTCTTTCCGTTCTGCTCAACTCCGTTGTAAACTACCTCTACTTTGTCAGCGCTGACTCCATAGCGGCTGATTATTATACTGCGTGTATAATGACTTACTGTTATTATTCTGTCTGCGAAATGCATACCGGCACGTTCGATATCATATATCATCTGGTTGACATGCTCGCCGCTTCGGTCGAATTCAGTCGAATGAACATGCACAATAAAGGGTTTTCCGCTTATTCTCGAAATGGCCATTCCGGCAGGATAAGTCATCCAGTCGTGTGCATGAATAACATCATATTCTTCTCTTAATGCAAGCTCACAGGCAACTGCAGCATAGCGGTGAACCTCATTGTACATATCACCGGCATAATCCATTCCGCCGATAACCTGGCCGCCAGCATTAAGCCCCTTAATGCTGCGTTTTGTGATGAGGCTTTGCTGTATCTGCTGCTGATAAGTTTCGGCGGAAGAATAAGGACGAAGCGGTGTTTCAATGGAACGAAACTTCGTATTTGTTAATCGCTCAAGCTCTGTTGACATCCTCGCGGTCAAAGAGCCGGGGCTTAATAATCTGACATGGGTGCCTTCGGAAACCTCAACTGAACGGGGCAGGATGAAAGTCACTTCCACGCCGAGCTGACCCATTGCCTTGGTTAGCCCGTAGCAAGCTGTCCCCAAACCGCCGCTTATAAAAGGGGGGAACTCCCAGCCAAGCATCAATACTTTCATTTAATGTCCCTTGCCCCTGCTTTCATAACCTTAGCTCTAAAAAGATGTTACAAAATACATAATCCAGAAATAACGAGAGTCCGCCTGCGTTCTCTCATTATGTTCCGCTTTATCATTTGCTATCGGCAAAAAAAATCACTTTCTTAATGCATCCAGAAAATACCCCTAAAGCCAAAATATACGTTCCTAATAATATAAATCGGGTTTTTTGTGCTTTGAGGGCTAATATTTTTTAAAAATCAAAGGTCACTGACTATAAACGATTATCTTATAGGTCAATAGATGCCGGAAAGATGCCTGTGGTGCCGGTAAAAAAATATTCTTTTTCTACTGAAATTTTTCCTGTGAAAGGAAAATTTAGGCCTGATAAGTCACTATCAGCCATCGAGCCCCCTTGTGCAGGATGAACCAGACACAAGAAAAATAAAGAACCACTCTCCTTATCATACCTTAAGAAGAGCGGCTCCTTGACACGACAAGATAATGCTGTCTAATCTCGTAGTTATTTGAAGATTATAGGTCTTGGGGCTTCAGGGTGCATCTGCTGTTGGCCTGTGTTCGCGCTGCTGCTTCATCGAGCAGGCAATAGACCTTCTCGCTTATTGCTTCGAGGGCATCGGCTGAAGTCATCATCTTTTTGCTCTTTATGTAAGCTTTAACCTTGCTGGCCACAATCAGTGAATCTCTTTTCTTTGCCATTAATAAACCTCCGTGAAAAACCTGAAGTCAATATTGTTTAAGCATCAAATCCGTAAAGACGGCACACTATTACCGGCCCTTCTTACATAAAGCAATTCGAATTTCCAGCAACAAAATTCGGAAACAATACAAATTTTCCAAAACATGGCTCTTTTCCAAAACCGGCTGAAATGCTGCTTGCGGAGGCATCATTAAAGTATTCTTCTTTTTCTGCACAGGACTAATTTTTTTAATAATCCCGCCCTTTTACTTTGTCGAAAATATTTCAGCGTTCGGCTTACGGGTCATTTTTCAGAGCCGCAGTTTATTATGAAGGTATTATCGGAGAATAAAAAATGCCTAAGCGTCGAAAAAACAAAAAAGCTCAAAGCACACTCGATGAGCTCATAATTGTAGCCTTCGCCGAGGACCTCGACCAGGCACGTGATTATGAGTCACTGCTGAAAAGCAACGACATACCTGTTTTAATAAAGCAGCAGGACAACGCCTCCGGCGACGGACGAAGAAACATTGCAGTGATGGTGCCGGAAGAGTTCATCGACGAGGCACATGTCGTTATCGAATCACAGGACAGTTTCGACGACATCTACGAGCTGCCAATCGATGAGCAGGAGGATGTATTCGGCAGCGAACCATTTGACGACGATTTAAATCCCTGTTGACAATTTTTTGCAAATATGCGGCAAAGCCCGTCCAAGGGCCTGCTGCGGACGCAATTGTGATGCTTACGGAGCTATACTATAATGGACAAAGATTTCCAGACGGAAAGAAGGAGTGAAGATGACCGCAGAGACAGCGTCGTGGACCGGCGGCTCGGCCTCGACAGGAGGCGCGGTCCGGGACGGAGGAGAAGCGACGACCGTAAATCCGCTGAAGAAGGCCAGATGTCCGATGAGCAATTCGAATTTCTTATGGCAATAGACGAATACAAGCGGAAAAATTTGCGCCCCTTTCCGACGTGGACAGAGGTGCTCGAAGTAATCAAGGCCCTCGGCTACCGCAAAGTCGCCGAGAGACAATCTCTCGAGCAGCTCGACAAACAAAACCAGCTTACCAATCCATAGACAACCGATAAGAAACTTTCAATCCTGGATAAACATTAAAATCAGCAGATTTCCCCTTTTTTTAAATTGTCAACCGCTTGATTAAGCATCCGCCTTTTTAAAAATTTTCGCCCATTTACCTTGCAGGAAGCACGTTGATCAGGTAAATTAATGCATCCTTTTTAAGGAAGTGTTTGGTTATCAGACAATAAGGGCCTTTTTCGTTTGATGTAAAAAGGAGTGTCAAATGTATTATAAACCTGACTGGCCGAAGGCCAAGAAAAGAATCAATGCCTTTTGGAAAAACGAATTCATCGACCGCTGCTGTGTTGCGGTCTTCGCCCCCAGGAAAAATTCCAAACTTCCGCCCTTCCCGGAACTCCAGATGGGCCCATGGCTCGGCGGTCTGGAAAAATTCGATGATAACGATACCGAATCGATCACCAAATGGTGGACAGACCCGCAGCAGAATTATGAGCGAATGATAGCGTGGTTCGAGAACACTTACTTCGGCGGAGAGGCAATTCCTGCAACGTATGTAAACTGGGGCGCAATGGCAATGGCGGCATTTTACGGCAGCCCGCCGATATTCAAGAAAAACACAGTCTGGTATCCGGCTGTCATCGAGGACTGGAACAAATGGGAATGGAAGACTGACATCACAGATAATCCGTTCCGCAAACAAATCTTCGATATAACCAATTATCTGATAGAACAGTGTCATGGCAGGTATTTCGTAGGAACACCTGAAGTCGGCAGCGCCGGCGATTTGCTTTCGCTTATGCGCGGACCGGACAAGCTGGCTATGGACCTGATTGATAATCCTCAGCATGTTAAAAAAGCAATCAGTGTCCTCACAGATACCTGGATCAAATTTCACGAGGAAATGTTCCAATTAACTAACCGTATCAATGATGATGGGGATGTCCTGCCATGGATGAGCCTGTGGGCACCGGGCAGGCACGACCAGGTAGCATGCGATTTCTCGACAATGCTGTCACCTTCGATGTTCAAGGAGTTTTTTGTCCCGGAAATCAAACAGGAATCAGCGTGGTGCGAATACGCCACGTATCATCTTGACGGCCCGCAGGCCATAAAGGCACATCTCGATACACTGCTGCAGATAGAGGAAATCGACAATATCGAATGGACACCAGGGGTCGGATGTCCGCCGACATTCTCACCGCAGTATATTCCGCAGTATAAAAAAATTCAGGCAGCTGGGAAAAAACTTTACCTGCTGGTGAAAATCGAGGAGATAGAACCAATCCTTTCAGAGCTTTCTGCATCGGGACTGTTTCTGTGCACAAATGCAGATTCTGAAGACCAGGCAAAAGATTTGCTGAAAAAAATACAAAAATGGTCGAAATTCATATAAACAGCTAAAAAGGAGTTTACAATGCCCGAGGAAAATCGCAAGGAGCGCCCCGAAATAATCGAGTATGAGCGCATACCTGTCCCGGAAGATAAAACAAAACCATTCAAAACCTTTCTTGCCATCTTCTCGAGCGAGCACGTTGCAGCCACCGAACTTCTAATCGGTTCGCTGTTTATTGCCAGCGGCTGCACAGCCTTCGATGTATTTGTCGGGCTGCTTATCGGAAACACACTCGCCGTGCTAAGCTGGACATTTGTCACTGCACCAATAGCCGTGAAAAAACGGCTGACTCTTTACTATCAAATTGAAAAAATCGGGGGAGCGAGACTGGTGGATATCTATAATCTTGCAAACGGCACTTTATGGTGTTTTATCGGGGCTGCGATGATTTACGTCTCTGCTACAGCTGTTTGTGTTCCTTTCAAGATTCAGATGCCAACACTGGAAGATAAATTACCAAATACATTTGGTCTTGTAGTCATAGTCTTTGCTGTCGGAGCAGTTATTTCATATATTGCAGCAAAAGGCTACGATGCCATTGCTCGTTTTGCAGAAGTTTCCGCTCCCTGGATGATATTAATGTTTATCTTATTAGGGATAGCAGCAATGCCGGGTCTTGGCATTCACTCCCCTGCCGATTTCTGGGACAAAGCACAAAATGTAATTTGGAAAGGAGGAGAGCCTGTAGCAGGCCACACAAAATTCACTATATGGCATGTAATTTTCTTTTCGTGGTTCGGCAACATTGCGTGGCATCTTGGGATGGGAGACCTGACGCTCTTTCGTTATGCAAAAAAATATACTTACGGATTTGCATCAACAACAGGGATGTATCTTGGTCATTATGTGGCATGGATTGCCTGCGGTCTTTTTTATGCTGCACAGATTACGACCAATCCCAAAAATACAGGTATATCACCAGGACCAATGGCTTATGATATCGGCGGAATAGCTGGAATACTTCTGGTCCTGTTTTCGGGCTGGACAACAGCAAATCCGGTTATTTACAGGGCGGGCCTTGCATTCCAGAGTTTGCGTCCGAAATGGTCACGTTTCAGAGTTACATTAATTGCCGGCCTTGTTGCTACATTCCTCGCAATCTTCCCGGCGCTGTGCAACGATTTCCTCACCGTCGCCGCGCTTTACGGTTTGATTCTTATGCCGATGGGAGCTGTAATTTTTATTGACTTCTACCTTTTGAAGCGGCTGGGAATGTCTGAATTCTATGCCGAGAAGGCAGGATTGTCTTTTTATGCTCCCCCGCTGCTGGCATGGCTCGTCTCACTGGCGGCCTGTTTATTTCTGAATATTGTTTTTAAGGTCGAGGTCTTCTTCCTCGCCTTGCCGGGGTGGTTTATTGCAGCTTTTCTATACATCATCCTTAGCAAAATAGGACAGAACAGGGAAAGGGCGCTTGCATTTGTTTGTAAACATTACAGATTATTCGTTGCCTCATCAATCCTATCAATAATAGTATTAGTCATCACAGCCCTGATGTATTTCTTCGATAAAATTAATTTTCAAAACGCCAAGATATGGCTTCTTATCGGCACAATCGGCTGGTTTGCTACGGCTCCGTTCTGGATGACGGAAAAGGGAAAGTAATTATTTGGAGCTGACAGAAGATTTATCCTGCTTGCCCGTCAAGACGGATTGTGTATTGAAAATTTTTTGCATCATAACAACAAAAAGAAAAGTGTTATTGATTCTGTAACAAAACGGAGAAAAACAAAATGCTTCTTAAATTCCGGTTTTTTTTATTATTAACTTTTATTGCAATTTCTTCTGCGGCATGCTCCAAAAAGCAGCCGGGTTATTCTGTCCGAGCGGTTCTGTTTGAGCGGGTAAAGCCGGATGATAATTTCTGGGCGCCGAGGCTGATGACAAGCCGCACAGTGACAATTCCGCACTGCCTGAAAATGTGTGATGAAACAGGGCGAATCTCGAATTTCGCAAAGGCAGGCG
>Ga0105097_10001075_pt1 | contig 12854 bp, 9 predicted proteins | sample PPLLak12cMay2015_FD_87035 | JGI IMG/M metagenome (GOLD analysis project Ga0105097, IMG submission 87035) | Freshwater sediment microbial communities from Prairie Pothole Lake near Jamestown, North Dakota, USA - PPLs Lake P7 Core (1) Depth... | ecosystem: Environmental > Aquatic > Freshwater >... | reverse complement strand
ATGGGCCAGCGCCTCGAAAATTGCCTCCGACCAATTTTCGAAATCATCGAAAAAGCCCTCGTCGTCGAAAGCAACCTCCCGGCCGGCGATCATACGCACCCGGCGGCCTTGGGGTTTTCCCTCTTCCGGGGTGTGTGCGCTCATCGCCAAACCGTCAGGCGGCCGCCAGCGCCGCCTTGATTTTCTCGGGTGTGGCCGGCAGGTCGTAGACCCACACGCCGGTCGCGTTCCGGATGGCGTTGATCACGGCCGGCGCGGTCGGCACCATGCACATTTCTCCGACGCCGGTTGAACCCAATGGACCCTTGGGCCGGGGAGTTTCCCGGATGATGACTTCCATATCGAAACTGTCCCGGATGGTCGGGAATTTGAAAGTGACCCAATCCTTGGTTTTGCCGGCCACATACTCTTCCCGCAGGGCGAAGCCGACGCCCATGTCCATGCCGCCTTCGAGCTGGCCGGTTAGGTTCAGCGGATTGATCACCGGCCCGGCGTCGACCGCCGTGGTCATTTTGAGGATCTTGACCTTGCCCGTTTCGGTGTCGACTTCAAGCTCGACCATCTGCACGGCATGCACTTGAGACTCGAAGGAGGGACCCTGACCGGTCTTAGGGTCCAGAGGACCGACTTCTTCATTCTTCTTGCGGCCGACATAACGTTTGGGTTTTCCGGCGGCCTCCAGCTCTTGAGCGGTTTTGGCCCCGGTCTCCTGCATGGCGGCCTTGAGCTGCTCAAGGGCATTGATCAGTGCGTTACCGATCATATAGGTGACCCGGCTGCCGGCCGCCGGCCCGCTGGCGGCCGTATTGCCCGTGTCGCGGGTGTGCAGTCGTACCCGGTCCAAGGGGATGCCCATGAACTCGGCCGTGAGCTGGGTCAACATGGAGTCGTTGCCCTCGCCCGGGTCGGCGGCGGCGGCATAGACGCTGATGCCGCCGTCGGAGTCGAGTTCCACGGCGGCCACCGAGGCGTCGCCCGGTCCACCGATTCCGAAAGAGCCGGTGCCCAGCCCGACTCCGCGCTTTAGCTTGCCCGAGCTACCGGCCGCAGCTTCTTTGACGGCGCGCTGATAGTTCGGCCGCATGGCCTCCATCAGCTCCGGCAAAGGCCATTCCTTTACCACCCGGCCAGTGGACTTGCTTTGGCCGGGTTTCAAGAAGTTCTGCAGCCGAAACTCGAACGGATCCATGCCAAGCTTTTCGGACAGCATGTCCATGGCGCATTCCAAGGCAAAGTTGATTTGCGGGGGACCTGCACCGCGAGCAGCGCTGCCCCATGGATTGTTGGTGTAAACGAGCCGGCCGCGAGCGGAAACATTGGGAATGTGATAGGAGCCCGACAGCATCAGCAGTGCGCGGTAGGCCACCACGTGGCCGATGGAGTAGTAAGCACCGTTGTCCACGATGAAATCGTTGCAATAGGCCGTGAGGTTGCCCTTGGCGTCGGCCGCCAGCTTCACCTGCATGTCAAAGGCGTGGCGTTTCGAGGTCATCAGCATGCTTTCGGCGATACCGGGGATGTAGCGGACCGGGCGTTTGAAATGGATGGCGGCGGCCCCGGCGATGCCCTCGGAAATGATATCGATTTTGATCCCGAACTGCCCGCCGGAGAAAGCCTCGATGTAGCGCATGTTCTCCCACCCGAGCGCGCTCTGCAGCATGCCCAGATGGAAGTGGATGTTGATACTGCGGCCGATGATCACCAGCTGGTCCTCGCCGCCGGCCTCGCCCTTCTCCCAATAAGCGACGGTAGCTTCGGGTTCCAGTGGCGCCTGGTGGTTGATCTGGGTCTTGAAGCGGGCTGCGACGACGGCTGCCGAATCCCCCATCGCCTTTTCCGCATCACCTTTGATCTGCGGCTGGTCGTAACACAGGTTGGGCAGATCGGCGTGGAGCGGCAGCGCATCAGCGGTCAGCGCTGTTTCCGGATCGCTCAGCGTCGGCAAGGGTTCAAGTTTCACCTGTACCTTGGATAGTGCCTTCTCCGCATTCTCCCGGGTGTCGGCCGCTACCGCCAGAATGGGGTCGCCGATATACCGAACCTTGTCTTTGCATAGCACCGGGCGATCCGCTACCAGGTATTTCAGGACGTTGGTGCCCTTGATGTCCGCCGCTGTCAGCACGCCGGCCACCCCCGGCATCTTTTCGGCCACCGATGCGTCGATGGAGACGATGCGCGCATGCGGGAGGCTGCTGCGCAGAACCGCGAGCTCGAGCGCTCCCCTGATCGGATAGTCCGCGGTGAAATAGGCGGTGCCGCAGGCCTTGGCCATCGCCGACGGCCGCGGGTGGGGGACCCCCATGACGCCCTGCGCCGCTGTGGGCCGGACCGCCTCGGGCGTGGCCTCGCCGCGCAGAAAACGCCCGGCCAACTGCACCGCTTCGATGATTTTCACGTAACCGGTGCACCGGCACAGGTTGCGGCGTAAGGCCTGCTTGATATCACCGACCGTGGGGTTCGGGTTCGCGTCGAGCAGCGCCTTGGCGGCCATGATCATCCCGGGCGTGCAGAATCCGCATTGGATCGCACCGGACAGAACAAAGGCTTCCTGGATGAGGTGCGGGTTGTCCGGCGTGCCCAGCCCCTCCACCGTGATGACATCGGCATCTTCCAGGTCGGCCATCCGCGTCAGGCAGGAACGCGCTGCCTTGCCGTTCACCACCACGGTGCAGGCGCCGCATTGCCCCTTGCGGTCGCAGGATTGCTTGGCTCCGGTCAAGCGCAGATCTTCCCGCAGCACTTCCAGCAGAACGGTTCCCGCATCGACGATCAGCTCGCGCCAAGTTCCGTTCACGCGCAGTCGAATTTTTTTCATCCGGTCCTCTCCTCTCTCATTCTTCCAGCAACATTCGACCAACCGGTCACGTTGCGTCGGCCTCTATCAAAATCTGTAAATTTAATCTACCGTTCGTAAGGGTGATCAATCGGGCTGCATGAAAGGGTAACGATAGTCGGTTGCAGGGACGAAAGTCTCTTTGATCGTGCGCGGACTGACCCAGCGCAGCAGGTTGAGCAGGGTGCCGGCTTTGTCGTTGGTTCCGGAGGCCCGCCCGCCGCCGAAAGGCTGCTGGCCGATCATGGCGCCAGTGGGCTTGTCGTTGATGTAGAAATTGCCGGCGGCGTTCACGAGGATGCGCTTGGCGACGACGATGGCCTGCCGCTCGCGGGCGAAGATGGAGCCGGTCAAGGCGTAAGGTGAGGTCTGGTCGCAGATCCGCAGGGTTTCCTCGTAGCGGTCGTCGTCATAGAGGAACACGGTCAGCACCGGGCCGAAGATCTCTTCCGCCATCGTCTTGAAATCGGGTTTTTCGGTTACGATGATCGTCGGGTGGATGAAGTAGCCGATGCGGTCGTCATAGCTGCCTCCGGCGACGATCTCGGCGTCGGACGCTTTGCGTGCAAACTCGATGTAACCGACGATCTTGTCGAAGGCGGCCCGGTCGATGACGGCATTGACGAAATTTGAGAAGTCTTCCGGCGGGCCCACCCGGATCGAGCCGATCATCTCCAACAGCAGATCCTTGAGGGACGTCCACATCGATTTAGGGATGTAGGCTCGGGAGGCGGCCGAGCATTTCTGCCCCTGATACTCGAAGGCGCCGCGCACCATGGCGACCGCCACCGCTTGAGCGCCGGCGGACGGGTGGACGAAGATGAAGTCCTTGCCGCCGGTTTCACCCACCAGCCGGGGATAGGTGCGGTAACCTTCGATATGGGTGCCGACCGTTTTCCAGATTTCTCGAAACACCTCGGTGGACCCGGTGAAATGCACGCCGGCCAGCTCGGGGTGTTTCAACAGCACCGGACCTATCTGGCTGGCGGAGCCCGGTACAAAATTGATGACGCCGTCGGGCAACCCGGCTTCATGGAAAATCCGCATCAGGTGATAGGATGAATAGACCGCCGAGGAGGACGGTTTCCAAATTACGGTGTTGCCGAGCAGGGCGGGAGCGGCGGTGAGGTTGACACCGAGGGCGGTGAAATTGAAAGGCGAAATCGCAAAGACGAACCCTTCCAACGGCCGGTATTCCATCTGGTTCCATACGCCGGGGGACGATATGGGCTGCAGGCCGAACAGCCGGGCGGCATTCCAGCAGTAGAACCGCAGGAAATCGGCGCTTTCGCAGGCGGCCTCGATCTCGGCCTGATAGACATTTTTGCCCTGACCCAGCATGGTGACGGCATTGATCCGCATGCGGTGAGGTCCCGCGATCAGATCGGCGGCCTTCAGGAAGATCGCCAGCCGGTCCGCCCAGGCCATTGCGGCCCAGGTTTTGGACGCCTTGCGGGCGGCCTCGACGGCCATGGCGGCTTCCTCCGGGCCGGCTATATGGTAGGCGGCCAGGCGGTGGCGGTGGTCGTGGGGAACGATGCAGGCGGCCGTTCGGCCGGTCCGCACCTCGCGGCCGCCGATGAGGAGCGGAATATCGATTTCCTGGCTTCTGAAATCGCTCAGGGTGGAGGCTATCCGGCTTCGCTCCGGACTTCCCGGCGCGTACGTCAGAGTGATTTCATTTTGAGGGGGTTCGATGGTGATGGCAGCGTTCAGCATGGCAGATTCCATTTTCCGGACGTGTGATTTTGAACCGGCATTCCTGACATGCCGGTGAGCCAACTCCTTTAAGGTAGGGATACCAGCCGGAACTTCAAGCGGCGTCGACTTTTTCGATGCGTACGGCGCAGGCCTTGTATTCCGCTGTGAACGTCGTGGGGTCGAAGGCCGGGTTCGTCAGCCAGTTCGCGCAGGTGTCGCGGAAATGAAAGGACATCCACACCAGGCCTTTGGGAACCCGCGGCGTCACGTTGGCTTTAATGTCGACTTTTCCCCGGCGGGATCGGACCCGGATCCTCTCGCCGTTGCGGATGTTCAGTTCCGCAGCATCCAAAGGCGAAATGTCGGCGGTCTCTTCGCCCAGAATATCGTTCAGGCCCTCACACCGGCCGGTTTGGGTGCGGGTGTGGTAGTGCGTCAGACGCCGGCCCGTGCTGAGCACCAGGGGGTAGTCCGCACAGGCCTCCTCGGCCGGAGGCGTCCATTCAATCGGTGTGAAGATCCCGAGGCCGCAGGTGAACTGGCCGTCCTTGTGCAGGAAGCAAGTCCCTTCGTGATTCTCGTCCGGGCAGGGCCATTGCAGACCGTTGCCCTCCAATCGGTGATACTTGATTCCGCAGAGCTGGGGCGCGAGCACCGAGATCTCGTCATCCCAAAGCGCGCGTGCGCTGTCGGAAGCCCATGTATGCCCCATGCGCCTGGCCAATTCCCGGAAGATCCACCAGTTGGGTTTGGCCAGGCCGGGAGGCGGGCTCGCGGTCCGCACGCGGCTGACGCGGCGTTCGCTGTTGGTGAACGTGCCGTCGTTCTCGCTCCAGGCCGCGGCCGGCAACACGACGTGGGCAAAGCGCGTGGTCTCGTTGGGGAAGATGTCCTGAACCACCAGAAACTCGGCCGAGCCGAGCTCGTGCTCCACCTTGCGGATGTCCGGTTCGGTGTTGGCCAGGTTTTCGCCGAAGACGTAGAATCCCCGGACTTTGCCGCTCACCAGGCCCTCCATCATCTGGGGGATCATCAGGCCGTTGGCCGCCGGCAGGTTCGTTACGCCCCAGGCCTTTTCGAATTTTTCGCGCAAGGCCAGATCGCCCACCTTCTGGTAGCCAGGGAAGACGTTGGGCAGCGCTCCCATGTCGCAGGCGCCCTGGACGTTGTTCTGACCCCGCAGGGGGTTGACGCCGCCGCACTCGACGCCGAGGTTGCCGAGCAACATCTGTAAATTGGCGATGGCCTGCACGTTGTTCTTGCCGCAGGTGTGCTCGGTGATGCCGAGGGTGTAGCAGAGCATCATGGGTTTGACCGATGCGATCCGCCGAGCGACGTCCCGGATCATCGCGGGGGAGATTCCGCAGATGCCGGCGGCGCGTTCCGGGGGATACGCACGGACATTCGCCTCCAGCTTTTCGAAATCGATGGTGCAGGATGCTACGAACTTGCGGTCGTACAGGTCCTCTGCGATCAGCACGTGCATCAGCGCGTTGAGGAAGGCGATGTCCGAGCCGACGCGGATGGGCACATGCTGCGTCGCCAGGTCCGCCAGGGCGTGACGGCGGGGATCCACGACGATGAGCTGCGCGCCATTCAGGACCGCGTTCTTGACGTATGTGGCCGCCACCGGATGGGCTTCCACCATGTTGGAGCCGACGACCATGAACATCTTGGCCTTGGCGAACTCGCTGAAAGAGTTGGTCATGGCACCCGAACCGAATGCTGCCGCCAGACCGGCGACCGTCGGGGCATGTCAGGTCCGCGCGCAGTGATCGATGTTGTTGGTCCCGATCACCGCGCGGAAGAATTTTTGCATGTTGTAGGAATCCTCGTTGATGCTCCGGGCGCAGCTCACACCGGCCAGCGCGTCCGGGCCGCTTTCGGCGATGATCTGCTGGAACCTGGAGGCCACCACGTCAAGGGCTTCGTCCCACGAGGCTTCCCGGAACTCGCCGTTTTCCTTGATCAGGGGGGACTTGAGCCGTTCCTCCGAGTAGATGAAGTCATAACCGAAGCGTCCTTTCACGCAGAGCCGGCCCTTATTGGGCTCCGCGCCCCTGACGCCCGTCACCTTGACGATTTTCCCGTCCTGCACATGGAGCCATTGCTGGCATCCCACGCCGCAGTAAGGGCACGTGGTCCGGACGCGCTTTTTCTCTTTCCATGGCCGCCAGGTCGTCCGGGCTTTCTGCTCCGACAGGGCGCCGGTGGGGCAAGCCTGTACGCACTCACCGCAGAAAACGCAGTCGCTGTCTTTGAGCGGCAGGTCCCCGGCGGCGACGATCTTGGCCACTTTTCCGCGGTAGCCGAAAGAAATGGCGCGATTGACTTGAACCTCGTTGCACGCCTGAACGCACCGGCCGCAGAGAATGCACCGTGAGAAGTCGCGAACGATCAGAGGGTTGACTTCGGTTGGCCTGAAATCCGTGCGCCGATCGAAGCGCTTTGCAGACACCTGGTACTCGAACGCCAGATCCTGCAGCTGGCAATCGCCGCAGGAAGGACACAGCAGGCAGTCGTGTTCGCCGGAGGCCAGGAGCAGCTCTATGATCACCTTGCGCGCTTGGACCACTCGGGGCGACTCGGTCTGCACCACCATGTTGGCAGCCGCCGGAGTGCTGCAGGCCGCCACCAGGGTGCGTGCCCCGGCGACCTCCACCAGGCAGATGCGGCAGGCGCCCGTTGGTGAGGTTCCCCTGAGGTGGCAAAGCGTCGGAATGCGGACGCCGGCGGCCGAGGCCGCTTCCAGGATGGTCTGACCCGGCAGAAAACCGACCGTGCGCTGATTGAGTGTGAATGTGTTCTCGGCCATTCTTTTCTCTCCCCGTGCAGGTTGAAAGTTCTCCGCCCCTTCGATGCGCCCGGCCGAGGGCGCTGTCCGGTGCGGCAGGCATCAATGACCAATAGCTATGTCAAATGTGGCATATACGATCCCCAAAAAGGCCCCGGACCACCGTTCGGCAGGTTCCGGGGCATGTCCGAAACACAGGGTGTAGTTGGGGTTCTACCGAATTTTCGAGACGGCTACGAAATGCTCCTGCATGGCGATGCCGCCGCCCGCCGGGTCCCAGAGGTCGAGCCCGCCCTGCATGAAACAGTTGTCCGCCAGCCCTTTGCCGAACGCCCGGCTTTCCACCGGAAGTCGGTGGCCGAAGCCGTGCACCACGAAGACGGCCTCGGGATGGATCAGCGCGGTGACCTTGGCGGCAATGTTTTCGGAGTAACCGTTGCGGCTGACCATGACACGCTCGCCGTCGGCGATCTTGAGCGCGGCGGCCGCCCGGTCGTTGATCCAAAGCACGTTTTCCGGCATTTGTTCGGAGAGCATGGGATTGTTGGCGGTATGCCCCTGGGTGTGGAGCGCGCAGCGTCCGAAGGTCAGGCGGAACTGGCCGTCGGGCGGGCGCTTCGGGGACTCGTACGGCTTGAGCGAGGCGATGCCCTGCTTTTCGAGCTTCTCGGATATGATCTCGATTTTTCCGCTGGGGGTTGGAATCTTGAACTCGTCCGGTTTGGCATATTTGGGAGCTTCCGCCAGATTAACGAACCCGGTGGCATTGAAGTCCTCTGTCCGAACGCCGGTGTCTTTCAGCTGGTAATCCCATATGGCTTCGATGGAGTCGAACGCCAATTCCGTGATCCCCATCCGCTTCGCGATGCCGCATAGGATTTCCCAATCCGCGCGGGTGTCGAACCGCGGCGGCACGGCCCGCTGCCGGACGAAGAAATGGGGCTTCAAGCCGTTCTTGCAGGCCAGGATGCTTTCGCGTTCGAGATAAGGAGACAGCGGCAGCACGACATCCGAATACCACGCGGTATCCGACCAGGTGAAACTGACGGACAGCAGGAAGTCCAAATGGTCGAATATTTGCCGGAGTCTGTCCGGGTCTGGGAATCCCATGAGCGGGTCGTGGCGGTAGGCGATGTAAGCCTTGAGCGGGTAGGGCTCCGCCGATTCCATGGCGTCGTAGATCAGATGCGCCAGGCCGGGCCCGCCGTCGAAGTGCTTGTACCGCCAGCCGACACCGTCGGCGCGCTTTTCGGCGGACTTGGGAACCAGGTCGACGAGCTTCTTCAGACCCTTGCGACCGACGTCGCCGGGTTTGTTCGCAAAGGGCAGGCCGCCCTTGGCCCCGATTGCCCCGAGCAATGCGTTGATGATGTAGATCGACCGGCAGACATAAAAGGAATCCATGTACCGTGCGGTCATCCATCCGGGGTGCCAGATGACGGCGGGTTTTGCGGCAGACAGGTCGCGCACGAAACGACGAATTTCGCCGGCAGTGACACCGGTCTCTGCTTCCGCCCATTCCGGCGTGTACCCCCGCACGAATTCCTCCAGGCGGCCGAGGTCTTTGATCCAGCGGCCAGCAAACTCGGCATCATAGAGTTTCTGCATGAGCAGTTCATGGATCACCGCCAGATTTAAGGCGTAGTCGCTGCCGGGCCGCACGAGCATGAACCGGTCGGCCTTGGCTGCCGAAATGGTGGCGCGGATGTCGATGACCGTGAGTTTGCAGCCGTTGTTCATGGCTTCGGTGAGGTTGTTGACCTCTTGCACGTTGATGGCTTCGAAGATATTGCGCGTCTGGAGGACCAGGTGTTTGGTGTTTTTCAGATCATAGACCAGATCCTTGCGCCCCGCACCGACGACGGACATGCAGGCGTGCTGTACGTTACGGGCGCAGGAGCTGTCGTGGTTCGTGTAGTTGGGGGAGCCGAGGCCACGGACAAACGCCTGGTGCAGGTCCCGAAACGGCCCGCCGCGATCGGAAAAAGCAACGCTATGGGCGCCGTATTTTTGGGTGACGGCTTTCAGCCGCTCCGCCACCTCGTCCAGTGCTTCGTCCCAGCCGACGCGGCGCCACTTGCCCTCGCCGCGCTTTCCCTCCCGGATCATGGGCGCCTGGATGCGTTCGGAGTCCCGGATCAGGGCCTTTCCCGCGGCTCCCCGCGGGCAGATCGACCCCTTCATCGCGGGGACGTGGGGATTGCCTTGCAGGAACTCGACCTCGCCGTTTTTCACTTCAGCCATGATGGGGCAGCGCACCGTGCACATGCCGCAGACGCTATAAACCGCTTGGGTGCTCATTCAGTCTCCTCCTCGCACAAGATATCCCGTATCGGATCGGCACCCACGGCAGACCGGGCCGTGGCCGGCCGGATAGGCCTCCCGGCATTCAGGGCAGATGGCGCGGCGATCCGACGGATTTTTTAGCATGAATTCCGGTTGAACGCGGACATCCTGAACTCCGTAAAGCCGGTCTTGAGCTTGGCGGATCTCCTGAAGGAGCAAATCAGTCTTGTCCTTGCGTTTGGGTTTGATACCATAAAACCAGTAACGGGTTTCGGGATAGGGTTCAAGCTGCGCGGGATTGACGTAGACCCGGGTCCCGCGGCCGTTGTTCTTTGCGTACAACGTGAGCGCGTAGCGGCCTATGGGCACCACCCGTAGCCAACCGTTGCCCCACGTGCAAGGGGTCAGCAACTGCACCGCGTCCGGCAAGCACTTCGCAGTTTCACAGACGGCGTCGAACAGCACTCCGGAGGGCATGCGGTTCATCGCGATATCGACCATCTTGGCGCCGATAATTACTCCAGGGGCAGGGTAGCCATGGAACATCCGGGTGAGATCGAGGAACTCCTCGAAAGAATACGTCCGCCCACGATGATCGCGACACCAGGGGGGCGAATCGCCGTTCAGGTCTTTAACACAAGGATCCGATTTGGGCATGCTTCGGGATGAATTTTCAGGAGCCATTATCGTAAGTTGCAGCAGGTCTCGGCAGCGGTCAGCGAAGATGGAATCGATCCCTTTTTGGGCCCAGGGTCCGGACAAACCGCACCCAGCAGCACGTCTTGAGCCCCTTTGGACGCCCGGCCTTCCGTTCGTCCTGTCCTGCATAACAGAAGAGATGGGATGTGTCAATTATGATATATCGAACAATAAATTCAGCGGAATGAAGGAATTCATCGAAGGGTAATCGATTCCGGCGGCGTTGATTGAGAGTCAGCCGTCCAGATAGGCCGCCATCAGATCTTTGTAGACCGCGTCGGATTCGGTCTCCACGATTTTCAGCAGGCGCTGGAACTGCTTGAGCAGGGTTTCGCCCAGCGGCGTCAGCCGGGAGCCCTGCGGCTCACGGATCAGCAAGGGCTTGCCCAGGCGCTCCTCGGTCGCACTCACACGCGCCCAGATCGCCCGGTAGCTCATCTTGAGCTCCTGGGCAGCGGCCTGCAGCGAGCCGAGCCGCCGGACGGCTTCTAAAATTCGATAGCGCCCGAGGCCGAAGACCACTTTGCCGTTGGGATCTTCCACCCAGATTTTGGAGCGGACGCGAAAGGGTGATGCTGCATCTGCCATGGATCGTGCCCCCCTCTTTTTTTGCAGATCTGCCGGGCGACCGGATTGAATGAGGTGATCGAAATCCTGAAGGGGGTTAATAGCAGGTTGCTCGGATGGCGTCTATCGGAGATTATGCGCAGTGGCTGAGTGCGGCTACTCGAACGTGTTCCACGGGGTGCGAACCATTGGATGGAAGCCTTTTTCCTGCGCCAGCATGTCCAGATGGGCTAGCCCGACCGCCACCGTTTCCAGGTGGGGAAAGGCATCGGTTTCCCGCAGATCGATGCACGGAAGGTAGTGGGCGCAGTGAGGACAGATATCGACACGCTCCCCGACTGCATCCGCCACGTTAAAGTACAGGTGCTGATCGCTGTCGTCCGTTTCGCACGCCGCGCAAAGGTGGCGGCGGACATGCCAGTCGTGGCCGCACACGGCGCAGTGCAGATAGCGTTGACCGCCGCCGCCTACCAAAAACTCGGAGGGAGCGGTTTGCGGTTTCGAAAGATAGCTGATGAGCGGCAACGAGCCGCAGATCGGGCAATAGCCGCGGCTCCAGTAGATTTCGCCGGCCTGAGCCGCGAGCCTCGGGGCAACCGCTTGGAGCACTGCCGACAGAGCCAGTTGAACCATGAAGCTGAGGCCCTGGCGGTCCGCCTCAGAGGCTGGCGCCATTTCCTCCAAGCGTTTGAGGCCACCTCCTAAATAGTCTTCGGCCAGAAGGCTCAGGTCCAGGCCGCCATGACGCTGCCTGCTTTCTAACCGGTCAAGCGCCGGGACGATCGCCGGAAACCAGGTTTTCACCACCGGCACGAGCGCGGTGAAAGCGTGATCCAGCGCCGGCCTGACAAAACTGAGAGAAATCCCGGATAGAATCGGCACTCCTTCGGAGATCCGCTTGCCAGCGGCCTCGAGCGGCACCCCATCCAAGCCGTGTTTGAGGCCCTCGGTCAAGCGGGCGATTTCGATGAACAGCGCGGAAAACGGCTTGACGAGACCCTCCAGTTGGGGCCGTTTTCCCAGGATCACGGAGACCAGCCGTTGAATCTCCTTCTCGACTTCGCCAGCGAGCGGATCCGTCGGCATCACCTCAGAACTCCAAAAAGTTAGATTCTAGCCGTTCCGGAACGCCAGGAAGCGGCGCCCGGAACGGCCGGATGAAAACAAGACCCGATCGATTGCCCTCGATCCGGCCTGCGGAGCGCGCTTTGCCCGTGTCACAGATTCAGGAGCGCCTCCACGCCCCGGCGCAACGGCCGGCCCAGCCGGGCCAGAAACATCTTGCGGTCCAAATCCTGATCCCTCTGGGCCACGCTGTGCTTGTGGTAGTTCTGCGGCTCGTCGGTGAGCAGGTAGATCACGCTGACATCGTCGGCGTCGGCCAGCAGCGCTTGGGGGTATTCCTTGCGCACGGCGGCCAGGCGCTGTTGCGCCAGATCGAGCATTTTCTCGCGCTCCCCAAAATTCATGGCGCCGGTAGGGCAGGCCTTGACGCAGGCCGGCAGCAGGCCGCGGACCACGCGCTCATGACACATCGTGCACTTGACGATGGCGCCCGTCTTGGGATTCCGGCGAGGGATGTCGGAGGGGCATGAATCGCGGATGATTTCGAACCCGTCCGCCGAGATCTTCTTGGTTTTATCCGTGTAGATGACCGCTCCGGTCTCCGCATCGTGGATGATGGCGTCAGTGACCAGCTTGGCGCCTTCATGGTAGCAGGGCGGTTCAATACAGTGCCGGCATTGGTCCGGGAAAAAGTTCCAGCGGACGGTGGTGCCTTCGATGCGTTCGCTGAAGCGCACCACTTTATAGTTGTAGGGGTTGAGGTCCGGCGGGTTCTGGTGGCTGCCCCGCTGTTTGGTGGCGTTGGCGGGCAGCTCGTTCCATTCCTTGCAGGCGATCTGGCAGCCGCGGCAGGCCGTGCAGCGCGAGGTATCGATTAAAAATGCCTTGGGCATGGCAATTCCTCCTTGT
>Ga0105097_10001073_pt1 | contig 12859 bp, 10 predicted proteins | sample PPLLak12cMay2015_FD_87035 | JGI IMG/M metagenome (GOLD analysis project Ga0105097, IMG submission 87035) | Freshwater sediment microbial communities from Prairie Pothole Lake near Jamestown, North Dakota, USA - PPLs Lake P7 Core (1) Depth... | ecosystem: Environmental > Aquatic > Freshwater >... | reverse complement strand
GAGTTAATGGTTGAGTTTGTTGGGATTGTGAGGCTTCCGCTTGTTCCTGACACAATCTCATAATATGTGATTTTGTATTCATTGTTTTCTAAAGTTGTTACACGATTATTTAATACAGTCTCCGTACTAGCTTGACTAAATATTTTTCTAGGATTTTTAAATGCTGACTGTCCCATATTTATTAATTTTCACTAAATGGTGGAAAAGGATTTTCTTTTGGTACATATAGTATTAAAGGTAAATCTTTAACCCACATATAATTTGGATTTATGTTATTAGCCATTTCCTCAACTGATATTATCCAATTATCTGCATTATCCATTATAGGATTAAAAAAACAGTCTGGAGCATACATCTGCCCTACTAATTCATCTTTTTGTTCTACTGTTAGAAGTCCTACATAAGTAGTGTATTCTTCTCTTGTTATATCTGTTAGTTTCATAGTTTATGTTGTTGTTTAAGTTTTTAAACCTGTCTAGCTAAAGTTGTGTTAAATGTTTGTACGGCATTGTATAGTGCTAAGGCTTCAGCATCAGTTAAACCATCTCCTATTGATGCAAAGGCACATTGTCTAATTGACACTTGAATTACAACACCATTTTCATTATATCCACCTATTGTAAATACTTGATTAGGTAACAAAGCAACTGTATTAGTTGTAATATTAGTGCCAATAGAACTACCATTTTTAAATAATTTAAAAACATTATTAGCCGTTCTAGTGCTAGTATAAAACCCTAGGGAATTAGCAGTTGCAGCAGTAATTCTTGATTGTGAAAAAGTTCCACTATCTGCCAAAGAATTGCCTAAATATCTGCCATATAAACCTAATTGTGATGTTGCTGATGCTTCACTTGAACCCATATCACCATACAATCCATTAGTATCGGTTCTTGAATAAAAAGATATATGATTGTTATTATTAGTAAGATTTACTCGTGGGATTAAATATGTATTAGCAAAAGAATTTACTCCATTTGGCAAATATCCGTTACTTGAAAATGTGCCGCCTCCTCCGAAAGCTAATCTATAAGCGGCATCAGTATCTTGTGCATTAACTAAGTTAAATTTACAAGTAGTTGCAGTTCCGCCAACCATAGGGTAGATAGCCTTCATCTTAGTAAAAATATTAGCAGTCTTTAAATCACTCACTAAAGTGTTTGTAGCAGTTTGAATAGTGTTATCTGTTATTTGTGTACTAAATAAGAAAGCATTAGTTTCATTGTTGTATGCACTATTATAGTAAAATGATTGAGTAGTGTTTACATTCCTGCTTAAAGCTACTTGGTATTTTTCTGTTATTTGGTAGAATAGTTGAGATTCTAAATCTGTTAAAGTATCACCAATAAATGAAAAAGCATTTTCTCTATTATCATAACTATCAATTATAGATGGTATTACCGCTCTTGCTCCAATAAATACATAAGCAGCAGGTGCAATATTTCCTGTAGTTGGATTTGCAGTAGCTATTGTTAAACCATTTCTATAAAGTTTGGTAATAGATGCAGAAAACTTATTTACAATAAAAAATCCTCTTGTGTCTGAAACAAAATTACCGCCACCATTTGTAGCATAATTATTAGCAGAATAATAAGTAATTGGTCCAGTTGTTTTTGGAAAAATCATCGTTCCCTCTCCTGCATTAGATGAACCTCCTAATAAAACACCAGTGCTTAAATTATTAGTTCTTGAATAAACACCAGCACTTATATTAGATGCTGTTGAATTCACTGATAACATAAACCAAGGATTTGCATAAGAATTAATTCCATTTGGCTGATACCCGTTTGCGCTAAACGTGCCTCCACCTGTAAAAGTTAATCTAAAGGCGGCATCTAAATCGCGTGCATCCTTTAAATTCCATTTGCAACTTGTTGCAGTTCCTCCTACCATTGGATAAACAGCTTTAAACTTAGTCCAAATACCTGCTGCTTTGCTATCTACTACCCATTGGTTAATCGCATTAGCTTCAGTACCACTAATACCACTAGCCGTGATAAAAGCTTGAGCATCTGGGTCATAGCTAGTTGCAACTCCATATATGTAAGGATTTATTATCATGCTCTAACTCCTTTTAATAAAACTTTTAATCCTTTAGCAGTACCATCTCCTACTATGTCAATATCAATAGTTATTAAAGCATCATCTGCTAAAGCACTATCTCCTACTACAGCAGGAGTTGCAGCAGTTACACTAGTTAATTCAGTATTATCTATTGTTAATAAAGTTGATAAAACACTAACTCCTGCTTCATTAATATCTACTGTAAATGTACTACCACTTGCTTGAGCAGTAACTAAAGAAGCTCTAACTTCTGTTAAAGTCATAGCAAAAGGCATTCTAAAGCTAACCTTAGATGTACCTGTTGTTAAAGCAGTAGATTCATCACTTGCAGCTAATTGGATTTCACATGGAGAACCTACTAAGTTAACAGCAGCTCCACCTCCTCCACCATTTTGAGAAAATACTTTTCTTATATTTTTTATAGCTGAAATCATTGTTTATTATTTATAGTATTGTATGTGTAATGTGTGGGTCGAAGAAACTGCGATAACTCTAAAGTTTGCCACGTTATCTCCTGTTGGAATATCAAAAAAATCTAAATTAGATAATCCCATTCCATCTGTAGTAGTAGGTAAAGTAGTAGCACCTAACATTAAATATCTCATAATTACGCCACTAGTAGTAGCCGATTCAACTCTAATCTCTGCATATAAAGCACCTGTAGGTACAGTTAAAGCTTGAGCTGTTCCACCTGTTACGGTTAATTTTTGGTATCCAAAAGCCATTAAATTTGGCGAATATCTTATGGCTCTTACTATTTCTGTTGTTGATTGATTTTCCATTATTTAATTTTTTTTTGTGATATAAAAGTAAATAAAAAAAGGTTACTTTTTACAGTAACCTTTTAATTTTAGTTAAGAATTAAATCTTAGTAGTTATACAAAGTATCAGTAGCAACCGCTTCAAATTCAACTTCGTTAATAACAGCAACAGCACTATTTAAGTTAGTGTATTGGAAGAATGGAATTAATACAGTTCCAGCAGGGAATACTAAAGGAGTAGTACCCGCAGAGTAAACTGGGTATTTAACATCATTCATCCAAACTCCAACAGCACCATTAGCAGCAACTTCAATAACAGCAGTGTTAACTGCGCTATTTACTAAGTTGGTAGCAGAAGTAGTAACTACAGTAGCAGCTCCACCTAAAATACCATAAGTTGCAACAGCGGTTCCGGCAGCACCAGTTCCAACAGCAGCTAAGTTATTGTAGTCATTAAAGTCAGCAGTAAATGCTTCTTTAACACGGAAACCAACCATATAAACTGCGTTAGCTACAGTAGTTGCAGAAAACTTGTTTACTAAAGTCATAGCAGTTTTACCTACTACAAATTGTTGAGGGCAAGCAGCAACAACTTCAGGACAGTAATGAGCGCCTTCAGTAGCAGTAGCGTCTTGTTCAACTAATAAACCGTTAGCGCCTTGAGTTGGAGCAACGATAGTTTGAGTACCAATGTTATAATGATTTAATAAACCGTAAGGAGTGATAAATTTATTCTTTAAACTTGTTGTAGTTGCAACAACAGCACCTAAAGGACCTTGAATTAAGAAATTCTTATCAAAGAACTCTAAAGTAGCGTTAGGGTCTTGACCATAAACTACTCCGATTAAACGATGTAATTCTTTTTCAAAAGCTAAGTAACCTGCTAAATTAACAACAGAAGCGCCTGCTCCATTATCAACCCAAACAATACGTTGTTTAACTAATAAACCTGTAGTTCCTGTGATACCTGCAATTTGAGCATTCTCTAAATAAGTAATAGAAAAAGCATTGTATTTTTGACCTGCAACGGCAGCAGCACCTGTGATAGTCTTAGGAGCATCAACAGTACCAGAAATAACATTTCCTGTCATGAAGTCCATGATTGGAGCGTTGTTAGCTAAATCTAAACCTACACCTACTGAATAAACAGCAGCAGTTGTTACTACGAAATCAGTTGGAACAAAACCTGTAGCATCTGCATTAGCAGCTAATACGATTCTTGAAGCACCTTGACGAGTATTCATACCTTGGTGAGGGTAAGGGAAATAACCAGCAGCATCAGTAATTGTGAAACCTGCACCTCCTGTTAAAGAAGCAGCAGTTACATAATTGTAAGTTGAAGCAGCATTGATTTTAGCAACTAAAGCAGCAGTGATAGCTTCACGCTGTAAAGCAGCAGTTGCACCTAAAGTTGTGATTACAGGAGGAGTTGTGTAAGAATACTTCTTAAACGGCTCTGTGTAACCTTGACTTCTACGATTAGAATCTCCGATTAATACTGTGTAAGCTGTAGAAGCTGTTGGAGTATAAAGAGACCCACCTACCGTGATTACTTGAACAACTTCCGCACGGTAGTTAATTTGCGAAAAGTTGATGATTCTGTTTGTAGGGATATCGGATAATCCTAAGATTGTCGCGTTACCACCACTGTACTGTACATCAGACGCTGCTGACGTATTAAACAGTACTGACCTGTTTACATTCTGTGACATGGTTTTTTATTTTTTAATTGGTTTATAATGTTCAAATTTAAGTATTATTTTAATACAAATTAATTTTTAGATTCTTTTTCCGCAAACGCACTTGATTGAAAATCTTCAACTACGCCTGCTAATATAGCTGCCGCTCTTTTGGCAATATCGGGATGAGTTTTAGCGGGTAACTCAATAGTTGTTAATAAGCTTGTTAGTATTACTTGACCACTTGTTAAGTCTGTTAATACACCATTCGTAGAGAATACTGTTCCTGATGGATAAACAATTCCATTATATACAGAATCTTCAAAAGCAGTATAAGAAGTATTAATGGTTAATACACCTACCCCCGCATCTATTATATTAAGTTCGTTACCCATATTAAATTCAACAGGTTGTTTAACATAATCTAAAACAGAAGAACTTACAGTTCCTGTAACCCCTCTATATACTTTTAATCCTGTAGAATCTTCTAAGAAGTAAATCTTAGTGTTAACAGGCTTTCTAAAACTACATTCTAATAAAGGTCCTCTTTCGTTATAATAAGTTTGTCTACCGTAAGTGGTAATTCCATCTATCGTTAAACTTAATGCCGCAAATGCTCTGTAATCAGTAGGGAAGTTTATGTGGTTAACTAATACATCAGTATTGTATAATCCGACAACGGTAGGAACGAATGTATTGCTTTTCATTAACGTATAAAGCTCATCTCTATACACTTGAAATCTATCTATGCCACTTAATTTATTTTGATTAGCAGTATCTGTAATATCATCAATGTGCATTTTCATAGCATCGTTTACAGCTTTGTTAATTTCTTGAAAATAATACCTAGCCCCTTTACTTCTATCTATGTAAAGTTGTACTGAATTATATACTTCTATCGCGTTCATTGTTAAATAATTTTGATATAAAGATAAATTAAAAAAGCCTTACAATTTCTCATAAGGCTCTTTTTTTTATATAGTATAAACTATTTACCCTCAGCTTCGGCTATCTTAGCTTGTAGGGTCTCTTTTTTAACTGATGGCAAATGCGCACCAGGTATCTTTAGAGCTTTTGCTCTCTCTCTTAATTCCACCATTTCAGATTCATCATCTTTAGATTTTTCAGGTAAATTAAAAGGAGAAACAAATTCTACTTCTTTTTCTATTTTATTCTCTTTTAATAAAGCTTCCGCCTCCATTAATCTTTTTCTTAATTCAGTAACTTCATCATAAACGTTTGATTCGTTTTGTTCTTCATGGCGAAGCTTCATAGCTTCTCTTGAATCGTTTTCTAAAGAAGTACATCTAGTATCAATGGAAGTGGCTAAGTTGTTATTATCTACTAAATACTTAATAGCCATTTCTTTTGTATGACCCATTTGTAATCCGTTATACTTATAAGTTCCTTCTGCAAGGTTGTAATCTAATACGCCTAAAGCTAATCCTTTATTAAAGATAGAGATGTATTGTCTTTGTGGATTCTCATACATTTCGATAAATGCTTTTGGATTCTCTTCCATCTTGCGATAAACTTCATCCGTAAGCATAGATATGTTTCTATTAGCATCTACATTTACTCCTAAGTTAATAGCCATCTCTTGTAAAGAAGAACCTTGTAATTTAGAAATAATAACTTCTGCTCTTTGGCGAATAGTTCTCTTGCTAATATTCTCAGCAGCTTTCTTTTCCTTGTCTATTACTTTGTAATAAGGTTTACCATAAAGATTAGGACTTCCTTCCATACAAGTACTATTTTTTAAAATAGCCCATGCAATAGCTTGGTCAGGAACAGATAAATCGAATATGTTTCTATCTTCTAATGTAAAAGATTTACACATCAATTCCTTTGTGTCTGGATTAATACTAATTGGTAATCCCCAATACAGACCTGTGTTTCTGTCTTTAGTTTTACGGATAATTTTTTGATTTAGATGCTTGTTAGTTACCTTTAAAGCTTCTACTTCAATAATGCCTTCCATTTGGCAATACTTAGGGTTTTCAAGATTTACAAATTTATGAGCGAAACCGTTTCCGTCCAAAATCTCTTTGTAATCTACATCTTTTTTTAAGCCTCTCGCCGTAGACTGTCTCAAGTCAAGATTAAATACATTCATTTTGTTTATTTTTTAAATTGTTTAGGCAAATGTAATAAAATATTTTGATAAAAAATATGACAATCTTGTAATAAAAAAACCCCTGTATTTCTACAAGGGTTCTTAATTGTATATCTATTCTTAGATTAGAATGATTTACGGATGATACACCATCTACGAGTATTGTAGATAACAATCATATCTTCACGCAACATAGACATTTTCCAAGCATCTTCTTCAGAGATAGCTTCTCCAGCCATACCTGTTAAACCGTTGATAGTAGCAACTACGTTAGAACGATTAACACCGTAAGCACCTTTAGCGATGATTTCGATATTTGAATCGTTAATAGCTCCTAAATCTCCACCGATATAAGTAGATGACATGATAGATTTTCCATCAGAACCTTTAGCAGGGAAACGTAAATCATCATCAAATAAAGGATGTTGTACGAAACAAACTGAACTTCCTGCGAAGTGCATTTTCATAATTTCGTAACCTACTTCGATAGAAGCTCCACCTTTAACATCTTGACGTAAAGTAGCATTTTGAGTAGCGATAAAACGAGCCATCTTGCGTTGAGCGTTATAATAACCATCTAATCCAGTCATAAATACTAAGTTTACACCTACAGTATCATTACTAGATTTAGTTAAGATATTCATTGCATCAATAAAGTCATCTTCAGTAGCTTCACCATTAGTACCAGAACCGAAAATTTCGTTACCACCACCAATTTGCTCTTCGATACCATCACCGATAGTAATAGGTAATCCTGTTTCTTCATCAATTAAGTTAGAAACTGTTGCGCGAGAACCATCAGCATTCTTCATAGAAGATACACCAAAGATTTTAGCAAATTCATTCTCTACAGCCCATTGAGCTTCAGCTTGACGAACTTTTTCAAATTTCCATCCTTTTACAGGCCCGTTAGAACTCATGTATTCATACCATAAGATGTCTGTAGCAGCACCACCAGAGATAGATACAGTCTTACGTTGAGTAGTCATATCTACAATGAAAGTATCAGGGAATTGGTCACGACCATATCCTTTTAAAGATTTTTCAGAGTAAGCAGTAGTAGAAGGGAAACAAGTATAAGTACCACCTGTTTGAGAAGCAACTACAGTAGCAAAAGAGAATACTGATTTTTGTTGATTTTGGAAAGATACTAACCATCCAGCAGCTACACGAGTAGGAGTAGACATAACTACAGCTTGGTAACGACCTGCGTTAGCAAACAATACGATTTGTCCTTTGTAGATATAACATCCACGACCACCTTCGTCGGCGATAACTAATTGGAAAGACCCATCAGAACCACTAGAACCTACTTGAGATAGGATAGTAGCAGCTTTTTGAATACGACCCATAATGTTGAAACGGTAAGAAGAATCACCAATTAATTGGCTGTCTTTTACTTTTCCAAATTTAGTTTCAGCTTTAACGTCGATACCATAAGGTCCTACAGCTCCTGAAGTTAATAATGTTGTTAATTGACGTCTGTCAACTCGCTCTAATACTTTGCGTATTTCGGGCATTTTTTGCATGTTTCTTACTAAGTCGAACTCGGTTGTACAGTCTGCTGACCATGAACCTTTCACGATTTGAGTTTGTCCTGGATTTAATGACATAATTTATTTTTTTTAGGTTAATTATTATTATTTTTTTTAACCATTAAGATATGTGTCTCCTTTCAGTCTTTCAAAATTACCTTCTGTGTTTGTTGTTATTGATTTTCCTGCTCCTCCACTTGTTAATGGCGGCGTGTTATGCAGTTTTTTAGTTATTTCAAGTCTCCCTTTAGCATAGCTTTTAGCTTCTAAGTTTTTCTGAGCCTTTTGACCTAACTCTATATACGCAATAAACTCTGCTTTTTTAATTGGGTCATTGAACATTTGGTCGTACTTTCCATTGTTCATTCTTTCCGTTAATCCTTGCTTAACCTCGTTCGTTAAAGGAGAACCCATGAACTCTGACATATTATCCAAAGCTCTTGATACAGATTCTAAATTTTGAACGCGCTCTTGCATGGCGTATTTTTCAGCGTTTACTTTATAATTATTTACTATATCTTCTCTACGATATTGCTCTTCTCTTTGGATGTTATCCAACTCAACAATTATCTTCTTGTGCTCATGCTCTAATCTTCCATCTACCGCAGTCAAGATTTCCATTTCTGTATCTATCATATCGGGAGTCCAATCAGTATGAGTTAACTCTAAGTTCTTTCTTACTAAGTCTAATGCCGGCATAGCCTTAAATTCATTTATCTTAGTGAAAGGAGCTACAATCTCGTCAAATGTTAATCCTGCTTCTGCTAATTGAAAAACCATCTTTACATTAGGGTCCTCAAACTTAGATAACAACTTATCTGTAGTTAGATGTTCAATCTCTCTTAGCTTTTCTTCATAAGGAGCTGTTATAGCTTCCTTGTAAGCATCTAAAGAATCTTCTTTTAACTCTAATCCATCTAACTTAGCAATATAAGCCCAACTACCTTCTTCAGGCTCATTAGAATTATTATCTTCTAAAGATAAAGGTTCTAAGTCTAAAGTTTCTGTTTCTGCCGCAACCTCTTCTTTAACTTCAGTAGGCTTTGCAACTTCTTCCGTTTTAGCTTCAGGTTCTAATCCTAAATCTTTAACTTCATCTTTTGAATCATCTTCTTTTGTTATTTCTGTAGGTTTACTTTCTTCTGTTCCTTCGTTGTAGTTTGAATTTAAAAACGTATCATCCGATAGTAACTCGAAGTTTGTACGAACTGGCGCAGACGATTCCTCTCGAACCGTATCATTTTGCACCGATGTTGTTTCTTCTGTCATGGTTTATAATTTTAATTACACAAATATAGAATTATTATTCTAACATTTGATTTTGATTATTAAGATTTTCTGTTTGAGCCTGAAAATTCATTTTAGTAACATCATTTCCTGCCTTTGCTGCATTTACTTTAATGTCAACTTCTCCTTGTGCAATAATCTCCTCTATTCTAGCAGCTTGCCTATCTTCTCTATCTGCATTAGATATTTCTAATTGCTGTTGTAGTTGAGCTTGTTGCATTTGAATTTGCTGCTCTTGCATTTGCATTTGAGACTGTTGTTGCATTTGCTGAGATTGAGATTGCATTTCTTTAACCTTATTCCAACCTTCTTTTAATATTTGTTTTTGTTCAATAGCAGTTTCAGACCAAGCAAATGATAAAGCATCTTCTGGACGTATCTCTTTTGCATTTAAAGAGTTAGCCATTAAGCTTTCCATATAACGCTTAACCTCTGCATACTTACCTGAATCTTGTAAATGTACGCCGTAATCCTTAAATCCTAATTCTTGGGTTACTCGCATAAACTTCCACTTATCAATACCTAATATTTGCTCTCCCTCTTCTACTTTATAGAATGCCCAAGTAACCTTAGTTGATTCTATAATTCTCATTAAAGTCTTATCAATAAAAGAGTAAATTCCGTAGAAGAATGGCTCTGTAATAGTTCTTGATGCCTGTATAGCAGAGTTGGTATTGGTAGCCGTAGCAGATGCAGCGATTTGACCTTCTCTATTCTCAGATATACCGGTCATTCTATCCATCATTTGTAAGATATGGTCTTTGAATTGAATTAATGAACCAAACGATTGACTTAATCCTAAATCTTCTACTTGTAATATGTTATTTAAAGATACATCTCTACCATGAAAGTTACCACTTGCAGATGTATCATAAGTTACAAACCCATCATTTACCATATCATACTGTAATGCTTTAACAGATGATTTTGCAGGTAAGCCGGCTAAGTTAAATCCTAATATTTTACCTTTGAACTTATTAATATCTTTTAATATCTGATACATAACAATATCAAATATGTTACTCCAATTTTCCATTTGTTGAAACATAGAAATTCTACGTCCATCTACAGTGTTGAATAAATATCCAACGTAAGAGCTACTTAATATGTAGGCAGGGTTATCTACCTTTCTCATTTGGAATTGAACTCGTCTGCAATTAACATCTAATTCTTTTAATCCGCCGATGCGAGTAGCTTCCCATAAATCTTCTCTATACTTAGCAATAACTTCTACATCATTTTTTTTATCCCAATGCTCTTTATTCATTTCATACTTATCCGTATCTAAAGCGATATAAATATATTCTTCTGTTGGGTCTAATGCTAATTGAGTTGCAGTCTTTTTAATTTTTTGATAGTATTCAGGTATTACAGAAATCCATTCAATATGAATAACCTCCGCTATTAAGCCTGTTCCACTTGGACCATCTTTAATACTATCCGAGTAATATGTTGTTGGGTTTTTACCAATAGATTCGATAGTTTCAATTTGCTTTCTATCTAATTGGTAGCGTCTTAATATTTCGTGTAAAGGCAACCATTGACGGCATCCCTTGATAGGACTTTTCTCTAAATGTGGGTCTCCTTTAATTTCTTCGTAGATAGCATCTCTAGGGTCAATATTTATATAATCTGTATCTCCTTTTTCGTTACGTTCTATTTTACCAAACATAACAGAAGTAATAGCGCAATCCAATAAGTTATCCGCAAACTTTTGTTTTAAATTCAATGCAGGTATTTGCTCATTAAGGATAGATTGCATAATTAACTCTTCCTTATCCTTTGTAGACATGTTCTCCCAAATAGGGTCATTCTCATCTTCAGGAATTGGAGCGCCTTCCATTATATCTACGCCTGCTTTTTCTTTTAATTCTAGTATTTCTTTCTTAGCAATCATTGCCCCCGTCATAAATTCAAATTGAGACATCTTTTGGAATTTAGCATCTCTATTATTTGTAAAAACAGTTGCACTTAAAGGTCTTACTAAAAACTCTCCAACCATTAGTTGAATTTTTGTAGTACAAGCTCTGTAAGATATAAATTGAGCACGATTTTCTTTACCGTGTGTATTGATTAAATATTTATAACTTCCTGCTCTCTTAACCCCATTAAATTGCTTGTAATGGTTATCCATTTCTTGCTTAGCTAAGTTACTGTTTCTCAGTATCCTTTGACCGTAATCTAAGTGTAACTGACACCAAGCTTTATCTTTCTTATATTGTGGGACTGTTTGCGATGGGAATTGCATATCTAATTATATTTTTATCAAAAATAGTAAATAATTGTGTATTATCTACCAAAACCTTTCCAATCTTGTTCAAGACTTACTCTTTTTTCTTTTTCTTCTTCATCTTCAAATGAATTTAACATAAAAGGGTCATCTTTTAAACTATAATTCAAATCCCTTGGAGCAGTTCCTGTACTTAAATCTTGCATTAAAGCTATACCATAAGCATCCGCTAAGTCATTATCACTTCCTACCGTAACTTCATCAAAATTACCTAACTGATTAATAAGTTCTGGAAACCAAATATTTTGGACATAATCATAAATAGCTGTTTGCATTAATCCTACCATTAGTGGTCTACTATAAGTATTTAAGGATACCCAATACTCGTGGGATTGCTCCGAGTTAGTGCTTTCAAACTTAGTAGGACGTACCGCTAAATACTTTTGGCAACCATGGTCTTTATACCAATTTATAATACCTGAGCTACTAGCCTTATCTCCTAATGTGCTTCCAACTAGATTATAATAAACAGATAGTTTACAACACATATCAAAAAAGTATTCTTTTCTTTTAGGTCTAGTACAGATAACTGCAACAGGTCCTAATTGAAAATCAGGATGTATAGTATTTCTTCTCATCAATACACACATAGCTCCTAAAGATTTAGATACACCTTTATCTTGGTCATAAGCATCTATTCCACCAACATATAAGTTTTGAAACTTTGCATTTGGGTGATAAGCATCCATTATTAATACACAATCTCTTTCATCATCTGTATTTTTTGCAGGAACAGCTCTTACTCTAGGATTGTCTCCGCGCTCTCCTTTATCATTTAAAATCCACTCTAATCTATACTTAGAATATTTGTTTTGAGTAGCGTTTATGGCATCTTGCTGATTATTTATCTTCTCAATATCAAAGTTGTTACTGAACATCTTTTTAAATATCTCAGTTTCATCTAATGGAAAGTTTTGCAGCTCTTCTAAGTAATCTTTTAATGGTCCCTTCTTCTTAATAGCTCTATCTCTTAATATTGATTCTCTAGCAGTAGTCTCATCCTCTACCCCTATTAATTGGTATTGTTTTTTATCTCCGTTTAATAAAGATGGAATCTCTCCTACATCTTGGTCGTTATCTGTTGCTCCACCATAGTGAGGAAAGTAAAATCTAGTAGCAGGTATTAG
>Ga0105097_10001072_pt1 | contig 12862 bp, 20 predicted proteins | sample PPLLak12cMay2015_FD_87035 | JGI IMG/M metagenome (GOLD analysis project Ga0105097, IMG submission 87035) | Freshwater sediment microbial communities from Prairie Pothole Lake near Jamestown, North Dakota, USA - PPLs Lake P7 Core (1) Depth... | ecosystem: Environmental > Aquatic > Freshwater >... | reverse complement strand
TGCGCGCCAACCAGTAACACTAAACATGACGGTTACCGCAGAGGAACTGGCCAGCTTAACTGCTGAAAGTGGTACGATTATCTACAGTGTAGACGAGCTAGAAGTCAAGGTGTTGGATTTTCAACCAGTCCAGCAACCTACCACAGGACCGGTTATTGACGCCACGCCAGTTGCACCTACCTTATCTGCCGCCAAGGTTGCCAAGCCCATCGTACAACCTGCACGTAAAACTGCCAGTGCGACGCAAGCGTAATGGTGGTTGATGCACGAGCAAAAGGTGCGCGTACAGAAACTGTGGTGCGTGACCTACTACGCAAACATACCGGCTTAGGGTGGGAGCGAATACCAGGAAGTGGTGCCTTAGACCCTAAGCATTTGCTAAAAGGCGACTTATACATTCCAGGACGCACTAACTTGTGGTGCGTGGAAGTAAAAGGATATGCCGAAGACCATCTTACTTCACAACTGCTTACCTCAAAAACTCCGCAGCTAGTGGAATTTTGGCAGCAAACCATACGTCAAGGCCAGCAAGTTAGTAAAAAGCCACTGTTAATATTTAAGTTTAATCGAAGCAAGATTTTTGTGGCTTTTGAAGATATGCCAAACAGCGATGCTTATCGCTGTATTTACTACAATCACGAGTCACATGAGTTTTATGTTGCATTACTAGAAGACTGGTTGCAACATGAGCACCCGGAATTTGTAACTTGAAATACTTTGGTTTTTAGTGTATAATATACACTTAACCACAAAGAATACACAATGAGTATTACATTTAAAAAAGCAACAGAATCAAACAACACACTGCTAGTTGTTGATGCCTTAAACTTGGCATTCAGGTACAAGCATAGTGGAGCCACGGATTTTGCCACAGATTATATTCGCACAGTTGACAGTTTAAAGAAAAGTTACAAAGCCTCGCACGTTATTATTGCCTGTGACCAAGGTTCAAGCACTTATCGCAAAACTCTTAGCCCTGAGTACAAGCAAAACCGCAAAGACAAGCAAGAACAACAAACAGATGCCGAACGTGCAGCTTTTGAGCTTTTCTTTGAAGACTTTTTGGCAACTATTGCCACAATCGAAACCACAACCAGCTATCCAGTGCTTAAGTTCCAAGGTGTAGAAGCCGACGACATTGCAGCTTATATTGTATCGCAAAAGTCGAAGTTGAGCACAGACGACATTTGGCTGATTAGTTCAGACCGAGACTGGGACTTGCTTGTACAACCCGGCGTTTCGCGATTTAGCTACGTTACACGCAAAGAAGTTACCATTGACAACTGGAATGACCACTATGATTTCAATCCTGAAGATTACATTAGCATTAAGTGCCTTACAGGTGACAGCGGCGACAATGTTGCTGGCGTCCCTGGCATTGGGCCTAAACGAGCAGTTTCACTTGTGGCTGAGTACGGTAGTACTTACGACATTGTTGCAAACATTCCACTATCCGGTAAGTACAAATATATTCAAGAGCTAAACCAATGCCGTGATATGTTGCTACTTAACTATCAGCTAATGGACTTGGTAACACATTGCCGAGAAGCTATTGGTGAGCAAAACTTAGCCGAAATTGACCAAACACTAGAACTTTATTTAAAATGAGCCAATATTTTATTAACAGCGGCGACCGCATCCCAGAACCTGTAATTGACTGTCAATTACAGCCAGGCGCACATCTTCCACAACGTGCACATCCCAGTGACGCTGGTGCAGATTTGCGTGCACTTGAAGCACACGAAATTTATCCCGGAGAACAAAAACTTGTTGATACAGGAGTAGCCATTAAAATTCCGCGAGGGTTTGCAGGCTTTATTTTCAATAGGAGTTCGCAAGGGAAAAAAGGCATTACAATCCCACATTCGGTTGGAGTCATTGATTCTGATTATCGTGGAAATTTAAAAGTTTTGCTAAAAAATATTTCAGAAGACCCTTATGTTATCCAGCCGGGCGACAGAATTGCACAACTAGTGGTTCAGCGAGTTGAACTACCAACATTCCGTGATGCATGGAATGACACACAACGAGGTACTGGCGGCTTTGGCAGTACCGGACAATAACGAGAAAGATATTAGATGACAGCAGTAAGCACACGAGCACAAGTAATCACACGTCGTACATACAACCGCCCTACCTCAGACGACGGAAAACAATTTGAAACATGGGCCGAAACAGTTGCACGTGTTATTGACCACCAACAGTGGTTGTGGGAGCGGGCAGTTGGTCGTGACTTAAACGACCTAGAATACTCGGAACTTTATGATCTTGAGCAACTAATGCTAGATCGCAAAGTGCTAATGAGTGGTCGCACACTGTGGCTTGGCGGCACTAACGTAGCCAAAACACGTGAAGCATCTCAGTTCAATTGCAGCTTTACACACGTTGAAACAATCTATGACGTAGTAGACGTCTTATGGTTGTTGCTGCAAGGTTGCGGCGTTGGATTTAAACCAATTGTAGGAACGCTAAATGGATTTTCAAAGCCAATCAAGAACATTCGAGTGGTTAGAAGCACACGCACTGCCAAAGGTGGCAATGAGCACAACGTTGAATACTGGGAGCCAGACACCAAAACCTGGACAATTCAAATCGGGGATAGCGCAGAAGCCTGGGCAAAGTCAATTGGCAAGTTGCTTGCGGGTAAGTACCCTGCTGATACTTTGGTTCTTGATTTTTCACAACTACGACCTGCTGGTGAAAGACTAAAAGGCTATGGATGGGTAAGCTCTGGGGATAGTGCAATTGCTACCGCTTACATGGCTATTGCCAATATACTTAATGGTCGTGCTGATAGCTTGCTTACTCGCATGGATATTCTTGATATTGTTAATCACTTGGGTACTATTCTGTCTAGTCGTCGTAGTGCCGAGATCGCTTTATTTGACTATGACCAGCCGGAATGGGAAGAATTCGCAGTAGCCAAAAAAGACTGGTGGTTGCATAACAACCAGCACCGCACACAATCAAACAACAGTTTAGTATTTAAAAAGAAGCCGCTAAAATCTGACTTAGAACGTATCTTTGGGATGATGACAGAAGCAGGTGGAAGTGAACCAGGATTTATCAATGAAGTTGAAGCACTCAGACGCGCTCCGTGGTTTAAGGGAGCCAATCCATGCGTTGAAATCTTACTCGGTAACAAGGCTTTTTGTAACCTTACCGAAACTGATATTGCCAAGTTCAAAGGCGATACTGCCGGTTTGCACAACGCTATACGACTGGCAGCTCGTGCCAACTACCGACAAACCTGTGTTAATCTTCAGGACGGCATTCTTCAAGAGTCTTGGCACCTTAACAACTATTTCCTACGACTATGCGGAGTAGGCTTAACAGGTATTGCAATGCGCCCAGACATGGGCGCGTATGACTACGAGTACTTAAAGCGTACTGCTACATCAGCTGCTGTGGGTATGGCGTATGAGTTAGGGCTGCCGGCCCCAAAGAACGTGACTTGTGTTAAGCCGAGCGGTACCTTGAGTAAAATCATGGATACAACTGAGGGCAAGCATAAGCCACTTGGTAAGTATATTTTCAACAATGTTCAGTTTAGCAAACACGACCCTATTGTAGATAAACTTCGTGAAGCCAACTACCGCGTTATGAACCACCCCGTTGACGATACCGGAGTATTAGTAACATTTCCAGTAATGTGGGACGGAGTTCCTTTTGACAAAGTAGACGGAAAAGAAGTTAACCTAGACTCTGCAATCACACAACTAGAAAAGTACAAGCTGTTACAAACATCTTGGTGCCAGCAAAACACCAGTGTAACTATTAGCTACGATCCAAGCGAAATTCCTGCAATTATTGATTGGTTGCTAGATAATTGGGACTGCTATGTTGGCGTGAGTTTTATCTACCGTACTGACCCTACTAAAACTGCCAAAGATTTAGGTTACCTATACCTTCCGCAAGAAGTTGTTACAGAAGAAGACTATCAAGAATACGTAAAAGTACTATTGCCAGTAGATTTAAACAATACCAATTCATTTGATGAAATTACCGACCAAGAGTGCTCTACAGGTGCTTGTCCCATAAAATGAGGTATTAAAATTTAAGCTTGTAACCATAAGGTATCCATGATATAATAATTTAATTATTGGATAACTTATGGTGATTTTTATGACTTGCGGAATATATTTATTAAAGTTTACTGGCACTGATAAAGTGTACGTAGGGCAATCCGTAAACATAGAGTACAGGTATAAAAAGCATATACAAAGCTTAAAACGTGGCTCTAGTAACTATAAGTTACAACAAGCATTTAAAGAATTTGGAACTCCCGAACTATCTATACTAGTAGAAACGGGTAAAAAAGATCTAAATGATTGTGAGAACGAGGCTATACAAATTTTTAATTCAGTAGATTATGGATTTAATATAGCAGAGTATGCAGATATACACTCTGAAGGAGAAGATAACCCTGCGTCTAAGTACTCTAACAAACAGGTATACGAAGTATTTTTATTACTTTTAGATTTATCGTATAGATATAAAGATATTGAAGACATAACTGGTGTGCCTATTAGCACTATAAGACATATAGCTAATTGTGAGGCACACACCTGGCTAAGGGATCAGTACCCAGAAGAATACAAAATACTGGAATCTTATAGAGGTAAGCTGCGGCAGCAAGCTACCAACTCGGCAAAACAAAAAGGCATAGAGTATCCTGCTATATTATCGCCCAAAGGAGAAGTATTTGTAGTTAATAATGTGAGTGCTTTTGCTAAAGAACACGACCTAGATGCCTCTGCTTTAAGCAAAGTATTAAATAAGAGGCCCAAGTATATAACCCATAAAGGCTGGAAACTAGCCTAAGCCAACCAACCATAAACATAAACATGAACGATATTAAAATCAACCTTTCTGACCTGTCTGTTGACGAAGTTAATGCTATCCTAGCCGGACTGCAAGAACTGCCTGCTAAAATCTGCAATCCGCTATCTCAAAAAGTTCGCGCACAAGCAGAAGCCCAGTTGCCACAACCAGCACCACAGCCAGCAGCCGAATAAATAGGCAAAGAAAAAGCCCCCGCATCAGAAGATTCGGGGGCTTTTTTGTCGTCAAAATTTTGTAGCGTGCGCCAATGCACTTGCCCAAAAATATCCAGCATAATTTCTTGTCACCGTGCATTTTTGCTCCAGGAACCCTAAAAGTTGGGTTGCGCTAGTTCATAAACTGTTGTATAATTATATCAGTTCTTAAATTTTAGGAACTGCGCGATGATACGCAGTATCATATCAATCCACAACACAGAAATTTATTTATATGGATGATAACACAACTGGCGTACCTGTTTCCCCGGCTGCAACCGAGGAAGCAATGGAAGCGCTTAAAAAACAGGCTAGTTTTGCTGAACAATATTACAAGCAACTAGCATATCAATTTAAAGAAACTTTAAAGGAGCCTAAAATGGCAGAAGTAATGACACCCGGTATGATTATGGGTATGGGCGGTAGCAATGATGGTGGTTTCGGCGGAGGCGGTTTAATCGGCGGTCTTATCCTAGGAAGCTTACTGCGCAACAACGGTAACTTACTAGGTGGAGACGGTAGTGGTGCAGCCCTAGGCGCTACACTACGTAATCCACCAGAACAAGACATGGCTAATATGAGCTTAATGCAAAGTATTGGTCAAGTTGACAAGGCAGTAGCTGTATCAACAGCAGCAATGGAAGCCTCACAAGCTAACCAAACTATTGGTATTAACGCAGCACTAAATGCAGTTACTCAAGGATTGTCTCTACGTATTGACAACGTAAAAGACGTAGTTAATCAAAATTCAGTTGCACTAATGCAAGGTCAAGCAGCAATTAACCAGAACGTAATGGAAAATCGCTATGAACTAAGCAAAGATATTAGTGCTGACGGCGAAAAAACTCGTGCTCTAATTACAGCACAGTACGAACTAAATCTACAACGTCAACTAGCTGATGCAAATGCAGCTATTATTGAACTACGTGGCCGTGAGCACTCTAGTGTTGTAGGTCGTGGTGTTGAGGTTACTACAACCAACAACATCAACCAGATGCAACAACAGCAGCAACAACAAGCTCAGTATGGTCAATTGGCCAATTTGATCTGGAGTTTAGGTCAGAGCATTCAAAATGGTAATGCAGCAATCAACGTTGGAAGCGGTACACAAACTTCTACACCAACAAACACAAATACTAACATTCGTTAATATTGCTGGCCCCCGCAGCCACAAGCCGTGGGGGCTTTTTTGTTAAGGAACTAACATGCAATATCAAACAATGCCATTTGGCTGGAGTATGCCACCGTACTTGCCGCTTCCTCCAACAATTGATGACCGTGACTTGTTTATAAACAGTGTGGTAAACGGCGGCCCAGGTACGCCTGGACCAGAAGGGCCCGCAGGTCCGCCAGGGCCCGCAGGTGTAGGAGTTGCCGGAGCAGAAGTAACTGATAATCCAGGGGACTTACTATTACTGCTAACTGATGGTACAATAGTGAATGCAGGCCCTGTAATAGGACCACCAGGACCACCAGGACCACCTGGACCACCTGGACCTGGCAAAAGCTGTGTGTGCAGTACTGTGACTATTACCGAAGACTATTGTGCTAGTGAAACCGATTGCTATATTGGTGCACAGCTAAAAGATAAAGCAACGGTTACACTGCTCAACTCAGTACCTCCAGGTACCAAACACACAATCAAATTAGAATTTGGAGCACCTGTTGGTAATCGAAAATTAACGGTACAGCCAGAAGCACCAGCACTAATAAATGGTGTTACCGCAATTACAATGACGACTCCTTATGAGTCACTTAATGTAATTTACAACAACAACAACTGGTGGACAATATAAGGAATAATATGGAAGACCTAAAATTGGCGTTAAAAAACGCTTTTGCAACAACTTATGCGTTCTTGGTAAAGTCTGAAAACTTTCACTGGAACGTAACAGGACCAGACTTTTTGCAGTATCATGAACTGTTTGGAAAGATTTATGACGAGGTAGATGATGAGCTTGACGATTTTGCTGAGCGTGTTCGTGCTTTGCGCTGCTGGGTGCCTGCTAGCTTTTCACAACTTGCAGAACACTCAACGATTACTGACACTTTGGAAGTGTTACCAAAAAATGAAATGTTGCGCACGTTATACGTTGACAACGGAAAAGTACACGAAGAACTCATAAAGGCTTATGCGCTAGCTGAGCAGTATGGTGAACATGGATTGAGTGCTTTTTTAAGTGAGCGTATTGATGCACATCGCAAACATGGCTGGATGCTTTACTCAAGCATGGCTGTTTAAACAAAAGCCCGCAACTATTGCTAGTTGCGGGCTTTTTTATTGTGTGTCCTCTAGACTATCTTCGTCGTCAACGTCATCATAGTCAACTGCACCTTCAGTTGCTAGCTCACTAAATACTAGTACTAGTATGTCGCGATAAGGTTGTTCGACCAAGTGTAAGTCTAACAAGTAAGTGTCTAAGTGATTGTTGCGTAGCAGTTGTGCATGATACATAAACTGACCAAAAGCATCTAAGCTTTCCGAAATATTTTCGTTAGCGTAGTTTTCTATGGTTTGTGCGGCTGCCATTAGCATCATGTGCGGAATCTGCGATTTTGTAACTGTTACCAATCGCAGTGCTTTGGCTTCACGTGCACGCATAATTGTGTTACGCTTGCTAGTGCTCCATGAATATCCACCATCGCCACCCCACAAGTCCCAAGCTACCCGACCTTTGCTTGGAAAACCTTCTTCGCCGCTGCGAAAGCCAGTTGCTTTTTTGTCTACTTCATGTCGTGCAAAGAAACTGTACATGCGTAAGACAACACTTTCACTTAGCGGACTACGATCTTTTAGCTGATTAGCTCTGGCCAAACCAACTAGTGTACCACCAGGCTCGCCGTCTGCTTTCCACTTTAAGGCACGTTTAGCGGCAGTTGCCATGCCGGTTGTTGGTTTGTATGTTTTTGCCATAATTAATTTCTATAAGCCATAATAATTTGTTTACACATCTTGCTTCTGACAATATCTTGATCAAGGAATTCAATTACTTCGATGCCTTCAATACCTTCAAGACGATCAACAGCATCTTCTAGCCCACTATCAGGAATATCAGACTGTTCTGTATCACCACTAAAAATCATCTTGCAGTTCTTGCCAATGCGTGAAAGCAACATTTTCATTTCTTCGCGTGTGCAGTTTTGAGCCTCGTCTACTAGCACAATACAATCATCAAATGTAGTGCCGCGTAAGAATCCTAGTGGGGTAGGGTCAATGTTTTTGGCCTTTAAGCAATATTCATAAAAGCCTTTGCCCAGGGCACGAGTAAAGATTGCGTCAAAAGGCAGCAAGTATGGTGCGTATTTTTCTTCCAGTGTACCGGGTAGAAAGCCTAGGCCCCTGCCGGTTTCGATATTTGGACGGGTTAAGATAACCTTGTCTACGCGTTTATAGTACAACTCTCTGGCAGCATAGTTGGCTGCAATAAAAGTTTTACCAGTGCCTGCACTACCTATTCCAAATATAACGTCATTGTTTTCAATTGCATCTAGATATTCACTTTGTACAAAGTTTAGTGGTTGAACTTCTTTAAAGGTATAGTTGCGTTGAGGCTGAGGCTCTTCAAAGCCTTCGTGCTTACTTTGACGCAGTCTAGATTTTTCTGCCTGTGTGGGGCGCTCACTAGACTTTTTTGCTGGAAAGGTGCGATGTGATTTACCACTATTTCTTGCCATGTACTTCCTTGTTGGTTGATAAAAATCCTGGATAACGCATTATTTTACCACAGGATTTATACTGTGTCAATTAAAAAATTATTTACCCTGCTTTTCAGGCACTTTTGTACCTTCTAGCTTTTTATGAACCTTTACTTGTTTGCACACTTCTTTGGGCTTTTTGGTTTTGGCATCGACCTGCTCAACACATACTCGCTTGGTTTCAGCAGTGGCAAAAACTGTTGCTGGCGCCAATAAGCTTAAAACTACTGCAAGTGTAATTAACGGTTGTTTCATTTAAATCTCCGGTTGGGGTGCAAGCTGTGGAGCTGGCTTGCCGTTTATAAATCTGATTTCGGCTGTGGCTGTGCCGTTGAATCCTTGCGCGGTACTTAAACCTGGACTAAATGTTGGTTCTTGGCGTGGCACATAACTGGTTTTGGCTGCTGCAGCTGCGTTTTCTTGTGCTTGCTTCATCATTGCTAGTGTAGCATCTACTTCTTCTTTTGATCCACCTGCTAGCATAATACCTGACAATGTACCGGTTAAAAATGTAGCAATAGGAATAATTAACTCAAAAAACTTTTGATCAATTGGTGAAATAGCATTAAGTGGTTGTGTAACAAAAATAATTGAAAATAATACAACAAAAACAATCCCTGTTAGTGTTACTGCCAAGCATACACCAATAAAGAACTTTAAACGAGCCATTAGTTGCTCATCAGTATATAAAAATATGTTATTTTGCACAAATAACTCCTTGAGACATTGGTGTTGGTATTGATAAAGCTTGTGGGTCTATACGTGGATCGCGTTGACCTTTAAAAATATGATCGGGACAAGTACGGGTTACATCACAAGCAGGTCGTTTACAAAAATCTTTATCCCAATTGTTTGGATTTTGACAAGGATACCTAAAGGTATCTTTGGTAAAAAACAAAAATACTAGTGGAATTAGTAAAACTAAAGCCAACCATTTAAATAGTTTTAAATCACTCATTACCATTTTCCTGCTTTAGTGCCTAAGTCATAAATAACTGCTGCAAAATAGATACTTACTGCTAGTACTATTCCTAGAATACTAGCCCAAAAAGTATTTTCCAAAAACGCAGCACGCTTTCTAAGTTTCTGTTTTTCAACAGCTTCTTTATCTGCCTTTAACTTTCTGCGTAATACTATAAACTCTTGGTACCCTGCAATACCTAGTTCTTGCAATTCCCCATAAATAAACATGTGACGAATTTCTTTTTCCATTTGATTTAGTTGAGCTTTAGCAGTCATTATATCAAATGCTTGACCCGTAACAGAGCCAAGTGCTTTAGCTCCCGGCTTAGAGCTTCTACTAATAGCGTCGTTTAACTCTCCAGCATGGCCCGCCCACTTACTTAACTGTGAATAAATATCTTGAGCTTCTCGCCCAACTGCAATTGCCTTTTTAACTCCGTTAAAAGCAGCACTAGTTAAAGCTAGTATTGTTACTGGATCCATAATACGACTCCTTAGGTATCTAGTACATGCAATGCATGTTCGTAATGTTTTATTCTATCTTCTAGTCCAATGGTTCCACCATTAATACGTTTAGTTAATGTTACAATATCGCCCTTATCAGCCCACTGATTGAGTTTGTTTGTTTCCCAAAACCAACATGCCGACTGAGCAGCACCTTCAAATGTTTCTAAGTACTCGGCTGCTTCTTCAACACTAATTTCCAGTGATGCAGCAAACCAAGTGTAGTTTTCTTTGCCAGTTAACTGAATTAAACCCTTGCCTGCAAAACGCCAACCGTCGCCAGATTCTGGTGGTCCATTGCCCATGCGATTTGCATACACTAGATTGGCAATTGCCTGCTGCTTGTTGGGCATGGCAGCATACTGCTGTGCTAGTTCATCTGTGGGAAAATACTTGGGAAAAATCTTACGCAGTGTTTGCCAACGATAGTTTAAGTTTTCGCGTAGTGCTGTAAAGTTTCCTGACTCATGTGCACACTGTGCTATAAAGGCAGCAATGCGTTGTGTCGTATTGATCTCGTATTCTGGTAGCAGCTGCGCTAGTGCTAAGTGCCATTGCTTGATGTAAAGGTTACGAGGAATAAGCTGTTGTAGCTCGCTGTAGCTTAACTGATGCGTCATTTCAATCCTTTGTGTATAACTTGCTGCTCGGTGTACCAACGCTGCCAAGCTTCTAGTTTAATAGCACAAGTGTAGTACTCGCTATAATTTTTTACCACGGTGTTGGCAACATCCGATAGTTTAGCACCAGGCTGTAATTTTTCCAGCTGTGGGCAAGGTTGCTGTGCTAACACACCCGGCGGTTCTGGCCATGATTGCGTAACAGGCACCACAGTTGTGCATCCAGCTAGCAGTAATGGGATTAGTAATAAACCTAATTTCATGGTGGTGTTTCTGCTGCACGATTGTGTGCGTTAATAAATTCTGGTGGGATCACACAACCGGCGTTGTGTTTGACGACTTCGCGTGTGATGTATTCCACAGTGGCTTCGCCTCGTTGCTTGACAACTTGAGTTTTGGTAACTACACGTTCTTTTATAACTTCATTTACCACCTGCGACTTGGCTTCGGCTATAACAACTTTGGCTTGTAATTCTTGAGCCGCCTGCTGCCATACACCATTGGCGTATAAGAGTCCTAGTATAAAAATTACTGCAGCTACCATGGTACCACCTGCAATTTTAATTGGCAATTGGTAAGTTTTTAATGGGATCAGGTGTGATAAGAAATAGCCGGATAAACCGGCTATTAATAGCAGCCACCAAAACCAGTCAGGAAAAAATTTAAAAATCCAAAACATAGGTTCCTTGTTATGGTGTTGTTATGGTGTTGTTATGGCGCAAGCTGTAGAACACAGAGCATAAGGATAAGTCATCTAGTAGCTGATTATGGAGTTTCGTTGGGCGCTGCGGGCGTTGTCAGAAGCGTGTTTGCCTCGGCTGCCGTCAACCGGAACACCTCAGGGAACGCCACGTTTGTGGTCATGTTGACGTAATCGATGGTTTCCTGTGCTTGCAAGTCTACCTGCGTGACCACACCCAGCCGGTTTCATCCATACATTACTCCAATAAAAACACGAACGCACCACACCACCGGCCCAACCAGAAGAACCGCTGCACAGAATGCTACGGCCCAGTCTTTCATGGCTGCTCCGGTTGCGGGTCAGCAAGTACCCAAGACAATGTGGCTTCGTCCCACACATACTCTGGCGGGTTGTTTGGCACCGGCATTGGCACTGGCGCTTCCCACAGGTATGAAAAGCTGTTCATTACCCATGATGGGTACGGCGATGGTGGAACAAACCCTTCGCCCTCTGGACCATTTGGCAGCCATGTGTAACCGATCCCAGCAAAATTCTTGCGGAATGCTTTGGACTGATCTGGATCAGGCGTGTTGGTGTTGGGGATGTAATAAATGCCGCCCCGTGTGTTGTAACTGGTCTGTACAAATGTGGCAGGGTCGCCCCAGTTACCTGTGTCGATCTCAGCTTGTTCAATAACCAGCACGCGCTGGACAATGTTGTTTTCGTCTATTTTGGCAAACTGGCTCATGCTGTGTACGTCCCAGAAGATGTGAAGGTGTGAATGGTGAATCCACCAGATGATGTGACGGTGCCCCCAGTACCCCGCTGAGCACCTGCGTAGCGGATGATCACAATGCCGGAGCCACCGTTTGCACCAGCCGTACCACTGCCATCGAAATTGGCCCCGCCGCCGCCGCCAGTATTTGCAGAGCCGCTAGTAGCATTCGTACTGCCACCATTTCCGCCACCACCAGAGCCACCAAACCCAGCCCCATAAATACCAGACCCCCCACCACCGCCAGCGCGGGTTACGGACGATCCGTTGATGCTTGACGCAAGGCCAGAACCCCCGTTTGCGCCATTATATGTAGTGCCAGTATTACCAGCCGCACCTGCGCCGCCGCCGCCGCTCCCCGCCAAATAACCGCTAGAACCGCCGCCAGCATTACCTTGACCCGCTATCCCGGAGCCTCCACCCCAGTTATAACTTCCGTCACCATTCCCGCCACCACCAGAGCCACCAGACCCAGCAGCCCCCGGTCCGTAACCAGATGCGCCCCTTCCTCCGCCAGTAGATGTGATTGAACTAAATACTGAATTTGATCCAGAAGTGCCTTCTGCATAACCTCCGCCTGCGC
>Ga0105097_10001070_pt1 | contig 12875 bp, 12 predicted proteins | sample PPLLak12cMay2015_FD_87035 | JGI IMG/M metagenome (GOLD analysis project Ga0105097, IMG submission 87035) | Freshwater sediment microbial communities from Prairie Pothole Lake near Jamestown, North Dakota, USA - PPLs Lake P7 Core (1) Depth... | ecosystem: Environmental > Aquatic > Freshwater >... | reverse complement strand
GGAGTTGACCCATTAATTTCAACGCAACCTGCGCCGTCCCCTTGCACCATCGGTATTGCTGGAGTTTAAAATCATCAAGCTCCTGGGGTACCTCCGCCGGAGAACGAAGATTGACCACGTATCGCCCTTCCCAACCGGCGAATTGTGATCGGAAGGTCATATCTACATCTTCGGTCATGGTATCCCATTGCCAGCCACCCACCGATTCAATGGTCGCCACGCGCCAGATCCCGGCGGAGCCATTGAATCCCATGATTAATCCGGCAGTTGATCTTGCCGACTGCTCCACAATGAAGTGACCATCAAGGGTCAACCCGGCCATTCGCGTGATCATATTGTGTGAATAATTTATATGATCCCAACGGGTTTGCACAAAACCAACTTTCGGGTCCTGGAAAAATGGGATGGTTCTTTTGAGCCAGTTTCGGGGGGGAATAAAATCAGCATCGAAGATCGCGGTGAATTCTCCCTTGGCATATTGGAGCCCAAAGGATAGATTCCCGGCTTTAAACCCATAGCGATCCTCCCGGTGGAGATATTTAATATCCACTCCCTGACGGCGATATTTTTCCACAAGGCCGATGAGTAAATTCGTTGTCCAATCGTTTGAATCATCCAGGACTTGGATCTCGAGTTTATCTGCAGGGTAATCGAATTGCGTAACCGCCTTCAGAATCCTCTCCGCGAGGTAGCGTTCGTTGTAAATTGGCAATTGAACGGTAACATGGGGCCATTCTTTGGGAGGATCCGGGGTTTGTAAGCCCCAGGCTTTTTTCCAGTTGCGCATGTAAATGATCGCACTGACCAGGAAATTCGTACCGATGAGGAATAAGGAAACCGCGCAGATAGCATACGCAATTTCAATAGGTTTAAGCAGAATGGATTGGAGAATTTCTGACATAAATTGGTTTGATTGTTAATATTTTTCTTGACATTTGTTAAAAAAATTATAGCGTATTTCCAAACGTCCGAATATCCCGAGTTTTTTGGATGATTGACACGACTATTGGATGAAGGTAAGATGGTTTTACCCCAGGCCAAACAGGGGATCGCGGCAGGCGTCTGCCTGTCGAGGAAAGTCCGCACTCCACAGAGCATCCCGCCGGATAACTTCCGGGATGGAGAAATTCACCGGATCGGGCCACAGAAACATACCGCCCCGCAAGGGGTAAGGATGAAACGGCGGTGTAAGAGACCACCGGCGACCGCAGTAATGCGTCGGCCAGGCAACCCCCGGGAGGAGCAAGGTCAAGCAGGGGCATTCAGTTGCTCGCTGGATAATGCCCCGGGTGGACCGCATGAGCTGGCTGGCAACAGTCAGCCTAGAGAGATGATCCCAAACGGCCAGTCGTCCTTTTGGATACCCTGGCCGGGTACAGAATGCGGCTTATCGTTTGACCTGGGGGTCAACGCCGGCAACACATTACATAGAAATCCATCTCATCACCTCCGCACCTGCCAGCGCAAATCCGATCATCTTAATTACCTTGCCCAACCAGCACCAAAGCAGGAACCGCCACAGCGGCATTTTTAAAGCACCAGCGATAATACCGCCGGCATCAAAAAATGGATTCGGGATAAGCGCGAGAAAAAAAATGGTGATATCACCGTATTTTTTCATCCAAAGGGTGATCCGATCGTACCACTTACGATTCTCGATCACCGCCTGCCCGCTGAAACCAGCCATGTATCCGGTGATCTCCCCCAGCGCTGCGCCTGTACCGGCTGCGATCCCCACCCAAAAGGGATTGAACACCGTCCCCATCAGTGAAGTGATCAGGATTCCCGGCACAGGTAGTATTAGGGTCGCGTTGGCTAGGAAAGAAAGAACCACGATCCCCGGGTATCCGTATACCTGAATATCCTTTAATTCATCACGATTTACGAAGAGAAAAACCGAAATTACCAGCACGAGAACCAGGGAAAGGACCCGCAGAACTGTAACCCTGCGGTTGCCTTCCTTGTTCAAGATTCCTCGTCCTCGTGTTTGAGTAGCGCTTCCACCCTGGCGCTGACAATATCCAATGCAACAGAGTTGAATCCCCCTTCAGGAATGATGATATCCGCGTAACGCTTGGAAGGCTCCACAAATTCCAGATGCATGGGCCGAACCGTGCTGAGATATTGATGCACAACCATCTCGGTGGATCTCCCCCGCTCCTGGATATCCCGGGTGAGGCGCCGGATAAAGCGAATATCGGCATCTGTATCCACGAATATTTTTATATCAAAAAGCTCCCTCAACCTCGTTTCGACAAAGATCAAAATGCCTTCAACGATGACCACTCGCTGCGGATTCACACGAATTTTTTGCTCGGTGCGGGAGTGATGGGTGAAATCATAAACCGGCAGGTCGATGGGGCGCCAGGATTTGAGGGTGTTGATGTGATCGATCAGCAGTTCAGTCTCGAGGGATTCCGGGTGGTCAAAATTCACCTCTGCACGCTGGGTGGGAGGCAGGTTAGAAAGATCCCGGTAATATGCATCATGTGGAAGGTAGGCAATGCGGTGCGAACCAACCTTATCCAGGATGACATTCGCGACCGTGGTCTTTCCGGAGCCGGAGCCGCCGGCAATGGCAATTACAAGAGGGGGTGTTCGAGGGGACATGGAAAAATTATAATTCGGTTCCCCGCAATCTCATAGTAGAATGAAGAAGAGCCACCGATGGGAATCGAACCCATGACCTGGCGTTTACGAAACGTCTGCTCTGCCAGCTGAGCTACGGTGGCGTGGCTGGGATTATAACCGGAAGATTTATAAATCGGCAAGCAGTCATGAATATCGCCATGCTTTCTTATCACACCTGCCCACTTGCAACTCTGGGTGGCAAGCACACCGGGGGGATGAATGTATATGTACGCGAACTTACCCATCACCTCGGTAAGCTGGGTATTCACGTGGATGTTTTCACCCGCTCCCAGGATGAACATGTTCCCCACGTCCTTCATGATCTCGGCTGCGGCAATCGCGTTGTTCATATCCCCGCTGGCCCCGAATCTCCCACTCCGAAAAATGACCTCCCTCTTTACCTTCCCGAGTTTACAGAGGGGATCCTCAAGTTTTCCGAAAGTAAGGGCATTCATTACGACCTGATCCACAGCCATTATTGGATGTCGGGGATGGCTGCCGGTTCGCTGCGAAGTGCCTGGAATGTGCCGGTGGTGCAGATGTATCACACGCTTGGACTTATGAAAAACCAGATCGCCCGGAGCGATGCGGAATTGGAACCCACCGAGCGAATTGAGAGCGAAAAACAAATCGCCAGATTCTCAGACCGGATCGTGATCGCCACCCCAGCGGAGAGGGATCAGCTGATAAACCTTTACGGAGCGGATGAAAATAAATTGACTGTGATCCCGCCAGGAGTGGATACCAGCCGCTTTTATCCCATCCCCGAGGATGAAGCCCGGTCTGTCATCGGGATTCCTACCGGTAACTGTATGATCCTCTTCGTTGGCAGGATTGAACCTCTCAAGGGAATCGAGACCCTTCTGCGCGCCATCGCTCTGCTATTAAAGACCGAAGAGATCAATGAATGCAATTATTACCTCGCCATTATTGGGGGAGAACCGGATAGCAACGGTGATGAATCGGATTCTGAGATGACCCGTTTACAGAACCTGAGCCGTGAGCTGGGCATTCACGAGTTGGTGATCTTTCTCGGAAAACGCAGCCAGGATACACTCCCTTATTATTATTCCGCCGCACAGGTGGTGGTGGTACCCTCCCTATATGAATCATTTGGGATGGTCGCCCTGGAGGCGATGGCGTGCGGAATTCCGGTGATCGCCTCCCAGGTAGGCGGTTTGGCATATCTTGTTCGGGATGGCAAAACCGGTTATGTCGTTCCAGACGGTAACCCGAAAGCTCTAAAACAGGCATTGCAAAAACTCATCGAGAATCCCGATCTCCGGGAACAGATGTGCTCCCAGGCAGTGGACTATGCTAGATCATACGACTGGTCGGTGATTTCCCGCAAAGTTTCTAAACTCTACGAATCCATACTGGAAAAATAACTCAAAAGATCCTGAATTAATCGCGGGTTTTTTCTACGATTCCCCGATGGACGGCTTTCCTGCCGAATTTTTCGTGAATCTCATCCATCGCTTCCATTAATCTCTTTTCTTTTTCCCCCCGGGTATCCCAGAGGGGCAATTGCCTTGTGGATCCGGATAAACCACTGACGCCTACCCCAATCAACCGAACTTTTTTTCCTGGTGACCATTCCCTTTCAAATAATTTAAATGCTGACTCAAAAATGAGAAGGTCCTGGTCCACAGGTTGATCCAGCGAGACCTGCCGGGTGATGGTTGTGAAATCCGGCCAACGTATTTTGATCTTCACAGTTTTCCCTGCCAGGTCATCCGCCCGGAGCCTCCTTCCAACCGTTTGAGAAAGATCACGCAGGGTGGAGGTAAGGATTTGTTTATCCCCAACATCCTTCGCGAAGGTGATCTCCTGGCTGACCAATTTCATTTCGCGGGTTGGTGAAACCATGCTGGTATCCACTCCCCTCGCCCGCTGGATCAGCTCCCGGCCGTAATTTCCGAACCGCCTGGAGAATTCATTCTCGTTTTGAGATGCAAGTTCACCAATCGTTTTTATCCCCCATTCACTCAAGAGTTCCTTCGTTTTCGGCCCCACCCCCCATAGCGCATCCACTGGCAGGGGTGCAAGGAACTCCGCTTCCTTACCGGGAAGTACCTCTGTGATGGCACTTGGAGGTGTTGCTCCACGATGCTGGCTCTTCCCGTGATCGGTGGCGATCTTTGCAACCAATTTCGAAGTGGCGATCCCCAGGGAGCAGGGTAAACCAACCTTCGTTCTCACATCGCCCTGGATCTGCTTCGCGATCTCCACTCCAGGCACTTGTAGATCACTCACATCGAGGAAGGCTTCATCAATGGAGACCTGTTCGATCAATCCCGAATAACGTTCCAGAATAGCCATTACCCGTCGGGAATACTCACTGTACCTGGAATGACTTCCACCAACGAGGATCATTCCAGGGCAAAGGCGCATCGCGTTTCCAGTGGGCATGGCTGAACGCACTCCAAATTGGCGGGCAGCATAGGAGCAGGAGGAAACTACTCCCCGCTGCCCGGGTTTCCCACCTACGGCGAACGCCTTTCCGATCAGGGAAGGATCAAGCAGTTCCTCCACCGAGCAGAAGAAAGCATCGAGGTCAATGTGGATGATCTTACGCATGGGCCAATAAAAAATATTATAGCGGTTCGGGCTGAAAAAATGATCATCACGTTCAAGCTCGCTGACGGGAAAAGCGGATTTCTTCATCATGTTATACTTACGGAACCAATTATTTCGGAGATTCCCGGATGAATTTTGAAGATGTCTTGAAAGTCGTATTGGATTCCGTGGCGGAATTGAATTTTCAGTTGGATGATTCGCACCAGCTCGAACCCAGTCCCGAAACCCAGCTATTCGGACGTGGTTCAAAACTGGATTCCCTTGGGTTGGTGAACTTGATTGTCCTGGTGGAGGAAAAGACTGCTGATGCATTCGGCAAAACGGTCACCATCGCTGATGAAAAAGCCATGTCTCAGAAAAACAGCCCTTTCCGTACAGTTCAAACCCTCGCTGAATATCTTTTTTCCCTCTTGAAGGAAAATTAAATGCCCGAGTCGCAAGTGATCCTGATCACCGGGGCAAACAGGGGTATCGGCCGTGCGATCGCCGACCATTTTCTCAAGGCGGGTTGGATCGTTGCCGGTTGCAGTCGGAAGGATTCCGACCTTAAAGCCCAGAATTACCGTCATTTTCAGGTGGATATCACCAATGAAGATGCTGTTCGAACCATGTTCTCCGCGATACGAAAGGAAATCGGCTGGTTGGACGCATTGATTAACAACGCCGGCATCGCTTCAATGAACCATTCGCTCCTTATGCCGTTGGAAACCACGCGCATGGTAATGGATACAAATTTCACCGGCACCTTTCTGCTCTCCCGCGAAGCAGCCCGCTTGATGCAAAAACGGAAATATGGTCGGATCGTTAATTTCTCCAGTGTGGCAGTTCCACACCACCTGGAGGGAGAAGCCGTTTACGCTGCATCCAAGTCGGCTGTGGAGGAATTGACCCGGATTCTGGCTCGCGAATTTGCAGGTCTGGGCATCACCGTTAATGCGATCGGTCCCACCCCCATCGAGACAGACCTGATCCGTGGTGTTCCGCAGGAGAAGATCCAGGAACTCATCAACCGTCAGGCGATCAAACGGCTTGGAAAATTCGAGGATATCCTCAATCTTGTGGATTTTCTCGTCAAGCCGGAAAGTGATTTCATAACCGGGCAGGTCATCTACCTGGGCGGGGTATCGTGATCGAATTCCTTATGGATGTTTTTAGCGAATCCAGCCAGCGGGAAGCGATCATTTGGAAAGATCAGGCTTACACCTATAGCTGGCTGCGGGAACGTGTTCTTTACTGGCAGGAGCAGATCCGCAATCGCGAAATTCCGCATGGGTCAGTGGTCATCCTGGAGGCGGATTTTTCGCCAAACGCAGTTGCTCTCTTCCTGGCACTCATCGAAGCCCGCTGTATCCTGGTGCCCCTCACTCGATCGGTGGAGATGAAAAAGAAGGAATTCATTGAGATCGCCCAAGGCGAGATCCAATTTTCCATCGATGATTTCGATGTCACCACCATCTCCGTATTGGATAATCAGGCATCACATCCGCTATATGAAAAGATCCGATCCTTGGATCACCCCGGGTTGATCCTGTTTTCCTCTGGTTCCACCGGGAAGAGCAAGGCAGCCTTGCACGACTTGACCGGTTTACTGGAAAAATTCAAAACCCGCCGCTTCGCGCAGCGATCCATTAGCTTCCTGCTCTATGACCATATCGGCGGGATCAATACGATGCTGCATATCCTTTCCAATGGCGGTACCCTCATCACGGTTCAGGACCGTAGTCCGGACGCGGTGTTGGACGCAGTGGAAAAATACCAGGCAGAATTGTTGCCCACTTCTCCCACCTTCATCAACCTGATCCTACTCAGCGAAGCCTATAAAAGGCACGATCTTTCCTCGTTGAAAACAGTCACCTACGGCACCGAACCCATGCCGGAAAGCACACTAAAACGTTTCCACGATTTATTCCCGGAGATCAAATTACAGCAGACCTACGGTCTTTCCGAGGTAGGCATCCTGCGCTCCAAATCCCTCGGGTCTGATACCCTATGGGTGAAGATCGGTGGAGAAGGATTTGAGACCAGGGTTGTGGATAACATCCTCCAGATCAGAGCCCAATCAGCCATGCTCGGGTATCTGAATGCGCCCAGTCCCTTTACGGAGGATGGCTGGTTCAACACCGGCGATGAAGTGGAGGTTGATGGTGAATACATGCGTATCCTCGGCCGCCGCAGTGAGCTGATCAATGTAGGGGGTGAGAAAGTCTATCCCGCCGAAGTGGAAAGTGTCATCCAGGCGATCCCCAATGTGGAAGAGGTATCCGTCTACGGGGAAAAGAATCCGATCACCGGCAGCATGGTTTGCGCAATGATCAAATTGCAACAATCGGAAGATGAACAGCAAGCAAAACTGAGGATCAAACAAGCCTGTGCAGCCAATTTACCTCGATATAAAGTTCCGGTCAGGATCACATTCACCCAGGTCGAGCAGCACAGCGAGCGTTTCAAGAAAATGCGACCGCGCTGATCGAATCGATGATCACATGACGAGTGTTCGTAAGGTAAATAGCAGTGATTATGATCTTGTCCTCCCTTTATTTAAAGGTTTCGCGACCCATACTCAGGTGAATCCGCAGGATTGGAAAAAAATCTTTCATCCCATTTGGGGGAACCAGCGTCAGGATTATGGCTATCTGCTTGAAGACCAAGGAGAAGCAGTAGGCTTCCTGGGGACGCTTTACTCAAACAGGTCGATATCAGGAAAGCAGCAGGAATTCTGCAACCTGACCTCCTGGATCGTTAAACCTGAATACCGGGCAGAAAGCCTTTCACTGCTTTTCCCCTTGATCAGATGCCAGGATCTTACCCTTACGAATTTCACAGCCTCCAACCGGGTTATCGAGGTCCTTCTCAAGCTCGGTTTTCGGTCGTTGGAAGATCATTACCGGATGATCCTACCACTGCCATTTCCATCCGGGTCTTTCGAACTCATCACCGATCCGGGAAAGATCGCGGAAAAGCTGACCGGCACGGATTCCGCGATTTTCCATGATCACAAGACATTACATTGCCGGCATGTCCTGATGAGTTCACCAACGGAGAATTGCTACCTGGTTCTTAATCCTGCGATTAAGCGGAACCGCCCGGTCATGTTCATCAATTACATCGGAAACAAGGATTTTTTTGTGAGAGCAATTCAAAGATGCGCCCGCGCTCTCTGCCGGCAACTAGGTGTTCAAGGGTTTATGATCGGGGGTCACAGTCTGGCAGGAAAACACCTGCCCCTGGCACTACGGGTAAAACGCAGGCATGCGTTATTATTTAGATCAAAGAATGTTTCTCCGCTGCAAATTGATACCCTGTATTCTGAGATCCAGGTTCTAGGATTGAAACCGGTTTAACCCATGGCTGCGAGTACCGCTGGTAGTATCTTTTCCCCAGGCGCCCGACCGTTTTATCGCGGTATAGGTCATATTCTGATGTTCCACCGCATTCTCCGGGATCTTCCCAAATTTCGGGTCCCGGGTGCTGCCAACATCGAGTATTCCCCCGAGAAATTTGTTCTACTTCTGGATGAACTTCAAAAAGCCAGTTACCATTTTGTTTCGATGGATACCCTGGTGAAGATTCTTGATACCGGGGAAAGATCTGCAGAATTCATCAGCGTAACCTTTGACGACGGGTATGCGGATAATTTCACAACTGCATACCCGATCCTGAAGAAGCGCGGCATTCCATTCACAATCTACGTCACAACCTCATTCCCCGATCAGAATGCGATCGTCTGGTGGTATATTCTCGAGGATATGTTGAATCAGGATCTGCTGGTGGAATTCGAATTCCAGGGAACCAGTTACCGTTTCAACACCGGAAATGATGAGGAGAGGCAGCTTTTTGGCAGCACTGCCCGCAACTTGATGAAAGCTGCATCCCCCCAGGATTTGAAAATTCTGGCAGACCAGGTTTTTAATAAACACGGGATTGATCCATTCCAAAAGGTGAAGGAATTGAGCCTGAGTTGGGATCAATTAGGTGAACTTGCTGCCGATCCTCTGGTCACCATCGGTGCCCATACGATGAATCATCTCCTGTTGAAGACCCTGCCTACTGAGAGCGTCCGGGAGGAGATCACCGATGGCCGCGCCAGGTTGGAAGAGATGCTTGGCAGGGAAATAGATCATTTTGCTTTTCCCTTTGGTGGCGCAAACGCGGCTGGCGACCGCGAATTCAAGCTGGTCCGCGAGGCAAAGTTCAAGACCGGGGTGACCACCCGCCTGGCAAATATCTTCCCGCAGCACCGGCAACACCTGGAAAGCCTTCCCCGGATCGATATGGGTCTTTTCCCCGATATTGCAAGCCTCAGAACCGCTCTGGATGGCTGGGTTCCAGCCCGGATGAACCATTTCAGACGGGTGGTCACGGAATGACCAATACCCGGTTCGCCGTTCTGCAGCTCTCGGGTTGCGCTGGATGCGAGGTCTCACTCCTCAACGCAACCGAGTGGATCAATAAGTACAACCTCATGTACATGCCTCTGGTAGTGTCTGCTTATGAGGTGCCTGAAGTGGATATCCTGCTTATCAGTGGTGGCGTGCGTACCGACCAGGACCTCCACCACCTGCGAACCGCGATAAAAAAAGCAAAATCGGTTGTCGCTGTGGGAACCTGCGCGATAAGCGGAGGCGTGGCCAATCTTGGCGATCGGGATGAAGTTCGGGACCTGTTTTTATCCCAATCCAGCCGGCGGCACGTTCCCCGGTTGCTTCCACGATGCCAACCGGTTGATGCGGTTGTGGATATTGATCTATATCTCCCTGGTTGCCCGCCCACTTCAGAACTTTTTATGGCTGCTTTGTTCGATCCGCAGGGATTTCAGGCTAGCCGCTCGGTTTGTCAGGAATGCGGGCGGTTGAAAGATAAAAACATCCGACCCGAAAAACTCGTGGGGTTCCAGCAGGGCAACGTACAGGAAGGGCTTTGCCTGATCAACCAGGGTTACCTATGCGTGGGTTCCTCCACCCGTGGGGGTTGCAGAGCTCCCTGCACACGCGCCGGTCATCCCTGCGTTGGCTGCCGGGGTCCCTCCGATTTCTTTATAGAAAAAGAATCCAGTGAATGGCTGGGTTCCATCCAAAGAGTTTTCGAGACCATGACCAATATTCCCCGTGAGGATATAGCCCAAGCGCTCGTTTCCCCACAATTCGCACTCTTCCTGTTCCAATTCTCGGATTACGCCGGCGGAAATCGCCCGGTCAGACACAAGGAAAAGGTGATCTGAGATGCCCACTCTGATATTTCCCATCAGCCGCATAGAAGGTCACGCTCAGGTGGTGATCGACACCCATGGTGACGAGGTCATCTCCGCCCACTTCCAGGCCACCGAGTTCCGCGGATTTGATTATTTCGTTCAGGGTATCCCCGCGGAACAAATGCCGGTTATCGTTCCGCGAATTTGCGGGGTTTGTTCCACAGCACACCATGTTTGCTCGGTAAAAGCGCTCGAGTCCTTATATGGGATCACGCCTCCCCCGCTTGCCAGGCGCATCCGCGAATTGCTTTTACTCGGGCAATTGATACAAAATCAGGCCACTTCCTTGTTCATATTCACCATGCCGGATAGACTTGGCACCGACAGCATCTTTGAGCCCGATACCGCAAATACCTCCTCCCGCCCTGGGATCGCAATTCAATCCTTGCAGGTTCGCAAGGCTGGAACAGACCTGATCACCCTGGCAGGTGGACAATTCATCCACCCGGTGAAAGCTGTCATCGGCGGCGTGAATGGTGGAATCCCCCGCCAAGCTACTGATGAGATGTGTGCCAGGCTGAAAGCCATCCTTCCAGTGGCTTGCGAGTTGTTCGATCACTATTGGCAATCCAGCCTGGAAATGGTGGAGCGGATTGGTTCCTGGGGTGATGACCGCCCTTCTCACTATATCGCCTCCACCGGACGATCCTGCATGAATTTTGACAGCGATACGATCTGCATGCTGGATGAAAACGGCAAACAGGTGGATTGCTTTTCGCCTGCTGAATTCCAGCAAAAATTAACCTTCATTGAAGGCACGCACAGCTACTCGGATGAAACGCTTTACAAAGGGGAGATCATGCGGGCAAATAGCCTGGCGAGGATCAACCTGAGCATTCGCATGGGCACCACTCTGGCGGATGAATATCTGGATCGTTTTCAAAGAACCTTTGGAAAACCTGCCCACGCTATCATGTTTTTTGATCTCAGCCGTGGGATCGAGCTGGTATATGCGCTCGAACGGGCAATTGAAATCCTTTCCGAGTCCCTTGAAGGAGAGGAGACCAGCATCCCTTACACCCCGAGAGACGGGGAAGGATTTGGACTGGTGGAAGCCCCGCGTGGACCGTTGATCCACCACTACACGGTTGAAAATGGATTGATAAAATCAGCCAAATTCATCATCCCAACGGTTCACAATATGCAAGCCATCAGCCGGGCGTTGAAGGTGGCTGCTGAACGGTATGTGAGAAATGACCAGATAGACCTTGAACTTGAAAAGGCGGTCGGGCGCGTTGTACGGGCTTTTGATCCTTGCATCGCCTGCGCCACCCATTAATCCAGGAGAGGACGATCATATGACCTCAGTCTCAGAACGCTTTCTCAAATACTGTCGGATAGATACCCAATCCGATGAATCCTCAACCTCTTATCCGAGCACCAAAAAGCAATTTGACCTTGCACGGCTATTGGTGGAGGAATTACTCGCATTAGGTTTGATGGATGCCCATGTGGATGAGAACTGCAATGTGATGGCTACCCTGCCAGCCAACCAGGACCATAAAGCACCTGTGATCGGTTTTATCGCTCACGTGGATACCAGCCCCGACCTGAGCGGTACAGGTGTGAATCCCCAGGTTTGGGAGAATTATGATGGTGGGGAAATCGTTTTAAACAAAGAAAAGAATATTATCCTGAGCCCGAAGATATTCCCTGAGGTTTCTCGTTATAAAGGACAGACGCTGATAACGACAGATGGGAATACATTGCTCGGCGCGGATGATAAAGCTGGTGTGGCGACGATCATGTCCGCGATGGAATACCTTGTCGACCATCCCGAAATAAAACATGGGACGATCAAGATCGGCTTCACCCCCGATGAAGAAATTGGCAGAGGTGTGGACAGGTTTGATGTGAAAAAGTTCGGCGCGGATTTCGCTTACACCCTCGATGGCGGGGAGCTGGGTGAATTGGAATACAACACGTTCAATGCCGCATCTGCCAGGGTGACCATCCAGGGAAAGATCGTTCACCCGGGATATGCCAAGAACATCATGAAAAATGCCATACTCATCGGCATGGAGCTGCAAGCAATGCTTCCGGAGAACGAAAGACCCGCCTATACTTCCGGTTGGGAAGGGTTTTATCACCTCATGGATATGCGCGGTGGCGTGGACCAGACCACCATGACCTACATCATTCGCGATCATGAGCGACCGAAATTTGAGCATATGAAAGAATTGTTTCTGGGAGCCGTTGCCTTTCTCAACCAAAAATATGGAAATGGCACAGTTTCCGCGGAGATCACAGACTCGTATTACAACCTGCGGGAAAAGATCGAGCCGGTGTTCCATATCGTTGATACAGCCGAAAAAGCGATCAAAGCGGTTGGGCTTACTCCGCGCATCGTACCTGTCCGTGGGGGCACGGATGGTTCGCGGCTTTCCTATATGGGGCTGCCCACACCGAATCTATT
>Ga0105097_10001069_pt1 | contig 12882 bp, 10 predicted proteins | sample PPLLak12cMay2015_FD_87035 | JGI IMG/M metagenome (GOLD analysis project Ga0105097, IMG submission 87035) | Freshwater sediment microbial communities from Prairie Pothole Lake near Jamestown, North Dakota, USA - PPLs Lake P7 Core (1) Depth... | ecosystem: Environmental > Aquatic > Freshwater >... | reverse complement strand
CGCCTCCTGCAGATCCAGCGCGTGCTCGTGCGGCACGGGCTCGACGAGATGATCCTCGCGGCGCACCTGTTCCGCCCGCTGCGCTACGCGTTCTACCTCTCCCCGGCCACCTGGTTCGAGCGCCGCAAGGGCGGCTCGCGCGGCGAGCGGATCCGGCTCGCGCTCGAGGAGCTCGGACCCATTTTCGTGAAGTTCGGGCAGGCGCTCTCGACCCGCCGCGACCTGCTGCCCGCCGACATCGCCGACGAGCTCGAGAAGCTGCAGGACCGCGTGCCGCCCTTCCCGGGCGCCGAGGCCCGCGCCATCGTCGAGCGCGCCTACGGCCGGCCGGTGACCGAGGTGTTCGAGCAGTTCGACGAGACCCCGCTCGCCGCCGCCTCGATCGCGCAGGTGCACACCGCCCGGCTGCGCAGCGGCGAGGAGGTCGTGGTGAAGGTCGTGCGCCCCGGCGTGCGGGCGCTGATCGAGCGGGACCTCGAGGTGATGCACGTGCTCGCACGGCTCGTGCTCGACTACGCCCGCGACGGCCACCGGCTGCGCCCGACCGAGGTCGTCAAGGAGTACGAGAAGACGATCCTCGACGAGCTCGACCTGATGCGCGAGGCGGCGAACGCCGCGCAGCTCGGCCGCAATTTCGCGGGCTCCGAGCTGCTGCACGTGCCGGCCGTCTACTGGGACTACTGTCGCCCCGAGGCGATGGTGATGGAGCGCATCCACGGCGTGATGATCAGCGACATGGACGAGCTGCGCCGCCGCGGCACCAACATCCAGCGGCTCGCGGAGAACGGCGTCACGATCTTCTTCACCCAGATGCTCAGGCACAACTTCTTCCACGCCGACATGCACCCGGGGAACATCTTCGTCCTGCTCGGGGACCCGGAGCGCCCGAAGTACTGCGCCGTGGACTTCGGCATCGTGGGCACGCTCGACGCACGCGACCAGCACTACCTGGCCGAGAATTTCCTCGCCTTCTTCGACCGAGACTACAACCGCATCGCGAGGCTGCACGTGGACTCGGGCTGGGTCCCCGCCGACACGCGCGTGGACGAGCTCGAGGCGGCCGTGCGCACGGTGTGCGAGCCGATCTTCAACAAGCCTCTGTCGGAGATCTCCTTCGGACAGGTGCTGCTGCGGCTGTTCGAGACGGCGCGGCGCTTCCAGATGAAGGTGCAGCCGCAACTCATCCTGCTCCAGAAGACGCTGCTGCAGATCGAGGGCCTGGGCCGGCAGCTCTACCCCGAGCTCGACCTGTGGAAGACCGCGCAGCCGGTGCTCAAGGACTGGGCGGCGGACCGGCTCAGCGGCCGCAACCTCGCCGAGCAGCTGCGACGGCAGCTGCCGGACCTGAGCGAGTCGCTGCGCATCCTGCCGCAGGTGCTGCAGCAGGTCGTGCAGCAGGCCTCCGAGGGCAACTTCCGCATTCGCGTGGAGCAGGGGGGCATGGACGCGCTGCGGGCCGAGCTTCGCGCCGGAGCACGCCGGCGCGACGCCACGGTCGTGGGCGCCGTCTCGCTGCTCGGCGGGCTCGTCTGGCTGGCAGTCAACATCAACCCGTGGCCGGGCGTGGTGCTCTGCGCAGCGGGCCTGATGACCGTACTGCTCGCGCGCCGCTGAGCGGCTGCTCGCGCCTCACTTCACCTCGATCCACGTCGCCCGGGCGCGGGCGCAGAGGTCGCCCTCGCCGTCGAAGATCGCCGTGCCGGCCTGATGCTTGCGGCCCTCGGTGCCAATGCGCCAGCCGATGACGATGCAGGACTCGCCCACGCGCACCCGCCTGTCGAGATGCGCCTGCATCTCCCCGAGCAGCATCATGCGGCGGCCGCCCGAGACGGCGAAGTAGCCCGGGCAGTCGAGCGCCGCCCAGTGGAACTCCGCGGCCACCTTGCCGTCGCCGGCGTCGAGCGAGTCCGCGGGCAGCCACGGCGCCGCCACGACGCCACTGTCGAGCATGCCGGGGAAGATCCTGAGCCCGTCGCCGCGTCGGCGATGCGGGCCACACACGAAGCAGTCCGGGAAAGCGTGCTCGCGGAAGCCCGCGTAGTGCTGCGAGGCCCACACCGCCTGCACGTAGCCGGGTGGCGCGGGCACCTCGAGCTCGAGCTTCGCGGCGATGCCCCGCGCGACCGGTCCCGCGGGGCCGCTGAGCAGCCACTCGCCCTCGCCGGCGGGCTCGAGTTCGAGCGGCGTGTCGAGCGGCGGCGGCGCGACCAGGCGGACGCGCACGTCGGCTTGCAGCGTCGCTGCCAGCAGGCCGCAGACGTAGCCGCCGTTGCCGGACTCCGGTGGTCCCTTGAAACGGCTCGCGACGGTCAGCGTGGTCACGGCGAGTTCCCGGTCGCCACCGGCACGCCCGCGCAGTGCCAGCACTGCGTGAATTGCGGCTCGATGCGTTCACCGCAACCCGGGCACAGCCAGGGCTCAGCCGCCTCGGCGGGTTGCAGGGCCGCGTCGATCAGGCCGCGTGCGCGCAGCGCCTCGCCCGGCTGGCGCACCCACAGCTCCGGCCAGCACTCGACAAAGGGAATCTCGCCCAGGGCGCCGGCCAGCCGCTCGTTGCGCACGAAGCAGGCGATCCCCTCGGATTCGAGCAGGTTGCGCAGGTGCGCGATCTCGACGATGGATTCGGCGGTGTGGACCCTGCGCATGGTCAGCGGACCGCGGCGAGGATTGCGCGGTGAACGCCGGGACCCTCGAGACGGCCCGGGAAATCCACGCCCAGGATGAAGCGGGTGTAGATCTCCGGCAGGCGCTCGAGCACGCTCTCGCGCCCGAGGATCTCGCTGCCGGCGACGGCACGTCGCAGCACCGGCAGCGTCAGCGCCTCGAGCGCCTCGGCGGCGACCGGCCAGTAGCTGAGGTGCCACGGCTCGGCACCGGCCCCGCCCTGGCCGGTGGCGTAGGGTCGGTAGAAGCCGAAGCGCGCCATGTTCGCGTCGAGCCACCACGAGAGCCGCTCGAACACGCCGCCCGGCGCGTATTCTTCCGGGACCAGCTGCACGCGGTAGTCCGGCGGCAGTGCGGCGGCGTCGATGAGATCGACGTCGGTGCCCCAGTGGTGACGGCTGCCGCCCGGCAGCGCCGACCAGCACAGGATGGCGTCGATGCGCGCCGCCTCGTCGAGGGTGGCCACCTCCACCGGGCAACCCGCGCGGTCGAGCAGTGGCCGCTCGCCGAGCCACTTGCCGTTCCAGATCGCGAGCTGGCGCTCGAAATCGCGGAAGCCCGAGGCCGCGACGAGGTCGATGCCGGCGGCGGCGGCGCCATCCCGCATCGCAAGAAACGAGGTGACCGCACCGTAGTGCATCGCGCAGCGCGGCTGCTCGAGTGCGACGATATGGGTGCGGGCTCGACCGGTGAGCTCGAGTTCGTTCATGCGCTGTCTGCCTCCGGGGCAAGCATAGCCGAGAGCGAGACGGGAGCCGGAACTCGTACGCGGCGCGTCCGGCGACTATGATGGCCGGCAGGTCGGTACGCCTTATAACGAAAAGTGCTCCGCGGGGGGCTGCGACGGCAGGTCGGCGCGACATGCGCAGCATTCGCCTCAGGACGAGATACGTGCTCACGGTGCTGGCCGTGGGCCTCGTGTTGACCGTGGCGCTCGCCTTCGTGAACGTGGCCGGCGAGGACCATGCCCGGCAGCACCTCGAGACCGTGCTCGACCAGGCCTCGCGCCAGTCGGGGGCGGACCCTGCCAGCACGCTCGCCAACGTGCGCCAGGAGATCCTCGCCCTGGTGCCCCACTTCTACGCCTCCCGCCTGCCGCTGATCCTCGGGATCGGCATCGGGCTGTCGCTGCTGGCGGCGTGGATCACGGCCCTGCTGATCGCACGCATCGACCGGGCGATGAGCGGCCTCGCGGCGAGTGCCGAGCGCATCGGCCGCGGACTCACCTCGGAACCCGTGCCGAGCAGCGGTGTGCCGGAGATCGCGAATCTCGAACGGGCGCTCGAGCGGATGCGCGAGGCGCTAGCGGGCACCACCATCTCGCGCGACTACCTGAACACGCTGCTCAACAGCATGAGCGACGCGGTGCTGGTGGTGGCGCCGGACGGCCGGGTGCGCACGGTCAACGCGGCCGCCGCGGAAATGCTCGGGGCCGAACGCGATTCACTGGCCGGCGTGGAGTTCGAGTCGCTGGTCGCCGAGCCCCACCGTGACGCCTTCGTGGCGGCGAAGGCGGTCGCCGCGCCCGCAGAAACCGTGGTGCGAACGGGAACGGGACAGACCATCCCGGTCTCGGTGCGCGCCTCCGCGGTCTCGAGCGCCGACCCGGCTTTCCAGGGCACCATCTACGTGCTGCGCGACATCACCGAGCGCAAGCGGGCCGAGCGGCGCATCCGCTACCTCGCCCGGTTCGACATGCTGACCAAGATGCCGAATCGCATGCAGTTCCAGCACCTGCTGCAGCAGGCGATCGCGCGCGGCCGGCGCCGATCGGGCGGGCTCGCGCTGCTGTATTTGGACGTAGACCACTTCAAGGAGATCAACGACACCTTCGGGCATGCCGCCGGCGACCGCGTGCTCGAGACGCTGAGCGAGCGGCTGATCCGGGCGCTGCCCAAGGAGTCGGTGGTGGGTCGGCTGGCCGGCGACGAGTTCGCCGCGTTCCTGGAGACGCCCGACGGGCCGACCACCCGGCGCGAGCAGGCGGAGGCGATCGCCCGTCTGCTGCTCAAGGAAGTGTCGCGACCGCTGCACGTCGGCGAGCACGAGATCGACGTGACGGCGAGCATCGGCATCGCCACCTGCCCTGAGGATGCCGACAACGTCATCGACCTCATCCGCTGCGCCGACGCCGCGATGTATCACGCGAAGCGCGCCGGGAGGAACTGCCACGTCTTCTACTCGCCTGCGATGAACGCGGCGGCGGTGGAACGGCTGCTGCTGAAGAGCAAGCTGCGCCGGGCGCTGGAACGCGAGGAGTTCGTGCTGCGCTACCAGCCGAAGGTGGACTTGTTCACGGACAAGGTCGTGGGCGCGGAGGCGCTGCTGCGCTGGCGGCTGCCCGGCCACGGCGAGATCGCGCCGGCGCAGTTCATCCCGCTTGCGGAGGAGTCCCGCCTGATCCTCGACATCGGTGCCTGGGTGCTCGATCACGTCTGCGGCGACTATGCCGAGTGGCGCCGACAGGTGAACGACCCGGGCCGCGTCGCGATCAATCTCTCGCTCAAGGAACTCAACCAGGCAAGCTTCATCCCGCGGTGTCGCTCGGTGTTCGAGAAGCACGGCGTCTCGCCCAGGTGTGTCGAGCTCGAGATCACCGAGACCACGTTGATGATGGATGCCGAGCACACCCTGCCGCTGCTCGACGAGCTCAAGGCCATGGGCGTGCACCTGTCGATCGACGACTTCGGCACCGGCTACTCGAGCCTGAGCGCCCTGCAGCAGTTCCCGATCGGCACGCTGAAGATCGACAAGTCCTTCGTGCGCAACGCGGCGGACGACCCGGACGACGCCACGATCGTGCGCTCGATCATCGACATGGGACGCTCGCTCGGGCTCGACGTGCTCGCCGAGGGCATCGAGACCGAGGAGCAGCGGCGCTTCCTCATCGAGAGCGGATGCCAGTACGGCCAGGGCCGCCTGTTCGGCGAGCCGGTGTCCGCGGACGCGTTCCTCGACCTGGTGGTCAGGCAGGAGACGGGCAAGTACCCCGTCCTGCGGCTCCCCGCCTGAATCCGCGGCCGGCCTTGCGCCGTCGGGTGCGTGGCGCCGGGCCTCCGCCGGCGCCACGCTGCGGGCGTCAGTCGTTGAAGCCCGTGCAGAGCGGGCTCACGCTGCCGTCGAAGAAGTCACCGCCGTCCACGCTCAAGCCGTCCACACCGTCCACGCTGGTCTCGGAGTCTCCGCACCAGAGGTCCTCCCAGCCGTTGCCGCCCGTGGTGGTCATGGGGGACTGGAAAATGGACCGCGAGCCCAACATCACCAGCACCGCGTGGTGCGCGTTGTCGTGGATGCTGGCCCCGGCGACCTGCAGCGTACAGACCGCACGGCAGTACACGCCCGTGTCGCCATTGAAGGCGATCTCGTTACCGCGCAGCACCAGCGTCGATCCGAGGTGCCCGGCGATGCCGTTGTGACTGTTGTTCACGATCGTGTTGTCGGTCACGGTGACCGTCGCGCCGGCCCCGGCCAGCACGCCGTTCTCGCGGTTGTCGCGGATCTGGTTGCCGCCGCCGATGCTGGCGCGGGACGCCGAGACGAGGACGCCGTTGGCGTTCCCGGCGATCTCGCTGTTGCTGATGATTCCGGTCGAGCCGGTCTCCAGCTGGATCCCGTGCGCGCCATTGTCGAGGATCTTCGTCGGCCCGGAGACATTGACGGCCGAGTCGAGGTCGGCGCGGATCCCGGAGCCCGAGTTCTCGCGGATCTCGGAGTTGCCGAACACCCTCGCCGAGCCGCCGCGGTTGACCTGCAATCCGTTGACGGCCTGCATCAGCGTGCAGCTGTTGATGCTCGCGTCAGCCCCGCCCCGCACCACGACGGCGTTGCCCGTCGCGGGATTGCGCACCACGAGGTTGCTCAGGGTGGCCACGAACGGGCCCGAGACGATCACGCCTTGCGCGCCGCCGGTGACGGTGAGTCCGTCGAGGAAGATCCGCTGGCCCCGGATCGCGATCGCGGGCGCGGCCGAACCCGGCCCGTTCACGATGCTGGCTGCGGCGCCTTCGCCGCGCGGCGTCACGTCGTCGCGGGTGATCGTGACGTACTCGTTGCAGGTCCCGCGGACGAGTATGTCCAGAGGCTTGCGCGAGTCGCCCCGCTGCAGCGCAGCCCCGATGGTCTGGCCCTTCGAGCAGTCCACCGTGAACTTGATGGCCTGGGCAGATGCAGACCCAGCCGCTGCCACCGCCAGCAAGGCGGCGGCGATCAGGTACGTCCTTGTCATGATTGCCCTCCTCGGTCGGTGGGCTGGGCATGCCGTGGGTGGCGCGTCGTCGGCCCGCCTGAATCACACGATGGGCCCGGCCGCCCGCCGGGATAGTCGGAATAGGCGAATGACAAGTCGGTGGAAATCGATACCGGTCGCGCGGCGAACAGGATTCGCAGCGCCGCTATCGGCGCCTGCTGCGCCCGGTATCTCTGGCTCTAGAGCGACGGCAAGATCGCCGTCTTCTCTGACAGGGAGTGATGCGGAATGGGCGTCGCGTGCGTCAAGGCTTTCGCGGCGATGCCTGCTTCTTCTTTTTTGGGGTCCGGGTCGCTTTCTCCGGACCAGGGCAGTGAACCAAAAAAATAGGGCGGGATTGCTCCCGCCCAAACGGGGGTCATCTATGACGGTAGGGACGATATCGTCCCGAGGCTGGTATGTCAAGCTTTTGAACAGCGTATGACTAGACAATATCGGGTCCCGATGTTCAGTCTGTGTATAATTTCGTGATGTACTCGATCAAGGCCGTCGCTCAGGCCACCGGCCTGACCGTCGAGACGCTGCGTGCCTGGGAACGGCGCTATGCGGTCGTCACCCCAGTGCGCGATGCGTCCGGTCGGCGTGTCTACCGCCCCGAGGACGTGCTGCGCCTGCGACGCCTGCGCGAGGCCACCGAGCGCGGCCACCCCATCAGCCGGCTCGCACCGCTGAGCGACGAGCGCCTCGCGGCCCTGCTCGACGCGCCGCCGGATCAGCGCGCGCAGGGGACGGCTCACGCCCTCGTCGGACGCATCCTCGAGGCCGCGCAGGAGTTCCGCGCGGCCGACTGCGAGCAGGCGATCACTCTCGCCGTAGCCATGCTGCCGCCGCCGCGCCTGGTCATCGAGGTGCTGCAGCCACTGCTGCGCGAGGTCGGGGATCGCTGGCATCGCGGCGAGATGTCGATCGCGAGCGAACGCCTCATCTCGAAGATCGTGGCGCGACACGTCGGGCTGATGCTCGACGCCTACGACCGCGCCGCGCGCCTCGAACCGGTCGTGTTCGCGACGCTGCCCGGCGAGCGGCACGAGCTCGGCCTGCTGATGTCGGCGATGATCTGCGCCAGCCGCGGCTTCAAGGTCCACTACCTCGGGGCCGACCTGCCTGCTGCGGAGATTGCCCGCTTCGCGCGCGAGGTGGGCGCCGCCGTGGTCGCGATCAGCGTGGTGCTGCAGGAAGGGATTGCGGACATCCCGCCACAGCTTGCGCAACTGGCGGGTGCACTGCCTCCGGGAACGGCGATCTGGATCGGCGGGTCCGCGACCCCGCTGCTGGCCCACCAACCGCTGCCCGCGAACTGCGTGCTGCTGCGCGATGGGACCGAGTTCGAGCAGCGGCTCGAGATGCGCCCCCACTGAACTCGCCGGGACCGCGACTGCAGCCAGTGTCCGGGGATCAGTCGGCAGCGGTCGGCTGCGTGTCCCTGAGCCAGGCGGCGAGCGCGTGCACCGACTCGCCCGTCGCGCGCTCGAACGCATCGAGCACTGCCCCGCGCTGGTTCGAGCCGGCGACCGCCTCCGCCGAGACACCGATGCTCGACACCCGCCGCGCGCGCCTCTGGTCGACCAGCGTGGCCTGGAATTCCACCCGCACCGTGGGCGCATCGGCGCCGGGTGCGTACACCGCCTCGAAGCGACGCAGCTCCACATCGAGCAGCAGGTCCGTCGGGACGCGGCTCGGCGCCGCGACCGCCACCTCGAATCGGCCGCCCGACTGCAGCACGCGGACGATCAGCGACTGCAGCATCTGCGGCGCCGGCTCGGACCAGCGTACGCCGGCGAAATAGTCGAAACGGCTGTCGGGCTGGACCACCGCGATGCGCTCGGTATCGAGCGAGGGCGCGGCCCGCGGGCGGGCGACGCCGAGCGCGAGCGGCAGCCGCTCGGCGTCCTTCGCAGCGTCGGCGATCTCGAGCCGGTAGACCTCCGGCGCCTCGGCGGTCGGCCCGAGCAACGCACCCGCGCATCCGGCCGAGGCCAGGGACAGGGACAGGGACAGGACCAGCGCAATCCTCATGGTGCGATCTCCACGCCGCGCTCCGGCGCCTCGCGCAGCAGGCTCGAGGGCCGCTCCCGCAGCGACTGGGCGAGCGCGCGAACCTCGGCGCTGGCGTCCCGCAGGTCGATCATCAGCTGCTGCAGTTCGGCCGTACCCTGCCCGGCCGCTCGGGTGAGCGCGGCCTCGTTCGCGGTCATGATCCGTTCGAGGCTCGCGGCCGCGGTCGCGAGCTTCTCGGCGGCGACACGCCCGCTCGCAAGCGCCGCCTCCGTGTCGGGCTGCGAGTTGGCCGCGAGGACGTTCAGTTGCCGCGCCAGGGCGGTCGTCTCCGCCGCCGCCTCGCGCAACTCGGCCGTCAAGGACGCGGCATCACGCGCCAGCCCGGGCAACTCGGCGGTAGCGGCCCGGATGTCGCCCAGCGATTCCCCGACCGCCTGCAGGTTCCTGTCGTCGATCAGCTTCTCGATGCGCGTCATGACCTCACTCACGTGCGTGACGAGGCCAGGCAAGCGCTCGATGAACGCCTCGATGCCGCCTTTGCGGGCCGGAATCACGGGATGGTTGGCGCCCTGCGGCAGCGCCGCGTCCGGGTCCCCTACGGGATCGAGCTGCAGGTCGATGTAGAGCAGACCGGTGAGGCCGAGCAGCCCGAGCCGGGCGCGCGTCGCCCCGGACAGCGGGGCGGCGGAGTCCACCTCGGCCACAACCTTGACGCGGCCCGGATCGTCGCGCGCAACCGACAGTCGCCGCACGCGCCCGACGTCCACGCCGAGGTAGCGCACCGGGCTGCCCTGCGCGAGCCCGCTCACCGAGCCCTCGAAGTAGATCTCGTAGTTCTCGTACACGCGCCGGTCGGTCCGGCCCGAGTACCACCACACGAAGGCGAACGCCGCCGCGATCGCGGCCAGCGCGAACACGGCGACCGCGGCGTAACGCGCGTCACGCTCCACCCGAGTCCTCCCGGCCGGCGGCCATCGAGCGCGCCCGGGCGCCATGGAAGTAATGGCGGATCCACGGATGATCGTTCGCGACGATCCCCTCGAGCGTATCGACGATCACCTTGCCATCCACCAGCACCGCGACACGGTCGCATGTCCTCATGAGGGTGTCCAGATCGTGGGTCACCATGACGATCGTGAGGCGCAGCGTGTCGCGCAGGTACAGCACGAGCTCGTCGAACGCAGTGGCCGCGATGGGATCGAGCCCGGCGGTGGGCTCGTCGAGGAACAGGATCGCCGGGTCGAGCGCGAGCGCACGCGCCAGCGCTGCGCGCTTGACCATGCCCCCCGAGAGCTGGGCCGGATACTTGGCCGCCGCCTCGAGCGGCAGACCGACCATGCGCAGCCTGAGCTCCACGAGGCGCTCGAGGGAGCGCTCGTCGAGGTCCATCGCCTCCGTCACCGGCAGCGTGACGTTCTCGGCCACCGTGAGCGAGGTGAAGAGCGCGCCGTGCTGGAACGTCACGCCGTAGCGGCGCTTGATGCCGCGCAGCTCGCGGTCGTCCATGGCGGTGATGTCGCGGCCCTCGAGCTCGACCGTTCCTGCATCCGGCCGTCGCAGCCCGAGCAGGGTCTTCAGCAGCACGCTCTTGCCGCTGCCGGAGCCGCCGACGATGCCGAAGATCTCGCCGGACCGGGCCTCGAAGCTCACGCCGTCGTGCACCACCTGGGCGCCGAAGCGGTTGACGACCTCGCGGACGACGATGACGGGCGCCGCCATCAGAAGTCGATCTCGAGGAAGAAGATCGCGAACAGGGCGTCGGCGAAGATCACGAGGAAAATCGACTGCACGACCGCGACCGTGGTCAGCCGACCGAGCTCGCGCGAGGACTCGCGCACCTGCAGCCCGCGCAGCGTGCCGGTGAGTGCGATCAGCAGGCCGAACACCGGCGCCTTGACGAGTCCGGCCCAGAACGTGGTGGGGGCGATGGCCGCGTCGAGCCGCATCACGAACTGCGACCACGGCAGGTCCAGCAGGTAGCTCGTGAGCAGCGCGCCGCCGGCGAGTCCCATCGCGTCGGCGACCACGGTGAGCAACGGCAGCACCAGCACCAGCGCCACCACGCGGGGCAGGACCAGCACCTCGTAGGGGTCCATGCCCATGGACTCGAGCGCGTCCACCTCGTCATTGAGCTTCATCACGCCGAGTTCGGCGGCATACGCGCTGCCGGTGCGGCCGGCGACCATGATAGCCGTGAGCAGCACGCCGAGCTCGCGCAGCACACCGATGGCGACGAGGTCCACGGTGAAGATCTCGGCGCCGAATGGGCGCAGCTGCTGCGCGCCGATGTAGGCGGAGATGACGCTGATCAGCAGCGCGATCACCGCGACAATCGGGATCGCCTGCACGCCGGTCTCGTGCATGTGACGCACCACCGAGGGCAGGCGCAGCCGCTTGACGCTGTGCCACGCGATCGAAGCACTCGCGATGAGGCGGCCGCCGTAGACGAGTGCCTCGTACCAGCTGCGGCCGCGCTCCTCGAGGCTCCGGCCGAACTCGGCCAGGCGCTCCATCACGGACGGTGCGGCGGCTCGTGCCCACGACCCGGCCTCCCGGGCGCGCAGTGCGTCGAAGTAGGCGAAGTGCTCCGGCACCGCGCCGTCGAGCCCGACGCGCACCCCCGCGGCGCGCAGGTCCGCGATCGCGTCGTACAGCAACCAGGCCGGGCCGATGTCGCGCAGCTCGACGCGGGCGAGGTCGATCTGCAGTTCGGCCGGCGGCGACCCTCGCAGCTCCCCGAGAACGCGCGCCATCGCCGGCGCATCCTCCATGCGGGCTTCTCCCGAGAGCTCGAGCCGCCCGGCAACCCGGTCGTATTGCGCCGTGAACTGCATGAAGCTACGCGGCGCTCACGGATCCGGCCATCTCTCGGTTTCCTCGCGGGTCAGCGTTGCCGGCCGGAATGCTAGCATCGGGTCAAGCGCTTCGTGAGGGCCGATGGGCGGCGACATCCTTTCACAGATCCTGATCCTGCTCGCAGGCTCCGTCGTCGTGCTGAGCCTGGTGCGCCGTTTCGCGCTTCCCCCCGTCCTCGGATACCTCGTGGTCGGCATGACGATGGGGCCCCACGCCCTGGGGCTCGTCTCCGACACCAGCGCGGTGCACGTGCTAGCCGAGATCGGCGTCGTGTTCCTGGTCTTCACGCTCGGGCTCGAGTTCTCGCTCGCCCGGATGATCGCCATGAAGTCCGAGGTGCTGGGCGTCGGCGGACTGCAGATGCTGCTCACGACGGCCGCGATCGGCGGGACCGCGTGGGCCTTCGGGGTGGATCCGGCGATCGCCATCGTGCTGGGCGGTGCGCTCGCCATGTCCTCCACCGCCATCGTCATCCGCCAGCTCGGCGAGCAGCTCGAGATCAACCGCACGCACTCGCGGCTCGCCGTGGGCGTGCTGCTGTTCCAGGACCTCGCCTTCGCACCGCTGCTCGCACTCGCCACTGCGCTCGGCGCATCGGCGGACGTGCTGAGTCCGGCGTGGATGCTCGGAATGGTCGGGCGCGCGGTGCTGGCCCTGGTGCTCGTGCTGCTGGTCGGCCGCTGGCTGCTGCGACCGCTGTTCCGCGAAATCGCCCGGCACCGCAGCTCGGAGACCTTCACGCTCACGGTGCTCTTCGTGGCGCTCGGCGCGGCCTGGGCGACCCACGCCCTCGGGCTGTCGATGGCTCTCGGCGGCTTCCTGGCCGGCATGCTGCTCGCGGAAACGGAGTTCCGGCACCAGACCGAGGCGGTGATCAAGCCGTTCCAGGACATCCTGCTCGGGCTGTTCTTCGTGTCGGTCGGCATGCTGCTCGACATCCGCTTCCTGTTGGCGAACGCACCGCTCGTGGCCGCCACCGTGGTGGCGATCATCATCGCCAAGATGCTCGTCACGGCGGTGCCCGCGTGGCTGGCAGGGTTTCCCGTGCGCACGAGCCTGCTCGCCGGTGCGGGGATCGCGCAGGTGGGTGAGTTTTCCTTCGTGCTCGGCTCGCGGGG